>ERZ1740072.179-NODE-179-length-28454-cov-17.237684_pt1 | contig 28454 bp, 19 predicted proteins | sample MGYA00581733_ERZ1740072 | MGnify/ENA primary metagenome ERZ1740072 (study PRJEB43018, sample SAMN04849741) | marine metagenome | isolation source: floating plastic debris | place: Pacific Ocean | collected 2008-08-30 | study: EMG produced TPA metagenomics...
CCAATGCATAGGGCATACGTCTAGATATATCTAGATACACGTATTGACACATCTATAACCATTGGCGTTTACTATCGTTAATTCCTATCAAGATACATAACCAACAAAAGACAAACGGCAATAAAAGGCAATTGAACGCAACGAAAAGCATCGTTTTGTCCTCAATTGAAGAAAGATTTTAGCTTTGGTGCTATCCCTTGATCCCGGCTGGTTTACCCATGGAAAAATAAGCCTCGGGAGCAAAAAGAGTATTAAGGGTTGGGTCCTAAACCAAGTTTCGGGGTCAGAATGTTCGTGGACTTGAAGCACTCGCGTCAAAAACCTATGCGCCCAATTCGTACCTTTAACGTTACGCCCACACTGCCCGCTTCGTTAGCTCCGTTACGTAAGCTTGCTGAGAATATCCACTGGGATTGGGATGTGGGGACTATTGACCTATTCAAGCGATTGGATCCCGATCTATGGGTCTCCAGTCGATACAACCCCATCTTGATGCTGAGCACCATCAGCCAAGATCGGCTGCAAGCCGTAGCCGCAGATGGTGGCTTTGTTGCCCAGATGAACCACGCTGTGGAGCGGTTAGAGCAGTACCTAAATGCCCAGTCATGGTATGACGCCCATCGGACTAACCCCACTGATAATGAGTGCTATGCCTACTTCTCCATGGAGTTTGGCTTGACCACCTGTCTACCGGTTTACTCAGGTGGTTTAGGGGTGTTAGCAGGCGACCACCTCAAGACCGCTAGCGATTTGGGCTTGCCCCTAGTAGGAGTGGGCTTGCTGTACCAAGAAGGCTACTTTGCCCAGTATCTCAACGCGGATGGTTGGCAGCAAGAGCGCTATCCCATCAATGATTTTTACAACATGCCCATTACCCTAGAGCGCGACAGCCAGGGTAATGAGTTGCGCATTTCCGTAGACTATCCAGGCCGTAAGGTCTATGCCCGCATCTGGCGAGTAGATGTTGGTCGGGTGCCTCTGTATCTGCTAGATACCAACATTGAGCCCAACGCTCCCCACGATCAGGATATTTGCGATCGCTTATACGGTGGTGACATCGACATGCGGATCCACCAGGAAATGATGCTGGGGATTGGCGGTGTACGCATGCTTAAGGCCCTGGGTCGTCAGCCATCGGCCTATCACCTAAACGAAGGTCACTCAGCATTTTTGGCCCTAGAGCGTATTCGCATGCTGATGGATGACAAGAGCCTGAGCTTTACCGAAGCTCAGCAATTGGCCCAAGCCACCCAGCTGTTTACCACCCACACCCCTGTCCCCGCAGGAATCGACCTATTTCCCCCAGAAAAGGTCTTCCACTATCTGGGTCACTATGCCGCTCGCTTTGGCCTGTCCCATGAGCATTTCTTAGGGTTGGGTAGAGAGAACGACACCGATCATGATGCCCCCTTTAGCATGGCGGTTTTGGCCATTAAGATGGCCTCGTTTGTTAACGGTGTGAGCAAACTCCACGGTGCCGTATCCCGCACCATGTTTGGTGGTCTATGGCCAAGCCTGCCGGTAAATGAAGTCCCCATTACCTCCATTACCAATGGCGTTCATGCCCGCAGCTGTGTGGCTAAGTCCACCCAGGAGCTATATGACCGCTACTTGGGTGCTGAATGGGACAGTGCCGGCGTTGATGACGCCCTTTGGAATAAGGTGAGCGCCATTCCCGATGCGGAAATTTGGCGCAACCACGAAAACTGTCGTTCTCACCTGGTTGTATCCGTTCGCGACCGGATGCACAAGGCTGTAAAAGAGCGCGGTGGCTCCCACCTAGAGATGGAGCGGGCCCAGGAAGTGTTGGACCCCAGCATCTTGACCATTGGCTTTGCCCGTCGCTTTGCCACTTACAAGCGTGCCACCTTGTTCCTCAGAGATGTGGAGCGTCTGCGTAAGATTGTTGAAAACTCTCTCGGTCGCCGCGTGCAGTTTGTTATTGCTGGTAAGGCTCACCCTAAGGATATCCCTGGTAAAGAGCTGATCCGCAACATTATTCACTTCACCCGTGATGAGGGGTTAGATCGCTCCATCGTATTTGTTCCCAACTACGACATTCATGTGGCGCGTTGGATGGTATCGGGCTGTGATGTCTGGCTTAACAATCCTCGTCGCCCCCGTGAAGCATCGGGTACTAGCGGCATGAAAGCGGCGATGAATGGTCTCCCCAACCTCAGCGTCCTAGACGGCTGGTGGGATGAGGCGGACTACGTTCAAACTGGCTGGCCCATCGGTTCTGGTGAAGACTATGACGACCAGGATTACCAGGATGAAGTAGAGGCCAATGACCTCTATGAGCTGCTAGAAACAGCCGTTGTTCCTCTCTTTTATGACCGGGATGAGCATGGTATTCCCCGCGGTTGGGTCGCCAAGATGAAGGCCGCGATCCGGTTAAATACCCCGGCCTTTAATACGGCTCGAATGCTGCAGGAATATGCGAACCTGGGATATTTTGCCGCATCGAATCGCGGACGCCAGCTGGTGGTTGATAACTATGCACCCGCCAAGCTCTTGGCCCAGTGGCAGTCAGAGCTATACCAGCACTGGCAGCAGATTTCCATTGCACAAATTGGCCTGTCCCACGATGTGGATCTACAGGTTAATGAGCCCCTACAGGTAACGGCACGGGTCTACCTGGGTCATCTCCAGGCTTCGGATGTCTCGGTGGAGTTCTACCAGGGCGGCATCGATGTGGATGGTGAGCTGCAGGGTGGTCAAGCAACTGCCATGGTTTACCGGGGTCAAGATGCTGATGGCAGTAGCCTGTACAACCTCAACGTGGCCTACGGACAAAGTGGTTTGCAAGGATTCTCCTTGCGGGTGTTGCCAAAGCATGAGCATTTGAGCAGCGCTTACCTACCTCGCCTAATATTCTGGGCCGATCCAGACCATGTCAGCATTCAAGTTGGCAATGTGGAGCTGCCTATGGTGACTCCTGTGAATGCCTAGTGTGAGAGATTAAACGTGCCCCTTTGACTTTGCTCAGGGGGGTGCTGGTCTTAAACCTGGTCTAAAAAAGATAAAAAGAAAAGGGCGAAGGGAGATTGTTTCCCTCCGTCCTTTTTTTTGCAATCCCAGGGTTATTTTTATTGCGCCCCATTGCGCCCTATTTATTGCGCCCCATTGCGCCCTATTGCGCCCTATTCATTGCCCCTTCAATGGTGGCAATCACTGACTGGCTTAAGGCTTGATAGTCATAGCCCCCCTCCAGACCAAACAGAACTCGGGGGGCTATGTTGTGGCAGGCTACTGTGAAAGCGGCATAGTCCGTGGGTTTTAGATTGACCCCGGCGAGGGGGTCAGCAGCTGTGGCATCGTAGCCGGCACTTACCAGTAACAGATCCGGCTGATACTGGTTGAGAAAGGGGAGAACCTGCTGGTCAAATTGCGTCTGATAGTCGTTGAACAGACTGCCGGGGGCCATGGGAATATTGCAGACGTTGCCATGGATACCGGTTTCGCTAGCCAGCCCGGTGCCTGGGTAAGCGGGCATTTGATGGAGTGAGCAGTAAGCAATCTGGGCGTGATCGCCCACCAGCTGCTGGGTGCCGTTGCCATGGTGAACATCCCAGTCGAGAATGGCGACGCGGTTAATGTCGGGCTGCGTTAGGGCGTAGTGGGCGGCGATGGCGGCGTTACTCAACAGGCAAAACCCCATGCCTTGTCCATATTCGGCATGGTGACCGGGGGGCCGAGCTAACACAAAGCCGGACGCTCCATCGGTCTCGAGCACATGGTCCACCCCGTCCAGCCAGGCTGCGACGGCGAGTAGGGCAATGTCGTAACTAGCTGCTGAGACCGGGGTATCGCTATCTAAACGGCCGCCGCCACGCTCGGCTATGCGCTGGAGAGCCCGTACATAGGCGGGGTCGTGGACGGTGTTGATGTGGGGGAGAGGGTTGCGATCGCAAGGTTCCACCCACTCCAAATACGGGGCCATCGGATGAGCCTTTAGGGCTGCCACCACCGCCGTCAGCCGTCCCGCATTTTCAGGATGACCTAGACCGGTGTCATGGTCCAAAAAACGATCAGAATAAATCACCCGAAAAGGCACGGCAGAAGAGGCCATTATTTTTCTCTCCAGAGTCTTAAAAAGACGTTACATACTTAACCTTACTCGGCCTCTCAATCCCCGAGATTCCCGAGATTGATTCACCCTGTTCCATAGCCCTAGAAAATCCATCTCAAACCCCTTTGTTTAGTAGGGTTACAGCGTTCACCAAGAATCCTAATAATATGCTAAAATGTTGGGATGTTCTCAATGATATTTCTCCAGGAAAATCCTGGCTTAATTTTCCTAGTTTAGGGGGCTTAAAAATCAGCTAAGCTCCCGTCAAGTTAGGTATTGTTTTCCCGGTCTCTTTAGAGTCTCCTTTCTGTATGAGTAATCCCCAAGAGCGGATTGTATCCACCAATCTGCGCAACGAGATGTCCCGGTCCTATCTAGAGTACGCCATGAGCGTCATTGTGGGGCGCGCGCTGCCCGACGCTCGGGATGGTCTCAAGCCGGTGCATCGCCGTATTCTCTACGCTATGCACGAGCTGGGATTAACCGCAGATAGGCCGTTTCGAAAATGTGCTCGTGTTGTTGGTGAAGTTCTCGGTAAATACCACCCCCATGGCGATACCGCCGTGTATGACGCCCTGGTGCGTATGGCCCAGGACTTTTCCATGCGGGCTCCGCTAATCGACGGTCACGGTAACTTTGGCTCCATCGACAATGACCCACCAGCGGCCATGCGATACACCGAGTCGAGGTTGCATGCCCTCACCAGTGTCGCCCTGCTTCAGGATATCGAGTCTGAGACCGTCGACTTTGCCGACAACTTTGACGGCTCTCAGCAAGAACCCACGGTTATGCCTGCGCGCATACCGCAGCTGTTACTCAATGGCTCATCAGGGATTGCGGTGGGCATGGCCACTAATATTCCTCCCCACAATCTGGGGGAGCTGGTGGACGGCGTTATTGCCCTGATTCAAAATCCCGAAATTACCAGCCAAGAGCTGATGGTGAACCACATCCATGGGCCAGATTTTCCCACGGGAGCCCAGATCATTGGCAGTAACGGGATTCGCGATGCTTATCTCACCGGGCGTGGGTCGGTCACCATGCGCGGCGTGGCCGCCATCGAAACGCTGGAATACACCGGTCGTCCCGATCGCGAAGCCATCATTATCACTGAACTGCCGTACCAAACCAATAAGGCCGGTCTGATTGAGAAGATTGCCGAGATGGTAAACGACCGCCGTTTGGATGGCATTTCTGACATTCGTGATGAGAGCGATCGCGACGGTATGCGCGTCGTCATCGAACTCAAGCGGGACGCCTATCCTAAGGTGGTGCTCAACAATCTCTACAAGCAGACGCCGCTACAGAACAACTTTGGGGTAAACATGCTGGCCCTGGTGAACGGTGAGCCCCAGCTATTACCCCTAAAAAGATTTTTAGAAGTCTTTTTAGACTTTCGGGTAGAGACAATCACCCGCCGTACCCGCTATGAGCTGCGCAAGGCAGAAGAACGAGACCATATTCTCCAGGGCTATCTGATCGCTCTGGATAACTTAGACGCGGTCATTGCTTTAATTCGCCATGCGGCTGATGTGGCCACGGCTAAGCAAGAACTGATGGAGTCCTACGAACTGTCCTCTGTTCAAGCCGATGCGATTTTGCAGATGCAGCTGCGTCGTCTGACCGCCCTAGAGGCCGATAAAATTCAGCTGGAGCACGAAACGCTTCAGGAGAAAATCGCCGATCTGCGAGATATTTTGGCCCGGAGGGAACGCATCCTGGCCATCATTGAAGAAGAGCTGCAGCAAATCCGCACGACTCACGCGAACGAACGTCGCACCGTCATTGAAGCAGCCGAAGATGAGCTGACAGATATTTCCCTGATTGCCAATGAGCAGGTGGTCATTTTGGTGACGGAGCAGGGGTATATCAAACGAATGCCCGTTTCCACATTTGAGGCGCAAAATCGAGCCACTCGGGGCAAGTCGGGCACCCGCATGAAGGATGACGACGCCATCAATCACTTCATTACCTGCTGTACCCACGATCATGTACTGTTTTTCACCGATCGGGGGGTGGCCTACACGTTGCGGGCGTACCAAATTCCAGAAGGATCTCGGGTAGCGCGGGGAAATCCGATTGTACAAATGCTGCCCATTCCTCGGGAGGAAAAAGTGACCTCCGTGTTGGGGGTGTCGGAATTTTCTGAAGATGTGTACTTGGTGATGCTCACCCAGGGCGGATTTATTAAGAAGACAGCCCTGTCGGCATTTAGTAACATTCGCGCTAACGGTCTGATTGCCATCTCCCTTGAGGATGGCGACGAGCTACGCTGGGTACGATTGGCCCGGACCGAGGACAGCATTATTATTGGTTCTCACCATGGCATGACCATTCACTTTAGGGCCGATAACACCCAGCTACGACCGTTGGGCCGACCCACTCGCGGTGTCCGATCCATGTCCCTGCGAGATGGCGATAAGCTGATTAGCATGGATATTTTGGCGGCTGCGGTCACGGATAAGGTGGCGGCATCTGAAGTGGCCGATTCTGATGTGTCTGATGTCAGTGATGATGCTATTGCGGATGCCAGTGATGATGAGACGGATGCAGCCATGGCTGAGGGGGATAGCGGTCCCTGGGTTCTAATCATCGCCGCAGGGGGTCTGGGTAAGCGGGTGGAGGTGGAAAATTTCCGCTTGCAAAATCGGGCTGGTATGGGCTTAGTGGGCATGAAGTTCCGTAAGGAAAACGATGAGCTAGTGGCCCTGCGGGTGGTACATCCTTGCGATGAGCTGATGCTGGTTACCCAGCGCGGCATTATTATCCGTCAGGCAATTTCTGCGATTTCTATTCAGTCGCGGATGGCGACCGGAGTACAGCTGCAGCGTTTGGATGGGGACGATGCGATCGCAGCGGTTGCCGTCGTGCCTGAGCTAGAAATTGATGAAGATGAGTCGGCTACCGACAAAGCGCAGACCAGTGAAACGGAGACCGATGAGGCCATAGAAGCATCAGCTGAAAGCGTGGATGTTGCTGAGGCGGAGGACACTGATCCAGAAAACGGCTCTGATCCAGACGCAGCTGACAGTGACGATCCGACCGTTAGCGAATAATACAAAAGAGCCTCATAACCCAGGGACAGATTGCGGACGTGGTGTATCAAATTACGTCAAAAAACCGCCAATTTGTCCTTGACAACCCAGAAAACTGGTTCATGTGCCGCATTTGTACCTAGAAATACAGGGGATTTATTACAAAGTCTGCTATTAATGGGCTCCGAGGGAAAAAAAACCATATTAGACGGTACCCTGAGTGCAAACATGATTTGCATTTGGGCTTACTGCCCTGCCCGACGCATGTAGATGTTCAGTAGACATAGGGATTAAAATGACTCAACTCCATGGGGTGATTGAGTTTGACTGGCTAGGGTTGACTCCAACGGTTAACCTTGCTGCAACAAACTCAATAACACAATTTACAGATAGCCTTGGCAGTCAGTTGGGCAGCTTTTTGCCTGGACTGCTGGGTGCCTTTTTACTACTGATTGTGGGCCTGGTGGTGGCCTCAGTGGCTAGGGCCTTTGTCAAGTTTTTACTCAGCAAAACAAACTTAGACAACCAGTTAGCTAGCAAAGCTGGTTTGGATGAAGGGGTGCCCATCGAAAGCACGATCGGTAGCGTCGTGTTCTGGGTGGTGATGCTCTTCTTCATCATCGCCATCTTAAATGCCCTCAAGTTGACCGCTGTGTCAGAACCCATTAGCGGTCTATTGCAGACTGTTTTTGAGTATTTACCACGTCTTGCTGGTGCGGCCGTTATCCTGTTTATCACCTGGATAATTGCTAAATTGGCCAAGTCAGCCACCATTAACGGTCTGGGTCGATTTAACCTGGATGAGCGCCTGTCAGAGCAAACCGGCGTTGACAGTGAAGGCAATGCCTTCCAGGTAAATGACACCCTCGGCAATGTTATTTACTGGTTTATTTTCCTACTGGCGCTGCCGCTGGTTCTGAGTGCGTTGCAGCTACCGGGTCTGCTAGGGCCGGTCGAAGAACTGCTGAACCAGTTCCTGTTGGCTATTCCCCAGGTACTGACAGCGGCCATTGTTTTTGGCATTGGTTGGCTGGTGGCCAATATCGTCAAGGGGATTGTTACTAATCTGCTGATGGCGACCGGTGCCGATAGCTTTGGTGCTCGGTTTGGTCTGGCCTCTCGCCCTACCGAAGGCGTTTCCGTCTCCAGCCTAGCTGGCGTCTTGGTCTATACGCTGATCTTAATTCCAGCTGCGATCGCAGCCCTGAATGAGCTCGACATCGATGCGATTTCAGGCCCGGCTGTAGAAATGCTGGAGCGCGTGCTCTTTATCATTCCCCAGGTCCTGGCCGCTGGCGTGGTACTGACGATCTTCTACTTTATCGGTCAGTTTGTCTCTGAGCTGGTAGTCGGTCTCCTGTCGGGCATCGGGTTTGATAACATCACCAACATTTTGGGGCTGCCTGAGCTATCTACGCCAGAGCCTGAGGTTGTCCTTTCCGAAGGTGAGCCCATGCCGGCGATAGAAGCACCTCAAAAGACTCCCTCTGAAATTGTCGGTGTGATTATTTTGGTTGGCATTGTGCTGTTTGGTGCAGTCACAGCCACCGAAATTCTTGACTTCCCAGTCTTGACCAACATCGTTCAGAACATCATGGCCGTTTCGGTACGGGTGCTCAGTGGTGTGGTGGTCTTTGCCATTGGCCTTTACGCGGCTAATCTGGCCTTCCGCCTGATTAACGGTATGGGGATGTCCTCGTCTGGCACCTTGGCCCAGGCTGCTCGAATTGCCATCATTGCCTTTGTGGGTGCCATGGCACTACAGCAGATGGGTGTGGCAACTAGCATTGTCAATCTAGCCTTTGGTCTATTGCTAGGGGCGATTGCCGTGGCAATTGCGATCGCATTTGGTCTAGGGGGCCGCGATGTTGCTGCCGACAACCTGCGGGAATGGGTCCATCACCTTAAGCAGTAGTCGGTTGCTCTAGGAATAGCCACAGGCAGAATTCCTAGCCTTTTTCCAATCTCTTAACCCCACCATAAACCCGCAGAGAGAAGCTAAGATGGCTTCCTTTCTGCGGGTTTATGGATCAGAAGGTTTCCCCACTACATCACGATGCTTAATTTTTCAGTAAGGTAAATAGGGAAGTAAAAAATTAGACATTACGTCCCCAGCATAGATTCCTTTCCTTTTCTTAAAAGAAGGGAGCACGACTGGGCGACCCGGCTAAACCAACAATGGTGACTTCCAAGCGTTAACCTTACGATTTTCCAGGAAACATTCCCATGAACAGCAATGAGCTAGCAAAGTACATTGAAGCAACTGACGGTATCAGTAAGCCTTGGCTACTCATACAGCTGCGTCTCAAGAAGCTTCAGGAACGCCGTCACCAGCTATCAGCCGATGACTATGCTGTCCAGGTCGCCGATATCCACGCCGACTTAATGAAGCTGGGCGAGTGGTGGGTGGGGCATGAACGCGATGTTTTTTAGTCGGTCATAGGACAAACTATCTAAAAATGTTGGATAAAAACGCCAAGAACACGACTTCCGAACCATCTGTTGCCAGTGCAGCAGATGGCAACGCCATGGTTTCAACGGACATCGACCTAACGTTGCCAGAGTATTACATCAGTCGGGAGTTGAGCTGGCTGTCCTTTAACGAGCGAGTATTGCACGAAGCGCTCGATCCAAGGACTCCGCTGCTAGAACGGCTAAAATTCCTAGCCATTTTTAGCAATAATTTAGATGAGTTTTTTATGGTGCGCGTAGCCGGGCTCAAACGGCAAATTGAAGCCCAAGTAAGCCGCCGCACCCCCGATGGCCGCACCCCTGCTGAACACCTACAGGCCATCGGCGACAAACTGAGACCGACCGTTGCCAAACAGCAAGATTGTTTTTTAGAGGTCAATGCCCAACTCCACGAACATGGCATCCACCTGCTTGACTACGACGAGCTCAACAGCAAGCAGGTTACCTATTTACAGTCGCATTTTGAAAATCAAATCTTCCCAGTACTGACCCCCCTGGCCGTCGATCCGGGGCATCCGTTCCCCTACATTTCCAACCTCAGCCTAAATTTGGCCGTTGTTGTACGTGAGGCGGACTCTGAAGAAACACATTTTGCCCGCATAAAGGTGCCCAAGGTTCTGCCCCGCTTTATCCAGCTACCCAAGGAGCTACAGGCCCCAGGCACCCTCTGGGCGGCGGTCCCCCTGGAGCAGGTCATTGGTAAAAACCTGACGTTTCTCTTCCCTGGCATGGTGGTCGAAGAGTACTATACCTTTCGCATCACCCGAAATGCCGATCTGTTCCTTGAGGAAGATGACGCCGATGACTTGATGTTGGCGTTGGAGCAAGAGCTGCGCAAGCGACGCTTGGGCGGGTCTCTAGTTCGTATAGAGCTACAGTCCGACACCTCTTCTGAAGTCAGAGCCACTCTCCTCACCGAGATGGACCTGCACGAGGACGACATTTATGACGTTAAAGGGCTCATTGGCCTCAGCGATCTGATGGCACTGATTGGTCTACCGCTACCAGAGCATAAGGACCCTGACTGGACTGCCGTCGTCCCATCACCCTGGCATCGCATCAATCTTGATGATGTCGATGGTGAAGGCGATGACGTATTTTCCATCATTCGTCGTCGCGATCGCATGGTGCATCATCCCTATGTGTCATTTGCAGCAACGGTTCAACAGTTTATTACCCAGGCGGCGGCTGACCCCGATGTGCTCACCATCAAGATGACGCTTTATCGCACATCGGGAGACTCCCCCATTATTAATGCGCTGGTGTCGGCGGCCGAAAATGGTAAACAGGTTGTTGCCCTAGTAGAACTTAAGGCCCGATTTGATGAAGAGAATAATATTAACTGGGCCCGAACTCTGGAAAAAGCGGGTGTGCATGTGGTTTACGGTCTGCTTGGGTTAAAAACCCACACCAAAGTTGCCTTGGTGGTTCGCAAAGAGCACGATGGGATCCGCCGCTATGTCCACATTGGGACCGGCAACTACAACCCTAAAACCGCCCGCATCTATACAGACTTAGGCCTATTAAGCTGTAGTGAAGAGCTGGGGGCAGATTTAACCGATCTCTTTAACTTCCTAACGGGGTATTCCCGACAAAAGGCCTATCGTCAGCTGCTGATTGCCCCCATTACCCTGCGGGAGCGGATGCTGGCGTTAATCAATCAGGAAATCGCCCACGGTACAGAGGGTCGCATTATCGCCAAGATGAACGCATTGGTGGATCCTGGGATCATTCAGGCGTTATATCAGGCATCCCAAGCCGGTGTCAGCATTGATCTAATTGTGCGCGGCGTTTGCTGTCTCACACCGGGGGTCAAGAACGTTAGCGAAAACATTCGAGTCATTAGTGTCATTGGTCGCTTTTTAGAGCACTCTCGTGTTTTCTACTTCCACAACAAAGGAAACGAGCAGTTTTATATTGGCAGCGCTGACTGGATGCCCCGCAACTTAGACCGCCGAGTTGAAGCCATTACACCGATCCTGGCCCCCCACCTGCAGCGCAAACTGACAAATCTTTTAGATATTTGTCTGAGCGACAACCGTCAGGCGTGGGAAATGCAGCCGGATGGTACCTACCTACAACGCCAGCCCCAGCCCAATGAGCCCGAAAAAAGTACCCACGTACAGCTGATGCAGCAAACCAAGGGATCAACCGCCTACTAACGGCCTACTAACGTAGTACGCCGACTTGAGAGCGGTGATATCAGCCAGGTTAAGCCGTGGGTATCGCCAAAAACCTTGAACTCAACGCCTACCCTGACTGACTTGCCATCGACGCGTACATTGATAGCAATTAACTCGAGAACTGTAGTTTCTCATGCAGAAACTCAGGACAGAAACTCAGGGACATGAAAGTGTCATGGCAGGGATCAATAAAGCACCGTCTTACTAACAAAGACCGATGGCGTTATCGGCAAAAGCGCTGACAGATATTCAGCCAAAAGACATGGTTAAACCTTTGACAGTCTGTTAAAAATGAAGCACCTACCTACGTGTGTTAGATCTATTTATAGAGGACCTGAAAAGGATGGAAGGGAGGCATTCAAAGGCTCGGACACACTCAGACCTGTGACTCTAAGCTATAAATAGCATGGTTGCGATCGCAGGTTACGTACGTATCCGGACAGTGCATCAATTGAAACATGAAATTTTTAAATTACATTTATATAAACCAACAACGCAAAAGATATAAATTTTCGACCAGCTTCTAGGGAAATACTTGCACTTTTAAGACAACTGATTGAAATTGGTCAATATAGCCGAGCAAACAAATTGTTAAAGTCTGCGTTCTTCAGTTGCGGTTAACGACAGCGAGAAAGAACGTCCACAGAACTACGGTTTGCATTTCTAAAATGCGCTTGCTCTTAATTTCTATTTAGGTGTATCTACCCAGTTGCTAATTACTTCTCATCTTTATTTATATCAAAAGAGTGCGAAGCAATTATCCCCGTGCATAGTTGATTGTTTCTAGGGAATTATCGATTCTTCCCTAAATCCATCGCGGCTCTATCTGACTTTTATCACTTCGAACACCGTTCTTTGACCGGAACTTCTCCCATGGTTTTAGCAGGCACTATTACACAAAAAACGTTACACCCGCTTACTTTGCTGGCACAGCTTGTAGGGCGTCAAGTCAGTGGTGAACTCCTAGTGGTTTCCAATGATGTTCGGTGGTCTCTGTGGTTGCAGCGGGGCAAACTTCTATTTGCAACGAGTTCGCAAAATGGATTCGATGCGCTGAGATTTGAAGGACGCCAGCTGTTTCCTGAGGCCATCTCTGATTTGGTCCTGGCCCAGCTACAGCTTTATCATCGGCAGTACACTCACCAAGGTGACGATCTAAGCGCCGACTACCGGGCAGTCCGCTGGCTTGTCGAGCAAGAGCACATTACCTTTGACCAGGCCGGTCAGCTCATTCGGGCGTTGGCCGTAACGACCATTACCTCCCTACTCAGGGTGAGCCGAGGTAGCTATGAGGTTAACAGCTTTAGCAACATCGTTGACTATCCTACGTTTTGCACCCTAGATATTCGAGCATTGGTAGAACAATGCCACCAAGAGACCGAAGCACTTTCCTCAAAGCGTGACAGTGGGCCTAGCAGCGAAATTTCCGTTCCTAAGCCTAAGAGCGCTAAATCGCTAGATACGCTGCCCACACCGGGCAGCGATATGAGAGCGCTACTCAAACAGGCGTCTTCCAATCCGTTTGAGTCACCCTTAGGTGTCTCAACCCCCGATACAGCATTTCGCCCAGCTTCAATGGAGAGAAACAGTGCTTCTCCCTGTTACCAGCTGGTGTGCATTGATTCTGATAAGCGCGCCATTCAAGAGCTGCGGGACTTTCTAGAGGACACGGTCTTCTCGATTACGTCGGTTGACGACGTTGCCACAGCTGTTGCGGACCTGGCCAAGTGTCAGCCCGACTTGATCATGCTGACAACGGCAATGGATGGATTGGACGGTTTCGATTTGTGCTCCCACCTGCGACGTCATCCGCAGTATAAGGATGTGCCCATTGTCCTACTAGCCAAGAAATCGAATCTAATTGGACGTATTCGGGCCAGGTTGTGTGGAGCATCATTTTATATCGGTAAGCCGATCAATCGGACCAAACTAATGGTGAAGCTATTTACTCTGCTGGTTTAGGGCATTGCCTTTGGTTTGAAGCCCAACGTTCCCTGAGGTCAAGTTTGATGCAAATCTAACTTATGCAAACGGCTAGATCGATTAGGGTCTAGCCGTTTGTATAGCAGCCGTCTTAATGGGGCCGCCAACTGGTTAGCTGATGCTCTTGACTACGGCGGTGAATGTGTTGCTCCACCGGTTTAACGTGCTGCTGTTCCACCGGCTCAATGGAGTGGAAGTGGTTGTAGTCAACGATGGAACGACCTGACTCACTGGTTGAAATAATGTCTACAAATTTGTGGTTCCAGTAGATGTCATAGGCGCTAAAGGAATGGCGGGCATGGATAGTTTGGGAGAGGGTTTCATCTAACCCCGTCAAGGTGACAATAATCTCGGCCCGTCTCTCACGCAGGGTTTCTGGCGTTTCCCCATAAAAGGGGCTTTCGCTGGTGAGCCGATGCATCGCCGTCCAGGAAAGACTAAAGACAGGGGTGTGGGAACGCACCAGGGGCAAGTCATGGAATCGCCGGATATGTTCACCTTCTTCGGTGATCTCATCGCGCACCAGGGTGACCCACAGCTGAGCTTCTAATATATAGTTACGTCGTTCGTTGGCCGTACGAAACATCAGGGTGGGGACACCGTTGAAGGGGGCGACCACGGCAACACGACTATAGAGAAGGCGGGCCGTGGGCAGGGAAAAACGGGCGAAGACTAAGCCGGTGGTCATCGCAATAAAGAACAGCCCAAAAATCGATTCGATGACGACTAATGAGTGGGTATAGGTACTGGTGGGGTACATGGCACCATAGCCAATGGAGGCCATGGTCTGAACGCTGAAGAAGAATAGATCTTGGAAATGATCGGTGCGCATGTTTGCGATCGCACCTGAATCTAAACTGTATGCGATCGCAAATAGGCCATTTACCACCAGATAGCAGCCACTCACCAGCAGAATAAACGCAAACCAAGAGATGGTCAGCAATATGTGGTAGAGATCCCCCCAGTAAGAATGGGTAACCCCAAGCCGCTCAATATTGGGATAGCGCTGCTCTTGATATAACAGGAGCTTTCTTGAAGCACGACGGAGTCCAGGTTTCAACATATACAGTCTTGACGGAATAGGACAGTTCGGCATCAGCCACCCGAATAAAACTTGCCCACCGCCACAACAGGCGGTTTAACCCAAAGAAAGCTGTGGGCTTTGGACATGGCTTTACTAAAACTACGGTCAGGTATGGCAAGCCAGTGGCAGGGCCGACGCAACGGCCATACCGAAAATTGGGCGAACAGTTTGCCCCTATAAGCTGTAGGCGCTCTACGCTGAACCTAGACAGTTAGGTACGCAGAAAATCAGAGAGTCTACGGGCAAGCGCCTAAGCCACGCTAGACATCTCAAACCGGAAAGTGTTACAAATTTTCACGCTTTGTTTCCGCCCATTGTAACTAAAAGCGATTGATTTCCCAGAATTCCTTTTAGATAGTTGCCTCAGTGGCCGTAACCCAGAGCAGTATGCCGATCTAATTTGCCCCCATTAGCTGGACCAATCAGAGTTTTCCTTACCCTAGCTTTACAGTAAGGTTTTTTTCTACGTAATTATGTCTACGACTTTTGACGAATGTTTATATTCCCTAGCCAGATGATTTAATAGATATATCAGACGTTTTAGAGAGAATCTGGCCGTAATTTCACTGAGCCAGAATGTTGTATTCATTAAGCATAATCACATTAGGACACCAGGAAATGAGCATTTCGGGGTTATTTGCTACTACTCGCCATACCGCTCGGCTCAGTGTCAAGCTGTTTTTGAGTGTCTGGCTGTTGGGCGCACCTGCCATGGCACAAACTCCCAATCAATCTGAGTCACCGATTCTCATGGCTCAGCGTCAAATTAGCCTTAGAGAAGGTGATCGAGGAGCTGCCGTTAGAGAGCTGCAGCAACAGTTGAACAGCAACGGATTATTTCCTGCGGCTATCGATGGTGTTTATGGTTCGGCAACTACCCGTGCAGTGCGCCAGTTTCAACGCATTCGTGGGCTTGAGGTAAGTGGCATTGCCGATGATGAAACCCTAGATGAACTAGGCATTGATTTAGATCGACTAACGGTAGGTCTATCCCATCCTGATCATGGGTTTATCAATGGCGATAGTATTACTCCCACCTCGAGTTCAGAAGATATACGCACCTTGCAGCGCGTCTTGAGAATGTTTGGGTTTGATCTAGATACCGATGGTGTTTACGGGGCACAAACAGAACAAGCCGTAAGGGCCTATGAGCGCACTGCCGGCCTCCCGGTTGATGGCATTGCCGATCAGACCACGTTGCTCGATATGGGCTTTAGCTCTGATAGTCAGAATGGGCCTGGTCGCAATAATAATGCAAGGCCTCCCCGTGGCGCTGGCAGTAGTCGGTCTTCCTATGGTCGGTATGTTGCTGCCATCATTGCAGGTCCGTCTCAGCTGAGTAATGTCCGCCAAGACTTCCCCAATGCCACGGTAGAGAGAACTAGCCAGGGTGAATACATCAGCATTGGCCGCTTTGTAGACCATGAGGATGCGGATGACTGGGCTGACTTTGCCAGTGAGCTAGGTTACGAAGCACGGGTGCTGAGAGATTAATTTTTAGGTATTTCGGCTTTAGTCAGTACATTTTGTCAATCATTCGCTAATATATACGCCATCTGTGGCAAGCGTCCTCATGTATCAGAACGTTTGCTCGTCAGGTTAGCTGTGGCTGCTTCCAGCTTTCGACAGCATGCCTTAACTAGTCTGACAGTGCGCTGGAGCCCATATTATCCAGCCTAGCCAGACTGTAAACTCTCTAGCTAAGCCAGCATTCATGCGCTGGGCTGGAACCTATCAGCGTTATATCAGGTGGTTTATCATGCCTAAATTACTGACGGCCGCTGTTGTGGGCGGTATTTTAATGGTCTGGGGAGCCGCTAGCTATGCCCAGAGCGATCTGCTACCCGCACCGCCACCACCGCCGTTACCCAGCCCCAGTGGATTTACCGGTCCCACCAGTGCTGGCCGTTCCCTAGGACCTGGGGACATTGGCAGTGATGTGGAAGCACTACAGCTAGCGTTAGATCGCAATGGCATTAACCCAGGGCCCATCGACGGCGCCTATGGGCCCATGACCAGTGCAGCCGTACGAGAGTTTCAGCAGTGGTATGACCTGCCCGTGACCGGTGTGGCCGGTCCAGCCACCCTGGATGTATTGGGAGTCGTCCCAGCTGGGGTCAATGACGTCAACTATTCGGTGGCGGTGACTGTAGATGATGATGACGACTTCCCCTATGTTGCCGCAGTCATTGAGTCCCTAGATAACCTGGGCCAGGTGCGGCGGTCCTTTGACAATGCCGCCATTGACTCAGCTCGTCAGGGTGACTTTATTAATATTGGTAGATACAGCACACGCTCAGCCGCAGCTGAGCGTGTGCGTGAGGCTCGCCGATTGGGGTTTGATGCCCGCACTTTGTACCAGCGATAGATATGAGCCATGAATCATTATGTCAACAGGACAGCGTCGATTGACGCTGTCCTGTTTTTGTAATTTATGATCCGGCTATGATTCGGCCATGGCCAAGGCCCGACCAAGACTGGGAATCGCTTCGCAGTGCTGGGTGTAGTGGTAGTAGACTTCCTGGGATCGATCTAAATTGAGGTTAAGACCCAGATTAAGACCAAGGGTAATTAACCGCTTAATCCCTTGAACCGCTAGAGGATTAACCGTCAGGATACAGTCCAAACGGGTGGCGTCTGGCTCGATCCGCAGGGTTTGGCGCAGGGCCTGTAAGATAAGCCCCTCGAGCAGCGGAGCGGCGGTCGGTATGGTGAGGTGACAGTGCAGATGGTTGGCTTCGACGGCGATGCCCTCTAGCTCTCCAAGGTAGCCGGTACTGATGGCCAACATGTGTTCGTCAATATCACTCAGATCTTGCTCTAACTGCCGTAAAACATCGATAGCGCGGTGGCTCAGGGTAATTTCAGCGGCCACCTGTAGCTCGCGTGGCACGTCCATGTTGTCACGATGGAAGGCCATCAGCACGCCATAGTTTTCCCGATAAATTTGGGTGTATAGCTGGTTGAGCTGATGCAGGGTGTTTTGGCTAAGCAGCTGCATAATGTGCTGCCGTTCTTCACTAAACAGCTGCTGCAGGTTAAAGGTGAACTGCCCAAACTGGGTCTGAATGGCAGCAATAGTCTGAACGACGCTGCCCTGGGCAAAGGTGCGCAGCACGGCATCTTTGGCGCGGGTATAGGCCAGTCGATTTTTAAAGGGGCGAATGCCGCAGAGAAACTCCTGCCCCCCTACATGGAAGACCGCAAAGGTATAGCTAGCCTTTGCTTGGGTGATTTCTGACACAATACTGACCTGTCCTAGCGCCAGGGCATGGCCCCCCATGGTCTGCTTTTGATAATCCTGATGGGTGACGGTGTGGCAGTACAGACGCTGTTCGCGATGGTAGGTGTGAAACAACGAGGACATGGCATAGTGGGCCACCACCTGCTCAGCACTAATGCGTGAGGGTTGCACCTGGGCCCGGTAAACGCCAGCTCCATCTTTGAACTGGGGTACGTTGCTGGGGGCCAGGGCCAGCTTGGCCATAAAGTCCGCTTCTAAAGATTCACCACAGATGTCCTCAGCTAGCTCGATGGCTCGGGCCGCATAGCGCAGGATCTGGGTGCCCTCAGGTCGGGAAATTTCTTCAAAGAACCAACCACAGCTGGTGTACATCAGCATGGCGTGGCGCTGCATCTCTAGAAGACATAGCGCATCGGTGCGTTCCACCTGGGTAAGTTCGTGGTGCTGGTGCTGGGTAAAGAACTGCTCAATGGTTAGGGGGGTGCGATCGCAAATTACATCAATGTAAGCATCCCGCGCCGCCCAGACATCCTTAAACAGCTCCTCACCGGTAATTTCATAGATTTCGATCAGCTCATCCCGCAGCCAGTCAAGGGCCTGACGTAGGGGGGCCCGCCATTTCTGATGCCACTCGCCACCGCCACCGCAGCCACAGTCACTCTTCCACCGCTCCACGCCGTGGGAACAGCTCCAGGCGGTCACTGGCTTCAGCTCAAGCTCCCATGTAGGGGGGAACAGGCTGAGATAGTGGGCATAGCTGATCACCTGCCACCCCCGGTCCGTAAACTCTTGGTGCAGAGCATAGGCTAGGGCACGTTCCGCCCCGCCGCGATGGTGGCCAAAGGTTTCCCCATCGGTAGCCACCGATATTAGCTGCGCCTCCTGACGATCGCCCCGCACCGCCTGACCCAGACGGTCGGCAAAGGACTGGGACGACTGCAAAATATCGCTAAAGCCCATGTCGCCAGAGATGGGACCGTCATAGACAAAAATGTCGATGTAATTTTGCCCCGTGGGTAAACCGGGCACATAGCAGCGATAGGGACGGGTGGGATCAATTTGCCCCCCGCCAACTTCCTGCCAGTCTGAATAGTCAGGCGATAGCTGACGACAGCGCTGCACTTGGGACGGCGCAACAATTGTAAACTTGATCCCCTCTTGGATCAGCACCCGGAGGGTGTCCTGGTCAATGGCGGTTTCAGCCAGCCACATGCCCTCGGGATCGCGGTTAAATCGCTTACGAAAATCGGCAATTCCCCACCGCACCTGGGTAAGCTTGTCACGCTCGTTGGCCAGGGGCAAAATGATGTGGTTATAAACCTGGGCGATGGCATTACCATGGCCGTTGTTGCGATCGCAGCTGCGCTTATCCGCCGCCAAAATCCGGCGATAGGTTTCAATATCGTGGCGGGCCAGCCAGCTCATCAGGGTGGGGCCAATATTGAAACTTAGAAACTCATAGTTGTTAACGATCTGAAGCACCTGACCCTGATGGTCCATGATGCGGGCAAACGCATTGGGTCGGTAGGACTCCCGTAAAATGCGCTCATTCCAATCGTGGAAGGGGGCTGCCCCCGGCTGTCGCTCTACCGCTTCTAGCGACGGGTTCTCCCGGGGCGGCTGATAAAAGTGCCCGTGAACACATACATATACCTCAGCTGAAGACAACTCAGAGGATTGCACCTCAGCCGACGGCATCAGCTCTTGATAATCAGAGACTGACGTCGTCACAGAATGGGAATTTGCCATGTTGTGTGACACTGCACTATAGAAAAGATCTAAAAAAGAGAACGGCGACAACCTGCCACTGGAATTCACTATATCCGGAGGGGCAGAACTAGGAGCTTAGTCCACAGAACCTAACTGAAGTAGTCGCTCGCTACGACATCAGGACTTGAAATCGTTCACAGCCACTTTAACGGACTTAGGATTTCTTATCCACGGAAGTTATGTTTCTCAAAACAGCGTTACGTAACAAAACATTGTCTCGTTCATAACCTCTTTTGTTGATGCTGAGACTATGGTCAAACACCCTTAGAGCCTGAGTTAGACGCCATTAAAAGCTGTTGTCTAGATAGTTTAATCCTGGCAGCAACTGTCACCTGGCAACAGAACAAAAAAACACGGGGATCGCTGCTGGGAGCGATAGCATCTGTTTTTGTTTATACCGGGATCACGTCATACCGGGATCAAGAGAAAACCTGGGTTTCCAATGGTTACGGTTAGAAACCCAGGTTCATCGGTTTTGACAGTTCAAACGGATCATTCCCACAGGGACAAGCTAAGACAGTTTGACACCTAGATAGGTTTTAGTCAGATAGTTGGCAATCCGCTTAAAATTATTGCGCACCGCTGGACGCACGCTTTCTCCTGAGGTAATGCCTAGGAGATGGGCAAAGGCTTCGTCAGAGATGGTGCCATTTTGATGTTGCTTAAAGGCATCAATGACCGTTAGCAGCTCATCGCTAGAAAACTGATAGCCCATAGATGCTGCCAACTCAGTGACTTTTGGCGCGCGCTGGCTCAGGGCTAAGGATTCTTCGGGATCAAGGTTAACACTAGAGCTAATATCACCGTCACCACAGCCAAGCATCTGTTCGAGCTGTTGCTGTAGCGCGGTGTTATCAGCCGTTTTCCGCATAAATTGCAGAACAGTATTAGTAGTCATAGGGTAGTCTCAGGGTAGGTTATTCGACGAATCTAGCAAAAAGACCATAGTGAGTCGTTTGGTCTATTCCTATCATTAGCTATAACAACTTTGACCCCAAGCTAACGTTAACAAAAACAGAAATTTTATCGAGCACCGCCAGAACGGGTGCGGCTAGGCTTACCAGCGGGCGCAGGGGTGTAGCGATGGCGATTACGACGCTTTTGACGCTTGGCATTAGAAAGGTAAGCCATAACAGGATGTCCTTTAACGACTGACTACGAGTTCTATGGGAATAGCCAGTGAATGTCATCTGGCCTGCCCACACTGATGTCTTCAAGAGTCAGTTCGGTATTCCGCACATTTTCAGGTAGCACTGTTCACTCCGGGCCTTAACAATACGTTTGAACCATAGAGCCATAGGTCAGGCTATGATTCACGGGAAGAGTACGGGAAGCCCAACTTATCTTTAGCGTCTCACCATGCCCTCTAAAATGTGGTGGGCTCTCAGCGTGGAGTTAGGGTGATCCCCCAGGGGTATTCTGACTATAATTTTAAAGCAAGACACTATTAACGATGTCATGATTGATCTCGCCGTCCTCGCCACAAAACTCAGAACCGGCGATCTCAAAGATAAGAAGCTATCGTTGGCAGCGTTACGCGACATCCCTGGCTCCGATGCCCTAGAGCTGATCAAGCTAGTGCTGGATGATGACAATCAGCAGGTCCGTTCAATGGCAATTTTTGCCCTGGGCATTAAACAAACGGACGAAAGCTTTGCGTTATTGGTCAAAATTTTAGAGACTGACCCGGACTATGGCATTCGAGCAGATGCGGCCGGGGCCTTGGGCTATTTGGAAGACCCCCGCGCATTTGAGCCGTTGATTCGGTCATTTTATGAAGATACCGACTGGCTAGTGCGCTTTAGTGCCGCCGTCTCCCTAGGCAATCTAAAGGATCCCCGCGCCCACGATGCTTTGATTCAGGCCCTCAATAGCCCGGAAGTGATTTTACAGCAGGCCGCCATTGCCGCATTTGGTGAAATTGGAGACTTGAGCGCCGTTGATGAAATTCTGGCCTTTGCCCAATCAGAGGACTGGCTAGTCCGGCAGCGACTGGCGGAAGCCTTGGGCAATTTGCCCAGTGCGAAGGGAACGTCTGCCCTGCGATATATGGCCAAAGATAATCATCCTCAGGTGTCTGAAGCTGCAAAAATTTCCCTTGAGCGTCTGGCAGACCGGACCGCTAAGGTGGAGACGGAGTAAAGGACGACCATCATTGAGACGATGGGGCTGCCCCCTACTGCACCCACGGGTCTAGCTCACGGTAGTCGGGCAGGGTGGTGTCAATTTGAGTTCCCTGACGCAGAACGATGCGATCGCACTGAGCCCTTGCCACTAGCTCATTGAGGGTACGGGCTTTAAAGCAAATCAGATCGGCGGGGGCGGCTGGCTTTAAGACACCCAGGTTTTCTAGCCCCATTAGCTGAGCGGGACGGCTAGTGACGCTCTGGGGCCAGTGGGTAAAGGGACGATCGAGATGACCGATGCGCACCGATTGTTTAAATACGTCTAAGCCATCGTGATCGCCATAGGCATAGAACGGATCGCGGCAGTTGTCGCTGGCCAGGGCCACCGGAATACCCCGCTGATGCAGCTCGTGCAGTATGGTCACACCACGATATCGCGGTGTGTGCTCAGGCTGACGATCTTGGAGGTAGAGATTACACATGGGCAAACTGACAATGCCAATATTGGCGGCTTTAACCAGGGTCAGAGTTTGCTCAACCACCTCGGGGGATTGCACCGATAAACTGCAGCAGTGGCCACAGGTAATGGCCCCTTGAAAGTCATGACGTAAGGCGGCCTCGGCCACATAGCGCAGGGTTATATCCTTAGGGTCGAGGCTTTCATCGGTGTGAAAATCGAGATCGAGACCGTAGCGTTTGGCCAGGGTAAACACCTGGTCTAGCTGGAGCACAATATCGTCATTCATATAGGCCACGCCCCCCAGCACCCCACCAAATTCTGCCACCAGCTGGGCCAGGGGTTCTGCTTCAGGGGTCAGAAAATAATCTAAGGACACTAGACAGACCGCTTGGAGGATAAGTCGGTCACGCCACTGACGACGGAGCTCGTCAAACACTTTGAAACTGGTTTGTCCTAAGGGACCAAAGCTATCTAGGTGGGTGCGAATCCCTCGGGTGCCGTGGGTATAGCTGCACTTAAGGCCAAACTCCATGCGATGGTAAAGCTCATCGGCCTGCCAGTTGCCATGATCGTTTCGCACCGTATCCAACGCGCCCATAAAGGTACCATCGGGGTTAGGGCAGCGGGGCCAGATGTGGCCCTTGTCCAGGTGGGTGTGCATATCGACAAAACAGGGCCAGATTAACCCCTCACCCAGATCAACCGCCGGGCGATCGCCCACCGCGGCTTGTCCGGTGGGGACAATGGTTGAGATCGCACCGTCACACACTTCCACATCTACCGCCACCAGCTCTTCTTGATGGGGAAATGCCCGCAGCGCCGGCAGCGGGCTTAGATCCATATCCAGCAAGCATAGTGGCACCCGGCCATTTGTTAACCAGTAGTGCGCGGCATCAGGCACATTGATAAATCCAGACATAGTGGTCTTTATAATTAGTTTTCTCGTTTGATGGCACTCTCATGCCAGTGTCGCAGCAATCGATCGGACACTATCGTTAGACCCACAAAAATGACGACACCCAGGACCGTTGTCATTAGTAAGGCGGCAAACATGCGGGGAATTTGTAAATTAAAGCTGGAAATCAGGATCTGATAGGCAATACCGGAGCGGGTACCGCCGGTACCGGCCACAAATTCGGCCACTACTGCGCCGATTAGGGCCAGACCACCGCTAATGCGTAACCCGCCGAGGAAATAGGGCAGGGCACTGGGTAATCGCAGATGAATTAGGGTTTGCCAGCGGGATGCGCCATAGATTTCAAACAGGTTTTGTAAATTATGGTCGGCGCTATTTAGACCCAGGGTGGTATTAGACACAATGGGAAAAAAGGCCACAATCCAGGCGCAGACCACCAGGGCCATAAATGTATTGTTTTGCAGCCAGATGATGATTAGGGGTGCGATCGCAACAATCGGCGTTGTCTGCAAAATCACCGCATAGGGAAAAAAGCTCCGTTCAATCCACTTACTCTGGGCAAACAAAATCGCAATCAATAATCCCGAAACAACTGCAGCTAAAAATGCAAACACCGTAATTTGAATGGTCACCAACAGCGACGGAAATAGGTCTCCCCAGTCTTCTATCAGGGTTTTAAGCACTAGCCCTGGACCGGGCAACAGATAGGGAGGTGTGTCGGTCATCCGAACAAATATATCCCAACCCAATACAGCCAAAAACCCAACGAGGGCAGGCGCTAGCCAGTTCCATAATGTTGTTGATCGTCTCTTTTTAGCCATTCTTGATTTCCTCTCACCTGGTCCTCTCACCTGGTCCTCTTATCTGGCCCTTTCTCTCGCGCTCTTTGACGATGGATTCTCTTATCTGTTTTCTCTTTTAACCCGCACCGACCTTCTCCGCCTCCGACAGCACCGCCATAATCTCTCGACAATAGTGGTTAAACTGGGACGATGTGCGAAATGAATCTGTCCTCGGATAGGCCGCTTCGATGGGAATATCCGCAATGACCCGCCCGGGGCGCGCCGCCATCACCACCACCCGTGACGATAGGTACACGGCTTCATAGATGTTGTGGGTAACAAACAGGACCGTCCAGTGTTTTTTCTCCCACAGATGTAGTAAATCGCTATTTAATCGGCTGCGGGTCATTTCATCTAGGGCCCCAAAGGGTTCATCCATCAGTAGCACCCGAGGTTTGGTAACCAGCGCCCGAGCAATGGATACACGCATTTTCATCCCCCCCGATAGCTGCCGGGGGTAGCTATGCTCAAACCCACACAGATCGACCGTATTAATGGATTCTTGGATCCTCTCTCGGACCGGTCGTAGCCGCTGACCCTTGAGCTTGAGCGGCAGATAAATATTGTCCACGACGGTTGCCCAGGGCATCAGGGCGGGATCTTGAAAGACAAAGGCCAGACTATGATCACTCGGCTCACCCTGCCAGGTTAGGGTGCCCTGGGTGGGTAAGCCTAATCCGGCGACTAGCCGTAACACCGTACTTTTGCCACAGCCCGATGGCCCCACCAAACTGATAAACTCCCCTTGCTGCACCGTTAGACCGATGTCCTGCAAGGCTACGGTACCGTTTTTGTAAACCTTATCAATGCCGTTAAGCGTTAAGAGAGGGGCCGACATTTGAGCTGTCATAGAGAATTGTTAGGGTTGCTGATCCTCGGGATGATTTTATCTGAGAAATTTGAGAAATTCTGACTTACTGCATCATCCCCCGATCAATGCAGTAAGTCATTAAAGGCGACTATGCATCCTAGAATCCATTCCCCAATCGCCCCCACAGCCGCAGCTCTAATGTCGCAATATTGCTCTTTGTCACTCTAGACCGTTACTCTAGACCGCGCTAACAAAAGGTCCTATGGTGAAGGGCGTAAATCCCAGCTTGCAGCCAGGGCATTCTGAACCATCTAGTCAGTTTATCCATGGGACAGTACGGACTTTCAACCAAGATATGGCTCTAATAGACAACTATTCATTCGCTAAGATAGTGCTCAGCTTAGGCTCGTTGGCCTGTCTGTTAGTTTATCCAGCCATTAGTCAGAGGTCTACCAATGCTCTCATGGCCCAGACACCGCCTGTCAGACCGTCTGCGCCGCCGCCCCGAACCACGCCGATTTCTCCAGATACCCTACCAGAGCGCACCCTACCAGAGGAGTTACTGCCGCCCTTGCCACCCCTAGATGAGCTGCTATCTCCGGATGAGTCACTAACGCCGGAAGATGGTCTGGGGGAGGGTGAGGCTACATTCTATGTGGCTGAGATTAAGGTTGTTGGCAGCACCGTGTTTGATCAGGCCGACTTAGCCGATTTGTTAGATCCATATCGCGATCGCAACATTAGCTTTAATGACCTGTTGCAGCTGCGCTCACTTATTACTGAGCGTTACGTAGACGCAGGCTACCTGACATCAGGGGCGCTGATTCCGCCCCAAACGGTGGTGGATGATACGGTCACCATCCAGGTCATAGAGGGAGAACTAGAAGACATTATTGTCAATGGCACCCAGCGTTTAGATTCCGCCTATATCCGCAGTCGTGTGGGTCTAGTGGCCCAGCCTCCCCTCAATGTTAATAAGCTCTTAGCCGGGTTACAGCGGCTACAGCTAGACCCGCTCATTGAAACGGTGTCGGCAGATTTACAGGCGGGGGTACGCCAGGGGACCAGTCTGCTGGTGATTGAAGTGATGGAGGCTGACTCCTTTGCGCTTAATACCAGCCTGGCCAACAGTCGGTCGCCCAATATTGGTGGTACCCAGGTCACCGTGGGGGTGGACGAAGGCAATCTATTTGGCATCGGTGACCGCATCCGGCTGGACTACAAACATACCGACGGTAGCGATGGGGTGGACTTTAGCTATACGTTACCCGTCAGCCCCAATAATGACACGATCCGATTGGCCGCCGGGTATTCCGATAGCCGGGTAATTAACTCTGACTTCTCGGTCCTCGATATCTCGTCTGACAGTGCCTACTATGAGCTGGGCTACCGTCGCCCCCTAATTGAAACCCCCACCCAGGCCGCGGCCCTGGGGCTAACCCTATCCCATCAGTCAAGCCAGACCCGTTTAGGGTTAGATGACATTGGTCCCTTTCCCCTTTCCCCCGGTGCCGATGAGAATGGACGTACTCGCATCAGCGCGGTGCGGTTTTCCCAAGAATGGACCCAGCGGAGCCAGAGCCATGTGCTGGCGTTGCGATCGCAATTTAACATCGGCTTAGATCTTCTCGATGCCAACATCAGCGACAATGCCCCCGATAGTCGGTTCTTATCCTGGCGCGGTCAGGGGCAGTGGGTAAAGCGATTGGGCAAAGCCGAACAGCTGTTTTTCCTCCGGGGAGATGTGCAACTTTCTGCCAACGATCTGCTCTCCCAGGAGGAGTTTAGCCTGGGGGGGGCTCAAAGCATTCGCGGCTATCGGCAAGACGCCCTACGACGTGATAATGGAGCCCTACTCTCAGCAGAACTGCGCTGGCCCATAGCCAGAATCCCTGAGTTAGATGGCGTACTACAGGTAACGCCCTTTATCGATGCGGGTACGGTATGGAACCATAATGGCAATAATCCTGGGCCAGATACCCTGGTGGGCACTGGCTTCGGCCTCCTATGGCAGCAGGGCAACAACTTTTCAGCCCGACTAGACTGGGGCATTCCCCTGGTGGATCTCGATACCGATGAGAACGGACTGCAGGACAGCGGACTCCACTTTTCTATCCAATACACGCCGTTTTAGTTGTGCCCCATGGACACAACGTTAGCCAGGCTATTTACCTTTGACTGCTGACTGTCGATGACGATGGGTCAGGTATCGATTTACCCGATGCTCTAGTTTACTAATGCCCCGAGCAAGATGGTTACTGCCAATGCCAAAGGTCAACCGACGACTCAGGGGCTTAATCAGAGTGCCATAGCGTCGCCAGCCCAGTTTCTTATACTTTGTTTTGAAATAGCCGTCCTCTACTAAATTCCACTTTTCTCGTAAATGGTTGAGACTATCCAGGGTCCAAGCATTGCTCCACCGCAGCATGTAGTAATGCACATCTGCCAGCTTTTGAGGTCGCCCTGGCACATAGGTAACCACAGAGTCTGGTTCAAAATAGACGCTTTCCCCCAGCCCCCGCACCGTCATGCAGAAGTCAAGGTGCTCCTTAGTATTGAGCATAGCTTCGTCTAGCTGCTCAATATGCTCAAAAATTGAGCGTCTTACTAACACACAGTGAAATTCTGCCAGTTCGGTGGGCTGACGTTGAAGCAGGCTCCGCACATCTGCCACCCGCTTACCCTGATGGAGCATTTTCTCCCGCAGCCGTCTGCGCCCCAGCTTATCCACCCACACATGGGATTCTCCCCCGGCAAAATGGATTTCCTGATGAACGGGTTCATGCTGGCACATCAAAGGACCCACGATAGCGGCGTCAGTTTCTTCCGCACATTGGACCAGGGACCTGAGCCAGCCAGGAGAGACAATAACATCGTTATCGACAAAGGCAACATATTTGGTATCCGCATACTGAAGTCCAATGTTTCTCGCCTGGTTAGGATAGAGATACTGTTCAGTGCGTATGAGTTTGAAGCCCTTTTCTATGGACTGTTGTTCTAATGAGCGCCGTAGTCCCCTTGGGGATTTACCATCCACATAGACGAGTTTAAAGGGAATCTGTGTATGGTCATATAAGCTGTCTAGGGATTTTTGAGCATAGCTAAAACGTTCCCTGGGAACAACAATGAGCGTAATAATAGGGGCAGTCATGACAGATTTTCTGTTTAAGGATTCTTGTATTTATCAGGAAGACAGACATTTGCAGCGAATTATGACGAGCTATAAACCACTGATGAGTGGGGGACAGGGTTATCTGCTAAATCAGCTACCCGATTACCCAGCAACGCATCGTAGCGCTGCACCAGGAGATCGTTAAGACCATCTAAATCGTAATGACGTGCTACATACGAACGCCCCGCTTGCCCCATGACAGACCACTGGTCTGGATGGGCGATTAGAGTATTGAGTTTTTCGACTAATCCAGCTACATCTCGTTCGGGAACTAGATAACCTGA
>ERZ1740072.180-NODE-180-length-28342-cov-5.278679_pt1 | contig 28342 bp, 26 predicted proteins | sample MGYA00581733_ERZ1740072 | MGnify/ENA primary metagenome ERZ1740072 (study PRJEB43018, sample SAMN04849741) | marine metagenome | isolation source: floating plastic debris | place: Pacific Ocean | collected 2008-08-30 | study: EMG produced TPA metagenomics assembly...
GCTAAAATTTCTTTCTCTGAATTAAGATCTGATCCATGTTATTGAGAGTAAATCCTGCCGCTCGGGATACCCTAGCTGCTAGATGCCCTTCAACGATAAGCTTTGTTTAGGGGATCACAACTCTAAGACTTTCTTAGTAAGTGAACCCACTTATATAAACATGGTTGATAGTGCAAGCGCTAAGACCCCAGTAGCGGGATTTTTTTTGTCGCTCTTCTATGCGGCCTTTCTAAAGCCTTTGATATATATTCCAAAGAAATATTTTTTACTAAAAATTGTTTTTCCGCAGCTTGTTTGATCAAGTTAATCCAAGAATCTTTGCAAGAAAAATGGGCGCTTAACGGTTTTAAAAACTCTGCATGCGATCGGTTGTTTCTATAAGGAGGAGTTTTTTTGGGGAATAGTAGATGCTGCATTTTTTCCTCAGAAAAATCCCATAGAAAAGAGGAATGAAATAAAAACCGATCCTTACGAATATACTGCGCATTTCCCCCACATTTTTGTTCTCCTAATACAAAATCTTGTTCTCGGTACTGAAAAGAAGGGTCATCTATTGCAGAGGTATAAAATGACGCTGCCCAAGATAAGATGCTGTCAGAAGAGCCTTTGATCCCAGCTGTTTTATGATTTAAAATAAACGTTATAAAGATCGTATCTTGATCGACAAGTACAGATCCTCCTCCTGAAAACCTCTAGATCACTGGGACGGGAGCTTTTTGTATTGCGTGGGGACAGATCACGTCTTCTTGTTTTGCTGAAATGCCCATTACGATTGCATCTTTAGTACCTTCATTAATCCAGCAAAAAGACCTTGTATCGGTTTTGACTAAAGCCTCTTCTATCTGTAGCTGGGTGAAGATATCGATATCTTTTGTATGCAGAAAAAATAGCGGATCCATCATTTGTGTAAGTATACCACAGGGGAGATTTCAGTGGTTACGGGTCGATTTTTTTAGCCTGCACTGCTGAATGGAGTATTTTTTTGATGCGAAGATTTGGCTTTGTTTTTTTCGGTGTTTTGCTTCTGAGCGCTTCTTTTTGTAATTTTTTTGTTGTATATTTGCTGGCGTTTTTTGTAGAAGATTCTAAGGAAAACTCTCCTTTTACAAGAGAAAACACCATAGGATAGGGTATGACGCTCATGATATGAGAAACAAATGTTTGGATTTCTTGTTCTGATGCTTTTGTAAATAAGATGCGGCATTTTCCATTTTCTAACGGGAGAAAAACCGCATTTTTCCCCCCATGTATCTGCACCTCTTTATTGATGCGATCAATTGGATCTACTCTTTGAAAGGGCGCTTTTTTAGATCTATCGGGTTGTATCATTAGGGTAAATTGGCGCGCGCCTTCATCTTTTAAGTTGGTGATTTTGCCGAGAAAAGAGGGAGAAAGCGCTATGGTATTTTTTTGCAGCAGCTGTTTTTTTGTCTTCTCGATTTTTTTGTAGAGAAGCTGCATTTTAAATGCAGCTGCAATCTTTACATCCCACTCAATAGGATTAAATACATCGTAGATAAATTCTGCAATACCTGCTTCTATAGCGGCTTTTTTCTCCGCTTTTTTTGATGGAGGCTCAACGAGTAAGACGGGAACTGCATAGGGGCCAAGTGCGCTATGAATCCAGGCGCTTAAAGAAAGCGCTTTTTCAAAAAAAGGCGCGCTTTCCACAATAATCAAATCGATGTAGGAGTCTTTTGTTCTTTGTTTTGCTTGATCAATATCGCTTTCTTCAACAAGAAAAAAATCCCGTTTGATTTGTTTTCGTATATGCGCTTTTGTGATCACGCTTTGGGTAATTAATAAAGCTGTGGGTACGCGGTGGTCCATAGATACATGTAGAAATAACCTATTTTGAGTGTAGTCAAATAGGGATAATTCACCATCTTTTTTTCTGCAAAAAGACGAGTAACACAGAAATATCGCCGTAGGTGACGCCTGCTAGCCTTGAAGCTGTATGGAGATTTTCTGGGTTGAATGTTTCTAATGCGCTGACCGCTTCTGTGCGAAGGCCCTTAATGGATGCGAAAGAAATATTTTTTGGTATGGAGATTTTATGTAGATCTTGTAGTTTTTGGATTTCTTTTTTTTGTCTTTCTATGTATCCCGCGTATTTGCAGTCATATTCTAAATCTTCATAGAGCTCTTTTGATAAAGAGGGGGCTTTATCGGGATACAATTCTTGGAGTTTACTGAAGGTGTTTTCTGGTCTTTTTAAAAGCGTATCTAAAGAAACGCTTTTGCCATCTCGAGAAACAAACCGGCTTTTTAGCTGGGTTTTTGCAGCTGCAATCTGCGCTTTTTTTTCTTGCAGCCTTTGGTATGTTTCTTCCTTGATTAAGCCTACTTTATAGCCATAGTCTCTAAGGCGAAGATCGGCGTTATCTTGGCGCAAAAGCAGCCTATATTCTGCTCGAGAAGTGAACATGCGGTAGGGCTCAAAAAGGGTTGTTGTGGTTAAATCATCGATCATCACGCCGATATATCCATCCCATCTATTTAAGATAAGAGGGGGCTTTTCTTGGACTTTAAGAGAGGCGTTGATGCCTGCAATAAGTCCTTGAGCTGCTGCTTCTTCATAACCTGTTGTCCCGTTAATTTGCCCCGCAAAATAGAGCCCTTCTACCGTTTTTGTTTCTAAAGAAGCAAAGATCTGGCCCGATAGCGCGTAGTCATATTCTACAGCATAGGCAGGGCGCATCATCGAAGCATTTTCTAGCCCTGGAATTGTTTTTAACATTTGGTACTGGATCTCTATTGGAAGCGATGTAGAGATGCCGTTGACGTAGAGTTCATTTGTCGATAAGCCTTCGGGCTCAATGAAGATTTGATGCCGTTTTTTATCTGCAAAACGGACAATTTTATCTTCAATAGAGGGACAATATCTAGGGCCTTTACTCTGGATTTTTCCAGAATACATAGGGGATAAATGCAGGTGTTTTTCGATCAGCTCTTTTGTTTTTTCGCTGGTATAGGTGATGTAACAAGAGCGTTTTTCCAAAGGAGAGATTTGTTCATCAAAGGAAAAAAAGATATTTTCCTCACTTTTTTGCTCTTCCATACAAGAAAAGTCTACCGTTTTTGCATCTAAACGGGGAGGCGTTCCTGTTTTTAATCTTCCAAGACGAAAACCCAAGTCAGATAGCGAAGCGGAAAGGCCAAAAGAAGCTTTTTCTCCACTTCTTCCTCCAGAAGACTCTTTTTGTCCTATATGCATCAGCCCGCGCATGAAGGTGCCTGCAGAAAGGATCACTGTTTTCGCTTTATAGATGACGCCGAGATTGGTTAGAATCCCCTCTATTTTTTGGTTTTTTACGAGGAGTTTTTCTACAGAGCCTTGCTGAATACAAAGCTGAGGGGTATTTTCTAAACGCTCTTTCATTTTGAGAGGATAGAGAGCTTTATCTTGCTGGGATCGGGGAGATCTAACCGCTGGGCCTTTCGATGCGTTTAAAAGGCGCACTTGTATAGAGGTTGCATCGGCAATTTTCCCCATTAAGCCGCCTAAAGCATCAATTTCCCGGACAAGATGACCTTTTGCCGTACCTCCAATAGAGGGATTACAGCTCAGTTTGCCTATAGAATCTAAGTTGAGCGTAAAAAGGAGGGTAGAAGAGCCGGTGGAGGCTGCAGCGTATGCAGACTCGCAGCCTGCATGGCCTGCTCCTATTACAATGACATCAAAGTGTTGAGGATATTCCCACATGAAAAAAATTATTTTTTCTTATGACGATCGCGTCTGCGGCGTTTTTTGCGCTTATGCTTCGCGATTTTAGCTCTTCGTTTTTTTTTGACCGAAGACATATTTCTCCTAAAAATTTATAGATTATCATCTATCTTAACAGAGGAACTAGAAAAAAGCAATTTCCTATAGTCAATAGCCTAAGAAGAAAGCAAAATAGGGATATTTTTCTAGGAGCCGGTTTCTAAAAACTTCTTTTAAGGATTAATTTCGGGCAGTCTAAGCATGTGCGTGTAAATTGAGTATAATGGGACTTTCATTTATTGAAAAAAGTTTGAGGTCGGATTTTTTTTCACTTTCAAAATCATTTAAGGAAAAATCATGGATTCAAACTAAAAAGACTCGTCAAAGACTGGATAAGCGCAGTTTAGAGTTTTTCATTTAAACTATTTTTTAACAAACGGGGTTTTGTGGAAAACAGAAACAAAAATCACCACAACTAGAGGTCTTTGATTAAAGCAAATCAAAAAGACGGATTAATCACCCAAACAAACGTATTAGGCATATTTGGGACAGTTTGCTCATCGATTACTGAGTATCCTGCATTATCAAAAATTTGCATAGTTTCTTGATAGTTTCTAGGTACTATATTCTGAAGACCATGTACGTAATCAAATCCGGGCATAATTACATTGTAATCTTTGGATATTGAAACCATGTCTATAACAAGCAGAGACTGTAATTTAGGGAAATGTCTGCGTAGCGATTGCAAAAATTTAATGCAAGAGTGTTCAGGGTTTATATCATGCAATACCATATTTATCATTGCATTAGTCACGTCTTCCCAAACTCCATATAGATTGGTAATGTCTCCTTTGATGATTTCAACAAAAGAGTAGCATTTAGTAAATGATTCGTTTGCTTTTATCACCGATGGATCTTTCTCGATACCTAACCCCTTTATGCCTAATTGTCCACATATTTCAATCAGTTTCTTACCTGTGCCACACCCAAGATCGCATAGTGTACCTTTAGGTTGAATTTGTTGAAAAACGCGTAAAATAAGGGGATTTAAATCATATAATCCAAAATCAATAGAAGATGTAGCTATAGAAGAAAAATCAATCTCATATTTTTCCCAAGAAGATGGATTGTCGAGTAAGTGTTATTGTTTTGCCATATGGTTTCTGTATCCTACTAGTGGTAGAAATATATAACCAATATGCTCTCCTAAATTTTTCACCTGGGAGGTTAAATAGTATTCTACACCGTCAAACGCGACTGCCTCAACGCTGGTTAATGTCACAAGAGCAGCGCGAATTAAGTTGGGATTTTTATAAAGGTGGAGGCTTTTTTCTAAGATGGACTCTCCTTTCAGCATGCTATCTAAAATGCCTGAATACTTGAGTAGGCAAAGAGCGTGGCAAGAAAGTCCTTTAGATAAAAAGTCCAAATGCTTTGGCATGCTTGCCATTTTCTTTTTATGTTTTTCTTCGATTTTTCGTGTTTTCATACATTTTTTCCTTTAGCTAATATTTTTGAAGATATTTTGAGTAAGAAAAGCATCGAAGATTCTGTCGCGAAACACAAATTAAAGAAGTTTTATTAGTTTTAGATAAAAACTCATCGTCTATTTTATTTAGTGGCTATTACTGTTGGGAAAATACAATATTGGTCAGAAATAACCTGTACATTTGTAAATCCTACAGAATAAAAGTTTTTACATAGCTCATTTAAAGTAGAGAAATTTCTCCACTTGCATCCCAAAACATCCTGAAAAATAATTTTCTCCATTAACAAATCTTTGGGCGGTATTTTATCCAAGATCCATTCCGATTGCTTTTGATATCCTGGTGGATATGTAAGAGCCCCAATTATCAGAGCCCCTCTTTTTTTTAGGGCGCGATGAAACCCTTGATAAAGCTGTATCCGCTTTTTTTCTTCGGATACATACACATTCAAACCGTTGCTTGTAATAAGATCGATTTGGTTGTTGAAAGGTAGGTTCCAGGCATCTTTCTCAAGAAGTTGAACGTGATCTGCTAAAGAAGACTGCAAAGCTAACTCTTTAGCCAGTCTAAGAGATTTTGCATCTAAATCGATACCAAAAATAGAGATGGAAGAAATCTGAGAGTAATCCAGTGAAAGTAGATCTCTCATCACTCCACAAGGTATTGAGGCTATCTTCATATCTTTTTTCAAAAACTTTTGAGTATGTGTTTGGAAAATACTAAATCTTTCCCTTGTCGCAAGGGTAAGGGGGCTTTTTTCAAGGATAAATTTTTCAACGGGAGAAAAAGGCAAGCCTTGTGAATTCAATCCTGTTATTGCTCCAACTTGTGGATGATTGATAATGTAGTCAGTCCAAAACCCATCTGCACCCTTTCTCTCTATAAAAAATCTGCCCAAAGGAAATGAACTCAGATCATCTAAAATATCTAGCTGCTTTTTTACAGAAACGTAGGGTAAATCACCTCGAAGAGTAATAGACTTTTTGAGCTCCTTGAGAATTGTTAATACTGATTCATTCGAAGCTCTATGTGTTGCGTTGTTTTTATCCAATCTCTTTCTCTACGGTTCACGGATTTGTTGGTCAAGATCTGTATAATCTGTAGTTCGAGCTATGTTTTTTAATAGGTTTTTTCATTCGGATTAAATCATAAATAGTGCAATTCCGATTCCCGATAAAGTGAGTTAAGTATTTCTGTTGATAATCGCACTCAATCATTTCAATTTTGCCTCGAAAATTTTGTAAAATAATAATTTTTTATGCCTAATTTTACCAACTTTATTTTACGAGTTCGAATGTTCTCCAATCGGAGTGGATGATGGTATCCTCATTCTAATATAAAGACGTAAAACTAGATTGATGTTAGATGCAAAACAAGACGTAGGAAATACAGCGTTGAGTATACGTTCGCTGTATTCGATAGGATTTTGTTTTCTACTATTGGGCCTGCTTTTCCAAAGCTGTAAGATCTCATATTGCTTGCAATAGAAAAAGTATTTTCTTTTACACCTTTGTTTTTTTGTGCGCATTTGACAAAATCGTCATAAACCAAAAAGGAAAAAGTGTTGAAAAAACCTGCTACTTCTCCGATTGTTGCCGAGATGGAAGATAATATGCGAAAAAAATTGCGGTATATTGCATCCAAATTAAGCTCTATGCATACAGCAGCGATTCAGGGGGTATCTATTGTAGACGCAGCTTTGTCTTCTGATACGTTCAATACCGCTTTTGGTGGAGAAATTACAGAAAAAACGGCAAAAGAGGTGTTTTCCTATTACAAAAAACGGAGTCAGCCCGCTTCGTGGTGGATCGGCCCTAGTGCAGAGTCTACATGGGCAAGCGGTTATTTACAGTCTGCAGGATTTGTGCTGGATGAAGTTGATGTAGGGATGGTCTGTGATTTAGATCAGATGAAAGACTTTTACAAATGGCCAGAAAATTTCACGATTCGTCGCTGTAAATTTTCGAGTGACTATGCAGATTTTGGTTTTGTGATAGCAGAAATTTTTGATCCACCAGATGAAAAAGCAAAAATATTTTATAGCCAAGTCGCAAAAATCGATCCAGATCAGAGAAAAGATATGGCGTTTTTTGTCGGATATGAAAACGGCTATCCTGTGGCAACATCTTGCGCATTTTTTACTAGCGTTGCTGGAATTTATGATATTGCAACAAAGAAAGATAAAAGAAATTTAGGTTACGGCTCAGCTATGCTTTACCGGGCTCTGATGGAGTCTAAAAAAATGGGCTTAAAAAAAAGCGTTCTTCAGGCGTCTTCAAACGGTCTTAATCTGTATAAGAGATTTGGATACAAAAAGCTTTGTACATTTAGCGTATGGAATAATCAGTTAGCTTAAAAATGGGCGCGCCTTTGCGAGGCAGTCGATTATTCAGATGCATTTATGTTGTAGAGTAGTTGACGTTTTCTAAAGGCTCTAACATCAGACCTGCTTCTAAACCTACCGATTTGTAAACAGCGCTTGCTAATCTAATGACTAAAACAAGATTGAAAAGAGCGGCTCCAAGAGCCGCAGAATGCCATAAGAGGCAAGCTGTCGCGACGATCATTAAAATAGAGGCAGCAATGCTGATCACTTTGAGCGCTGTTTTTCGAACGTGTAGCTGGCGTACGTTTTCTAGCACAGTTGTGACTCTTGTTTGATCAAGAGACTTCGTTTGTACCCGTTCTTTATCTAGCATTGTAAATTGAGAGGCTACTGTTCCGCTCGTATTTCTGACTAAGCTTGCAAATTTCCGATGAATCATCGCCACTTTTAGATCGCTATCGGGAAGAGTTGTCCCCTCTTTTTTTTGGATCTCGTTTTTTAAGTTATCTTTTTCTGCATCTGTGCAGTGCAGCGTGCGGGTTAAAAACTGGGCAAATTCAGTTGGTAACGCATCTGGTTTGTCTTTAGGAAAGGCTTCATTGATCTCTCGATAAAATGTTGCAGAGTTGTTCATATCATTCATATCTAAAGAAATTGTTAACCCTAAAAGGGCCGCCCCTACTGGAAGCATTAAAGAGGATAGCCAAGAGGGGATCCAAGAAATCCAAGCTTTACATCTAACAGCTGTCTGGATGGCGGCATCGGTCAGGTCTACTACACATAAAAGAGTATGCGCTACGCTAAAGCGAGTCGAAGGAGCGTCGTAGTAGGGCACGCTATTTTTTAGGTTTTCTTGGTGCTCTTGAATGCCCGCTAGATCACCAAATACGCGAAAAGCCGTAATGGCAGCTAGCCATACCGAACCCGCACCTCGAAAGCTGGTAGCTTTTGGTGTAGGCAGCCGATTAGGAAAAGATCTTGGTGTGCTATATACTGCGCTCATCAATAGTTCTATTCTTTTTAGATATTTTACACAGAATTTTGTTAGAAATAAAGGAAATAAAAAATTTATACTATTTTTTTATTATAGTTTTATATTTAAATTAAAAAAATCTTATAAATTAAGGTGTAAAAGCGCTAAATGCTTCATTATCTTTTTCCGATTCCATTTCAATCGGAATATAGTCTTTAAACTGAGCGATTTCTTTTCTAAATACCAAAGGAATTGTGCCAATTGCGCCGTGGCGGTTTTTCGCAATGATCAGCTCCGCCATACCAGGTTTATCGTAAGGGTCGTAGTATTCTTTTCTTAAAAGAAACAAGATCAAATCGCTGTCCTGCTCTAAGCTTCCCGATTCTCGAAGGTCGCTTAAAAGAGGTCTATGTCCCTGCCTTTCTTCTACCTTTCGGGAAAGCTGCGATAGGCAAAGGATCGGTACGTTTAATTCTCTTGCTAGAGTTTTGAGTAACCTGGAAATTTCTGATATTTCCAGCTGCCGACTTTCCATAGAACGGGTAGCTCCTGATCCAGATAAAAGCTGTAGATAGTCGATGACGATAAAACCGATATCGTAGATTTCTTTTAATCTTCTTGCTCTTGAACGAAGGTCGGTGATTTTTAGCCCCGGCTGGTCGTCTATTACCATGATGTGTTTTTGCATTTCTTGTACGCTATACAAAATTTTTTGGTATTCACTACCATCGATAGAGCCGGTGATGATTTTTTCTGATTCGATTTCTGACTGAGAGCAGATGATTCTATGAACAAGCTGCGATGCGCTCATCTCTAAAGAAAATACCGCGGTGGGGATATTTTGTTTGAAGCAGATGTTTTCTGCTAAGTTGATGGCCAAAGCGGTTTTTCCCATCGCCGGCCTTGCCGCTAAAATCATGAGATTCGATGGGTGAAATCCATGAATCAACTTATCCACATCGCTAAACTTTGTCGGAATACCCGTAACTTTACCCGCTTCTTCACCTAGCGTTAAAAACCTTTCTTGCCTTGCTTGTAACTCTTGAAGGTAGGGCTGTTTTGACTCTGCTTTTGCTCCCGATAAGATCTCTTTGATCGTCACAGCTTTTGCGCTACTTGTGACTTGAGAGATCTGATAAAAAGCAGCTTGCGCATCATCTAAAATCGCTGCAGGGGCTTCTTTTTCTTGCATGGCATCGTTTGAGATTTTTTCTGACGCCACAATCATCTTCCGAAGAAGCGCTTTTTCTTGGATGATTTTGATGTATTCTTCTACATAAGCCGATGTTCCTGCATATTGAGCAAGGCTTGTGAGGTAGCTTACGCCGCCGATTTTTTTTAGCAACTTTCGTTTTTTCAGCTCTTCTGCGACGAGATGGATATCGGCTGGTTTATCTTCTTGGTAGGCATGCTGCAGGACTAAAAATATGCTTTGGTGTTCTGCAAAGTAGAAATCTTTTTCTTGCAGCGTGTCGGCAGCGATATTGAGGCTGTTTACGCTACTTAACATGCAGCCTAAAACCATCATTTCTGATTCTTTTGCGTGGGGAGGAATGGGTAGTGAAGATGATTTTACCATGAAAGAAGTGTAGCAAAGAAGAGAAAAACCAGCAAGAAAGGGGGCGTTAACCTAAAAGATAAGGGGAATGAAAAAATCCGAACGTTTAGATAGCTTGATCGAAACGTTCGGTCATACGGAAAGAGAGGGATTCGAACCCTCGGTACCCGTAAGGGTACGCGTCCTTAGCAGGGACGTGCCTTCGACCACTCAGCCATCTTCCCAAAGACAGTTAGTTTAGGGCCTTTGGGGATTTTTCGCAAATTTCTGCCGAAAAGACTACTCAAAGTGGTAAGGCTGGCTGATTTGCTTGCCGTTGAGTGCGTTCCAAAATGTGGTCATCTCTGAGCCGTCGGGATTTTGTACGGTGATTTCATAGACAGGTAGGTAGACATGCATTTCCTTACGGATCGCAAAATCTTCTCCAAAAGCAGATTTTGCCGTTTTTTTGATCTGTGATGCACGAAACTTCGTCGGAATTCTAGCGGCATTTTTTGCAAGTTTCGTCACAATCGGTTGATGGATAAATGTTGTGGGTTTCACGTTAAGACGAGGATTTTGCATGTGCAAGCGGAAAATGTTTCCTTTTTGCACGACGAGATTTTTTTTTCTGCAGACTTCAAGTAAGAAGTTGAGCTGTTCATTTTCTACATTTTTCAATGCTTTGACAAGCCCTTCTCTATCGATTCTGCCCCCATTTTGTATTAGCGTATTGATGATGGTAAACTCTTCTTTACCAGCGCGCGCTTGAATACAATCGCTAAAGCCGTGCGTCTCTTCCCAGCTTGCAGTATTGACTACCATCTCACCGCCTACAAGGCTCCATAAAAGAAGGCCTTCACCTGTCTGGTAGCTGTTTTTTGCTGTGTATTTTACCTCCATGAGAAGGTAGGGATAAAATGTGAGCTTCGGCTCTAGATACAGGTGATCTCGATCTAGAAGAAGCGATTTACGGTGTTTTTCCATAAGCGCTTCTGCAGAATAGCGCACTTCTAACGTTTGAAATTTTCCTACAGAAAGAACATGGGATATAGCTGAGCGAAACTCAGGTACATGCTCCCAGGCCCAGTAGGGCCCGAAAACTGAAAAGGATAGAAAAAAAAGCAGCGAAAAAAAGCGCATGGGTACAAACTGCTCCTTTTGTAAGCATTATCCGCAGTGCACTCTTCTTACATAGTGTAAACAGAATTTTTAGAAAAGGTTTTTTATTCTTTCATAGAGAGTAAAAATTCTGCGTTATTTTTGGTTTTTTTCAAACGCTCTAAAAGAAGCTTCAAAGCATCTACCGGAGTTAAGTCAGCAAGTGCAGAACGCAGTAGATACAGCTTTTCCAGCTCTGCAGGGTGGTAGAGCCTTTGTTCTTGTCTTGCGCCGCTTTTCATAATATCGATAGAAGGATAAATCTTTCTGTAAGATAACTCTCTATCAAGGCGGATTTCCATATTTCCAGTACCTTTGAACTCTTCAAAGATAACCTCTTCCATGCGAGAGCCTGTATCGACAAGCGCTGTTGCAATGATGGTTAAAGAGCCGCCATGTTCGATATTACGCGCCGCACCGAAAAACCGTTTTGGTTTGTGTAGTGCGTTTGCATCCATACCACCTGTCAGGATTTTTCCTGAATGTGGCTGCACGGTGTTGTAGGCTCTTGCAAGCCTTGTGATCGAGTCAAGAAGAATCACCACATCGCCGCCAGATTCGACTAAACGCTTTGATTTTTCAATCACCATCTCAGCGATTTGGACATGCCTTTCAGGAGGTTCATCAAACGTAGAGGAGATCACCTCTCCTTTGATGGTCCGGGTCATGTCGGTGACTTCTTCTGGTCTTTCTCCAATCAGTAGAGCGATTAAGTGGACTTCAGGATTATTTTTTTCAATTGCATTGGCAATATCTTGTAAAAGAAAGGTTTTCCCTGTTTTAGGTGGAGCTACAATCAGCGCCCTTTGTCCTTTTCCTACTGGAGAAGCAAGGTCAAGCACTCTAGTAGATAATTTGTTTTGCTCTGTTTCCATGATCAGACGCTCGTCGGCATATAGCGGAGTCAAGTTGGAAAAAAGCACCCGTTCTTTTGATTTTTCTGGCGTCTGGTGGTTGATTTTTTCCACCTTCAGCATTGCAAAGTATTTTTCTTTTTCTTTAGGTGAGCGGATGGTTCCATATAATGTATCGCCTTTTCGCAGGTCAAATCTACGTATTTGCGCAGGGGATACATAGATATCTTCTGCAGAAGGCATGTAGTTGTAGTTAGGTGAGCGCAAAAAACCAAAACCATCGGGAAGTACCTCTAATACCCCTTCCCCATACAGCACTTCATTTGGTTTATTAGAAATGGATTTGACGATTTCAAATACGATTTGCGACTTGAGTAAAGACCCTGTAGATTCTAGTCCGATAGATTTAGCAAATTCTTGTAATTGCGCAATTTGCATCCGCTGCAGTTCTGATATTTTTGTGATTTTCTTAGGCTGTACATCGGGTTTTTTATGTACAGGCGGATTTTTTTGCATCGTGGGCTGGGGTGGCACTGGGTTTTGGTTGTCATTCATTAGAACGTATACTCCTAAGTAGTTTCAAAGGTGGGTCAACTGAGAATACAGTTGACGGGTTTTTTTTTGTAATTCTTGTGTTGAGCCGTTATTTTCCAAGATATAATTTGATAAGGCCTTTTTTTTCTCTAAAGATTGTTGTCTTTGCATCCGTTGATCATAATGAGATTTAGTACAGCGCCTTTTTCTAATTGTTTCTTCAGCAAGCACCAGGACAACACAATCAAACCAATCTTCTAAGCCAATTTCAAATACAAGGGGCGCCTCTACCACAAAAAGTGTGTGGGAAAATGAGCGCTTGGTAGTTTCATATTGACGGTAGATTTCCTCGATGACATGGGGATGAATGAGGCGTTCTAGTTCTCCTAACGTTCTAGGCTGTTTAAAAACTTTTTCTGCTATTTTTTCCCGGTCAATGACACCTTCTTTTAAGATATCTTTGCCAAGAAGAGTAACGATTTGTTTTCTTAGACTTCCGTTTGAATATAACAGTTGATGGACAATAGCATCAGAATCTAGGACAAAAGCGCCAAGTTTTTGTAAATAACTGGCTACAGTAGATTTGCCCGATGAGATGGGTCCTGTAACTGCAATTTTTTTTAAGTTTAACATTCACCCCAATTATTGCCAACCGATATGTCTATTACAAGCGGCACATTTAGGCTCCATACTTCTTCCATGGCCCTTTTTACCAGAGGCTTGAGTTCATTTAGCTCTTCTTCAGGAAGCTCAAAAATCAGCTCATCGTGCACTTGCAATACCATCATTGCTTGTAAATTTTTAATTTCCTTATCGATAGCGATCATCGCGCATTTGATCAGGTCAGCAGCGCTTCCTTGCAGGGGGGTATTGACAGCAAGGCGCTCTGCTGCTTTTTGTAAGATGGGGTTTTTGTTGTGTAACTCAACAAGGGGGCGTTTTCGCCCTGTAATGGTAGAGGAAAACCCTTTTTCCTTCGCAAGTTCGATCGATTCTTGTATGTAGCTTGCAATGGATGTGTAGCGAGCAAAATACGTGTCGATAAATTGTTTAGCGTCTTTTCTAGAGATTTTTAGCTCCTCTGCAAGTCCATAGGCGCTTTGTCCGTATAAGATCCCAAAGTTGACTGCTTTTGCTGCATAGCGCATATCTTTTGTTACTTTGTCTAAAGGAACGTTGTAGACAAGAGAGGCGGTGTAGCTATGGATATCTTCACCTTGTTGAAATGCATGGATCAGCTCAGGGTCTTTGCTAAAGTGCGCTAAAAGACGCAGTTCAATTTGAGAGTAGTCGGCAGATAAAAATACCCAGCCCGGTTTTTCTGGCCTAAAGGCTTCTCGGATTTTCCTGCCCTCTTCTGAGCGAATCGGGATGTTTTGTAAGTTGGGATCGTTTGAAGAAAGCCTTCCTGTAGATACAACCGATTGATTGAAACTACAATGAATTCTACCTGTTTTTGGATGGACTGCTTTAGGTAGCGCAAGAGCGTAGGTAGATACTAATTTATCCAGCGAACGAAATCGTAGAATTTTTTCTACAAATGGATGATCTTTTGCAAGAGCTTCTAAAATCTTTGCCCCTGTAGCTGTACTTGTTTTTGCGCGGGGTGGTTTTGGTAGATTTAATTTCTCAAATAAAATCACGCTTAGCTGTTTAGGAGAGTTTAAATTGAAGGTTTCTCCCGCCTCTTCGTAGATGCTTTTTTTGATTTTTTCGAGTTTTTCTTGCAGATCTTTTCTTTGTGTTTCTAGACGCTGCGTGTCTAGAAACATCCCATTTCGCTCCATTTTTGCTAAGATTTTAATTAACGGCAGCTCGATGGTATGAAAAACGTCTTGCAGCTTTTCTTGTTCTATACGAGAAGAAAACCGGTCTTGAAGACGCATGGTATAATCCACATCTTCACAGCAATAGTTTCCTACTTCTTCGATAGGCACATCTTCTAATTTGTCTGTTTTTTTCTTTAAAAGAGAAGATAAAGGCGTTTTTTTCTTATGAAATTCCTCTAAACAAAGAGCATCTAGGTTATGCCGCCTTTTTTCTGGATGAAGAAGGTACGAAGCAATCATCGTATCAAAGCCGATGTTCTCGATAAAAAGTCCATGATTTAAAAGGACGTGGTGATCATATTTCGCGTTATGAGCGGTAAAAAACCGGTCTGTTTTTGCAAAAAATGGTTGTAGGTGCTTTTCCAAAACTTCTTGTGAAATAGAGCCGTTAAACGGGATATACACAGCGGTTTTTTCTTCAGCGGAAAACCCAATACCTACAAGTCGTGCATCCAGCACAGAAAGGCTGGTGGTTTCTGTGTCAACGCCGATCACTTTTTGGTCTTCTACTTTTTTAAGCCAGTCGAGAAGCTCTGTTTCTGTACGGATAATTGTATAATGAAAGGGCTCTTCTTTTTCTGCGCCATCTAGCTCTTTGTATAACGTCATGAAGTGCATTTGATGGTAAAACGCTTTCAATGCAGGGATGTCTGGCGTATCGATTGCATAAAACTCTTCTTTTTTAGGTACGGCTACTTCTAGATCTAACCTTGCAAGTTCTCTAGAAAATAGCGCTTCTTTTTTTTCTCGTATGAGGGTTTCTTGTTTTTTTTTGCCTGCTACTTTTTCAGGGTGCTGCAAGATGGCATCTAAAGAGCCGAACTGCTGGAGTAAAAGAGCAGCTGTTTTAGGGCCAAAGCCGCTTAGACCTGGAATGTTGTCTGCAGTATCTCCCATAATGGCCAGTAGGTCTAGCATCTGATCGGGCCGAACGCCGTAGATCTCTTCCACTTTTTTTTCATCAATAAGAAGGCCATTTTTATGAATATTGATCACCTGAATCTCCTCACAAATGATCTGAAATAGGTCTTTATCGCTTGTGCAAATGCGCGAGTGTATCCCTTTATTTTTAGCCCAAAGAGCGATAGATGCGATCGCATCGTCTGCTTCTACTTCAGGTACACAAAGAGCGGGTATACCTGCTTTTTTGCAAAATGCATACGCCCAGTCTATTTGCGGATAGAGGTCTTCAGGCGCTTTTTTTCGATGCATTTTGTACTCAGAATAGATCTCCTGTCTTTTTTTGCTATTATCTGGCCCATCAAAGACGGCGACTATATGAGTAGGGGAAAAGGTATCTAAAACTTTTTGTAGAGATCGGATAAATCCATATAACCCCGATGTGGAGTTCCCATCGGGGTTTGTCATAGGACCGATAGCGTAGTAGGAGCGAAAAAGGTAATTTACCGCATCTAAAATGTAGATCGTTTCCATAACAGCTATCGGTATCAGCGCTTAGGGAGCCAATTTATATTCAATGCCGATCCCCTCTCTTTTTTTCGAGAAAATCCCTTGAACGCAAGAGGAAGAAGCATTGGATAAAAACTCAGATAGCCACTGTTTTTTTTGTTTGATTTCTGCTACCTGGTAGGGTTTTTTCACATCAATTTCTGCCGCTTCTAAAAGAGCTTTAAGCGCATCTTTATAAGACATAGCATCTTGATCGATGTAGCCGAGTTTTTTCGCTGTTGGAGCGTCAAATATTTTCGCTCCGTACTCTTCTACAAGTTCTTTTTTATCGATGTTTGGCCTGTTTTCTACAACTAGATCCACAAAGGTATTGTAGTAGTAAGCCATGATGCTTTCAAACATTTCTCCTTCCGACTCTTTCCAAGGGCGAAGAGGATTGAAGGTATCTTTATCTGTACCTTCTGTTAATGTTTTTGAGCCGATATTCCAATTTTTTAGTAGTTGAGAGAAGTTGAAAAATGGTCCAAATACGATACCTACCGATCCGATGATAGAAGAGGAGGAAGAATAAATTTGATCCGCGCTGCAGCTGATGTACATACCCCCAGAAGCGCAAAGGCCATCAACATAAGCATACACAGGAACGTTGTGCGTTTTTTTGTACTCTTTGATAAGCCTGTAAATGCGATCCGAGTCAAATACAGTGCCTCCAGGTGTGTTTACAGAGAGAAGAATAGCTTTTACGCGGTCTCCTGAAAACATCCCTTTTCTTGATTCAATCAGCTGCCTTTCGATTTCTTTTGCAAGGACGCCTTCTTCATCACCAATTGTTCCTTCGATGCTCAGCTGTAGGACAACAGGTGTGGTGGGGCCTTGCATTTTAGCGCTGCCATTTAAATCGGGTAGAAAAGCGACTTCTGCTTTACTCACTTCCACTTGCCCTGAAGGAATCAAAGAAGCAAATAAAAAAATGATGGGTAGAAAAGAAAAAAAGACGCCGATCATACCAGCAAATGCTTTACAAAAGCTGCGAATAGCGCTAGAAAAAATTGATTCGTGGACGGGTTCCATGTATGCACCTTTAAGTTAGAAAATCAAGTAGATGTAGAGGCTTTTACGCTAATAGCTAAAAGCTCCATAAAGGCAAAAATGCCAAATACAATAAAAATCATATACAACCCTTGAGGAAAAGTATAGCCCAAAGTGAGCCCTCCAAGAACAAGAAATTGTAAGGCGGTGGTGATTTTGCCAAAACGTACAGATTGAAATTTGTAGGTTTTCCACTTGTTGCTGTAGTGAAGATAAGCGCCATGCGCGATAAGAAAAAAGTCTCGCGATACCATAGCAAGGCAAGCCCAAAGGGGTAGTGCATTTTCCTGTAAAAACACAAGAAGAGCAAAGTAGACAAAAAATTTATCCATTAAAGGATCGATAATTGCGCCAAAAAGTGAAGTAGAGTGGGTTTTTCTAGCGATGTATCCATCAATACTATCGGTTAGCATAGCAAGAAATACGGCAACCATACGAAGAAAGGGATCTTGCTGTAAAAAAACAAAAGCAAGAGGCGCTCGGATAAGGGATAAGGCGTTGGATACTATAGGCATGGTAAAAAATTAAAACAGAGATCCTAAGGGATTTTTTGACTAAGATCGATTTGTTTTCTTCTTTTATACCAAATCAACCCAATTATCGTCACAATAAACAGTAGAAAAAGCGCTATATTGAACCTTTTTAGGTAGGTCAGCAAAAGATGAATATTTTTATTGAAGAGATAGGTAAGGCAAAATAACGTGGTATTTGATAGCGCGCAGGCGATCCCATCGCTGATCAAAAACCGGTGAAAGGGCATTTTCCCCATGCCCGCGCTGATAAATAAGCAGTTTCTTACGCCAAAGGGGATGAATCTTCCCACCAATAGCGTGAAAAAACCATATTTTTGGTAAAAATTTTGCGTCTGGATTAGGCGTTTTTCTGGGATTGTTTTAGCAAACCAGGGTATAGCCCATAGTTTTCGACCAAACTTTCTGCCAATCCAGTAGGATATCCAGTCAGATAAATAGCATCCTAAAAAGGTGGCAAAAAATAGAATGTAGGTGTGTTCAGGCACTGCGCTTGCTGCCAAAGAAGCCGCGATAATGATCATTAGATCTTCTGATATGGGAACGTTAAAGCCTGCAGCAATTAAGCAAAAAAAGATGATGTAATGGGCGATTTGCGCGTTTTGATAAAAAAATTCAATCCAGGATTCCATAGTAGATTTCCGTGCTAGTAATTGTAGCGCTTTTTATCCCACATAGATTACGCGTTTGCCCGAGATGCTTCTGGAGAAACGGGTAAAGGGGGTTTTTCTTCAGTGACAGAGGAGAATTTTTTTCCTAAAGAAAAGACAGATCCAATCCAAAGAGCGGCCGTGCCAAAAAACATCAAAGCAACAACAGGTGTTGCGGCAGAGGCGGTGCCGAAAATCAGAAAAAGAGCTTGGTGTAGAAGGGAGCCTCCTGATTTTCCTAGGCGGGAGCCTACGCCATCGATTGCAGATTTTCCTTTCAATTTGCATTCTTTACTTAGTGGAACAAAAGAAAGCTCTTTTGTTGCATCAAAAAGAGTGTATTTAGATGCTCTTGCAAGGCAGTTTTGGATTGTTCCTAAGATCACGCTTAGGAAAAGGGGAGATGTTCCTAGCGCTAAAGTAAAGTAGTTGAGTCCCATACCTTGTGATAAAACAACAAAGAAAAAACAAGCGCCAGTGCCTAACATGACAATAGGGGGGATTAAAGCGCAGGTAGTCCAGCTAAATAGCCTGAGTAAAGACCCTGTAATGAATAATGAGGTAAATGTAGCCAGCATGCCCGTATACGTCATTACGCTTCCCATGAAGTAGTTGAAGTCGCTAGGATCGGGATAGAGCTCTTTTAGCTGGTTTTTCCATACAACCTCTACTAAATTGATCGACAAGTTGTAGGTCAGTACAATCATCGCGATGCAGATGAGGTATTTTGAATTGGAAAGATAACGAAAATTTTCAGCTAAAGATAGTTTGATTTTTGCAGCTTTTTTAGGAGCTGCTGCAGGTTCAAACAGCACGTTTTTATGCATTCTACGAAATAGATAAAGAATAATGATGCCGCAGAGTAAAATTGTGGTGTTGAGCATAAAGACCGACTGCTCCCAGGCAGTAGATCCGTAGGGTAAAGAAGGTATAAATGTATTACTAGAGAGTAATGTAATTGCCTGTCCTGCAAAAATACCTGAAATATTTGCTCCTAAGCTAAATAACCCGTAAAAGCGCTTCGCTTCTTTCAGGTTGGTTACCTGGTTTGCAAAGCCCCAAAAAAGCATGGATAAAATGATGGCGCTCCATAACTCGCTCATCACATAAAATGCTGAAAACACCCAATTGCGAAAAAGCGCTACAAAACCCTTTAGTCCTAACGGTAAATAACTTTGTACCTGGTCGGCAAAAGCGTGGGGATGAAGAGCTTCTCGGTTGGGATAAAGAAAAAAGGTAAAAATAAAGAAAAACCCTAAAAAGATGCTAAGCATTGCATAAAAAGATTTTTCTCTAGAAAACCGGTTGGATATTTTAGTAAAGACGTACGTCATAACTACAGCCATAGGTAGCATGAACCATACCTTAATGAACGGGATCGCTTCAGCTCCAGAGGCTTTTGCAGTGACAAGCATCGTGTCTTTTGACGCTCGAAGTAGATTGTAGACAAATGAAATTAAGAAAAAGATGAGGAACATAGGAACAAATTTTTTCAATTCTTTTCCATGTATAGGCCATAGAAATGAACGAAATTTGCCGAATGCCTCTTCTTCTTTAACTTGCATGGCAGATCTTTGGGGATGAAGTCAAAAAATGTTGTATATAGATAAACAGATTAGAAAAAGAGTCGAGACTCAAAGTGGTGGGGGGACTATCATTTGTCAGCATAAAGATAGGTAGTTACGCACTAAGGGTTTATAATAGGTTTATGGGATGAAATCCCTAATTTCTCATTCTTTGCTTAAATTATGGGAGATTGCTGGTTTTAGGTAAAGGACCAATTTACCGATCAGTTAGAATATCTACGCAGGGCAAATGGCCAAACTCGATGAATTCTAAAGAAGCTCCTCCTCCAGTAGATACATGGGTAAATTGGGGTAGTAGGCCTAGTTGTTGGATCGCGCTTACAGAATCGCCTCCCCCTACAATTGTTGTGGCAATGGATTGGGCTAAAAACTGGGCCATTTCATAGGTGCTATCGGCAAATTGTGGGTATTCAAAAGCGCCTAAAGGTCCATTCCAAAAAATTGTTTGCGCGTTTTGCAGCGCCTCTTTCCAATCAGCGCAGGTTTTAGGGCCAACGCTTACACCTTGCCATCCGTCGGGTATCGCATCTTTTCCATTAATGATCTGGGTTTCCGCTTCATTTGATAGTGATTCTGCAATCACAATATCTGATGGAAGCCAGAGCTTTACCGCTTTAGAAGAAGAGATTTTACTGATTTCTTTTGCATTTTCTATTTCAGAGTCTTCTACAATGGAGTCGCCTACTTTTTGACCATTTGCTTTGAGTAGGGTATACGACATCCCTCCACCAATAAAAAGTCCATCGACTTTTTCAATTAAATTACGGATGAGTCCTAGTTTCGAAGAGATTTTGGCCCCTCCAATAATTGCAAAAAAAGGGCGTTTAGGACGTTCGAATACGTTGCCTAAAAAGGCGATTTCTTTTTCGACTAAAAACCCAGTAGCCGATTTTCCGTTAAATTGCTTAGCCACTTCGTAAGTCGATGTGTGTTTTCTATGTGATGTGCCAAAAGCTTCGTTGATATAGACATCGCCTAATTTCGCGAGTTTTTCTGCAAATGAGGGATCTTTTTCTGGGCATTTTTCTGCTTCGTAAAAACGGAGGTTTTCTAGGAGTAAAATCTCTTTTGGCTGCAGATTTTCTGCCATCGCTTCTACTTTAGGTCCAATGCAGTCTTCTGCAAATAAGACGGGCATCTCTAAAAGCTCTTCTAACCGTTTGGCAATCGGTTGTAACGAAAGGCGGGCCTCTTTTTTGCCCTTAGGTCTTCCAAGGTGACTCATGAGCACAAGCGAGCCGCCTTGATTGACCACGTATTGAATCGAGGTAAGCGCTGCTTTGATTCTTGAATCATCAGCAATGGCTCCTTCTCTTGTTAAAGGCACGTTAAAGTCAACGCGCATGAGCACTTGCTGGTCTTTGAGTTGTAAGTCTTGGATCGAGAATTTATTCATCATACAATAAAAAACTGTAAATCGCCTAATTGCATAAAGTCAAGTACTCTTCACTTGCACTCTTGTGTTACAGCGAACTAAACGGGTTGGACGCTTGATAAAAAGATAGGTTTTTTCTTCTGGCTTTCAGCTCTGTTCGTATCGAAAATAAAAGGTCTTCATCAAAATCTTTTTTTACCGCCCATTTTAAGTACTCAAGTGGGATCTCAGCAAAAGGCCTACCTTTATGCTTGCCTAAAGGCATCCTCGCGAGTTTGATGGGTTTTTGCAGAATTTTTTGTATCTGTTCGGTCGTTTTATACGGTTTTGCTAGCTTTTTGAATACCTCGATATTGACGACAACATCGTTCATTGCTCTATGCGCGCCTTCAAATTGAATTTGGAAGTGCTCGCGTAGTTTTTCAAGGGAATTGATGGGGCTTTCGCCGTAAAGCCGCGCAAGGCGGAGCGTATCGATGTATTCTGGTCGGGAAAAAGGGGGGACTATGCCATTTTTTTCACAGGCGCTAAGTACCGCTTCTATATCGAAAGGAATCCCGTGACCTACAATGACATGTCCTTTCAAAAGCTCTAAGGCCTGTGGCAAGACCTCCTTGATTTTAGGCATGCCTTTTACCATGCTTTGATCGATATTATGAATCTTCGTAGATTCTTCTGGAATAGCCCTACCTGGATCGATGAGCGACTCGAAGGTGTCGATGATCCCATCAAATGTAAATACTGCGATTGCCACTTCGATGATGGCATCATTTTTGGGATCGAGTCCGGTGGTTTCTAAATCCATACACACGAAAGTGTCTTTATGTAAAAGTCCCATTTTTTAACCTATATAAGAGCTGTGTTTTCCCCGCTATGTCGCGAATTGAATACAGAATCATTGAAGCGGGATCTTCTTTTAATATTTGAGCGATCTTCTGTTTTTGCGCGTTTTGCTGGGGTAAGGAGAGTTTGTCTGCTTTTGTAAGAAGGATAATGTAGGGCGAATCTGTTTTTTTTAGCCAGTCATGAAACAAAAGATCTAAAGGACTGGGTGGGTGCCTGCTATCGAGTAGAAAAAGAATACAGTGGAGCCTAGGGTTATTTTCCAGAACGCTTTCTGCGCTTTTCTTCCAAGAAAAACGCTCTTTTTTCGAGGTTTTCGCAAAGCCGTAACCAGGTAGGTCGATCCATAGGCCCAGTTTTGTGGAAAAACATTGTAATAGGCTTGTTTTCCCAGGTGTTCCAGAGGTTTTTGCGATATTTTTTATGGGGAAGAAGTGGTTTATTAAACTCGATTTTCCCACATTGGATCTTCCCACAAGAACGGTTTGCGGCTCATTTTTTTGGTCGGGATGCTTTTTTAAAAAGTCGGCAATATGAGTTGCAGAGGAAAGAAACTTTATGAAAGCCAAGTAATCTTCCTTGTAGTGTCATCGACAATTTCTAGTTGAAATAGGGTCAAAGAGTCGGGCAGAAGGCTGCGAATGCGCCCTGGCCATTCAATTAGGCAGACCGCATTTTGCTCTATGTAATCCATGAGGCCAAGTTCAGCAAAGGCTTCTTGATTTGGAATGCGGTAGCAGTCAAAATGGTACACAAGAAAAGGGCCCTCATATACATGCATATACGCATAAGTGGGGCTAGTAATCGAGCTCGGCTCAAATCCAGATGCGCTCAATAAGGAGCGTATAAAAGTGGTTTTACCCGCTCCGAGATCTCCCTGAAACCCTGCAATCCAATGGGGGGAGCTATTTTTTTTTGTAGAAATACCTGTGGAATCGCTATTTTTAGGAGAGAGAAATTCTTGAGCGATAGACCTTGCAAAAGCCGGCATATCAGATAGTGACACGGTCGTTGAAGGCATATCCCTCACCCTGTCCAGCGCTTAATGTAGGAAGAAAATTCCCGAAACTCTGATAGGTCTTCCACAAACTCGGTGATTTTTTCTTCTGTCAAATGCCTTTGGATGAATTCTAACAGAGTCTCTTCAATCGAATAGCGATTTTGGTTTTGTACTTCAAAAAGAGAAAGCGCTTTTACATGATTGTGTTTGAAGTCGTCGATCACCGCTTTTTTGCTATTGAAGAGCTTACCTGTGATGACAGATGAGTAGACGACTTTTTTAATCGGGGCCTTCCTTTCTTTAATGTAGCTTTGGATCACTTCTGGATCTTCAGATACAAAAAATCTTTTTGAGGGAAGCCCAGCTGTCCTATCTCGATTTTCTGGACATTTCGAAATCCAATCGTAAATGGCGTCTTGGGGGTTGGGATGGGTGTTGTCGCCAAAAACTTTACCTGTAAAAGGGCAAATGTAAATTTTCTTTGTATCTTTATTAACGCTTTCTTTGCCGAATTGGATGGAGATTTCTGTTTCGTGCCAGAGTTTATTTTCCGCTTCGAGTTTTTGAATGAGCGCATCTAAGCTTTCATAAATGGTTTTTTCCTTAGGAAAAAGAATAGGCTTGAGTTTAAATTTTTTCTGTACAAAGAACAAATAAACATGAATCAAGTCGGCAGATTTGGTGCGTTTAAGATGCTCTAAAAGACTTGCTTTTAGTTCACTAGAAATCTTTTCTTTGTTCATCAATTCTCCTCAATCAATCGTTTGATAGCTATATCTTTCATTATGGATATCTTACTAATTTACTCAGATTCTGAATAAGAATCAAGGAATGTAAAGTTGGGTAAACCCCGTAGAAATATTTGCGCTCATCTAGTGAACCTGATAAGATGAGCCCGTAATTTCCTAAGCTGTTTCTGGCTTATAACCATATCTTCAAAGTGAGGGTGCACCATGTTTCAACTTACCTCAGATCAAATACGCAACAATATCTCATCTCTTCCTCAAGAATTTTCTGTAGATATTCTAGATATTCCAGGATATGAGCTCGTACTGTCCTGTACTCATGCCCCCTCTAAGTTGGATGCGATCATTGCGATCCATAGCCTCGATTTAGGCCCTTCTCTCGGAGGTATTCGTTATTTTTCTTATAAACACCGGCAAGAGGCTTTGCACGACGCGCTTCGCCTTTCAAAAGCGATGACGTATAAGTCGGCAACAGCAGGTGTGGGTATTGGCGGAGGAAAAAGCGTAATTATCGGAAAACCAGAGGACAAAACGCCTGCGCTTTTACACGCTTTTGCAGAATTTGTTAACGTATTAGAAGGTCGTTATATCGCAGCTAAAGATGTAGGGATGACCGAAAAAGATCTGCATATTGTAGAGGAAAAAACGCCTTATGTTGTCGGCTTAGATAAGCCCCACTCTAGTGGTAATCCCTCTCATTTTACCGCTTGGGGCGTTTATATAGGGATGCGCTCTTTATGGAAAAAGATCACAGGCTCTACTTCTTTGCAGGGGGCATCTATAGCTATCCAAGGCCTTGGCAGTGTGGGGTGGCTAATAGCGGAAAGGCTTTTTTGGGAAGGTGCGGATCTACTTGTAAACGATATCGATCCAGGTAAGATGGAGCTTGCTTCTTTACATTTTGGCGCGTCCATTGTTTCTGAAAAAAGTATTGCAACAACAAAGTGCGATATTTTTTGTCCTGCTGCTCTTGGAGCGGTTCTTTCATCAAAAAATATCCCTTTCCTTGACGCAAAGCTGATTGCAGGAGCGGCGAATAATCCCCTTACCGATAGCCAAGATGCGGAGATGTTAGAAGAAAGAGGTATTATCTACGCGCCTGATTACGTCATCAACGCAGGCGGCCTGTTTAATGTGGTCACCGAGCTTGATTCCTCTGGCTATTGCCCTGTTAAAGCGCGGGAAAGAACCTCACATTTAAGCCCTTCTTTAGTTTCTATTTTCGATAGCTCTCGAAAAAAGCGGATTTCTATGTTAAGCGCAGCGAAGTCTTTAGCGGAATACCGCCTGCAGTATAATATTGGTAGGCGACAAGAGCGCATCGATTTTCATAAAAGGACCATCTTATGAACCTATCTATACCGACACCTTCTTTACCCGAAATATTCCGCATGCAGCTGGAAAAAGCGCTGCAGCGCCTACCGCAAAACGAGGCAAAAAAAGTAGAAATTGAAGTCATGCCCTGCGCAAAAGAGCAGTTTGGCCATTATCAATCTAATCTTGCCCTTAAGCTGGCAAAAATTCTGCAAAAACCGCCTATGGAGATCGCAGAGATGCTGGAAAAACTCTTAGATAAAGGGGAAGAAATCGCGCATGTTTCGGTGACTAAACCAGGGTTTATGAACGCAACTTTTGCAAAAGAGGCTCTTTCTAAAAGGGTGCATGCACTGCTTGAAGATCCTTTATTATGTGCAGCTAGGCCAAAGTCTCCCCAACGGATTATTGTGGAATTTTCCTCTCCAAATATTGCAAAAGAGCTTCATGTAGGGCACCTTCGCTCTACAATTATTGGGGAGAGTATTGCACGCCTTCTTGCGTTTTTAGGCCACGATATTCTTCGGTTAAACCATGTGGGTGACTGGGGAACTCAGTTCGGTATGCTGATTGCTTATATCGATAAATACGCCGCTTTTGATACGGAAAAAAGTCCCAATTTAGAAACCCTCATGCACTGGTATAAAGAAGCAAAAAAGCAGTTCGATGCGGATCCTTCTTTTCGTACATCTTCACAGCAAGCTGTTGTTTCTTTGCAACAAGGAGATGCGCGCTCTTTAAATTTATGGAAAGCTATTTGTGCGATTTCTCGTACTGCATTTGAAGAGATTTATCAACTACTCGATGTGCATATTGAAGAGAGGGGAGAGTCGTTTTACAATCCACAGCTAGCTCCTATGGTAAAAGAGCTGGAAGAGCAGGGGATGATCGAGATTTCTGATGGGGCAAAATGTATTTTCTTAGACGGATTTACCAACAGAGAAGGTAATCGTATGCCTTTTATGGTGCAAAAATCTGATGGAGGGTTCAATTACGATACCACCGATCTTGCCGCCTTAAAACACCGCGTTTTGGTAGAAAAAGCAGATAGAATCATTATTGTAACGGATCTGGGTCAAAGCCTGCATTTTCAGCTGCTATTTGCTGCGGGCAAACAAGTGGGTTACTACGATCCTTCTAAGGTGCAGGTAGATCATGTGGGTTTTGGACTGGTTTTAGGGGAAGATGGCAAAAAATTTAAAACCCGCTCAGGTGAAACAAAAAAGCTTGTTGATCTTCTTAAAAATGCGGTGGTTTTTGCGCAAAAATTAGTCGATGAAAAAAGCCCTGATCTATCCCAATCGCAGCGGGAATCTTTAGCTAAAAGCTTAGGGATTTCTGCGGTAAAATATGCAGACCTTGCATCGCACAGGCAAAAAGACTATACATTTAGCTACGCTAGAATGCTCCGATTTGAAGGCAATACAGCTGTATTTCTTTTGTATTCATACGTGCGTATGTTGGGGATTCAAAGAAAAGTGCAGGCGAAAAAAACGCCGCCACTTTCGGTTACATTAACCCATCAGACAGAGATTTCTTTAGGGCTGCATCTCCTTAGGTTTTCTGAAGCTCTTGCCTTTGCAGAAAAGGAGCTGCATATGCATTATTTATGCGATTATCTCTACCATCTTGCTGAAAAGTTCAATGCGTTTTTTCGAGATTGCAGGGTAGAGGGTGCAAAAGAAGAACAGCAAAGGCTTCTTTTAGTGGAAGCATGCAGAAAAGTGCTGCAAAAAGGGCTGTACATTTTAGGTATTCCAACAGTAGACAGGATGTAGGTTTAGTCTACTATAGGCTGTGGTCTTTTCTGACCCATCCATTTTTGCATTGTTTCTTCATTAGGCCGTACCATTTGAAAGCGGAATAAATCGCGTGAAATCTCTACATGCATTTCATGGTACAACGCGCGGAAGTATTGAAAGGCTTCTTCTTTAAACTCGATCAAAGGATCTTTTTGTCCTACAAGGCGGATATGTACATCTGTTCGTAAATGATCGATCGAAAGGAGGTGTTCTTGCCATAGAGCATCGGTTCTTCGAAGGATTAGGCTGCGAATCACTCCTTCTAAAATCTCTCGAGGTTTTTTTTCTGGATGGGGGAAGGCAGCGATTTGCTCTTCTTGAAATGTGCATTTTTTTGTGAACTCTTCTATCACCTTTTCCTGAATATATCCACTTAACTCTTCTTGAGGGAGTTTTTCTAAAGATTCTTTGGTGAAAGAGATGGGGAAATGGGTTAATAAAGCGGTGAGAAGTAGGTCATATTGGTTAGAAGATTCTTGGATGAGCGCATCGACAGTGTCGGAGAGAATTTCTTTTGTCAAAGCAATGACGTCGCTTGTTTCGATCATATCTTGACGAAACTCGTAGATTTCTTGCCTTTGTTTATTCATGACGTCGTCATATTTTAAGGTGTGTTCGCGAGCTGAGTAGTTTCTTTGCTCCACCCTTTTTTGTGCAGTTTCAATGGATTTATTCAGTATTTTTGCCGACATAGCTTCCCCTTCAGGAGGTCTATGTCTTTGCAGTAGAGCGGTTATTCTAGGAGGGGAAAAAAGGCGCATAAGAGAATCTTCAAAAGAGACGAAAAATTTTGATGCTCCTGGATCTCCTAATCTTCCCGATCTACCTCTTAGCTGCCGGTCAATTCTTCGAGATTGGTGTCTTCCTGTTCCAAGAACATAAAGCCCTCCCGCTTCAAGTGCAGCTTTGGTTGGTTTGATATCCGTTCCTCTTCCGGCCATGTTGGTAGCAAGAGTTATCGCACCTTCTACCCCTGCTTCTGCGATGATCTCCGCTTCTTTTGCGTGGTTTTTTGCATTTAATACGGTGTGAGGAAGGCGGTTTTTCTTGAGGATATGAGAAAATTTTTCCGATATGTCTACAGATTCTGTTCCGATCAAAATGGGCTGTCCTTTTTCATGAACGCTTTTGATCTCCGCTAGAATAGCTGCGTGTTTTTCTCTTTCTGTCATGTAGATTTCATCATCAAAATCTTTGCGTATGCAAGGCTTGTATGTAGGAATCTCCATCACATCTAATTGATAGATCGTTTTAAATTCTACAGCTTCTGTCATGGCGGTTCCTGTCATTCCGCAAAGCTGGTCATACATTCTGAAATAATTTTGTAAGGTGATGGTCGCATAGGTCTGGGTTTCACCTTGAATTTTTACACCTTCTTTAGCTTCGATGGATTGGTGTAGTCCATCGGAAAAACGCCTTCCTGGCTGCGGCCTTCCTGTGTTTTCATCGATAATGACAATTTTTTTGTCTTGGACGATGTAATCTACATTTTTTACCATTAGAAGTTGGGATTAGAACTAAGGACTTAGGTTGTGAACGCGTACTTTACAAACCGCATATTCATACCTAGGAACAATTTTTGAATGAATT
>ERZ1740072.182-NODE-182-length-28286-cov-9.502320_pt1 | contig 28286 bp, 25 predicted proteins | sample MGYA00581733_ERZ1740072 | MGnify/ENA primary metagenome ERZ1740072 (study PRJEB43018, sample SAMN04849741) | marine metagenome | isolation source: floating plastic debris | place: Pacific Ocean | collected 2008-08-30 | study: EMG produced TPA metagenomics assembly...
GTAAACATGAAGCGCGGATATAAAAATAGATCTATGCCGTTACTAAAAAATGTAACACAACCAACCTGATGAAACCGCCCGTTTTGAAACTTCACGTGGGCGATTAGCTCATTGATATGAGATGCCAATCCACTGGCAAAGGGGCTAACTGCAATGGATCGCGCTGGTTCGGGCAACGGCAGGTGTATTCTGAGAACCAGCGATATCTGTTGCTGAGAGGAATTTACAAAACTTTACTGTTCTGACTGGCCTGGGTTACCAACGAATTCGGTCAGCATCGGAGAGAGGATCACAGTATCCTGAGGAAGCCGCTATGCTGGCTAAAAGGACGGTTAAAGACGTCCTGAAGAGCTTAGATAGTAAGAGCGTTCTGCAAAAGCGCTTTTACGATGTCAGTTAAGCAGCAGTATTTTGTGAGCTGTAGCGAAGAATGAGAAAACCTGGGCTGCTACCCGTAGTTCTTTGGAAAGGCATCTGTGCGATATGTATCGTGACCGTTCTAAGTTTCGGCTGCGTGACCCTGCCAGCGTCTGCCTTCACAGAGCAACAAAAGCTGGTGATGGAAGTGTGGCGCATTGTTAATCGAGCCTACGTCGATGAAACCTTTAATCATCAAAACTGGTGGTTTACCCGTGAAAAATTTCTTAAACGCTCGTTAAACAGCTGGGAAGATGCCTACCAGGCGTCCCAGGCAATGTTAGAAAAGCTGGAAGATCCGTACACTCGTTTTCTGCCTCCAGAGCAGTATCAAAGCCTGCAAACCAATACGTCTGGTGAACTTTTAGGGGTGGGTTTGCAAATTGCTAAAGACGATGACAATCAGCATTTGCGTGTCATTGCCCCTATTGTGAGTTCTCCGGCGGAGCGAGCAGGACTAGCTCCTAAAGACGAAATTGTTGCAATTAATGGGATATCAACGGCTTCGTTTTCATTAGATGAGGCGGCAGCTAGAATGCGCGGTCCGGCGGGAACCGTGGTTACGCTGGCAATAGAAAGAGCTGATATTGAACCATTTGAGGTCAATCTGACCCGTGAACGCATTAATCTCAATCCAGTATTCTCCGAATTGCGCTCAGAGGGCGACCAAAATCTGGGGTACATTCGCCTGAGTCAGTTTAATGGCAATGCGGTTGAGGATTTTCGAGAGGCGCTGACTCAGCTGGAGGCGCAGGACGCGGCGGGCTACATTCTGGATTTACGTAACAATCCGGGAGGGCTCCTGCAGGCGGGGATTGAAATCGCTCGCCTCTGGCTAGACGACAGCACCATTGTGTATACCGTGAGTCGTCAAGGGATTTTGGAAAGCTATGAAGCTGGCATCGGCGCTGTGACCCAGGACCCATTGGTCTTATTGGTTAACGGGGGAACGGCCAGCGCAAGTGAAATCTTAGCCGGTGCACTTCAGGACAATGAGCGGGCACAGTTGGTGGGTGACACGACATTTGGTAAGGGATTAATTCAGTCTTTGTTTGATTTACCTCATGGGTCGGGACTGGCTGTTACGGTTGCTAAGTATGAAACCCCTAACCACCATGACATTAACAAATTGGGAATTACGCCTGACCAGACTGTTGTAGCTGAACCGATTACCCGTGCTCAGTTTGCTACCGATAAAGATATTCAATACCAGGCGGCTGTTAAAACGTTAAGGCAGCTGATACAGCCATAGCCGCCGTGTCATCCAAAACCCGTACGTATCATGACCCGCTCCATGGCGCGATTACCCTAGATAATGCCGATCCGGTTGAGGCGCTGTTGATTGATTTGATTGATACGTCGGTCTTTCAGCGACTGCGACGGATTCGTCAGCTAGGGCCAGCCAGTCTCACGTTTCATGGGGCAGAGGGGTCGCGATTTACTCATTCGTTGGGGGTAATGGCGATTGCCCGTCGAGCGTTTGATCGTCTGGCGGCTATCTATCCAGAGCTAGGCCGGTATCGTGGGGCCGTTTTGTGTGCAGCGCTGTTGCATGATATCGGTCACGGTCCTTTTAGTCATACTGCTGAGGAAATATTTGGTGGGCATCATGAGTATTGGACCCTGCGTATATTAGAAAGGTCATCTGAGGTGCGAGGGCTTTTAGATGGCTTTTCTAAAAACATGCGCTCTGAGATCCAGGCAATCTACAGCCATGAACATCCGGTCCCTTGTGTCTGGCAGCTGGTATCAAGTCAGCTAGACTGCGATCGCATCGACTACCTGATGCGCGATAGCTACTTTACCGGAGCCGCCTATGGCCAGCTCGATCTCGACCGAATTATTCTGGCGCTAGACTACGATCCAGCCAGCCAGCAGCTCGTTGTCGCCAAGAAAGGTCTAGGCGCGATTGAGCACTACCTGGTCGTGCGGTACTTTATGTACGCTCAAATTTATAACCATCCCAAAAATCTAGTCGCTTCCTGGGTATTAGAGCAGATCATTAGCAAGGCCCGACAGCTACTGGCAGCACAGACGCTAGCTGCAGACGCCACAATGGCTCTCTGGCTCAGCCAAAAAATAGACGACCTACCGCTAGATACATACTTGGCCCAAGACGACTATGTGCTGCACTACCATCTTCAGCAGTGGCAAACTCACAGCGACCCGATTCTCGCTGACCTGTGCCAGCAGTTTGTCAATCGTCGTCTGCCCAAAGCAACAGAAATCAGCCACTTTACCTACAAGCAGCAAACGGATATCCTCTCAGCTGCCAGACGTCAAGCCTACGGACGAGTGCCTGATACCGATATCTATGTAGAGCTGCGCCACATTCGCAATCGAGGCTATACCCTATACCAACGGGGGATCAAACTCAAAGCCCAGGGCAAGCTGATGGCTATCAGTCAGCTATCTCCTTTGGTGCAAACGCTGATCCAGCCGTGTCATCGCACCTGGCTGCTACATCCGGCTGAGCTGTCGGTAGATGAGGTTTTAGGGCAGGTTAAATCAGTGGATGACACGGAGTCGGCCCATGAAAGGGCTGAAGATTGAAACGATGTTCCATGGAATGTCTGCACTCCGGATTCTAGAGCAGTGCCTGGTGCTTAGAGAGCTGCTGCAGGTCTAGCTGAGCTAGCTTTTCATAGGCATGGTCAATATAGCGTTTGCCGCGTAGGAATCCTGTGTTGGCTCCTGGGCAAATATAGCTCAGTGTTTGGGGGGCGAATTGATCTAACAACCGTTGAATATTCTGAAGCTGACGAGGCCAGTGAAACGTTTTAGAAACCCTCAACGGTGCTGCACCTCCCTCGCGGTTAGGTAGAATATGCCGTCCTGTGAACAAAATACCGCCGTGGGCAGAGCTATAAACGCAGCTAGATCCGGGCGAGTGACCCGGTGTCCAAACCAACCGATGCTGGTCGGTTAGAACATGCTCTCGACCAAACGTTTGAGTCTTGACCTGCGGGTGTAGATAGGCTTCTTGCTCTTGGACAACGACGTCACAGCTAAATTTAGCCTGCCAGTCGCGCACGCGACTGTGACCGCCTCGGTGGGTAATGACCAACCATCGCACGCCTCCCTGCTGAACTAAAAAGTCTAGATTAGCCTCAGTCCAGGCAGGGCAGTCCACCAAAATATTGGCACCGTCTGCTGAGGGCGCTGTCATGAAATAGGCCGTACCGCCCAACGTTTCGCGATTTGGTGAAAATGCATAGATATCCGCATCAAAGACGGGCTGGGGTAGTTTTGCTGTCGGTCGAGCTGCTTTGCTAGCGACAGGGCCATTGTCTGGTTTTTCAGGGCTGCTGTCTGGATTTGAAGTTGACACTAATATCTCCAAAGAAGACCTATTGTCTCTAACCCTATGGCCCACCTGGTATTTTAAATCAGGGCCCTAGCAGGGGTGGCATTGCGGGTTTATGACATTTGTACTGCTGTCGATTTTACTGGGAATCTTGACCTACTGGGTCATACAGCGCGGTGTGGCGACGATGACTCGCTCACCAGTCTGGCTGCTGTGGTTGATTATTATGACGCCAGTTTTGGCGCTGACGGTGTGGGTTTTGAGGTATGGCCGTGACGCTCCACCCAATGTTTTGATATTGTCGCTATTTGTTATTTGTCCGCTAGTTTATACCTGGGTCGTTCTACTGGGACGACGTCCTCAGTCAGAGCTGGCTAAGATCGCCTCACAGCCTCGCCCTGCTGCGCCACCGCCACTGATGGAACAAGAAGAGGAGAAGCGTCTGCGGGCCTGTTTTCCTTGGTCGGTTTACTTTTTGCAGTCGATTGAGCGCCGTCAGCAGATGATGGTGTGTCGAGGTCGACTAAAGGCTACACCGGCTGTGGCCCATAGTACCGTGCAGCAAAATGTGCGATCGCAGTTTGGCGAGCAGTTTCTAGTGGTTCTACAGGAAGAGCGTGATGGTCATCCTGTCTTTACCCTGGTCCCTAACAAGCTCCGAGCGTCGTCTGAGAATAGCGGCTGGCTACTGTCCCTGGTGCTATTTGCCCTAACTTTGGGGACAACTACTGTGGCTGGGCTGCTGCTCGTCAGGGAGCTGACATTGCCTGAAATTCTGTCTCAGCCGGTGCTGTTAGTCAAAGGACTGGGCTACAGTTTGGCTGTGATGCTCATTTTAGCGGTGCGAGAACTGGCTCACTATGCCATTGCCCGACATCACAAGATCTCGGTTACAGCTCCATTTTTTATTCCGGTACCCTACTTTCTCGGAACTGTGGGGGCTTTTGTGCGCATCAAAGCACCGGCTCCCCATCGTCGGGCCTTGTTTGATTTAGGTTTGGCGGGACCGCTAGCTGGGTTTTTGGTCAGTCTGCCCATCGTGATTTGGGGCTTGGCCCATTCCCAAATTGTTGATCTAACGGAAGATTCAAGCTTGTTCAATTTGCAGTCCCTGGATCCGAAGGGCTCAATTTTACTGGCTGTTCTTAGTAAGGTGGCCTTGGGAGACAGTCTCCAGATAGATCAGGCTATCTATTTACATGCGGTTGCGATCGCAGGTTGCTTGGGGCTTGTGCTTACAGCACTTAACCTTATGCCCGTGGGGCAACTAGACGGAGGTCATATTGTTCACGCCATGTACGGTCGCTGGGGTGGGGCCGCCATCGGCAACATTGCCCGTATCGTCGTGGCATCGATGTTTTTTATTCAACCAGAGTATCTACTGTGGGCGCTGCTACTGATATTTATGCCCAGTCGAGATGACCCGGCTCTAGATGATTTGAGTGAGCTAGACAGTGTCCGTGATGTTTTGGGACTCCTAGCTATGACGCTTTTGGTGGTTATCATGCTACCGATGCCGCAGGCCATCAGCAGACTGCTATTTTGAGCTTCGCTAGCGATAAAAAACACTTATCCATAAGTTCATGATGGTTTTCCGTACATCAGCGGCGTGAGGCTGTAAACGTAACAGACAGGAAAAACAGCCAGCCCATGCCATCGTCGCCAACTCCAAGACCGACTGTAAACTTTTTCACATCAGCCATATTGCTCTTTGGGGGCAGCTTTGGCGGTACTCACCTCACAGCTTTAGTAGCGCCCTATTCTCAGTTCAGCGGTCTAGTTGGTTTTCTGATGTTTCCAGTCGCGTTTATCGCCGGGATGCGACTGTGGCCGTGGGTGGGCCAGCAGCTTGAGACTGTGCGCGCTCTCCTGACAAGAGCCCGTCGTTCTAAGCCGCCTACCTCCAGACGTTTTCTTAGCATGATTGGCTCACTTGCCTTTGTACTGACTTCGATAACAGCTTCTCTTCTGGCCGGAATAATCCTCACACCACCCGCAATGCAGGCGGTTGCTGACCCCGGCTACAACATCTTGCTATCAGCCGGAGCAGTCTACGGTGCTATTTGCTGGATACTGATCCAGCTAGGGTACCTGCAACCCGCTGATGTCTATCCTGAGGATTAGCTAGCCAAAATTGGGTGACAAGATGTCCCTATTTCGGTTTTGCGTACTCAATCTCCACCGTCGTGTGAACATTGCCTCGGGGGAGAAAATCGCCTTTGATCCTAAACTTTAACGGGTCAGCAGCGGCTAGAAAATCATCCATTATCTGATTGATAGATTCTTCGTGGGAAATGTAGCGATCGCGATAGCCATTGATATAGAGCTTGATAGCCTTTAGTTCGACCACTTTTTCGTTGGGCGTGTAGGTAATATAAATGGTGGCAAAATCCGGATAGCCCGAAAAAGGACACTTACAGGTGAATTCCGGCAGTGTGATGTTGACATCATAGTTACGGCCAGGACGCGGATTGGGGAATGTTATCAGCGTATTTTCCTCAATGGCGCGCTCGCCATATTTCACAGATTCAGCAATAGATTCAGCAGAGGCAGGCAAAGGGCTGTCGGTCATAGAAAAATCTCCAAAAACTAAGTTGAGAAAATATAAGGTGGTTCTTTTGAGACCAACAGAGTACAACTAAGCCATCGTCTTAGACCGATTTGTTTTCTTGCAAATACGCTAGTCGGGCCGATTGGCGGCTTGATTGCTACCAACTCTGCAAAGAACTTAGATTAAGTACTTGACGAATGACGTTGACGTTGCTCTAATTTGAACGACCCGATAGGGCAGTTTTCCCTCTGTTTCCAGACTAGCTGTTAGATCTCATGGAAGAACGGCGTAGGGCGACTGACTTGTATTTCTATTGGATAATTTTTGGAACTGCTTATGAATCCTTCCTACAATGCTGACTCGGGAAGAAATCCGATGAGGTCAGAGTCTAGCTATTCCCCTTCTGTACCCGTATCGGTCTATCGAGAGCTAGCCGCAGAACTGCATGCCACAAAGGCTATGGTGGATTCACTGAGCGCCCAGAACACCCATCTTACAAACCAAAACCATTTGCTTCGTCAGAATATTCATCAGATGGTGCAGGTGGCCCTTCAGCTTGGACATCATGCGGGGGTGGCTCATCCTGCTGAGGCAGAAATGTCTTATTCCACACCGCCGCTGGATCTGCAGCCCCATCCGCAGACTGAGCTATCTATGCCACTGCCAGACGCGACACATGCCGTGACACCCCGACCGACTGCGTCACCCAAGCCGCGTCCACGTCCGCAGGCAGCGCTGTCAAAAGTTTTTACAGAGCAGTCTGGAGAGAATCGTCGCTACAGTTTGGAATCATCAGCTAGCGGTAGTATGAGTACGCTGTGGCTCATTGTTTCCATCGCTATCATCATTTTGACGGCGTTTGGAGCGGGCTTTTTAATCATGCGTCCTCTGATTAACGACCGTTAGACTGCATGTCTGGCGTAGGACTTTGAGATGTTATAACTCGACCCGCGCTTGGTTCTCCTTTAGAATTGACTACGCAACGCGCCATACCGTAGCAATTGATACGGTATTGGGTCTGCGTAACTCGTTAAACCTTGATATCGTGGACCGATCTTGGTGATTGGTCCGATGTGTGGAGTTATAAATTCGCATGAAAAAAATCGAAGCCATTATTCGCCCATTTAAACTTGATGAAGTCAAGATCGCGCTGGTAAATGCAGGCGTTGTCGGGATGACGGTGTCAGAGGTCAGAGGATTTGGTCGCCAGAAGGGGCAAACCGAACGCTATCGCGGTTCTGAATACACGGTTGAGTTTCTGCAAAAGCTCAAAGTGGAAATTGTGGTGGACGATGACCAAGTAGACTCTATTGTCGATCAGGTCATTGCGGCAGCGAGAACGGGAGAAATTGGTGACGGTAAAATTTTTGTGACGCCAGTTCATGAGGTTATACGCATCCGCACGGGGGAGAAAAACTCTGAAGCCGTCTAGTGTCATCTGACAAGCTGTTGATTGATAAGTTTTTAGCAGGCTACGGGCGGTTTGGCGTCAATTTGGGACTAGACCGAATTCAACGGCTGCTAGGGCGCTTGGGTGACCCCCAAAACCAGGTGCCCATTGTGCATGTAGCAGGTACCAACGGCAAAGGCTCTGTCTGTGCCTATCTGACATCGGTGCTATCGGCGGCGGGCTATCGTGTCGGTCGATATACGTCTCCCCATTTGTTGACCTGGAATGAGCGGATCTGTATTGGTGCAACACCGATTACTGACGAGCAGCTGTGGCATCATCTGAAAACTGTTGCTACGGCTGTTGCTGCTGAAGATACAGAGACGCCTACTCAGTTTGAAGTTTTTACGGCAGCGGCCTGGTCCTACTTTGCGGCTCAGGCTGTAGATATTGCTGTGGTTGAAGTGGGGCTGGGGGGACGTCTAGATGCTACCAATGTATGTTCTGACCCCCTGGTGACGGCTATTGTCTCTTTGAGCCGTGAGCACTGGCAGCGGCTGGGTCCTACCCTGGCCGATATCGCCAGGGAAAAAGCCGGGGTGATTAAATCTGGCCGTCCTGTTGTGGTCGGGCCGCTGCCGGAGACAGCAGATAGCGTTGTCCGACAGCGGGCTCAGGATCTGGAGGCTCCCTTGTATCGTGTGGTTCCGGCGACAGTCTCTGACACGGGCCGATGGCAAAGCGGCTTAGACGGGCAGCTGATTGACTATAGAGCCGGTCTGCTGGGAGAACATCAGCGGGTCAATAGTGGAATTGCGATCGCAATTCTCCAGCTACTCCAGCGTCAGGGGTGGACCATTCCCACTGAGGTAATTCAAACCGGGATGGCAGCGACGCAATGGCCTGGGCGTCTGCAGTGGCTCACCTGGCAAGACCAGCCGCTGTTGATTGACGGTGCTCACAATACCGCTGCTGCTGCGATGCTGCGGTGCTATGTGGACACCCTCCCGCAGCCGGTGACCTGGCTTATGGGGATGTTAGCGACTAAAGACCATAGCGATATTTTTACGGCTCTGCTGCGATCCGGTGACACTCTGTATCTAGTGCCTGTACCCGGTCATCAAACGGCAGCGCCGGCAGCGCTAGCCCAGCTGGCCCAGACCGTCTGTCCAGAGCTAGCTGACTGTAGGATCTATGACACGTTCGAACCGGCCCTGACAGCCGTGATGCAAACCGATGCTAAAACAAAGGTGCTGTGTGGCTCTCTCTATCTGGTTGGAGACTTCTTAGCAAGGTTTGGTGACGAGCTAAGGAGGTAGGCTCACCTAAGTTCAAATATTTGGTGAGGGCACCCGTCTGGCTATCGATTGTTCCACTCATCAGCCGCGTCGGCGACGGCCGCATCGACCGTTTTTTCACCCAGCATGGCTGCTTGCAGGTTGTCATAGAGGGTCTTTTGCAACGTTTTCACATCCTCAAGTGCCGGAATCAAAACCTCTGCATCGGCTAGCTGACTGGCGCTGACGGTGCGGGCCACTTCGATGGGAGTTGCATCTGCTGGAGGCTCAGTGAGGGTACTATCTACAGCGGCGGCTGTAGAAGGCAGTACATTAGCGGCTTGGGCAAACGATATCTGGTTGTCGTTGTTGGTGATGTAAAGAGCAAACTTAATTGCGGCTTCCGGCGCATCGGTTGATTGAGGCACCACCAGATTCATCGCGGCCACGTTTTTCTTGCCAGTGTCTCCAGTAATTTGGGGGGCGGCCTGGGTCGCGGCGGCAATATCTGGCGCGTTATTAGCAATATTGTCTAGAGCTTCCGCTCCGGAGGCTAAAAAGGCTGTTTCGCCAGCCTGGTAAAGCTCAATGGCGCGACGATGCCCCTGGGTCAGCACCTCGCGGGGAAGCAGATCCTGCTGATAGAGGTCGGTCCAATATTGGAAGACAGCTTTACCTTCGGGGGTATTAAACGCTGCATTCCCGTCCGCATCGACGAGCGGTACCCCCATCTGGATAAACGACTGCAGCACGTCGGCGGCATCCTCTGGCACAAAGCTAATAAAAAAGGCGTATTTGCCCGTTTTTTCTTTGATTTGTTTAGCCGCGTCGGCAAGCTCTGCGTAGGTGCTAGGAGGCTGACTCAACCCGGCCTGGTCAAGCAGTTCTGTGTTAAACAACGTCACCCGCGTTGTCAGATACCAGGGAAACCCAAAGCTGTCACCGTTGAGGCTGGTAGCCTGCCAAATTTTTGGCAGGTAGACGGCCTGCTGTTCTGGGGTGAGCCGATCGTTTAACGAAAGCCAGGCATTGCGGCTTGCTAGCTGAGAGGCAAAATCAGGATTTAGATTGACAACATCGGGGGCAGTGCCAGCGGATACAGCGGTCAAAATTTTGCTTTGCATGTCAGCCCAGGGCACATCTACCCAGACCACGTCGATATCTGGATTCGTGGTTTCAAACTCGGCAATCAGCTGGTCAAAATAGTCAGTGAATTTTGGCTGTAGCTGCATTGTCCAAAATTCAACTTCCTGTTTGCCGCTGGTGCTAGTCTCGCCACCACAGCCTGCGACGGCAATCAGCACAGTAGCTGCGACTCCAGCTGCCATGCGTGATAAAAAGTGCCGTCGTTGAAGCAGTTTCATGGTGTTTTTTTGCCTGTCAAGAAAATATGTCTGGCAGTTCAGCCACTGTAGACCAAGACGGTCGTAAGTGGGGGCGATCTTAGCATCGACTTGGCTCAGTCTGTGTTTAGAAAATCCGAGCCCAGCGCTAATGGACAGCTACCTTGCTGGCGCAGTCACTGGCGCGGGTACGGGCTTCTTCAACCGTGCTACCTAACGCCAGGGCAACTCCCATGCGGCGGTTCTTGTGGGCGCGGGGTTTACCAAACAGTCTGAGTTTGCTGCTGGGGACCGTCAGCGCCTCTGCTACGCCGGTAAATGTAGGGCTGTTGCTGATTTCGCTTGCTAAAATAACCGCTGAGGCACCGGGGCGAATTTGTTCAATTTCACCAATGGGAAGACCTGAGATCGCACGCACGTGCAGCTCAAACTCCGACATGTTTTGACTCACCATAGTGACCATGCCGGTGTCGTGGGGGCGGGGGCTAACCTCGCTAAAGTACACCGTTTGTTTTTTATTAGGGCCGCCAGCAATAAAGAGCTCTACTCCAAACAAACCCACTCCGCCTAGGGCATCGGTAATGGCTTTGGCAATGTGCTGACATTTTTCTAAGGTCGTCGAGTTAAGGGCGCAGGGCTGCCAGGACTCGCGATAGTCCCCGGCCTCTTGACGGTGGCCAATGGGCGGACAAAAGTGGGTGGTGGTCTTAGACCCAGACAGCTGGGGATGGGATCTGATCGTTAGCAGTGTGATTTCTGTGTCAAATTCCACAAAGCCTTCCACAATCACCCGAGGATCTTTTCCTCTACCCGCTTCAAAAGCATAGGTCCAGGCCGCATCCACATCGGCGGCTGTTTTGACCAGACTCTGTCCTTTGCCCGAAGAACTCATCACCGGTTTGACGACACAGGGGAGCCCGATGGCTGCGATCGCAGCTTGATATTCCGGCTCTGTAGCCGCAAATTGATAAGGCGAAGTAGGCAGTCCCAGCTCTTCGGCGGCCAGCCGTCGAATACCCTCACGGTCCATCGTTAGCCGCGTCGCCAAGGCCGTTGGAATAATGCTCCAGCCCTCGGCTTCTAGCTCGATTAAGGTTTCTGTCGCCAGGGCTTCTACCTCCGGCACAATCAGATCCGGATGTTCCTGCTCGATCACATGTCGAAGCGCCCGTCCGTCTAACATGCTGAGCACGTGAGAGCGATGGGCTACCTGCATGGCGGGCGCATTGGCGTAGGCATCCACTGCAATCACCTCGATCCCTAGACGGATTGCCTCTAGCGCCACCTCCCGCCCAAGCTCTCCAGAGCCCAATAGCAGCAGACGCTTGCTGTCAGCTGAAAGAGGCGTTCCCCAGACACCGTTACCCGGCTGATTTGCCACATTTGTCATAATTTATTCAGAAAAAAACCAACTTTTTTTAGAAAACGTGTGATCAATTTAGCCAATTGCGTGTAATATCGCTCGTAAAAAATAACTTACCTTCTCTCTCGAGATGACAAACCCTTCGCGAGAGTCAAAAGTGGTTATTAATTAACGCTGATGTTCAAACTTCGTATCCAATTTCATTGAGGGATTTAAAGCAATTAACGATCTGAAATGAAATTAGTTTAATTAGGGTTTAAAAATCGCCTAGCTCTAAATGTTTATTTAGGGGAATATCCTCTATGGGACTGTCTTTTCTCTTTACCAGGAATACTTTAAAAAACAAATCAAAACATGTATGTTTTACGACCTTTTTAGGGCAGTATTGACACCAACCTCTCTATTCTTTGGCGATAGCTGGCCATTCCGGCACAAATTGTGTACGATGCGTTAGCAAAAAATCAGACCGAAGTTTTAGCCTCGCCAAACAACATTGGTTTTTACCTGACTGTTTGGCACTACCTAAGCTACTGGGCCTTGAGCCCGTGGCGCTGCCTCATTCAAATTGCCTTCCACAACCGGATACCATCGTGACCGGATAACGCTGTGAATAGTTTAAAGTCGCTATTTTCAAGAAAAGCCCCAGGCGTCGGTGTTGAACTCACGCCCGAACGAGTCAACGTAGCCCGTCTGCGGAAACAAGGGCAGAAGTTAAAGTTAGAAACTCTCGCCTCTGCTGAGATTCCGGAAGGCATTTTTGAAGAGGGTCAAATTATTGATACCGGTGCAATGGCTGATGCTATTCGCTCTGCTTTAACCGAGAGCAAGCTCCGGGTAAAGCGGGCCACAACAGCCGTACCTGGACGAGCCATTACCCGAGTTATTCCAGTCCCTGCCGAGTTAGATGACAACGAGCTGCGGGAAATGGTTCTCAATCAAGAAGCCAGTCTGTATCTGCCCTTCCCGCGTGAGGAGGCTGATGTGGATTACCAAAAGCTGGGCTTCTTTGTCGATGAAGATGGTATTGAAAAAGTTCAGGTGCTATTGGTGGCGGTCAAAAAAGACGTCACCGACGCCTATATGGAAACATTTCAGCAGGCTGGGCTCAATCTCGATGTGGTAGAAACCAGTAGCTTTGCCCTGATTCGCACCATTCGTGAGCAGCTTCGACAGTTTACGCCTCAAGAAGCGGCAGCCATTGTTGATATTCAGTTCGAGAGTACCGAAATCTCGATTGTGGTTGATGGAATTCCCCACTTTTCACGTACGGTCCCCATCGGCACATTTCAGATTCAAAGTGCTCTGAGTCGTGCTATGAATTTACCGCCGACGCGAAATACGGAGCTGCTGCAGGGGATGACTGTGCCAGCGACACCGATGGACAGCATGGGAGCACCTCAGATGGCCGGAGGAACAAATCCTGGTACAGCGGCCATGCTCAGGGTTTTGGGCGAACTATCTGATGAGCTACGACGCTCCATTGACTTTTATCTTAACCAAGGAGAAGACATGGAGGTGGCTCAGCTGCTTTTGGCAGGACCGGGTAGTGCCATCGGTCAGCTGGATGAATTTTTTGCTCAGCGACTGAGTTTACCTGCCAGCCCGATCGATCCGATCGAGGCGCTGTCATTGGAGGTAGGCGATGAAATTGCGGAAGCTCAGCGTCCTGGGTTGGCAACGGTTTTGGGCTTAGGTCTGCGGGAGGTTTAGGACATGTACAGTATCGATATTAACTTTTTAAACGATCGCGAAGAGCGCCCTGTACTAGCTACGCAGTCGGCGGCGGTTGTTCGGCAGCCGAGTGGCGATCGCACCCCAATTGCCATTGGTCTAGGGGTAATGGTGGCAGCCTTAGCCGGTGTGGGAGGCTTCTTCGGTCTACTCAAATACCAAGAGTCTACGATGCAAAGTCGTGAGGCAGAATTGGATGCCCAACTTGTTGAGCTGCAGGCAAAGCTAGACCAGGTTGATCGGATCAGAGCAGAGACCGAAGCTGCTCGAGCAGAAAGTCGAGCCCTGGCGGGGGTATTTACTAAAATTCGTCCCTGGTCTGCCATTGTCAAAGATATTCAAAACCGAATTCCTACGCGCACCCAGCTTTCTCAAGTCACCCAAACGGCTGGTGAGGCTGTTCCGCCAGAAACCGGTGGAGAACCTGTGGTCCCTGAAGCTGGTGGTATTACTATCAACGGTACTGCCTGTTCTTTCGACGATGTCAACGATTTTCTCCTGACACTCAAAAGCTCTCCTTTTCTAGAGAGCGAGACAGTCAAGTTAAATACGTCTACTCTAGGTGGGGCTGTTCTGGGGCGCTGTCCGGGAGAGGCTCAGCGGGACGAACCCACAGAGCTGGTGAACTACACCATTGCTAGCAACATCAAAAGTGTATCTACCGAACAGTTCGATCGGCTGTTGGCTGAACTTGAAAACCAGCAGGCATCTGTCGGTCTTTCCTCTAGGTTAAAAGCCCTTTTAGAAACAGGAGTGCTCGAATAATGACATTAAGCGGAGACTTTATCCCAGCTGAAGATGACCTATATGATGAGCCGTCAAATCCTGTTGTCTTTGGTATTGAGCTCACTCCAAAAGTACTAGGGATTCTGGCAGCATTAGCTGGAATTGGTTTAGCGATTTTCTTATTTCAGCGGTTTGTACAGCCTGTGCGTCAAAGTAATCAAGAGCTGCGAACGACAATTGCTGAGAAAGAGCAACAGCTAGCGACTCAGGCTGAAAGGTTAGAAGAAATCGCTGTACTTGAACAAGAGCGTGAGGTTGCTTTGACCCAGCGTCGCAACGTGTATTCTCTGTTTGCAGACGAGTCCTCTATGGACACGCTGCTGTTGGATATTAATCAGCGAATAAAAAACAGCAATGCCTCTATTGGTGCCCAGCGCAATCAAATCCAAGCGCGAGGAATTCCACCTATTTTGGTTGAAGCGCAGCTGAGGAGATTCGATCCGAGCGGAGAGGTTGTTATTGAAGACGGTAGTTTAGGCGAGGAGGTTAACGGCAAGCTCAAGCGTCAAACCTACAGCGTTGATTTCTCTGGAGACTTTGCGCAAACCCAGTCTGTCTTGAGTAATGTTGAGCGACTAGAACCGCTGCTGCTACTGAAAGATTTTTCCCTGTCATCTTCTGAAACAGTGACTGAAACCGTTCTCAACGCTCAGGGACAAGTCGTAGGACAGCCAAAACAGCGAATAAATTCAACATTTACTGTTGATGCGCTGATTCCTACTAGCGATCCTTCAGTCCCGCCAGAGATAGCCCCTCCCCCTGCACCTGAGGGGGAGGCCGCTCCGGAGGGCGAGTAGCAGGGTAAAAGGGGCGCAGCCCCTGCAAGTTTTCAAGATTTCATCCCCTAGACACTGACGTACGCTAAATAAGATTTAAGGAGTGAACTGTGAAACGCTTTTTCAAATTAGGAAGTTTAATTGTTGGCGGAGCGCTGAGCGTCCTCACAGCTCAAGCTGCCGAAGCTGCCGCTACAGCCATTCAAAAGGTTGAACTGAGCTCAACTAAAACTGGCATGGAGCTGCTGCTTTCCACTAAAGGTGGCGAGACTCCTCAGATCTTTGCGATTAGTCGAGACAATGTGCTGCAGGCAGATATTACGAATGCCCAGCTAGCACTGCCCCGTAGCAAGGACTATGCCAAGCAAAATCCCGATCCGGCTATTGAATCAATTCAGCTAGAAACTCTAAACGCCAATACGGTGCGTCTAACCATTAAAGGTTCTGACAAAGCACCCATTGCCAATCTGCAAAAAGACGGTCAGGGAGTACGGGTGAGTTTGGACACTCGACCCGGCGCAATTTCTCAACCCAGTCAGCTGCCTGAATCGATTGAAACGGTCACTGATGAGTCGCTGTTGCCTGTGGAGATCGCTCAAGCAGAGACAGACACACCGGATGTTTTGGTTCCCAATCCTGAAGTGATCATTGATGGGAGTCCGGTGCCATCGCCTTCACTGAATGGTGCGCCTCCGTTTCTACCCCAGGCAGTACCCCCGCCGGTAGGAGATATTGCCGTTTCTGAAGTTGGTGCTGGTTTGGATGTGATTGACCTAGGTACCGCTGAGCGTGTACCTAGGCTGGTTTTAAAAGAAGCGACCGCTCGTGAGGCTCTGTCGCTACTTGCTCGTGCGGCTGGGCTTAATCTGGCATTTACTGAAACCGGAGCCGAGGGTGAAGGCGCCGCTGCCGATACCCGGGTCACGTTAGATATTGAAGACGAGCCTGTACAAAACGTTTTTAACTACGTTTTGCAAATCTCTGGTCTAGAAGCTAACCGTGTAGGGCGGACGATTTTTGTCGGACCTCGCCTGCCTCAGGCCGCTCGTAATTTAACTGTTCGTAGCGTTCGTCTCAACCAGGTAGATGTTGCCAGTGCTATCAACTTTCTGGTGTTTATGGGAGCTGAGAGTGCTTTTACCGATGAGCAAGAAATTCAAGTGGTTGAGTCGACCATTGATGTCGGTGAAGAAGTCGAACAAGTTGAAAGAACTGAGCTAGAAACAAGCGTTGAGATTCTTCGGGCCGACTATCAGGATTCACCGCCGCTGTTGCGAGGTCTGCAGGTAGTTGGTGACGCTCGTACTAGCTCTGTAACTCTGGTGGGTACCCCCCGTCAGGTTGAAATTGCCACGACTCAGCTAGTACAGCTCGACCTACGCCGACGTCAGGTGGCGATTAATCTGCGTGTAATAGACGTAAACCTTTCAGCGGTAGAGAATTTCAATACTAGCTTCTCTTTTGGAGTCGATGATACCTTTGTTAGCCAAGACGAAGGGCTGTTGACACTGGCGTTTAATAACAATCCTATCGGGGTTGCAAGAAACTTTCTCGCAGCGCTTGAAGCGACTATCACAAACGGCAACTCTAAAATCATCACCGATCCCACTCTAATTGTTCAAGAAGGACAGGATGCCTCTGTTAACTTGGTAGAAGAGGTGATCAACGAAAGCGTCACGAACGCTGTTATTAGCGATAGTGGGATTGTTACTAACGAAAGACAGGTTGAATTGGTAGATGTAGGACTGACTCTGGCGATCAACATTGATCGCATTGATGACAACGGATTTGTGTCTTTGTCTGTGGCACCAACGATCTCTTCGCCAGGAGCGCAATTTAATTTAGGTGACGATGACTTCGTTATTCCCATCTCTACTCGAGCTTTGTCCTCTGGCCAGGTCCGAGTCCGAGATGGGCAAACCTTGGTGCTCTCTGGAATTATTCAAGATACGGATGCTACTACTGTTAGTAAGGTGCCAATCTTGGGTGACTTGCCTATTATTGGTGCGCTATTCCGTGATACCAGCACGACCAACGAGCGTCAGGAGCTAATTGTTCTGTTGACGCCTCAAGTTTTGGATGACTCTGACCAGAGTGTCTATGGTTATAGCTACACGCCTGGAGAAGATGTAAGGGAGCTGCTAGGAGAAGACGAGTAAATTTCGTTAGGCTCTGTAACAATTGATAAATCCCTTGAAAGTGCCAACTAGAGAGCTCTTCAAGGGATTTTTTGTAAGCCAGCATACATCTTTAAAGGAGGCATCCTATGAATTTTCCTAAAAATCGCTGAAATCCATATAAATTCAATGTTTTATAGATCCATATTGGTAAGGTACCCCTTAGAATAGTGCAGAGAAAACATGAGGTTTCAAGGGTTTCAGCGATCTGCTGAGATTTTTCTCATATTTCTTTAAAGAATTGTCCAACAGTGGGCATAGTTCATTCATTGGTTTTAATCTGCGAGGAGACAAAGATGAATAAAGGTGAGCTTGTAGATAAAGTGTCTGAAAAGGCCTCTGTGACTAAAAAACAGGCTGATGCAGTCATTTCTGCAGCGATTGAGTCCATTATGGAATCGGTTTCCGATGGTGAGAAGGTAACGCTGGTTGGGTTTGGTTCATTTGAGCCTCGTCATCGTAAAGAACGTGAAGGTCGCAATCCTAAAACGGGTGAGACAATGGTTATTCCTGCGACCACTGTGCCTGCCTTTTCCGCTGGTAAATTATTTAAGGAAATGGTTGCTAAGAAATAAGCAAAGTTTTGTACATCATTAGCTTGAGTCGTCGCTACGGCGCTGACGTGTCAGATCTTCTGGTGAATAGTTTCTCCAGTGTGGTTTGGCTGATGTCTGGCGGTAGCGACACTTTTTTGGAGTTGCTGATTTGAGTCTGTTTAGTAGACTACGAGGGGCTGGTTGTTAAAGTGCGATCTCACCTGAGAATGCCAATAGCTCTGGGGGCATGACACAGTACGCTGTGGATTACGATTTAGCTATTTTAGGTGGCAGCTACAGTAGTCGTCTGGCGGCGTCTATCGCGGCTCAACGGGGGGCTCGTGTCGCTTTGATTGCGCCAACCTGGAACGATAGCGATCGGTCAAATCATCTATTGAGGCTGCTTTCTGATAGTTCGCTTGATTCCCTCTTATCGACAGGCATTAGTCTGCGCGATTGGGGGCAGTATGAAAGGCCGGATAGTACCCCAGCGGCACTGCGGCTCCAAGGGATTGACGTCATTCTAGAACCGGCTAGATTTACCCAAGACCGGACACTGCAGTTAGCGAATCGGTCTCTAAACGCCAGCCGTTATTTGCTAACAGACGGCTACGGTGTCGCTGCGATCGCTAAAACTCCTGAGAGCTTGCCCTGTCATCAGCTATCACAGCTCAAAGCCATTCCTCCGAAGCTGACAGTGGTGGGGCGCGGAGCGAGCGCGGTGGAGTGGGCCTATGGTTTAAGTCGTATCGCTACTGTCAGCCTGACTGTGCTCGATCGAGTACTGTTGCCTGCAGAAGATATCGATATTCAGCGGCTAGTGGCTGCCCAGTTTAGAAGCTTGGGTATTAGTGTTTCAGCGATGGGTTCTAAAGCAGGGATCGTTTTAGAACCCCTTCAAGACCACCTGTGGGTGACCGTTCCTGATGCCTTTAACTGGGACGCGTCAAGGCTAGATAATATTGGCATTACAGATAGCCCCATCGCGGTTAATTCATATTTGCAGTCTAGCTACCCTCGCGTGTACGTCAGCGGTAGCAGTCTGGGGGGAGAAAACCGAGCTGAGCTAACCCAGCAAGAAACGACAGTGGCTCTAAACAACGCCCTGTTTGATCGCCATCAGCCCATGCGCTATGAGCAGGCGTTTTATTCGATAAATTTGCTGTCACCCGTGGGGCGCTGGGGTCTTACCGAGCGGCAGGCCAGAGAACGCTATGGTGCTGATGTGCAGATATTTCAGGCATCCTATTTACCTGATATGGCCGTCCATGCGTCTGAGACAAATTTCTGTAAGCTAATTAGCCAAGGCTCGCGTATTTTGGGAGTCCATCTGATGGGGCCCGGGGCTCCAGAGTTTGTAGCAAGCTTGGGCCATTGGCCAACGCTAGATGCCTTACATCAGCAGATCGGCGCTAGCGTTAAGCCTAAGACCCTATCTCAGGCTATCTACCAGGCCATTGAGCAGTATCAAACTTCGCGCTGGTGTGAAGGGCAGTGGCGTCGAGACTGGGCTGAAAACTGGTTTAATTTTCGGCGCTCTACGGGCTAGCCATAGATTCTAGAGGTGCAGTAACGATGCTAAGTGTCTAAACCTTCGCCAGGGTGACCCGTTCCTGCTGATCTTGATACTTGCCTCGACGTGTTTCATAGCTGACCTGACAGGGGTCGCCCTCTAAAAATAACAGCTGTACAACGCCCTCACTGGCATAGATACGACAGTCTGCACTGGATGAGTTGGAAAATTCTAAAGTAAGATAGCCGCGCCAGCCGGCTTCGGCAGGGGTGAGGTTAGCAATAATGCCGCAGCGGGCGTAGGTGCTTTTGCCAATGCAAATGGTGGTGATGTTGTTCGGAATCGCTAAACGCTCTAACGCTACGCCTAGTCCATAGGAATGGGCGGGCAAAATAAAGTAGTCACCGTGCTGGTCAGTCCGCAGCTTGGTGGGCTCCAGATTTTCTGGATTAAATCGTTTTGGATCGATAACGGTACCAGGGACATGACGAAAGATTCGAAACTCCTTGGGGGATAGGCGAATATCGTATCCAAAGGAGGATAACCCGTAGCTAATGACAGGTATGTTGGTCCCCTGGCGGTCTATCTGTCTGACCAACGCAGGTTCAAAGGGGGCAATCATCCCCTCGTCAGCCATTGTGTGAATCCAAGCGTCGTTTTTAATCATTTTTTAGTAAGGGCCCTTAAACAATTTGGCTAATTGGGGCTGTGCGGCTGTTTAAATTTGCGTGACTGAGAAAAGGCGTAGCTAGGGCAAAAACTCACGACGAAACTCGGTTACCTGGTCGGCTATAGACAAAATCGAGTAGGGCATTTTGGGCCCTGTCAGAATAATATCCATTTGAGAAGGACGCTGCTCAAGCAGATCTAGCACTTCAGCTTCAGGGATGAGACCGTAATCAATTGCCAGACTCAGCTCATCTAGCATGACTAAACTATACTTACCGTCTTGCACAACGGTTTTGACATAGGTCCATAGCTCACTGACGGCTGGCTGAGCGTCGTCTGTTGTGTCAAAGATACAGCCTGCATATCGGCAGCGTACCCAGTCTAAGCTTTGGCCCATTTGGGTCATGCGATCGGGACCTTGATCAATACCGCCCTTTAAAAACTGAGCTATCAATACAGACATGCCTTGGTCTGCAGAACGCAGAGCCTGCACCATGACGTTGGTAAAAAAGCTGCGGTGAACCGATGTAAACACCTGAAGCGAGCCTTCAATAGCTTGTAAAAAGGGATGCCGTCCTCCTGTAGCGATGCTAGGAGTCGTATCGGACGCGGCAGACAGTCGAGATGGGCGACGGGTATCTTGATTTACCCTCAGCTGTTGGACCATAAAGACGCTATATCTAGTAGCACTTTCTTTTGTAGCGCCCTAAATATAGCGCATGGAAGGACTGATTTTTTGTTTGTTTACGTGACGATTGTTTGCAGAGCTGAGAAGCTAGCCGATCTAAAAGAGGCCAGGTGATGCCAGTGCGATGACTGCGACTAGTGTGAACGTTGCGATCGCAATAACCACGCTGGCCTTATCTGGTTTTATCCGTTTTTTCATGACGTGCCTCATCGAGGGAAGCCGACAGGACGCCATCCTAACATGGGAGCTAAAATCGCCAGGTCACAGTATGGATGGCTAGAACACAGCTGCCGGCGCTAAAAGCAGGCTATGGTCAAAAAAGTAACCCGATATTGCCCATCCCATGCTTAAGGCCGTTTTATTTGATTTAGATGGCACCCTTGCCAATACCGACCCAATCCATTTTCAGGTGTGGCAAGTCCTGCTAGCGCCCTACGGACATACTGTTGATCAAGCGTTTTACGATCGCTTTATTAGCGGGCGGCTCAACCCTGACATTGTCAAAGACCTACTGCCCCAGTTGTCTGTCGAAGCAGGCGCGGCCTTTAGCGCTGACAAAGAAGCTAAGTTTCGCGCCATGGCCGCTGACCAGCTACAGCGTATGCCAGGGCTGACGGACTTTCTCCATCATATTGAGCATCAGGGCTACGCTCGGGCTCTAGTGACCAATGCCCCCCGGTCTAATGCTGAATTTATGCTAAAAACGCTGGCGCTCAGCGAGGTTTTTCAGCCTGTGGTTGTGGCTGACGATCTGCGTAAAGGTAAACCCGATCCGCTCCCTTACCAAACAGCTCTAGAGCAGCTGGGTCTGCTCCCCAATGAAGCCCTGGTCTTTGAAGATTCTCCTACAGGGGTGAAAGCTGCTGTTGCTGCTGAAATTCCGACAATTGGCGTCACCTCCAGCCACAGCGACGCTAAATTATGTGACCTGGGAGCACTCTTTACGATTGCTGACTTTACCGATAGTCGGCTTCTGACCTACGTTACTAAGCAGGTACCCGCTTAATTTTTCTATCATGAGCAATGCTGCTGACGATCAGCCCCAAACCGTTCAGGACCGCTTGGCCAGTTTACGACAGCTAGCCCAGGCATTTCCTAAAGAGCAGCGCGAGGATGTGCTGCTTGAGCTTGACGATCTCAGCGCGGATCTGCAGGCCAATACCGATGGGTCTAGTCTGCAGACGCTGCATCAGCGGTTAAAGCGGTTAGCGGCCATTGCCATGATGGCCCGCATGTTTGCCACTAATAATCAGCAGGCGATTGAGGAATTTGCCGGTCATTTGGTAGCGCTGACTAAGGCGACAAGGATTGAGGAGTAGTGAGTGCGCTTAATAATAGTTGCGCACGGGCACCGTATAGTCTTGCTCTACCCAAATCTGCGCATTGACTGGCCCATAGTGTTGTCTCAGCGCGCTTTCTACCCGTTCACCAATCGTGCGAGCCATGGTGAGAAATTCTGGATGCACCGCTAGATAAAGTTCAATCCAGACCTGACGACCCACCATGCCTCGCGAGCGAATCCGATTGCACCGGGTAACCCCTTCTACGGTGGTGACAACCTGGGCGATGGCTTCGGGGGCAATGGCGGTTGGTCGCAGCAGCATGGGCAGCTGTGTATTAAGCACGTGCCAAAAACTGTGAAGTGTGAGCACAATCAGCGCGATCGCAACTAGCGGGTCAAGCCAGAGATACCCTCGCCACATGCCTACTAGCCCCAGCAGCATGGCCATACTGAGCCAGCCGTCTCTGAGCACATGCTGGGGTGTCAGTTTAACAGCCATACTGGGCAGGTATCGTCCTTGGTAGGACACCAGAAGTGCCAAGGTCAGAGCAATAGCTACCATCGCAGCCATTAGCTGCATTAGGGCGACGGTCACTTCTGCCGGAAATGGTGAGGGTGCTCCCTGTAGGGCTGCTTCAAATTGACCCAGCGCCACCATCAAAATACTGATACCAAAGAACCCCAAAATAGCGGCTAAGATCAGCGCGCCACCCACCTCGCCGCGGCCGTGGCCCCATATTTCTCGACCGAGGGGACGCTGGGGCGATGCCACTGCTGTGAGACTCAGGGCGGTGCTAAAAACATCGATAACGGTGTGTAGCGATTCTGCCAGCAAACAAACCGACTGACTGGCCCAGCCAGCGGTTACCTCGATGGTCAAAATCACTAGGTTAGCCCACAGCATCATGAGCAGCAGACGATAGCATGTTTGCCGAGGTTGCCCAGCGTCTATGACCATGGGGTAATGATAGTTTCCTGCCAAGGACCATAGCACGGTGGGCAGAACCCAGGCTAAAGATTTCTCTCAAAATAGGCAGATCAGCACCCAGAGTCGGCTCACCACCAAGTTCTTTAGAGACTAAGACAAAATCCTATGTCTCAAACCGTTGCTGACTAAGAACTGAATTCTGAAGCGGCAGTTCCGTTACAGCAGAGGTCGCATGTAGCTATGAACGATTGGGGAAAATACTTTTTAAATGCAGAAAGGGTACCGACGACTGGCCGTGTTTCGTCTCGGTACCCTCACTGGTTCGCTCCTCACACACATTTGTAATATTAGGGCATACTGCGGAATTTGTCATCCCCCTTTCAGATTTCTATACCAGGGCCGTATCTAAGGGGGTAAACAAGTCATCAAAACTGCTCGGTTGGCTCACCCCCCCATATCCTTTGAAGTAGCTGTTCTAGGATAATTTGGGCTGGTGTTAGCCAGTGGCTAAGGTCTCCAGCCGCAGCGGACTTTAGTCGCGTCGCCGCCGTACATTGCTCGATCGCAACCACCAGCTGGTCAGCCTGTTGTAATAGCTGAGTCGGCGTGGCTTGCTGCCAGCGATCGCACATATCAACCAAACAATGAACCAAGCTTTGCAAACCAGGAGACGATACCTGGAATGCTGTAGAAGCTCCCATACGGCTCTCCACTTGGGGCCGATGGCTGGAGCTGGTCTGGCGATACAACATTTGCCACCGGCAGCACAGCTCGTATCCAGACTGTAGTTTCCAGAGCCTGTCAGATTCAATAGGGGGAGCTGGTTGACTATTTGATACTGGTAGCGGTGTTTGCACCAGCTGCTGTCGCCAGTGCTCGATTCCATACTGAGAAATGACAAACTCAATCCAACCCTCGCCATGGGGATAAACCCGTGACCAAACCGGACAATCTATATGAGTTTGTAAAAACGCTACTAGCCTAGAAGCGATTTCACCCGTAGGCTGCGCCCAGACTTTTGCTAACTTCCGTGGAATCGCAGAAACATAGGTAACAGTTTCTCTACGACGAATTTTTTTTAAGGGAATATTCTGATGACAAATATGTGTGGTTTTACCGATGCTTAATAAAACCGCTGAATATCTAAGCGGAGTATGAAGGTTTGACTTAGATAACTCTTGATTGATGGGATTAAGAACTTCAATCGAGGAAGCTAAGTCAGACAATAATGTCCGTTTTAACGAAACCATGTCATATTTGTATTAGCTGGGTAAACGTACAGAGATTGCTCTGTTCGCCCCTTTTTTTGACTTGATCACAGATTAGATATTGGATTTCAATTATCTCCTTCAAAAAAATCTGAAGTAAGTATAAAGAAGTCAATTGCGGGATGCCAATCAGATCGGTCGTTTGTATTAATGTACTTGATGTATTTGTTTCGTATACTGATCGTGGTTTTACGGTTGACACATACGAAGGCTTCCTAACTGTTGACTTAGGGTATTTAAGATATTTTTTCTAATTTTCATAAGTGACTGTTCTCAGGGCGTATCGATGGCTGGGATTTTCTAAAACCAGAAGGTTTCCAGGCAGTTTGTTTTGGCTAAAAACTCTATGGCTTGACACTAGGTAAATGACACTATCTGAATTATCAACAACTTCCAATACCTTTCCCATGTCCTCATCTATCCCATCAGATGATGCTCGGCCATTTCATGTATGGCAACGGATTCTTGATTGGGCACAAGAGCATTACCGATGCCGGACTTTTAGCAAAGACGAACGAATTCCTACACGTCCAGGACTACTGTATCTAGTGCAGCAGGGAGCTGTTCGTTTGGTGGGGAGTGCCCAAGTCAGCGCTACGCTCAAGCAGCAAAAAAGTTCTTCATCTAGAGTGCCTTTGGTGGCTGCTGAAGAAGCGTTCTTGGGTTTTGTTGGGGCCGGTCAACCCTTTGAAATTGTGGCGCAGCCGCCGTTTACCTTACAGAGTTTTTCCCATGTCGACCAGACTACAATCGTCTGGCTCTACTGGAACGATCTAGATACCTGGCCTCATTTTCGCCGTGAAGTTCTAGATGCGTTTCGTCGTCAGCATCAGCGTAAGCTTCTATGGTTGAGTACGCTGGGCCAGCGCCGTACCATTGACCGTCTGCTCGGCTTTTTGACCCTACTGGTGGATGAGTATGGTGAACCTTGTGAAAATGGCTACTACCTACCTTTTCCCCTAACCCATGCTCAAATTGGTAGCGCGATTGGTTCAACCCGAGTAACTGTGACCCGACTGATGGGTAAGCTGCGTCAGCGTGGCTTGATTCAAAGTCATGGTGAGAATCTTATTAGCATTCCATTTGGGGCTAGCCTAAAGCAGCAGGGATAAACGACATCCTTAGGATATAAATTAGTTTCCTCTCCTAAAAAGAGCCGCTGCACACAGCGGCTCTTTTTGTACTTCTATCGAAGTTGGGCAAACCCAGCGGTGTTCAAGGCGGCCTGTCCCTCTGCCGACAGCAGCAGCGCTGCATAGGCTCGACCAATATCGTCATCGGAACTGCCGATAACATAAATCTTGCGGGTCAAAGGATACGTTCCAGCGGCAAATCCATCTAGATTAGGCTGATTGCGTTGATTAGGGCAGTTTTGTAGGTCGACATAGGGCGGCTGGTAGGGCGGTTGACCTTCAATAGACAGGGGTTTGACCGTACACTGGCCTACCACTTCTGGCGCAGAGGCAAAGTAAATAGCTCCTGGAGTATTTGCAGTTAAACGTAGAGCCTTAGTTGTACTATCACTAAGTTGAACATTGCTGGCCAAGGTTTCATCTTTGAGCACGGTTTGAATAAAAAAGCTCACCGTGCCGCCTGCATCGCTGCGAGAAATCGGAACAACGGATAGGTCGGGACCGCCTACCTGCTGCCAGTTAGTGATTTGCCCGATATAAATATCCCTGAGTTCAGCCTGGCTGATATCGGTGATAGCGAGAGCTGGATGGACGACAAGCGCTACCCCCTCAATGGCGACAGGAAATTCTTCTAAGATGATGCCCTGCTGTTTAGCCTGGCGTTTTTCGTCTGAGGTTAGAGGGCGAGAGGTTTGGGCAAAATCGAGCTCATCTGCCAGCAGCATTTGAATCCCACTAGAAGACCCCGTGTCTCGGTTGGTGGGGGTTTGATAGATTAGCTCTAACCCCGGAACGGCCTGCTGCAGCTTGGGATCAACAGTGCCTCGAATCGGTGCCCAGGTAGTGCTACCGCCATATCTGTATTGTCCAGGAGGCACCTCTACAGCTTGAAAGCTGTCTGCGGGTTCGATCGACGATAGCTGTGGATTATTGCCTAAATCGAGTCCTTGTTGCCTAATGAACCAGCCTCCTCCTAGCAGCATCGCTGTCAGGACCACACCTCCTCCCAGCATCCAAGGGCGGAAAAATCTTTGCTGCTGAGCTGGCTGGGAAGACGAGTTGACTGCGGGCAAAGACGAGGCGGGGGATGCGACCGGAGCAGGGGATGCTGCTGGTGCAACGACCTGGTTAGGTGATTGGGCCTTGCCAGCCAGTGCTTTCAAGGTGTCTGCGGCACTGCTATATCGGTCTTGGGGACTGGCGTTGAGGAGCTTGTTAAGTACGGTGGCCAGATTGCTGTCTTGCAAGGTGGTGTGAGTTTGCCAGAGCCAGCGACTGCTGTAGCTATCGAACAGTTCTGTCGTTTCTTTGCCTGTCAGTAAAACGATACAGGTTACGGCTAGGGAGTAAAGATCGGACGCGGGAAACACCTGTCCTCCCGTTACCTGCTCTGGTGGAGCATAGCCTGTGGTATAAATCCCGGTGGATTTGGTTGTCGCGGCTCCTGTAACCTGCTTGACGGCTCCAAAGTCCAATAGATAAAGCTGATTATCAACCGTCTTCATGATGTTGGACGGCTTAATATCGCGGTGAATAGCGCCGTTCTGGTGGACGAACTCTAATACCTTGAGGACGGAAATTAGAATGGCTTTGACGGCACCTTCAGGAAAAGGCCCCCGTCGTTCCAAAATCTGCTCTAGGTCTTCCCCGTCAATAAACTCTTGAACTAAGTAAAAATATTCTTCGTCCTCGCCTGAGGATGGGGACTTGACGACGATGGGAAAATAGGCAAAAAGATCGGGAATTTGAGGATGCTGATTGCCTAAACGCTCTAGCACTTCTGCTTCGCGGGCGAATAGCTTTTGGGCGATCTGAAGCTGCTGCTGGCTGAGCTGGGTGGAGGGTCTAAATAATTTGACGACGCAGGGACGTAGCGTGGGGGTGTCGCGATCGCACGCATAGAACGCAGCTCCAAATCCTCCTTGACCTAACAATCGCTGTGGCAAATAGCGACCCCGCAAAATTAGCGGCATCCCACAGTTTGTGCAAAACAGCTGAGACGCTGTTTGGATTGATTTCTTTAGATTGGGATGAGGATTAACGGGCCGAGAACATTCAGGCCGAGTGCAGTGTAATTGCATGGAGCAACAACGTGACGACGCATTCAAGTAGCAACGCCTAAGAGCAAGCCAACGGCCTCAGGCAACACCTACAGCTTAACTGTTCTCTTCTAAAGGTTTCTTATCCATAGCTTTACCATTAGCGATAGCCTTGGCAGTCGCTGGCTGGCTACCGCCATTTTTCTTACGATCGGGTCGCGGCGCAAAGTCAATTTCGCGATTAGTAAATTGGGGCAAAATTTCCTTGGTAAACGCGCCTGCAGCCGTCGAACGATAGCGATTAGGATTGAAAATCACTGAAAGCGTCCGCTTAACCACTACCGAGTCGATTTTCGCTCGGTGCAGTACTCCCATTTGGAGCTCCTTTTCAATGGCCGAAATAGAGACAAACGCGACTCCTAGACCCGATTGAACGGCATTTTTAATTGCTTCGATAGAGTTTAACTCCATCTCCACCCGCAGCCGACGAGTCTCGATACCGCAGCGTGTCAGTACCTGGTCAATCACTTTACGGATGGTGGACTGGGAATCAAGGGAAATAAATTTGAGCTTATAGAGATCTTCGCGCTGAATTGCCTGACTGCTCGCCAGCGGATGAAATACCGGCATAATCAAAGCCAGCTCATCTTCAGCGTAGGGAATAATTTCCAAAGAATCTTGCAGCTCCGGTGGGACTTCTCCGCCGATAATGGCTAGATCAATTTGGCCATTGCCCACACTCCAAGAGGTGCGACGTGTGGAGTGAACGTGCAGCTGGACGGCAACATCGGGATAGCGCTGACGAAAGAGACCGATCATTCTGGGTAGCAAATAGGTACCTGTCGTCTGACTGGCTCCTACGATCAAGGTGCCACCCTGAAGCTTTTGCAGGTCTTCAATGGCACGACAGGTTTCCTGACAGAGACTGAGGATGCGATCGCCATACTCCAATAGCAAGTAGCCTGCCTCTGTCAGCTGAGCCCGTCTGCCGCCACGGTCAAACAGCGGTACATCCAGCTGCCGCTCTAAATTTTGGACCTGTAAACTAACTGCGGGCTGAGATACATAAAGGCTATCGGCAGCTCGCTTAAAACTACCCTCCGCTGCAATCG
>ERZ1740072.183-NODE-183-length-28176-cov-9.797482_pt1 | contig 28176 bp, 20 predicted proteins | sample MGYA00581733_ERZ1740072 | MGnify/ENA primary metagenome ERZ1740072 (study PRJEB43018, sample SAMN04849741) | marine metagenome | isolation source: floating plastic debris | place: Pacific Ocean | collected 2008-08-30 | study: EMG produced TPA metagenomics assembly...
TCAGCATCGGTGAAGTCAGTCGTGGCTTCACTAAAGGTGGCGGTGACACTAAAGGTTGAGTTAGTCGGGTCAGCCGCGGCGCTGGTAAGTGTGACCGTGGGAGCAGTGTTGTCAACAGTGTAGGTTTCATCTGTCGTGGGTTCGCCAGCGGGCAGAGCGTTGCCGACGTTGTCGGTGATGTTTTGCCCCCCGGCAAGATTTAGACCTACTGTGCCATTGAAGCTGACTAAGTCACCGCCGGATAGGGTCACCTCATAGGTTGAGGCGCTGGTCTGATTGATGTTGGTGACGGTGGCGGTGCTGCTGCTATCAATCGTAAAGTCTGCGGCGTCCACAGTTTGAACGTCTTCGCTAAAGCTGGCCAAAAAGACCAAGCTATCGGCGTTCGTGATTCCGCTGGCAGGGGTTTGGCGAACAAAGGATGTCAGCGTTGGGACTGTGAGATCGCTACTAATCGTAAACTGAGTAGCCGCTGTATTATTGTTGCCAGCCGTATCCTGAGCCACGCTGGCCGCTACATCCACCGTCACGGTGCCATCCCCAATGGGTGTCACATCCAGGGTGAAGGTTTGGTTGTCGCTGGTGGTGAAGTTGCTGGCCGTACCATTACCGACGGTGACATCCCCAATCACAAAGTCACTGACAACTTCGCTAAAGGTGAGGGTAACAGGAATGGGACTGGCATTGGTTGGGGTGGATGCTGTAGAGCCGATCGCCACCGTTGGCATGGTAGTGTCAACAGTAATGATCAATGCGCTAGAGGCCGTACTGACGTTGCCAAAGGCATCGGTGGCCGTGGCGGTAATGCTGTGGTTGCCTGGGGTCAGGGTTGAGGCCACGATTGCCCAGTTGCCAGAGCCGTCTGCGATCGCACTGCCAATCACCCCATCCACATCGCTGGTCACCGTCACGGTGCTGTTCGCCTCCGCCGTCCCAGTCAGGGCAGGGGTAGTACTGGCGGTAATGTTGTCTGTGTTGGCGCTGCCGGTGTCAGAGGTGGCTGCCAAATCTGGGGTAGACGGTGCCGTTGGCACGGTGGTGTCAATGGTGTAGATGCCGCCCGTGAAGCTGCCGTCGCCGCTGCCGGCGGTGCCGACACCACCCAGGGCAACGCTGTTCCCATTGACGATGGTGTCATCATCCACCAGATTCAGCCCCAGGGTGCCGTCGCCCGAGAGGCTGTTGACGGTGACGGCGTAGCTCGTTCCACTGCCGCTGACGCTGGCAATGGTGCCAGTCGCTGTGCCGGTGGTCGCCAGGGCAAAGTCTGCGGTACCAACTCCCGTGACGCTCTCTGAGAAGGTGACATCAAAGGTGACACTACTCGCATTGGTGGGGCTCGTGTCACCGATGACGAGACTGCTTACCTCAGGAGCATCATTTACTGTGATAGAGAGCGTCTCGGTGTCACTGTAACCTTCTATATCAGTCGTCTGGAGCTGAATTGTGGCGGTGCCGTTAAGATCAGCGGTTGGTGTAAATGTGAGATCGTTCAGTGCGGTGTTGACATCTGCTAAAGCACCACTAAAGATCAGGGTGCTGTCGTCTGTGCCATCGCCAAAGGTGAAGCTGAGGCCGGTGGTACCGTTGAGGGATAGAGTACCGTTGTTAACGGCAATGATGACGGATTGATCGTCGCTGTCGCCGTCTGCGATCGCAATCCCTGAAATCGTGTTACCCGTGCTATCTTCCCTAACACTAGGAGTCGCGGGAAGGGAGACAGCCGGTATATTGTTCTGCAGCTCAAATGCCCCAATATCCAGGTTTCCAAATTCTCGGGCAAAGCCATCGCCCCGCTGATCGACCGAGATAACGGTGCTTTCAATCGTCCCATCTCCATCGACATCAATACCTAGATCGGTTTCTGTCGGCAGTTGCGTATTATCCGCTGCACCAATTGCGGGGCTCCCCGCCAACAGTTCATGGGTGAAGGTAGGGCCGCCATTGTCTTGCAAATCCCCCAGCAGCGGATCGACATTGAGGATATTGGTGCCTGTCTTACTCCCATCTTCAATGATGTTCACCCCGGTCGTGTTCACCACGCTTCCTGAACTGATATCTATATTCGCAACATCAACACCCAGCACACTATTGGCAACGATACTGTTGCTGAGGGTTACAGTTCCCCCAATACGATTGATAATTCCCCCACCAGTATTTGCAGCAGAGTTTCCGGTGATGGTACTGTTGCTAATATTTGCATTGGAACCGAAGTTATAAATCCCGCCACCTCTTGAGGATGTGGAATTCCCTGAAATGGTGCTGTTGTTGAGAGTAAGGGTACTGCCACCACGAATCGAGAAGCCGCCACCACTGCCGCTTACAGCGGAGTTCCCTGAAATAGTGCTGTTGTTGAGGGTAAGGGTGGAATTGTAATTGTAAAATCCACCACCCCGACTACCAGAATTACCTGAAATGGTGCTGTTGCTGATACTTGCTGTAGAACCATTATTTAATATAGCTCCACCGCCAGCCGTGACATCAGTTGCCGAGTTCCCCGAAAGGGTGCTGTTGTTGATAATGAGGGTGGCCGTACGATTGTAAATGGCTCCACCACGATTAGCCGTGTTTCCCGAAAGGGTGCTGTTCCTTAGCGTCACACTTTCTCGATTTAAGATGCCGCCGCCATTGCCAGAAGCATTCGCCCCTGTAATGATAAGCCCCTCTAAAACAACGTCTTGATCGACGCTCCCATTGCTATCGTTCACATTAAAGACACGAGATGTACCATTGCCATCAATGGTGATATCAGGGATGCCATCGTCGTTCAGGTCGCCATCAAGGGTCAAGCTATTGGTGATGCCAAGTTCCGTCCCGCCAAGGGTGATGGTGCCGCCCCTCAAGCTGCTATCAAAGGTAACGAGATCCCCACTGACGGCACTGGCCAGGGCCTCTCGCAAACTGGTAAGTCCGTCCGTCGCATCCGTAACATCGGTGAGGGTATCGACGGTGATGATCGTACTGGCTTCTGCAGCAAAGGTCTGCCCATCGATTACTACCGAAGTGGCATCGTCTTCTCCTTTTAAGGCTTGCAATTGAGCCTCGTTTAGCTCGACGCCCCGTACAATCGCTGAGAAGATCGCCCCTTCATCTCCAGGGCTGTCCGACCTGTTTAAGCGAGCATCAAGGCCGTGACCAATTTCTTCCAAGAGCACCGCCACAATCTGGACAGGGGTGGCATTCGCTACAAAATCCTGCGACAAATAAATGGTGTCTGTCTCTGTCACATAGACACCCAGTGCCCCATTCAGCCCGTCGCCAGAGTGAATCTCAATAGCAGGGAGGTCACCAAAATCTCCCTGTCCCAACTGTTTACCCAGCTGTCGCAACTGCTGCCAATCTAGCCTGGTTCCAAAGGCAGAGGCCAGTACTTCTTGCTGAAAGCCACCATTCTGGGCAAACGTTTGCAGCAACTGCTGCGTAGTTAGCAGCACTGCAGAAAGAGAGGAGAAGGCAGACATGTTTTTGACGGATGATGGAACCGTCATAGAATGCCCAGCTCTTTATGGCTTACAACGCAATATCTTGATAGAGTCCAGCCGAGGAGTGATAGAAAAGCTTGATATAGCGAGGTTATAGTTGTCTTTTAGGACGAGCAACGTAAACTACGGCATCAATTTTTGCCGTGGCAGACAAAAGAACTCAAAGTCCCCCAGGAATTGAGGAAAACTCCGAGAGATTTACTATAAGCGGATAGACTTTACTGCTTGATCACAACCCGCTCTGTCAAAATTGAAATCACTTCATTGACGCATCTATGAATACGAACAGAAAGAGTTTTCAGGACCGTCACCCGGACACAATTAAAGCGACTGATAAGTTGTTACTAAATAGGCCCTAAGCGACGCCGAGCAATTGTCAGAATTTGACTACTCTGACAAAAGGTACCCGTGCGGGTAATTATGATTTTTCATATCGATACGGTAGGCTGACATCACAGCAACAGTCTCGAAACCTGAATTTCACATCTGTCAGGCGCACTAAAACAAAGCTTCAACATACAAAGTACTGGTTAGTTTTTGAAAGAGGCAAACAACCATGTCTGTGAATATTAACGAAGAGATTGGGCGAGTGTCCGCCGAAGAATTTTTTGTCAGCGTTGGGAATATTGTACGAGGCTCCTTTAGAGCAGCAGAAAATGGTCTACTGACGATTGGTTCTGTTCTTTCCAATGGCTTTCTGAGCTTAAATGGAGAGGATGGCAGCATTACTGGACGAAAGTTCCTGCTGAGGCAGGCGCTGCTTCGCATGGGAGCCAATGGAGATGACGGAGACATTTTGCTCTATCGAGGTAGCAATACATCTATCGAGGAGCCTTCAGAAGATCCCACCGTTCATATCGATAGCAATAGAGCCAACATCTCTGTAGGAGGGCAGGGAGCTGATGGTGAGATTGTTCTAAGAGACGGCAGTCGTCGAAACCGTGTCTTTTTAGATGCCGATAGTCAGCGTTTAGAAATTCGCGATAACAGCGGCGATATTATCTCTATGATTGGCGGAGATGCGAATGTCCGCGTAGGTACTAATGGCCGTTCGGGCAATGCCTACTTTTATCCGGCTAACGCAACAGATATTTTTGACAACGGTCAAGCCACAATCAGATTAGATGGCAATGGCGGCAACATCTGGGTTGGTGGCAATGGTATGGACGGTGATATTGTCCTATTTGCTTCTAATGGTGACAACTCCACGCTCGATCAGGCAACTATTCATATGAATGGCGATAGCGGTGATATTGTTCTGCAAAACGCCGACTGCGCCGAAGATTTTGAAGTCGAGATTTTAGAAGCGGCTGAACCTGGAACAGTCATGATTATTGGCGATGGTTCACGCTTGAAGCCTAGCAATCAGGCATACGACCGTCGAGTTGCCGGTATCGTTGCCGGAGCAGGTCAGTATCGTCCCGGTATCATTCTAGGACGCAACAGCCGTAACAAAAACGCGCTACCTATAGCATTAATGGGGCGTGTCAGCTGCAAAGTAGACGCCAGCAACAGTGCTATTCAGGTAGGAGATTTGTTAACAACATCCTCAACGCCAGGGTACGCGATGAAAGTCACCGATCGTGATCAGGCCTTTGGTACGGTGATTGGCAAGGCCCTGGGTGAGCTAAATAGCGGCACAGGCATGATACCGGTACTGGTCGCTTTGCAATAACGAACAATATTTGCTGTCCGTACAGTATCTGATTTTTTGTGGGTAGTGTTTGCGATCGCAAATCAATAGACCGGGCTACGACTATCAGCGAGCCACAGTTCGGTCTATTCCAAGACTCAACAACGCTCCCCATGCTTCAGCCTATTGACGTTTCAAACTAGGAGAACGCCTCATGGCAAACTTGAGTGTTCGCTCCATAGCATCAAAGTGTCTTAATCAATCAGTGCCACTATCTTTAAAGGCAGCTATTTTCAGCATTAGCGGTATTCCCTCTCCCAATTCACTCAAGAGCGCGTTGAGATTTATTCGGGATTTTCGTTGTCCGCCAACGGCACCGACCAATCTGCGTATAACCGCAGTAGGAGAAAGCACAATTTCTATCGCCTAGGATGACAATGCTGATAACGAAGACGGCTTTGAAGTCACCTGGACAGGGAGAAGACCCTTTTCCCAAAATGATGACGGTTCTAGCAATCTGAATACCCCTAATCGCGAGAGTTTTACTCTAACCGGTCTGTTTCCTGGCTACGAGTACTGCATCAGAGTTAGAGCCTTTAACGAAGGGGGCAGCTCTAATAGCTCTAATCAGGAATGTGCAACCATTCCCGATTCTCCACCGCCGGTTCAAGGGTTTAGCCAGATAAATTTTTTCAACTGTCATACCAGTATGCGAACGGTCAATATCTGGATGCGTGACCTGACTGCAGGTTCCTCCTGGTCGCAGCAAGGGTCCCTATCACCTCAGTATGATGGCATAACATGCCCTGCAGCCAACGCTTCTCCACTCGTAGTTTCATTACCAGACGAGCATTCATATGAGGTTGTAGCTGTGGACACGGGTGCTTCTACCTGTGGTGGCAACAACGATCCACAGATTGTTGGATGTCGTAGATATGAGACTATAGTCTCCGGCAATCCAAATGGTGAATCAATCCCAATAACCATCAGCTAGATAAGAAGCTCAGCTATCAAAATAAATGCCGTTGCTGATAAAGACATCATTAAGAACGGGTACAAGGTACAGCCGCTGAGTGAGTTTACAAATACGGAGCCGCCAGCGGAAATGCCAGAGGTAAAGTACCCAGTACCCGTAAGACTAGACGAGGGTGAAACTTCACTCAGAATATTCAGCCTGTTGAACTTCCTGCTCACGACGTTTTGTTCAACCCACGAATCGGAAACAGAATTGATGGCTCGCTTCGCCAAGCTCAATATCGGACCCGACAGGACCTTTAACCCAACAGAACTCTCTGTAGAACTAAAACAGGCCATCGAGCAAGGCATAAAGGACGGTTGGGACGAGTATTTGGAGCTGAAGCAGAATCAACTTGCCACGCGAGAAGTCACCGCCGCTGACCTATTTGGCACCCGTGAACACCTGACGGCAACCGGTAACATTTATCTGTATCGCATGGCTGGTGAGGTTCTTGGCATTTGGGGCAATTCCATTGAGGAGGCCATGTATCCTTCTTACTATAACGATGTAGACGGCAATGAATTTAGATGCATCAGGCAACGTCTGTTATACGCTCCGCTTCGAGCTAGGTGGATTGCCACCGGCTGACGCTTTCTGGTCGGCAACCATGTACAATCTCCCCGAGCAGCTTCTCGTGGAGAACAAACTCGAGCGCTATCTTATTAATTCAACAATGTTAGACAACAACGAACTCGTTCTCGACGAGGATGGAGGACTGACGCTTTATATCCAGTACGCTCAACCCACTGAAGAAAAGATGCTAAAAAATAACAGAAATTGCTGATTTAAGGGGTGGTCAGCTGCAGGAATGCTGTATGCTCCCAGCATCCGGATAAAATCCTGGTTCGGATCAACAAGGTTTTATGAGGTATGTATATTCAAGGTGCCTGAAATCCTAAATATGACCTAGCTTTAAATCAAGAATTTTTCCTGTATGTATCGATGACTCGCCCAAGCAGCACTGCTCCAAGCCCATTAGCCCAGCTTTCTGGCTATACCTTGGTGGAAAAGCTATATGAGGGCACCAGTACAGTTGTCTATCGGGCGATTCAGAGCGAACAGCAACGCTCAGTGGTGATCAAGGCGCTGCGGCACGACTATCCTAGCTTTAGTGAACTAGTACAGTTTCGTAATCAATATGCGATCGCACAGGCGCTGAGCACTCAGGGTACAGACAATCTGCCCCTTCCCAGCATTATTCGTCCCTTGAGCTTAGAATCCCTTGGCAACGGCTATGCCCTGGTAATGGAAGATTGGGGCGGGGTATCCCTGGCACACTATCTCCAGCAGCAGTCGTTGCTCCTGCCAGAGGTGCTAAATATCGGTGTGCAGCTAGCCGATAGTCTCCATGGGCTCGGTCAACAGCGCGTGGTGCATAAAGATATTAAGCCCGCCAATATTTTGATTCGGCCCGACTCCAAACAGGTCAAACTGATCGACTTCAGCATTGCCTCTCGCTTACCCAAAGAAACCCAGGCCGTTCAAAACCCTAGTGTTCTAGAAGGCACCCTGGCCTATATGGCCCCCGAGCAAACCGGACGCATGAATCGCGGGATTGACTATCGGGCTGATTTCTATGGATTGGGGGTCACTCTGTATCAGCTGCTAAGTGGCCGCTTGCCGTTTATAGCTGACGATCCGTTGGAGCTGATGCACTGCCACATCGCTAAGGTGCCGACGCCTGTGGATCAGGTTAATCCTGACGTACCTGCTATGGTGGCCGCGATCGTGACTAAACTCATGGCCAAGAATGCCGAAGATCGCTATCAAAGCGCCATCGGGCTGAAGCATGATTTGGCCTATTGTCTGAGCCAGTGGGAAACAAACGGCAACATCTCAGCCTTCGAGCTGGGTCAACGGGATGTGTGCGATCGCTTTCTCATTTCCGACAGGCTCTATGGTCGTGACAACGAAATACAGACACTGCTCGCCGCCTTTGACCGGGTGGCTCAAGGAGCAGCTGAACTCATGCTGATTGCTGGATTTTCTGGCATTGGTAAAACCGCTGTGGTCAATGAAATCCACAAACCAATTACGCGGCAAAACGGATATTTTATCAAAGGTAAATTTGACCAGTTCAACCGCAATAGTCCCTTTTCTGCCTTCGTCCAAGCCTTTCGCAGTTTGGTCGGACAGCTCTTGGGTGAATCCGACGCTGCTCTAGACAAGTGGAAATCAAAAATCTTGGATGCGGTGGGCGCTAATGGTCAAATTATCTTAGAGGTGATTCCAGAACTCAAACAGCTAATTGGAGAACAACCGGCCCTATCAAAACTGTCGGGCAGCGCGGCCCAGCAGCGTTTTAACCTAACTTTTAGGAACTTTGTACAGGTCTTTGCCAGCAAAGACCATCCGCTCGTGATCTTTTTAGATGACCTGCAATGGGCGGATTTAGCCTCGTTAAATTTGCTCCAGCAGCTGGCCGCACTGGATACAGCCAGCAACTATCTGTTGGTACTGGGCACCTATCGAGACAATGAAGTCTTTCCGGCCCATCCTCTCATGCTGACGCTAGATGATATGGAGCACCATGGCAAGACCATCCATACGCTGACATTGGCCCCCTTAGAAGCGGCTGATATTGATCACCTAGTAGCAGATACGCTGGGATGTTCGGTGGATAGGGCCCGTCCGCTGGCCCAGCTGATCTATCAAAAAACCCAGGGCAGTCCATTCTTTACCACACAGTTTTTACAAGAACTCTATGAGCAGAGCTGTATTGTTTTTGAGCCGAATGCAGGCTTTTGGCACTGTGATCTATCAAAGGTGCGACAGCTTTCTCTCACCGAAGATGTGGTGATATTTATGACGAGGCGATTACAAAAATTGTCCTTGTCCACTCAGGATATTCTCAAGCGTGCCGCCTGCATGGGTAACCGCTTTGACCTAACAATCTTGGCAGCAATTTGTCAGACACCTCAAGAACGTGTAGCGACAGAACTATGGTCTGCGCTGCAGGAGCAGCTGATCGTGCCAGAAAATGAGACCTATAATTTTTTTGGCATTGCCGATCCTCAGGCTGGCTTTAGCTATGAGAGACCGCCGCATAGCAGCAGCTACAAATTGGCCTATTTCCTAAGTCAGCAATCGCATCGTTTTCAAACAGACGGGGCCGATACGGTAGCGGCTTTCCCGGTTGTTGCTAGCTATCGTTTCCTGCATGACCGGATTCAACAGGCGGCCTATGGACTCATTCCGGATAACCAGAAACAGATTACCCATCTAGAAATTGGGCGACTGCTACACAAAACAGCATCAGACACCCAGCTTGAGATTGACCTGTTTGATATTGTTGACCATTGGAATAGAGGTCTCGAGCTGATCCACAATTCAACCGAACAACATCAGCTGTGTCAGCTCAATCTCACAGCAGGACAGCGGGCCAAAGAGGCCACTGCCTATGAATTAGCTGAACAATATGCTAGGGCGGGGATACAGCTGTTGGGCAGCTGGAAAACAGAGTATGACATGATGCTGGCACTGCACGAGCTAGCGGCAGAGGTGACTTATCTCAATGGCGAGTTTATTCAGGCACAGACCTGGGCGAACCGCCTAATACAGGGCTCCAGAGACTTTCTAGACCAGATCAAGGTTTATGAAATTCAGATCCTGATAAAGATTGCTCAAAAACAGCTGCTAGCTGCAATTGAGCTGGGGCGACAGGTTCTTCTTGAGCTAGATATTAATATTCCTGCGGCTCCAACCGCAGCCGATATCCAGCAAGCATTGGCTACGATGGCGACATTGGTTCCTCATAGCAAAATTCGCTCCCTAGCAGAATTGCCCACGATGACCGATAGTCGGGCGCTAGCCGCATTGACTATCCTGAACACCATCGCTGCAACCGTCTATCTGGCCCAGCCGAAACTCGTTCCTTTACTAGTGTTAGAGCAAGTTAAGCTATCGGTTATTTATGGAAACTCACCGCTATCGGCAGGTGCCTATGCGCGCTATGGTTTTATTTTGTGTAGCCAGGGAAATGATATTGAATCAGGCTACCAGTTTGGCCGTTTAGCTCTATCCCTATCTGAGAAATTTAACGACAAGGCCATCAATACCCGTGTCTTCCTGATGGTAGGTGTTCTGACAATTCCTTGGAAGCACCATCTTCGCCAAAGTCTGCCGCTGCTAGACAGCGCCTATGAGGACGGGCTGGCATCCGGCAATTTAGATGGTGCCGCGTTGGCTCATTACTACAACAGTCAATCCTCCTATCTCATCGGACAGGAGCTGCACAATCTAGAACATCAGGTCGCTGTTCGAAGTCAGCAGCTACGACAGATCAACCAGGAATTACACCTCAACAACAACGAGCTACTGCGCCAGGTGATTCTAAATTTATTAGGTAAATCTGACACGGTCTACCGTTTGGTCGGTGAAGCATTTAATGAAGACTCGATGCTGCCTCAGGACAAGTCTGCTAGCAACATTCTGGGGTTATACAGCTTCCACGTATACAAGCTCCTACTCTACTATTGGTTTGGGCAGCTCAACCAAGCGACTGAACATGCAACCCTAGCCGCTGAGTATTTAGCAGGTGCCACCGCTCAGGCTACAGTTCCTCTCTTTTACTTCTATGACGCTCTGGTGGCGCTGGCTCAGTATGGCCAGGCTCTTTATCCAGAGCAAAGAACAATTTTAGAGAAGGTCAACAACAATCAAGCAAAACTGGAATATTGGGCCAGCTTTGCTCCCATGAATTTTCAACACAAACTTGATTTAGTAAAGGCCGAGCAAAGCCGTGTTTTAGGGCAGAAAGCGAGCGCAATTGAAGCCTACGACCGAGCTATCAGCGGGGCGAAAGAGGCTGGCTATATCCAAGAAGAAGCCCTTGCCAACGAACTCGCGGCCAAATTTTACTTGGGCTGGGGTAAAGAGAAAGTGGCGGCGAGCTATCTTCAAGATGCCTACTACGGCTATGCTCACTGGGGCGCTACGGCTAAAACTGACGATCTCGCAACACGCTATCCCCATCTGCTTCAGTCTCTGCTTGAACAAGCGACTCCGGCAACAAATTTGTTGGATACCCTGGCTACGATCGCCTCTCCTACCCTGACGGTTGATGCCAAAGCAGCTGACAGTCACGCGTTATTTAGCACAACCAATACGGCCCTTGACTTTGCCTCAGTACTAAAATCTGCTCAAGCGATTTCAGATACGATTTTATTGGATAAATTGCTGCACCAGCTGACCCGGATCATACTGGAAACCTCTGGAGGCGATCGCTGTTTTTTGGTTTTACCGGATAACGATGACCGCTGGCAGCTGAGGGCAATGGCAACGCCTGATGTCATTCAGCTTTGTACCACTCCCTTAGCTGACGATTTAGAGGCTCCCGTTAAACTTATCCAATATGTCAAACATACCCAGGCGGGGGTAGTCGTTGACAACCTGGCAACAGAGTTACCTATTGTTGATGCTTACTTAAATCAGCAGCAGCCTCAAAGTGTTTTGTGCTTACCGATGCTTCACCACGACGCGATCGTAGGGGTGCTATATCTTCAGAATAAGTCTATTCGTGGCGTCTTTACTAACGATCGTATTCTTGTGCTCAACTTTCTCTGTGCTCAAGCTGCCATCTCTGTAGAAAATGCCCGTCTCTATCAGCAGGCCCAGACCTATGCCCAACAGCTAGAAACATCACAGTTACAGCTAGTGCAGCATGAGAAGATGTCTGCTCTAGGGAATCTTGTGGCGGGTGTGGCCCATGAGATCAACAATCCTCTAGGTTTTGTCGGTGGCAACGTCAGCGAGCTACGCCTGTCAGTAGCCGACATTAGTCGATGCTTACAAGCCTACCGTGATGCCTTTCCTAATCCAGGAGAAGAGATTCAAGAACTATGGGAAGAGGCTGATATTGAATTTGCGTTAGCCGACATCCCTAAAATGCTGACGTCTATGGAGACAGGGTGCGATCGCATCCGCGCCATTAGCACAAGCCTGCGCATGTTCTCGCGTACTGATACCGATACCAAACTTAAGACCAATATTCATGAAGGCTTAGACAGCACTCTATTGATCCTAAAGTATCGCCTCAAAGCCAAAGATTTTCGACCTGAGATCGAAGTGATAAAACACTACGGTGACCTGCCAGAGGTGAACTGTTTTCCAGGTCAGCTAAACCAGGTATTTATGAATATTGTGGCCAATGCCATCGATATGTTTGATGAGATGGCCGAAGAACAATCCTACAGCTATCTTGAAGCTAACCCTCAGAAAATCACCCTATGTACTCGCGTTATCGACCGTGGCGTAACCGTGAGTATCGGTGATAATGGCAAAGGTATAGAGGATAAAACCTGTACCAGAATCTTTGAGCGTACGTTCACAACCAAGCCTGTGGGTAAAGGAACAGGGCTAGGATTGGCCATTTCTCGCCAGGTAATTGAGGAAAAACATAATGGCCGCTTAAGCGTAAACTCGTCCCTAGGAAAAGGAACAGAATTCGTCATCTATTTACCAATCTAGGATATCGGTAGACTGGTAAAAGATTGTTCGAGTCAGTCCCAGGATTTTTACCTTTATTCACACAGGGCATCGATTTCTTCAGGGTATTATCGTCTACATGAGTACAGACACTGAAGCTGAGTACATTGCCGCACTGACTAATTTACACCGTGGCCTTGACCGTCAAGGACCAGGAGACGCTGACTTCGCACGCAATATTATGGGCAATCTTTCTACTTTGCCCCGCAAACCGCGAATTGCTGATTTGGGATGTGGCAGCGGTGCCAGTGCCTTACTGCTTGCTCAACACTACCAAAGCCCTGTTAGAGCTGTGGACGCTTCGGCCGTATTTATCGAAGAACTCAAAGTTCGCGCTAGACAGGCTGGACTTGAGCATCTAATTATTCCGATTCATGGGAATATGGCCAAACTCGACTGGTCCGCGGCATCGGTTGACCTACTTTGGTCAGAGGGTGCGGCCTACAATCTTGGGTTTGAGCAAGCTCTGACAGCCTGGCGACCGCTGCTTGCGACCAACGGCATCGCCGTCATATCGGAAATGAGCTGGTTTAGGGATAATGTGCCAGAGGCTGCAGTCTCATATTGGCAGAGTGCCTATCCCAAGATGGGTACCGAAGCTGAAAATATCGCTCGGGCTCATCGGTCTGGCTTTAGCGTACTGTCTACGCATCAGCTGCCAAGTCAGGCGTGGTGGGTGAACTATTATGGTCCCCTTTGCGATCGCATGCAGCAAATCGAACCCACCCCAGTTGTTGAAGCAGTTATTCGTGAAACTCAAGAAGAGATACAGCTGTTTGACCAATTCAGCGACTTCTATGGCTATACGTTCTATATTCTGCAGGCGGCTTAACCGCCTAACCAGTCAAGCTGACGGAAACCCTGTTTGCTGTATCGCCGTTCTATAAGTCTGTCGCTGCTTTTTGACTCTCACGTAGCTGCAAGAGATCCCAAAAATCACTGTCGTCTGTGTCATCCTCTTCCGGCAGATAGTACAGTATCGCCCGCCGAATCAACACAGCCGCGATGCCAATTCCGATAAATTCAGGAATCGCTAGAACAGTTCGGTTAATGGCATTTACCTGGGCCACCTGTTGATTGAACGTCGCTGTGCCAAAATCAGCTACTACAATTCGGAGATTTAGAGAAAAGTTGGCAATCCCTGTCCATAGGTTGACAACCAGTACAATTATTGTGCCATTGACCAAGGCCCGATACACTCTTGTCTCTTTGAGTAAGTTTTTTAATGATTTTTCCTGTTTCGGTGAACTCGGATTCATCCCCTGCATTAAAAAATAGTACATAATCGGCTTGCGAATAATAATTGAGCCGCCAAATACCAAACTCATAACAATAGTACCCACGCTATCTTTGAAGGCGAACTGAATACCATCGACAAACCAGAAGGCTAGTAGGCCACGCATAATCGCAAAAGCCCCCACGTAGCTAGTGATAAAGTTAAATCGTTTGGTAATAAATAATGAATCAATCAGGACCCAAGCTACGGGGACGAGGGCAGCGACAACGTAGGTGATTTCTGTCCCGAGTCGCTCATTGAGATTATTGAGGATGAGGATGGGAATGACAGATCCCATGAGAATATCGAGGAAGAGTTTTCGATTCATGGCTGATATCGGTTCTTGGTTTGGAGTTGATTCAAAGATAGAATTTCATGGGCTGCTCGGATACCGCTTTCTAATGCACCGTGGACGGTAGCGGCACGGGTGGGGTGGGTAGCTTCTCCGGCAAAGAAGAGAACCTGATCAACCGGCTGGGCCAGCTGCGATCTCACCCCCACACCATTTACCGGCACGTAGGAATAGGCCATCCGCGCATAGGGATCGGCCTGCCAATCGACAAACCGAGCATCGACTAATCGATCGGCGAGCGGCATGTCAAACATCTGTTCTAAATTCTGTAAGCCTGCTTGAATAGCCCCTTCTCGGCCAAGGGTCCCTAAGTGATCGGCTCCTGTCGAGCCGGTGAACGCGGTGAGCACAGGCGCTTCGTTATTGCGTTTCCAACCGGGTCGCCACCACAGTTGAGTATCTAGGGTGGTCAGACAAGACTCCAGGTCTGTAGACCAAAAGGGCCGATCAAATTTCAGCATTAGTTTTGTAATATGTCCCGCACTAAGACCCTGTATGGCATTGAGTTTGACATCGGGCAGCTCAGGTTCAAACGCCACCGTGTTCTGCTGTAACAGAGCCAGGGGCAGCGTGATGACCACCTGCTGGGCGGTGTAGGTCTTGTCAGTGTCTGTTTGAATCTGTACTTTTGATGGCCCCCAGCGAATTTGGGCAACGGTCGTTGCATAGTGAATATTTAGTCCCGCTGCGTACTCTTCAAAGAGATGAGAGTAGCCCTCTTTTACCCGAAAATAGCGACTGCCGTCACCCGCATAGGTCAGCTCTGCTAAACCATACACCCCCAGCTGATCAAGATTTGCCCCGTAGCTACCGCTAAGAAAATGGTCAACGATACGTCGCACATCGGGTGATAGTTCGACCTGATGCAGCGAGAGAAACTGCCCCAGGCTGACATCGGGTTTTTCTGCATCAATCCATGCAGAAATCAACGCGTCAAGGGCCGAATCATCGGTCAAATCGAGGACTTCCATACCGGCAATGGTCGACCAATCTTTAAAGGGGATCAGCTCTTGGTTTACATACATAAACTGGTGCCGATATTGGTCAAATACAGGCAGTGTCCCTAACCGGTAGCGACGCACCCAGTCCCAGGTGACGATGCGTTCACCGTGGAGGTATTCCGCTCCAAATTCAATAGGATGGGAGGCCCAATCGTAGTTTGTGTGAACTCTACCACCGATGCGATCGCGAGCCTCCAGCAGCAGCACAGAGCGATTGGCCTCCTGCAGTGTCCGGGTCGCCGCCAGACCTGCCGCCCCAGCCCCGATCACGATGGTATCGTAGTGGGTTTGATCTGGCGCAGGCGCAGTGACCGGTCGGCGCTTCCTGGCCAGACAAGGAATAGTAGCAAGCAAGGGGATCAGCAAACGCCGAGAAATCGTTCCCATGGAAATGCCTCCTCAATCAAGAGGTAAAATATGAACAGTGCTCACATTCCCAAAATACGAACGATGTTCATGTTTTGTCAACCCATCCAGTGAGCGCGGCTAGTCCTCGATATGATTCCATCTTGAATAGGTACAGCAAACATCGATGTCCCCATCAGATCCTTCTAGCTCACCCAAACTCAATAAGATGCGGCGACAGCCCAAACAGGCCCGCAGTCAGGAACGGGTTAAGCAAATTCTAGATGTGGCCGAGCAGTTATTTTTAGAAATGGGGTATGAGTCGACGACGACGCGTGCGATCGCAGCCCGTGCCAGCGTCTCAGTTGGGTCGCTTTACCAATTTTTTCCCGACAAAGAAGCGATTCTTAAAGCATTGGCCATTCGCTATATGCAAACCCAGTATCAGCGGTTTCTAGATTTGCACAGTCCAGAAGCTGTCACCCTGCCGCTGGGTAGCTATGTCGATCGGATGATTGACGTATTTGACCAGTTTTATACCGACTATCCAGGGTCTCGCGCTATTTTTGAACAGCTGCTAGACACCATCACATGGTCTGCTATTGAAAAAATTGATGACTTTGAATATCAGGTAATCGATGAACTGGCTCGTTTCTTTCACTCTCGTCAGCCAAGTTTGTCGATCACAAAATGTGAGCGGATCGCCATGGTGATTACCAAAACGATTACTGAACTGCTGTGGCTTTCTCTCAGCGGAGATCACAGATTTCGACAAGAACTGGTAGCCGAAACTAAGCTGCTTACCCTAAGCTATCTGCAACAGTATTTAGGACCGGTTGAAAATTAGGCCCATAGTTTGACCAACCCATATGGAGAACACCGTTCGTCCCCTCACCTTAGACGATCAATCATTTCTCTGGGAGATGTTGTACCAGGCCATTTATGTACCAGACGGACAGCCGGCTTTACCACAAGAGATCGTTCAAATACCAGAGCTGGCTCGCTATGTTGCAGACTGGGGTCGTGAGGGTGACTGTGGTTTTCTCAGTACTAATGTCGCTAGCCAACAAACCGTTGGAGCTGTCTGGCTACGTCTACCCATAGGAGAACATAAAGGCTATGGCTATGTAGATGACCCTATCCCTGAGCTAAGTATCGCGGTTCTGCCAAACTTTCGGGGTCAGGGCATAGGCACACAGTTAATGACTCATCTGTTAACGTCAGCCTGTGGTCAATCACCTATTTCGCTAAGTGTTTCAGCCGATAATCCAGCCGTGCGGCTCTACCAGCGCTTTGGCTTTGAGACTATTAGCCAACAGGACGGGTCGTTAACCATGAAGCGCCCCTAAAAGCTACCATAGCTAGCTGCAAATTATGGGCAAAGAGCCTAACGCCACTTGACACTAACATTTTGACTTGGCTAAAATAAACCAAGCGCTCGATATAAATCATGCCCAAGATTGTTGACTCAGAGCAGTACCGCAAAGAAATTCTGCGCAAATGTTTCGATTTGTTTGCAGAGAAAGGCTATGCCAATGTCACCACGAGGCAGCTGTGTAAGGATCTAGGCATCTCAACTGGGGCGATGTATCACTATTTTCCTAGTAAGCAAGCTTTGTTTGAACAACTGGTCGAAGAAGTTAGCCTGCAGGAGTTCCAACTCTTCAAAACGGCTGCTCGAGGTCATCTGTTTCCGGAGCGAATTCAAGCACTTGAGACACTTTTAATTGATAACGAGGAGCATTTTATTAAGCAAGCTGCGATTTGGGTCGATTTTTACCAGCATCACAAGATCGCAGAAATCAATAAAAATCCTATCTTTCAAAAAATCGATCAAAGAAGCCAGCAGGAGATTTCAGAGTTCTTAAATCTTAGCGATCCAAAGCTGGCTCGATTTGTTTGGACATTGATTAATGGAATTTTAATTGAGCAATTAGAAGAAGATGGCAGCTTTGCATTTAAAGAACAGATCCATCTGCTAACTCAGATGCTGATTGCCTACTTCGAGAAATATTCTCCCGACTAGGAGGCAAGAGACTGTACCTAGTAGCCCATAGGATTTCGCTGTTGTTATTTGCAGGCTCCTTATAGCTAAAGCCAGTCCAAGCATTAGCTATGCCGAATAGTTTCATCGCCAAAATAAACCAAGCGCTCGATATAAAAACTTATAGGAATACCCTGCAAAGACAAAATCAGCCGCTAAACCCCTGCCGTCTTTAGACAGCTAAGGACTCAATTTTCAACTATCAGTAGGAGAGAGTACATTCAAATGGATATTGATTTCAATCGTTTTAACGAATTTACAGAAATATTCGAGATATTCGAGTTGATTGACCTGATCTTTCTTATTGTCATTATCCTTGAAGCTGTTTGGGATATTCTCTTTACTGGTCGCCGAAAAAGAGGAGAGACATTTGCTAATTTTGGTATCGCCCTTGGTAATGTTCTGTTAGATCGCACCCTGTACGGGCTGGTCTTTATCCTAGGTCTATTTGTCGTCGAAAGTTTTGTTGCCTGGAAAATCCCCTTTACCTGGTGGAGCTGGGCACTTGCTTTAATTCTGGCAGACATCACCTACTATTGGATGCATCGATGGGAGCATGAAATACGTATCTTCTGGTCATATCACAGCGTTCATCATTCATCTCCTGAGTACAATCTCACCACATCACTGCGCTTAGCATGGACTGAAGGACTGATCGAATGGATCTTCTTTATTCCAATGATTTTGATCGGCTTTGATGTTGTACAGACAGTGATTGCCTTGATCGTAGTGGTTGTCTATCAGACCTGGATTCACACAGAGAGAATTGGAAAGCTGGGTTGGTGGGACTATATCTTCAATACACCCTCGGTTCACCGTGTTCATCACGGGACAGGCCAGATGTGCATCGACAAAAACTATGGTGGGATCCTAATTATCTGGGATCGCTTATTTGGCACCTATCAAGCTGAAAACGAAAAAATCACGTACGGTCTTACTAAACAGATTGGATCGGTCAATCCAATTGTTATCAACTTCTACGAAGTATGGCAGATTGGCCAGGATGTTTTACGTAGTAAGCGGTTCTCCCATACGCTTAGGTACATCTTTGGTAGATCTGGCTGGAAACCCAGGACAGGCATAAGAAAATAGCCGTTGCTGATTTAAGAGATGCACCGATCTGTTAGAAATGCCACGTGTCAGCATTTTTCAAATAAAGCCATCTCGAGGATCAGCAACGCCAGAAAATAAGCAGAATTATGTGGCGCATAAAGGCTATATTCTCCTCAAGGATCTACTGCATAGATCCTTGAGGTATGAATGGCTCAGTGAAGAGACGCTCCAAACACTCATTACGCCGCTAGCGCAGGATAGTCCACATATCCTGTACGATCGTGGGTATAGAACGTGTTCGAGTCAGCTTCATTTAACGCGGCCCCTTGGCGATAGCGTTCCACCAAATCAGGATTGGCAATAAACGGAATCCCATAGGCGATCGCATCTGTTTCATTGCCGCGAATTGCCGCCGCACCGGTTTGAGCATCATAGCCACCATTGAGAATAATCGGATGCTTAAACTCCCGGCGCATATGGGGCGTAGCCGGTTCAACATTCTCTACTGCTAAAAAATGTCCTGGCAAGGCTTCAACAATATGCAGATAGGCCAGACCCAGCGGATTCAGAGCCTTTGCTGCATAGGTAAAGGTAGCAATCGGATCGCTATCGCGCATGTCGTTAAACGGATTGTAAGGCGACAGACGCACACCGACGCGATCGCAACTCCATTCATTCACCACCGCCTCTGTCACTTCAAGTAAGAACCGGGTCCGATTTTCGATACTCCCACCATAGGCATCGGTCCGCTGGTTCGAGCCATCGCGCAAAAACTGATCGATCAGATAGCCATTGGCCCCATGGACCTCCACACCATCAAAACCGGCGGCTTTGGCGTTGCGCGTTGCGATCGCATATTGCTCAATCACCCCTGGAATCTCATCTAGACTTAGCGCTCGCGGGGCCACCCGCATCTTTTTCCCCTGAGGGGTATGGATTTCACCCTCGGCTACGATGGCAGACGCCGACACCGGCAAGACGCCACTCGGCTGAAAATCTGGATGAGACGCCCGCCCTGTGTGCCACAGCTGCAGCACCATTTTGCCGCCCTTTTGATGAACCGCCTCAGTGATTTTTTTCCATCCCTCCACCTGCTCAGGGGTGTGAATTCCAGGCGTTTGCTCCCAGCCTGCCCCCTGTTCAGAAATCTGAGTGGCTTCTGTGATAATCAATCCGGCACTGGCTCGCTGAACGTAGTGCTCTAGCATCAGGTCGTTGGGAACGCGGGATTCCCCAGACCGCGCTCGGGTCAGGGGGGCCATGATTATGCGATTTGGGAGTGCGATCGCGCCTAGATTGATGGGTTCGAAGAGCGGGGCGATCGACACAGCGGACGGGGTGGCTATGGACATGATGTCCTCCTTTGTTCGTTTATTCGAAAAACTTGAACAATGAAACTATAGCTCACCTATGGCATAATGCCAACATGAAACCGCTCTATCATCCAAAGTCTGATCAAATAACGCTTGCCGGCGTTTTATATGCCCTGGGAGACCCGGTGCGTCTAGACATCGTCAAACTGCTAGCCACCGGAGAAGAACATGCCTGTAATGCCTTTGACTGTGATTTGGCCAAGTCAACGATGTCGCACCATTTCAAAATCTTGCGCGAATCTGGCGTGATTTATTCTCGCAAATCTGGCACCCAGCATCTAAACTCTCTTCGACGGGAGGAATTGGAACAGCTTTTCCCAGGGGTGTTGGCATCAGTGCTGGACAATTGTGATGCCAAAAAAGACAACAGTGATTGACAGGTACGGCACTGCTGAGGCAAGAAACTCCCCTGTGTAAACAACAAGAGTTTTTTTACACAGGGAACCGTGTTGGTTGAAACTAGATGAATGGTTTTGGGTGCGATCGCAAAACACACCAAGTCCATGATTGACCTACGACTTAATCACCACCCGTTTGGTCAAAATAGCCATCACCTCATTGGGTCGTCCGGTGGAGATGGGTTTACTCCAGTCGTTGGGCTCCGCATAACGTTTTTTGTGTAGCTCCTGGATAGTCAGCCGGACTGCCGTGAGACTGCCAAAAAGCAGATGACGGACGGTTTCATACTGATGATCGGGCAGCGGATCGGTACCAAGGGAGAGAGTGGACGCAACCGCGCCCTGAGCCATATCGAGAAACATAAGCTTTGGTCTCCAAACAATACGTTTTTTAGGAAGAAACCAAAGCTCAAACTTAGCTACCCCGATTATGTGATGCAAACCGGGGTAGCAATAGGATAAAGTATCCCAAGCCTCGGACTGCTGACGTCAGTCGGGGGTTAGCCAGCGGATAGGTGGGTCCAATCACCTGCCGCTGGTGCTAAATATTGAGCTTTGTAGTGTGGCCCCGCAGGGCATGAGAAATAAGGTACCGCTAACCTATTCGTAACGTCAAGCCAAAAATGTTGCGGTTGATTACGAATCTAATGGGCTCTGCACGCCACGTCCCCCTCGATTGAGAACATGAGTATAAATCATGGTTGTTTTTACATCCTTATGCCCCAATAGCTCCTGTACAGTACGAATGTCATAACCATCTTCCAAAAGATGAGTAGCAAAGCTATGGCGAAACGTGTGACAGCCACCATGTTTTGTAATGCCAGCACGCCGGATAGCCTGTTTCACTGACCGTTGTACAGATTGTTCATACACATGGTGTCTTCTTACAATCTTGCTGCGCGGATCGATGGAACGCTTCCAGGAGGGAAACACAAATTGCCATTTCCACTCGCTCTGAGCATTGGGATATTTGCGGGCAAGCGCATAGGGCAACTCTACTGTGCCATACCCTAGTGCTAGGTCTTGTTCATGGAAGCTTTTAGCTTTTTGCAGCTGTTGTTGTAGTAGTAGAGCAACTAATGAATTAGGTAACATAGTGCGGCGATCTTTTTGGCCTTTGCCATCTCGCACTGTAATCTGGTGATACTCAAAATCTAAATCCTTGATACGTAGACGTAGCCCTTCCATCAAGCGCATGCCTGTACCGTAGAGCAGGCTGACTATTAGATGTTGGATGCCATCTAAGTTAGTTAAAATGCGCTTTACTTCTGAGCGGGTAAATACAACCGGTAAGCGCTGAGGTCGTCTAGCTCGTTCAATATCGTCTATGTACGGTAGCTCTATATTTAGAACCTGACGATACAGAAATAGTAGGGCACTTAAAGCAACAGTTTGCGTTGATGCCGCCGCATTGAATCGCTAAATGTGATAAGTAGGCCCTGATTTCAGCTGCTCCCATATCCTTTGGATGTCGCTTATCGTGAAACAGGATGAAATCCCGAATGTAGTGCACATATGACTTTTCAGTTGAAAGGCTGAAATGCTTTAAGCGAGCAACTTCCCTAACTTGATCTAGCAAGCGCAGCGGCTTGGATGGTGCCATGGTAAATACTGTATAACTCCCTTATATGGATGCTTATCTGTCAAAGCTGCTAGATAAGATCCCTATTTCCCATGCTTAACTATCAAAAGTGCTGAATAACACCCTAGATTCCCGGAGTTATACAGCAAAAATTCGGTATAAGTTCTATGAATAGGGGTGTTATCACGCAGATCTGCTGGATAAGATCTGAAGGCTTGGATCTTATCCAGCAGATCTGACACTGAATTACAAGTTAGGCAACTCTTGCTATTGATTGGTATACCGCTAAAAATTTCCTGGTTTGAAGTTATTGCTAGCAGGCTATTTCATTTCCTTGAAAATCTTATTGATTTTTTACAAAAATGGCCGATCTTTTGACTACTACATAGAATCGTATGTAGAAAATACCCCATCCTAGGTTTGGAGTAATTGTATATATGGATGAAATCTTTCTTTTTTCAGGAACTGAGATCGAACAATTGTTCATGGAAAACCAAATAGATCTTGTCAAAGAACTTCGAGAACAAGGGCTGTTAGTAGAAAGAGGTTTTACAACTAATCCGGCAGGCGAAAAGTCTGACCAATCAAGAGATGTAGCTTTAGTAATCATAGCGTCTGGCATTGCATTAGTTGCTCTGAGCCAAGCAATTTCCAAAATAATCGAAACGCTTGCTCGACGACCTGTAGTGGTGAAAGAGGTTACTTGTCGTCCTGCATTAGATGCGAATGGAAATGTTATACGCCAAAAGGATGGTGAGATACTTATGGAGTGGAAAGAACAGCACAAAATGCTAGAGGCAACGCAGCCCAATAGTGATAATCAGAGCTTGAAAGCAGAAATTAGTCTGGTGCAAGGCTTACAGTTTGAACTACTTAATGAGAAGGGATCATAAATAAAAAATGAGCAAAATTGCATTCATTTCAGGTTCTAATGGCTCTGAAGAATTTGGACAGTTAAAATTTGCTGTTTCTGATGCTGATAGAATCGCTGAAGTTTTTTCTGGCATGAGATGTCAATTTGGGGTGGTGCGTCCAGAATCTAATGTTAGTCCTTATAAATTTCGAGAGTTGCTAGATAAAGCTGCTGCGTCTTGCAAAATGGACGATACATTTATTTTTTATTTTGCCGGACATGGAGTATTGGATTCAGGTGAGCTGTTCTTAGTTTTAGATAACACAGACTCTCAATTGCAGACGACCGCAGTCCCAACTGATGATATTTTGGCATCGATGCGTCGATGCAAAGCTCGGAATAAGCTTCTTATTCTAGACTGCTGCCATGCAGGGGGAGCAGTACGATTTCGTAGCTCAGGCACTATACCTGTCGAAGAGCTGAAGCTAGAGTCAGCAAATCATCTTCTGTTGATGGCTAGCGGGCGACTTGAAAGGGCAAGAGAATCTGATCGATTAGGAGGGGGCTTCCTTTCTAGAAAAATTTCTGCTGCTCTTGGAGAAAGGTTTCATGAAGCAGATGCTGATCAAGATTTGTGTCTCACAGTAGATGAACTGATGGACTTTCTAGAGAAGGAAGCTGCTTGGCATAATGAAATTTATCCCAAAGAAAAAGTTCCTGTGCCATATCTTTTTGGGGAGAAGAAAGGGAATTTTTTCTTGACCCCTGAGAAATCTCCTTGGATTCCATATGAAATTCAATGGCCAGAAGACTCAATAATGGTTTTGTTGCCAATCTCTCCACAATATGACTGGTTTGAACGGGAGCGGGCGATATCTAAATATGCTTTTGCAATTGGGAAATATCCTATAACAAATTCACAATATCGAAAGTTTCTTGACCAAGGTGGGGCAAAAACATATTGGCCTCACGAATTATCTGGAAAGCAAGGCTATTCGCGCGGTGTAGAGAAAGAATTTATTAATCTTCTTCCAGAGGAGCCAAAGGGAGGAAGATTTGATTTTGATAATCGAGAATGGGTAGGTCCTTTCTCTCCTTGGGAAAGTGAAGATTTTAATGATCCGCTTCAACCAGTCGTTTGTGTTTCTTTCAATGAAGCATTGAGTTATAGTCGATGGGCACACGAGCTTGCCTCAGAAAAGTTCCCTGGAAGTTTGACCTACATCCTTCCAGAACAACTATGGGAAGTCGCGGCTCTTGGGAAGAATAATAGTAATCGTTTTTTATTTGGGCGCACGAGCAGAGTATCATCAACTGATCTTGAGAATAGTTCAAAATATACAGAAAAAAAATCCAAAAATAAGTTTTCCCCAACAAGAATAGATACTGAAGGTGAAAGAGTTAATCAGTATGGAATCACGGATATGCTTGGTAATATATGGGAGTGGTGTGGCTCTATGAACGGATTATTATGTAGATTTGGGTTCGAAGAATGTTTAACTGGTTACCCTGAGAGAATTTCGTTAAGAGGTGGAGGATTTCTTGATGATGTTGAGCGTGTCAATCTCATTTTAAGTGAACATGAAATTCCAAGAGGGAAGAAATCACGCCATTTTGATCATGGATTCAGAATCTCCTCAATGATTCCTATCGATACATTACCGAATGAAATCCAGCGAAGACTTAAATTATGTCCTCCTGTAGAATTACTTGGAAGAGATATAGACGCTATTATTACCGAGGCTGGTGATTGGTAGTTTTTACGCAAAACATTGATTATTGGTTTGATTTTATGAGCGATATAAGGTAACTAACTTGGTTCTCAAAGACATAAATCAGCTTGTCTTTCATATCTCTCGATTTTCAAAATCAGGAGCTAAAGAAATTCGTTCTGAATTATTGCCTCTTACCTTTGAAAATGCTCTTCGCACCGAATTTTACCGCTCCTTTTGGAAAGGAATTAATACAGACAGAATATCTCTCTCAACTCTGTCTGCTTTGCCCCTTGTTAGTAGAGAAAAAATTGTACAGGCCAAGCACTTAGCACAAGTTAGGGAGGGACTTGTGTGTGATGAAGTCCTCACCTTAGGGACTATGGGCAACCCATTTATTACAGTCAAAGGAGACTGGGAGCAAAAGTTCATTAAAGCTTTTTTTGATGTTCGCAAAGATACTAAAAATCATCAGAAACGCAAACGTGTATTAAAGTTTAATGATCCTTATCATGGTTATCATGTGAAAATTCCCAATAGTTTTCATTGCCATCGATTAGGGATTTATGATGCAGGTGGCTTTGATTACGCACGGGAAATTCTACGACGCACGCACTCAGAAACAACGATTGAAAGTCGTTGTAGCTTTCTAGTTGGTTTAGAGCCATTTCTTCGAGCTTTTACAATCGATACTATTGAAAAATATCCTGAAGGATTTGACTCAGCATTGGAGGTAGTAATTTCAAGTGGAAATTTTCTAACTAAAAAATGGCGTAGTCAAATGGAATATGTTTGGCAAGTGCCTGTAATTGATACGTTTTCAATGAGTGAAGTCTTTGGAAGCGCCACACAAAGTCTTATGTGTGGCTGGTATCATTTTGATCCTTATTTAATTCCAGAAGTAGTCTCATCAAATACATTACTTCCAATTAAAGAAGGAGTAGGCATTCTCGTTTTGACTGCCCTTTATCCCTTTCAGGAAGCTCAACCTCTTATAAGATATATTACTGGAGATTTAGTTGAAGTAACACATACTTTATCTTCCAAACCGGGCGAACTTGCGATAAAGCCTTTGGGAAGGGCTAAGTTTGGTGTACCACTACCGGATTCTGAGCAATGGCTACTCACTCCGGCAAGTGTCTGGGAAGTTCTTGATGATTTGCCAGCTGTGGCTAGGAAACCAAAGTTTCGAGATTCGAAACAGGTAAGAGACCCTGAATTAACTGGTTCTCCTCTTTACAGTTTGTGCTGGAAGAAAAGTAACAAAACTATTCAAATAATGCTTTCAGTTTATTTGAAGTCGACAGTAAGCAGTAATCAATTTCCCGGTCTTACACAAAGTATTATAAAAAATCTTGTTTCTATGAATGAACCGCTTGCTGAATATATGGATTCAGGAGTAGTCCAACTTCAAGTTCTATTAAATTCTTATCTAGAATCGGCGGACAATATTATAGATATTTGGATGTAAGATACCTGTTAAGTCAATATATGTTGAGACTCTAGCCAACTAGAAAGCAGTCTTAATTTCATCAAAGTTGTGTAAATATCTTTAGCTTGTGAATATAATGACTGTCTCCTCTGAACCAGTCCATAAACTCAGTCTCCTGTTTGTGTCAACGCCTGTAGGGCCATTAGGTACTGGCATTGGAGGAGGAGTAGAGTTGACAATACTTAATTCAGCTAAAAGTCTAATAAATCGAGGACATCGAGTAAAGATTGTTGTGCCGAAAGATTCAAATGTCTCCAACGTTGAAATTGTTGAGATTGAAGGAAAGACACAAAACCTATTGCAAAACCAGACACGCGCGTCGCCTATCTTAATGCCAGCTGATGCTGTTCTGGCTCATATGTGGGACTATGTACGAAGTATACATTCAAAGTTTGACTTAATTGTCAATTTTGCCTATGATTGGCTTCCTTTTTTCTTGACACCTTGGTTATCCACTCCCATCATTCATTGGATTAGTATGGGTTCACTCACAAGTGCAATGGACGACATCATACAACAGGTAGTTAATCAATTCCCTCATAGTATTGGAGTTCACACTAAAGCTCAAGCTAATACTTTTTCTTTTAGTGAAAATTGTTATGTCTTAGGTAACAGTATTGATTTATCTCTTTATCAATTTAATGATACGCCTGTCTCTGAACTCTGTTGGATAGGACGTCTTGCATCGGAGAAAGCTCTTGAGGATGCTGTTACTGCTGCTCAGCACGCAGGCTTACCACTTAAAATTATGGGCTATCTTCAAGATCCATCTTACTTTGAGAAGATTCGGCAGAACTTTTCTGCAGTTTCCATTGAATATTATGGTTTTCTGTCTACAGTTGAAATGCAGCAAAAGTTACGTCTATGTAAGGGCCTATTAGTTACACCTCGTTGGGTAGAAGCTTTTGGAAATGTCGTAATTGAGTCCTTGGCTTGTGGAGTGCCTGTCATTGCTTATAGACGTGGTGGTCCTGCTGAAATTATTCGCGATGGCGAAACAGGATGGTTGGTAGAACCTGACAGTATTGAAGACTTAGTCGATGCAATTCATAAATTACCAGAGATTAATCGACTTACTTGTAGAAAGCAAGCAGAATTAGAATATTCGTTGAACTCTTTAGGAAAGCGTTTAGAATCTTGGTTTAGGAAAAATTTGTAATTTTCTATTAAGGGTGAGATATTTGTAGGAAAGAATCGTACTCGATATTCCATAGAAATCAACTTCTATAACATAAGCTTAGATGCCTAAAGTTAGTACACAGTAAACTCAACATATTACCTGAGGTGGCCACGGACAACGCTCCTTGCCCCTCTGCCTAACCATACGCAGGAGCGGACGGAATTTACAATCCAGGCTCAATACCAAAATATTGGCCGCCGCTCAGCTTCACGTTAGCTGGGCAGGAAAATGGTGAACCAGGCATCCGAAATCGTTCAGCAAATACTATCGCTTGAGTCTAGTTACTCGACCATTCTCGTCGCAATTGACGGCAAGGGCGGCGCGGGCAAATCGACTCTCGCAAACATCTTGGCCTCCCAGTTGGAAACGACCGGGCGGCGCGTAGATATTGTGCACTTCGACGATTTCTACCTACCGTCGTCGCTCCGAATGAAAGGTGAGGGCGCTGAAAAACCAATTGGCGGCGATTTTGATTGGGAACGGCTCCGCGATCAGGTTCTCGAGCCTCTTCGTGACGGGCGAAAGGCTCGTTTTGAGCGATACGATTGGTGCAAAGACGTGCTTACGGAGGCTCAGCATATATTACCTGGCGCGATAGTAATCGTTGAGGGTGTCTTCTCGAGTCGTGACGAGTTGGCTGCTAAATACGATTTTCGAATTTGGGTCGATTGCCCGCGCCAACTGCGATTGAAGCGCGGGATCGAGCGGGATGGAGAATCGTATCGAGACCGTTGGGAGCAGGAGTGGATGCCAAGCGAAGATCGGTACGTGGAAAACCACCAACCGATCGACCGAGCAGACTTCGTAGTTAGCGGAGAGGCCGGCTAACAAGAGTTTGCAGCTGACAAAGTCGTTTGTCACGCGCCAAACGTTTTTGCTACTGAAACGAACGTTAG
>ERZ1740072.184-NODE-184-length-28165-cov-4.838776_pt1 | contig 28165 bp, 25 predicted proteins | sample MGYA00581733_ERZ1740072 | MGnify/ENA primary metagenome ERZ1740072 (study PRJEB43018, sample SAMN04849741) | marine metagenome | isolation source: floating plastic debris | place: Pacific Ocean | collected 2008-08-30 | study: EMG produced TPA metagenomics assembly...
AAATAAGTGAAGGATTGGTTGTTGCATCTGTAGGTTTGTAGAGCTTCATCGAGGTAAAATCCCCCGTATCTGCCACTACTGTAGTGTATTTTTTTAACTCTTCTAGCTGATTTGAACTTGTCATAAAGGCGCCTATCTTCTTTTTTTGCAGTTATGTTTAGGAGGTAGCAGAAGGAGTATCTCCTTGATCTATACTCACGATAATGATGCCAACTACAGCAAGCGCTAAAGCGCCGCCTGCAAAAACCCAATTTTGCATATAACCAGAGCTACCTGTGGAAGCTATACTAGCTTTACCTACCTGAGTTGCTTGTTGATCTCCTTTTTTCACCTTCGCCTGCAGTGAAATAAATGGGACCGTTAAAGCTAAAATGAGGGATAAAAAAATACGTTGCATAGAACTCCTACCATAAAAACTCCTTTTTTACTTGTAGCAGCTCTTGGATTTTTTGTCTCTTAAAGCGTCTTCCAAAGCGCTGTTTTGTATAAAACAGAAAAAATGGCTACTCTATTTTTCCATCCTTTTCCTCAGCGCGAAAATCTGCCATTTCTATTGTAACAACCGGGCTTTTCCCCAGTTTTTCATCGATTATTTCCCATTTTTCTAAAAGATCGCTTCTCTTTTCTGCAAATACATCTGCAATAGATGAAGGAATAGACAGCTTGCTATCCATTTTTTCTAAAAAGGAACGCACTTTTTCAGCCACATCGAGCAAAAGCAACTTTAACTTTTCTCCCAAAAGATCTTGATATGCACGGCTCAGTTCATAAACACTACGAGAAATAGCGGTCAAAGCATTTTCTCCATAAAAAAATTCATGAAGATCTTTACGTAAGCTTAAGTATTCTTTCAGCATTTGCCTGGAATGCGAGTGTTTTATATATTTTTCTAAAAACGCATCTAGCTGTTTTTCTTCTTCTGGAACAGGCTCTTCTATTTTTGATGCGCCTTTAAAGCCCAAACTCCGCCATGAAACTTCAGTAAAACTAGACCACTGAGACTGCTTTTGATGCGCTCGAAATGAGCTTACCTGTTTACTAGTCTGCTGGAATTTTTTCATTTCTTCATTAAAGGCGTCAAAGCGCTTTTTATAGCTTTCTAACCTAGTAAATACGGATTGATATTTTCCTGAAAGGAGCTTTACAAGCTCGGCAAAAGAGCCTTCTTTTTTTACAGGATTATACTGAAAATAGAGTCTATGCACTTTGGCATCCTGGTTATCAAGAAAAGTGGGCTCCAAAGAGCCTAAAGGGCTGATGATATGCGCTCTTTTTTCCAATAGATTTTCATCTGGAAAAGAGTTTTTCCCTTCTTTTCCTTCTGAAATTTCATAGTGGGGAAAAAGACGGTTATTCACAGATACATAGATTGTTTCAAGCTCTGTCCACTCTGTAAAAACGTATTGAAAACGCTGTAAGTCTCCTGTTTTCACATAAGAGACTGGGGGAAGAGATGCAGAACAATATATAGACATAAGAGGCTCCTAAAAAATTTTAAGGAATGAATCCTACATTTAGCGGGAAAATCAATCAATAAACTTATAAAAATAGACTGAAAATACCCATTACACCCTTCTACTAACCATACATCTCAACAAGAAGAAGCGTAGTTTGTCTACATCCAAGTAATAGAGAGGTTCTGAGGGTAGAAACAGCAGTAGTTCGTAGAAAGCCGTGTATTGACAGCTTACTAAAGATGGACCTGTAATTTTGTTGATAACAAAAGATATTGCATATAATCCTTTGCTAATTATAGGCTTGTGCTTTTCATTATTTTAAATAAAGGTATATTATGGGATGTATTCAACTTTTTTGCCCCTGTTTTTTTAGTAACTCTTCTAGACCATCTCCTGATGACCCACATAAACTATGTGCGGATAATACTAAAGTGGCCTCTATTGCCCTAGGGATTATTGCCGCAATGGGTTTAGTCTACTCTTATATTCATGCCTCTCCCATACTAGCTTCTATAGGTGGAGCAGCAATTATAGTTGCATTGGTAGCCTTTCGTTTCGCAAGTGTTCTAGCCAATATCGGCACCTAACAGCTCGCTGAGTTAACGTAGTTGGAGGTAAAGCTCAGCTGCCAAGAGCAAAAGACTCATGATATGCAGGCTTTTGCTAAGTCTTCTTGATCTGATAGAGAGCTTTCCCCCCTTTTCCCGCAATTTCATGACAAGAGAAATTGCAAGCAATTAAAATACATATTCGAACTATTTGAAAAAAATCTTTGGAGATCTACAGAGATAAAACCTGGCTATTCTCCTTCGTATCTATCTGAGAAGATCTCTTTTCTTGCTGAAGAAATGTAGAAAAATCCTGGTCCTTACGAAACCGAAAATGTAATTTATGAGTCCTATTATTTAAATCACATCGGATAGCTAGATGGGGTATCCAAACTCTAAACATAGGATTTTGTATGACTCTTTGCCTAAATTGCTCCGCAAGACGTTTAAGAATAGGCATGAGCTTTTTCGTTTCATAGTTTTGGATTACCACATAAAAATTTGTGTTCTTGTGTGCTGCCTGTACCACTACAGAGCTACCTCTGTTTATCGACTTTGGGTATGTTATCCCATAGGTATTGGCCTAAGAGAGCAACTTCTTTTTTATCTAGTAGCCTAGTGTTGTCTTTTGCAGTTGTAAATAAGGTTGCGTGACCAATAAAAGTTCTATGAGATGCGGTATTGCATATCGGTGTAGACATAATCAAAATCCTAAGTAAAAATAATAAAAAGGGATCAATGATACACCTAATATAAAGATATCATCAAGAAAAGAGGGTTCGCGCTCTATACAACAAGAAAAAATATTTGTAAAATCATCTAGCATAAAAAAAAGCTAATGAATCCGTAGATCCATTAGCTTTGTCAAAAACAGTTTTTTGCAGTGTTTTACAGTAGCTGCTACATAGCTGGGATACTGTCTGCATCTTCAAAAGAAAATTCAAGATCTTCTTCCGCTTCCCGGTCAATGTACTGTTGGACTTTTTTATGGTACTCAAACCCGGTTCCTCCAGGAATAATATGTCCAATAATGGTGTTGCCCTTAGGATCTCTGAGATAATCAGATTTTCCTTCGGTAGCAGCTTCCGTTAATACTCTTGTGGTCTCTTGGAAAGAGGCCGCAGAGATGAAGGACTCTGTACCAAGCGACGCTTTGGTGATCCCTAAAAGAACAGGCGCTGCTTGCGATGGCTTACCACCTTCTGCAATTGTTTTTTTGTTCGTTTCGTGGAAACGTTTTTTGTCTACATCTTCACCGTATAAAAATGTCGTATCACCTGGATCGATGATGCGCACTTTTTGTAGCATCTGTCTTACAATGATTTCAATATGCTTATCATTGATGTCGACACCTTGGAGTCTGTAGACTTCTTGTACTTGATTAACCAGGTACTTTTGTAGTTCACGAACACCGCAAACCTCTAAAATCTCTTGAGGTACGATTAAACCATCTGTCAGCTGTTGACCTTTGATGACATGATCATCTTTTTGTACGATCAAGTGCTTGGTTAAAGGAATGAGATGCTCTTCTTCCATACCAGAGGTTAGATCGCGTACAACGACAATACGTTTGTTTTTCTGCACGCCTTTGAAGTCAACAACGCCGTCTAGCTTAGCGATTTCTGCTGCATCTTTTGGTCTTCTTGCTTCAAATAGCTCAGCTACTCGAGGAAGACCTCCCGTGATGTCTTTGTTCTTGATTGCTCCTCTTGGAAGTTTTGCAAGAATCATACCAGCAGAAACAGTTTGTTGTTCATCTACAATGATGACCGCACCTGATGGAATCGCATAGGTACCTACAAGGTCTTTACCTTCTTTATCAGAGAAAATAGAGATTTGTGGGTGGAGCTCACCTCGGTATTGCTTTACAATCAGCTCAGTTTGTCCTGTCTGTTTGTTCACCTCTTTTTGTGTGGAGATCCCTTCAACAAGATCTTCGTACTTCACAAAACCTGGTTTTTCGCAAATAATTGGGATACTATGTTCTTCCCATTCACCGATCTTCGCTCCTTTAGGCACAGTTGCGCCGTCCTCGTAGTAGATCTCGCATCCAAGCTCTACTTTGAAAGACTGTAAAGGCTCAATCGATTTGGTTTCGAGAAGCTTTTTGTACTCTTCTAATGTGCGGTTTTCATCTTTTACAATATGGAGCATGCCGTTTTTATTTAGAGCAAGCCAGCTACCCGCATCATTTTTTACAACGCGAAGGTCCATGTAGACCAGTACTCCTTCAGCATCTGACTCGATTTCAGGGCTGAGCATAGCAGCGGCAATTCCCCCTGTGTGGAAAGTTCTCATTGTTAGCTGCGTTCCAGGCTCACCAATCGATTGCGCGGCAACAATTCCTATCGCTTCTCCAAGAGAAGACAAGACGCCTGTAGCTAGGTTTAAGCCGTAGCATTTTGCACAAATACCCCGCTTACTCTCACAAGTTAAGGCAGATCGAATTTTCACCGACTCAATACCGGCATCATCGATTTCTTCTGCTTGGATTTTAGTAAGTACATCTCCTGCATGAGCAAGGATTTTTGTACTATCACCAGGTTGGTAAATCGTATCGAGGACTGTACGGCCATAAATACGATCTTTTAATGGAACAAGCTCTTCTTGGCCTTGTTTAATCGATGTAACTTCGATACCACCTAAAGTGCCGCAGTCTTCTTCTGTGACAATTACATTTTGCGCTACGTCTACAAGCCTTCTGGTTAAGTACCCAGAGTCGGCTGTTTTAAGAGCCGTATCGGCTAGACCTTTTCTCGCTCCGTGAGTCGAAATAAAGTACTCTAGTACAGATAGGCCTTCGCGGAAGTTCGCGGTGACAGGAGATTCGATGATATCGCCAGATGGTTTTACCATCAGTCCCCTCATCGCTCCTAGCTGTTTTACCTGAGAGCGGTTTCCCCTTGCTCCCGAATCGATCATGAGATAAATGGAATTTAATTCTTCACTACCTTCATCGGTTAAAAGGGTAAATAGTTCATCAGATAGCTGCTCGGTGATTTCTGTCCAGATTGCAATCACTTTTGAGCTGCGCTCACCATCGGTGATGATACCATCGTCGTACTGCTTTTGCACTTTTGCGACTTTATCGTAACCTTCAGCAATCGCTTGCTTCTTGCCTTTTGGCACAAGAACATCTGTGATACCAACCGATAAAGCAGCTTTTGTTGCATGAGCAAAACCGATGTTTTTCATATCATCCAGAAATTTCACCGTCGCTTCTAGGCCTGCTTTTTTATTGCATAAAAGGGCAAGCTCCGAAAGCCTTTTCTTACGAAGGGCGTAGTTTTGAAAGCCCATTTCTTTAGGAACAATGGTATTGAAAATCACTCTTCCTGGTGTGGTTTCAATGATTCCTCCCTCGATAAAGACCTTGATCTTTTCATGGATATGGATACCTCTTCCTAAGTCATCAACTCGGCGAGTACCTTCTTCTTTTGGTGCATCTACCTGGTTGTAACTTACAGCAGATTGCATGGCTAATAGCACTTCTTCTGTATCGCGGAAAACCTTTACCTGTCGTCCATGTTTTTCTGGATCATGGATCGGATCATGCATTAAATAGTAGAGACCCAAAATCATATCCTGACTTGGAACCGCAACAGGTTTACCAGAGGAGGGCAAAAAGATGTTATCTGAAGCCATCATCAATAGCTTAGTTTCAAGCTGCGCTTCGATAGATAAAGGCACGTGAACAGCCATTTGGTCTCCATCAAAGTCGGCGTTAAACGCAGGCGTTACCAAAGGATGGATACGGATCGCTTTTCCTTCGATCAATACTGGTTCAAATGCTTGTATACCTAGTCTGTGTAAAGTAGGCGCCCTGTTTAAAAGAACAGGATGACCTTTAATGATCTCTTCTAATACGTCCCATACCTCTTCCGATTGGCGTTGAATCATTTTCTTCGCACTACGGATTGTATAGACGTAACCTAGATCTTTTAGTTTTTTTACAATAAACGGCTCAAACAACTCTAAAGCCATCTGCTTAGGCAGTCCACACTGATTGAATTTCAACTCAGGTCCTACCACGATCACAGAACGCCCTGAATAATCTACCCTTTTACCTAAAAGGTTTTGACGAAAACGTCCCGATTTACCTTTTAGCATTTCAGAAAGAGACTTTAACGGGCGGTTGCCCGCTCCCATTACTGGGTGGCCATGTCTTCCATTATCAAAAAGTGCATCTACTGCTTCTTGTAACATACGCTTTTCATTGCGCACGATTACATCAGGAGTCTTTAGCTTCAAGATAGACTTTAGTCTGTTATTTCTGTTAATAACGCGTCGATATAAATCGTTAAGATCAGACGTAGCAAATCTACCTCCATCAAGAGGTACTAAAGGACGTAAATCAGGAGGTATAATCGGCACAGAATGCAAAACCATGTCTTGCGTATCATTAGTGCTAGTAGAAAAACCTTCTACGATTTTTAAACGCTTTGCAAGCTTCATACGCGCCTGCATCGATTTTGTTCTTCTCAGTTTTTCCTTTAAATCAACTACGAGAATAGATAGATCTTCTGATTTGAGTAGATCAAAAATCGCCTCGCCGCCCATTTTCGCTGTAAACGAATCAGGGCCCCATTTTTCTTGCGCTTCTCGATATTCTGCGTCATTAAGCAGCTGTTTTTTTTCTAAGTCTGATCGACCTGGATCGGTAACAATGTACTCTTCATAATAGATCACTCTTTCTAAGTCTGCCGTGGACATACCAAGCGTATTTCCGATGCGCGAAGGCATTGTCTTGAAAAACCAAATATGGACTACAGGAACAGCTAACTCAATATGGGCCATCCGCTCTCTTCGCACTTTAGAAAGGGTAACTTCTACGCCGCAGCGATCACAAATAATACCTTTGTGCTTGATCTTTTTGTACTTACCGCAAGCGCACTCCCAGTCTTTTGTAGGACCAAAAATTTTCTCACAGAAAAGACCGCCTTTTTCTGGCTTAAACGTGCGGTAATTGATCGTTTCTGGTTTTTTTACTTCTCCACGAGACCACTTGCCCCGAATTACCTCTTCAGAGGCAATCTTGATGGTTAGTTTGTCAAACTGTGAATTTTGTGTATCTTCATCTTCTAGCATCAACGATCTCCTCAATTATATTGTATGCGATCTGTTCGCACATCTAGGCAAAGCCCTTTCATCTCGTTCATAAGTACATTGAAAGACTCTGGCGTTCCCGCATTTAGGGCATTTTCCCCTTTTACGATCGATTCATAAATTCTTGTTCTACCGGCTACGTCATCCGATTTTACGGTTAACATTTCTTGTAGCAAGTGGGCAGCGCCGTACGCTTCTAACGCCCATACTTCCATCTCTCCAAATCTTTGTCCGCCCATTTGCGCTTTTCCTCCGAGAGGCTGCTGGGTAACTAAAGAGTAGGGACCAATAGATCGCGCGTGAATTTTATCGGCTACAAGGTGTCCAAGTTTCTACATGTAGACGTAACCGACAGCAACGGTGTTGTCAAAACGCTCTCCCGTTCTTCCGTCATATACAAAAAACTTGCCATTTTCAGGAAGATTTTGCTCGCTCATCATCTCCCAGATTTTATCCTCGGGAAAACCCTCAAAAACGGGCGTTTTGATATAAACGCCTGCTTTTTTTGCAGCGTAACCTAAGTGCGTTTCTAAAAGCTGACCTAGGTTCATCCGAGAAGGTACACCCAAAGGATTTAAAATCATTTCAATGGTTTCACCCGTTCCTAAGTAAGGCATATCTGCCTCAGGAACTAATGTAGAAACGACGCCTTTGTTTCCATGGCGTCCTGCCATTTTATCACCAACTTGTAGCGTTCTTTTTGTAGCTACATATACTTTCACCTGACGGATCACGCCAGGATCAAGGTCTATATCCCCTTTTCTAGTATACTCTATTTCTGTTTTATGCAGAGTTGCAAGGGTTTGGTGTTCATGTTCAAATTCACGTAAGATTTTTTTGAGCTCTTCGTATAGTTCACACTCTTGCATGAGCAGATCTTCTGCTTTTTCTGCTTCGAGGTTTTCAATCATATCCTGCGTGATCACCTCTTTTTCATCAATGATCACATGACCTGTTTTACGGTGCATAATCGCAAAAGGCGCCGGCTCATCCAATAGAAGAGCTCCCAACTTTTCGTGCAACTGCAGGCGAAGCTCTGCATCTTTTGCTCGGTATGTTTGGTGGATATCTTTGATGCGCGTTGCCTCTTCTACAAGCTCGTCATCGGTTTTGGATAAACGGTCTCTTCTAGAAAAGACTTTTACATCCATGACCACACCCTCTGTTCCCGGAGGAGCAACTAGTGATGCATCTTTCACATCGGCTGCTTTTTCTCCAAAAATAGCTCTTAGAAGTCTTTCTTCTGGAGAAAGCTCTGTTTCAGATTTTGGTGTGATTTTTCCTACTAAAATATCCCCAGGTTTTACTTCAGCTCCAATGCGGATGATACCGTCTTCACCAAGATTTGCTAACGCTTCTTCCGATACGTTAGGGATATCTCTTGTGATTTCTTCTTTTCCAAGTTTTGTATCTCTTGCTGTAAGTTCAAACTCTTCTAAATATACTGAGGTATAGGTATCTTCTTTAATCAGTTTTTCAGAGATAATGATCGCATCTTCGTAGTTGTATCCACACCAAGGCATGAAGGCAACAAGAACGTTTTTACCGAGCGCGACCTCACCTTGATCTGTAGCAGAACCATCTGCCAAGATGTCTCCTGGAACAATCTGATCGCCTACATTACAAAGAGGCGTCTGATTGATGCAAGTACCCGCATTGGACCGCATAAACTTTTTCAGAGTATAGGTCTTTTTCTCCAAGGGATTATCTTTAGGCTCAACAACGATTTTAAATCCATCTACGTAGTCGATTTTTCCTTCTTCTTCGGCAACGATTACCGCACCTGAGTCTCGTGCAGCTCTTGCTTCTAAACCAGTACCTACAATAGGCGCCTCTGTTTTTAATAGAGGAACCGCTTGTCTTTGCATATTCGAGCCCATTAAAGCTCTGTTAGCGTCATCGTGCTCCAAAAAGGGAATTAAGCCTGCTACAATAGAGATAAGCTGCTTGGAAGATACGTCCATATGAGTAATCATTTTGGTGTCTACTTCCATTGGCTCGCCTTTAAATCGAGCCCAACAGATGGGCTGTTCAAACATTTGAAACTCGTCTAATGGAGCAGAAGCCTGTGCAATCACATTTTTTTCTTCTTCATCTGCTGTCATATACTGAATTTCTTCTGTGACAACACCTTCTCTTACGATCCGGTAAGGGGTCTCTATGAATCCAAATTCATTGATCTTAGCAAAAGAAGAAAGTGAAGTAATCAAACCAATGTTCGGACCTTCTGGCGTCTCAATCGGACAGACCCGACCATAGTGAGAAGTGTGTACGTCACGCACTTCAAATCCAGCTCTTTCTCTGTTCAATCCGCCGGGGCCAAGACAAGATAAACGTCTTTTGTGCGTAAGCTCAGAGATAGGATTAGTCTGGTCCATAAATTGTGAAAGCTGCGATCTTCCAAAAAAGTCTTTCAAGACCCCAGCGAGGCCCTTAGCAGAAACAATTTTACCCGGAGTCATGGTATCGGAAGAAAAATCAAAGAGATTCATTCTTTCTTTGATGATTTTTTCCATTCTTGCAAGGCCGATGCGGCACTGGTTTTGGATCAATTCTCCTACAGAACGCACTCTTCTATTACCCAAGTGATCGATATCATCTATTTGAGCATGCTCTTCACCAAATTTCAAACTGACTAGATATTTTAAAGCCCGAATCACATCTTCTTTTCGAAGGGTAACAGCTTCTAGATCTTCGTCTGTTACAGGCTCTTGTAACTTACGGTTCATTTTGTAGCGACCGACTCTGCCAAGATTGTATCTACGAGGATCAAAGAAAAGGCGCATGATAGCTGATCTTGCGTTTGACAAAGTAGCTGGTTCACCTGGTCGGATTTTGCGATAAAAATCTTTCAGCGCCGCTTCATAAGAATCGTTTGGATCTTTTGCAAGCATCTTGATGATTGGATGCGTTTCATCTACATCTTCTGCAATGCGAATTGAGCCGATGTTTTCATCCAGCATCCGCTTGAGCATAGCCGTTGTGAGCTTTTCTCCCGCTTTACCAAAAATCAAACCTGTATTTTCATCGATGACATCTTCTGCTAAGATTTTTCCCACAAGCTTCACAAAATCTTGATCAGATTTAATTTTCACTTTAAACGTATCAAAAAACTCTTCGATGATATCTGCGTCGGTGGAATACCCTAATGTACGGATGAAAGATGTAGCGAGTACTTTTCTTCTTCGTTTTTTTCGATCTACGTAAACGAAAATCATATCGTTGCTATCAAAAGAAGCCTCTAGCCAAGAGCCTCGATAAGGAATGATCCTAAATGAGTAGAGCATATTGCCTTTAGAATGGCGCTCTTTTTCAAAGGAAATACCAGGAGATCTATGCAACTGAGATACAATCACCCTTTCTGCGCCATTGATGATAAACGTACCGTTTTCGGTCATCACAGGAATTGTGCCCATGTAGACCTCTTCCTCTTTGATACCTGTTTCATCGGTGAGGCGGAACTTCACCTTCAAAGTGACGTTATAAGTAATTCCCCTTCTAATGCACTCTTGTGGATTGTATTTTGGAACACCTAGGTGATAGGATAGAAATTCTAAGATGGTTTTTTCATCGTAAGACTTAATGGGGAAAATCTCTTGAAAAACCTCTTGCAGTCCGATGTTTTCTCTTTCATGAGGAAGGAGGTGGGCTTGCAAGAACTGATTGTACGATTTGACTTGAATTTCAATCAGATTGGGAAGATCGATGATCTCTTCTTTCGTTTGATAACTCAGGCGACTACGGGGCTTTTTCTGCATTTTTTCTCCTGTTAAAGCCAAAATGATTTTTGAACCGGTTTACATATAGAATAAGAGCAGAAAGCTTGTATATGCACTTCTGCTCCTTCAGGTTTACATAGTAGACGGTTTATTTTAAACTGCTACTAGGGAAACTTCTCCACCAGCTGCTTTGATTTTTTCTGCAATTTCTTCCGCTTCTTTTTTCGGTGCAGATTCTTTAATCACGCTACCAGCCTTGTCTGCAAGTTCTTTTGCTTCTTTTAGACCAAGCTGCGTTACAGCGCGGATTTCTTTAATCACAGCAATTTTGTTAGAGCCGGTTTTCTCAAGAACAACTTTGAAGTCGGTTGCTTCTGCTGCAGGAGCCTCTGCAGCTCCACCTGCTGCAGGAGCTGCCACAACTGCTGCTGCAGCTGCCGCTTTTACGCCCCATGTATCTTCTAAAGCTTGTTTTAGTTTTGACATTTCCAAGACAGTTAGTTGGCTGAGATTTGCCACTAGGTCTTCGATTTTTTTGTTTTCTGCTTCTGTACTCACGATGTTTACCTCGACTATGTTTAATTAGATTCTTTACTTTTATTTTCCAAACAGTGCATGACGCTGGTAAGTAACCCTTCCATCACAGAAAGTGTTTGTGTCATCGGAGCTTCTAATAGCCCGATAAATTGCGCTCTCATTTCATCCATGCTTGGTAATTTTGATAATTCTTTCACGTCAGAAGGAGAATACATCTTCTCATCATATCGTCCTGAAAGAATGGTAAAGAGTTCGCCTTGCTCTTTATTGAAGGAAAAAACTGCTTTTGTTCCCTCAATGGTTTTATCTCCTTCGAGGAATACCACCCCGACGTTCCCTTTTACATCTGTCATTTCTAAAGAAATTCCCGCAGATTCAGCTGCTTTGTAAAAAATACGCTTTTTTACAACGCTGAATTTCGCGCCATTTTCTCTAAGCTTTTCCCTAAAGTCCCAAGAAAGATCGGGAGCAACATGAGGGTAGCTCATGATAATAAAAGCGCTTGATGCGTCTATATTCTCTTGAATTTCATCTAATAATAATTGTTTTTCTGGTCTCATTTGTCTAACTCAAAGATAAAGAATTGATATCGATTAAAAACCCAGGACCCATTGTAGAGGAAATCGCAAGGTTTTTCAAATAGGTTCCTTTGGCTGTTGCAGGCTTAGCCTTCATTACACTGCTCAAATAAAAAAGAATATTCTCTTGTAAGTTAGCAGCGGAAAAAGAGACTTTACCTACACTATTATTTAAAACGCCCTGCTTATCGACTTTAAATGCAATTTGTCCTGCTTTAATTTCCGATACAGCTTTTCCTACATTTGTTGTAACTGTTCCCGCTTTTGGAGTAGGCATCAGCCCCCTCGGTCCAAGAATTTTACCCAACTTACCCACATGACGCATCATATCTGGTGTGGTAATGACCGCATCGAAATCGGTCCAGCCGCCCTGTATTTTTGTTACTAGCTCATCAGAACCAACAAAATCTGCTCCAGCCTCTTCTGCTTCTTTAGCTTTATCGCCTTGAGCAAAGACTAAAATACGAACCACTTTACCCGTCCCATGAGGAAGAGATACAACGCCTCGCACTTGTTGATCAGATTTCTTTGGATCAACACCTAAAACTAGAGACAAGTCAACAGACTCATCAAATTTTGCCTTAGGGCACTGTTGTAGTAGAGAAAGGGCATCTTCTAAAGTGTATTTTTTCTTTTCTGGAAGAAGATGTGCTAATTCTTTTGCTTTTTTTGTTTTTCTCATTGTTACGCTCCCGTTTTGATAACATCACCCATAGATCGGGCCGTTCCTATAACGATTTGGCATCGAGCTTCTTTTGTCGACGCTCTTAAATCAGGAGATTTTTTCTCCGCAATATCCTCTACCTGGTCCATAGTCAAAGCAGCTACTTTATCTCGGTTAGGCACTCCTGATCCTGAGGAGATACCAGCTGCTTTTAAAATCAGCTGAGACATAGGGGGCTGCTTGAGCTCAAAGGTGAAGGATTTATCCGCATATACTGTGATAACTACGGGTAAAATATCTCCCCCCTTATCAGAGGTTTTTGCATTGAATTCTTTGCAAAATCCCATGATGTTTACTCCAGCTGCACCAAGAGCTGGTCCTATCGGAGGAGCTGGATTTGCTTTTCCAGCAGGAATTTGTAGTTTGATAATTTTTACAACTTTTTTCGCCATAATGTGTCCTTAATCGTTATTCCTCGCCTAAGACTTGCTCCACTTGCCAGAATTCCAAGTCGTCTACGCGTGTATCTCTACCAAAGATTGAAACTAAGGCGCTCAATCTGCCTTTGTCATGAAAGACTTCGATAACCGTTCCGATAAAATTCACAAACACACCATCGGTGATTTTGACTTTATCCCCCGTTTCAAACTTATGCTTTTGCACGACACCTTTTTTCTTCTCTTCTAAGTCTTGTAGAATTTCTCCCACCTCTGCTTCTGTTAGAGCAGTTGGTTTATCACCACCTAGAAAGTCGAGTACAGAAAGAGATCCTTTAATATAGGTCCAAGATTCATCTGTTAAGGTCATTTTGACCAATATGTATCCTGGCCACAATTTCTTTTCAGAAATTTTCTGCTCACCGCGCTTCATTTCTGAAACTTTTTCTGTCGGCACAAGCACCTCGTCGATGAAATCTTCCATTCCTTTTTTGGTGATGTAATCTTCAATCGACTTTTTGGCTTTTTTTTCATGTCCAGATATTACCTGGACTACATACCACTTATGCATAGCTATCCTACCATCCAATTGACCAGTTCCCTTAAAGTATCTAAAGAGGTTCTTATGCTTAGATCTACAAGGTAAATTGCAAGACCAAAAACTAAGGTGGATGCAATCACAATCTTTGTAAACATCTTGAGCTCTTTTTTAGAGGTCCAAGTAACTTTTTTTAGTTCCGATTGAACTTCACCAAAGAAGTGGTCTTTTTTTTTCTTTTTTGAACGAGTCACAGCAGTCATCTTTATCCTTTTCTAATCGAGTGCGGAGGGATTCGAACCCCCGACCGGCGACTTTGGAGATCGCTGCTCTACCAGCTGAGCTACACACCCTGACTTTTCGTCAAAGTAAACTATACAGTTTACTCTATAATTTCCGATACTGTTCCAGCACCGATGGTTCGACCACCTTCACGGATAGCAAAACGCATACCTTTTTCCATAGCCACAGGAGCGATCAGCTCACCGATAATCTCTACGTTATCACCAGGCATTACCATTTCTGTACCTTCTGGAAGAGTAACAGTACCTGTTACGTCTGTAGTTCTGAAGAAAAACTGCGGTCTATACCCTGTGAAAAATGGCTTATGCCTTCCACCTTCATCTTTATTCAAGACGTATACTGCACCTTTAAACTTTTTATGAGGCTTGCAAGTGCCTGGAGCAGCTAGGACCATTCCTCGCTCGATGTCACCTTTGTTAACACCACGTAGCAAGATACCTACGTTTTCTCCTGCTTGCGCTTCATCTAATAGTTTGTTGAACATTTCCAAACCGGTAGCAACGCTTGCTCTTGTATCTTTAATACCTACGATTTCTAATTTGTCGTTGATTTTGACAATTCCTCTTTCAACCCGGCCTGTAGCTACAGTACCTCGTCCAGAAATAGAAAAGACATCCTCAACAGGCATTAAGAAAGTCTCATCTGTTTTTCTAACAGGTGTTGGAATCTTTTCATCAACAGCTTTCATTAACTCTTTAATGCTTTCTACGTATTTAGCATCGCCTTCTAGGGCTTTCAAAGCAGAACCGCGGATGATTGGCGTATCTGTATAGCCTTTTTCTTCTAGTAATTCGGTGATCTCCATTTCTACGAGATCTACAAGTTCTTCATCGCCTGCACCAATTTGGTCCATTTTGTTTAGGAAGACAACAACTTTAGGTACGCCTACCTGACGAGCAAGAAGGATGTGCTCTTTTGTTTGCGGCATCGGACCATCTGTTGCAGCAACAACGATGATCGATCCATCCATTTGAGCAGCGCCTGTGATCATGTTCTTTACATAATCGGCGTGTCCCGGGCAATCTACGTGCGCATAGTGACGACCGTCTGTTTCATACTCGACATGAGAGGTGTTAATAGTAATACCTCTTGCTTTTTCTTCTGGAGCATTGTCAATACCAGCGTAATCACGAAATTTTGCTTTGCCCTCTTCGGCTAATACTTTTGTGATCGCTGCAGTAAGTGTTGTTTTGCCGTGGTCCACGTGTCCAATCGTTCCAATATTGACGTGCGGCTTATTCCTTTTGAATGCTTCTTTGGCCATTGCTAATTATCCTCCGTTAGGGGCTATTTTTTTTCATCCGATACTGTTTTGCCCAAGATAGGAATTGAACCTACGACCCCTTGCTTACCATGCAAGTGCTCTACCCCTGAGCTACCTGGGCATTGATTAAGTAGAACCTTCTACTTAAAAGTCTGTAAGTGTAGATCAATAAATAAATAAAATCAATATCTACAACGTCCAGTCCCAAGAAAACACTGGTTGCAATAAAATTATTTTTGACGATAAACGATGCGAGCTTTGGAAAGATCATAGGGAGACATTTCAACAGTCACCGTATCACCTACGTACACACGAATATTTTTCATACGCATTTTGCCGCACAAATGGGCAATCACACGCATGCCGTTGTTTTTCAGTAGAACCCGAAAACTCATATTCGGTAAAAGCTCCTCGACTTCGCCGTCAAGTTTTATTGCTTCTTCTTTAGCCATATATTCCAATTTTAAGTATGGGAAATGCATTTAATAAAAACGCATTTTTTGGTTAATGTCAATAAAAAAACTACACTTGCTTTTCAAAAGCAAGCAACTAGTAATAAAATTTTTCTTCTCACCTTTTCCAAGAACTTATTTTGGAAAAATTGAGATAAACTCTCTTTTCTACTATACTTTGCCTATGGAAAAAATAGAAGAACGAATCGCATTTGTCGAAGAATTATTTACTCAGTCTACAAACCGAGAAGAAGTATACAAACGTTTAATGGAGCTAGGAAAAACCCTACCCTCTTTACAGGAACAAAAAAAAACGGCAAATAACCGCATCCCTGGCTGCCAAAGCATCACTCACCTATCGGTCACCTTGCAAAAGGGACGGTGCATCATTGAGGGGGACTCCGATGCGCTAATTTCCAAAGGCCTTGTTTATCTTGTCATCTCGATATATAGCGGTCTATCACCAAAAGAGATCTTACTGCATAAACCTACGTTTTTAAACGACTATATCTCAGCCGCCTTGTCGATGAATCGATCGGAAGGTTTGGGGCAAATGCTTCTTTTCCTAAAGAGAAAAGCGGTAGAAGCGCTTCAAAAAGAGTCCATTTGATGAACGGCATAAAAGATCCAAGGGAAAAACGGCACGTTTTTAACGCAAAATGGCACCCTGGAATTTTTTCATTCCAAGAAAAAAGGCGTCTATTGAAACGATTCCTTAGAATCGTATTTTTTCCTGTAACTCTCTCGGCGCTTCTTTTCAAAAGGATCTGTAGATCCTTAATTCTTCCTTCAAGCAACTACCGCAAAAAAGAGGTACGAACAACGGCAGACATTTTTTTAGATCGCTGGTCTTTGCGCGCTGAAACCTCTCTACAGCGTTTTTTTTCTATTGATCTGTTGACGCTGCACACTCCAGACGGCATCGCTTTATCTGGTGTTTATTACAACGCAAAAAAGCGGATTGCAAATACTCCTGTGGTGATTCTATTTCAATCCAATTCCTCTTTAATGCAGCATGGCGAGTATGACTGGCTTTTAGAAGAGTGTGCAAAAAAAGAACTAGCTATCGATTTTGTTAGCTTTGATTATAGAGGATGCGGCGAGTCTCCAGGTAAAGCAAAGCGGATAAACGACCTCGTTCTAGACGGCGATGCAGCATATCAGTATGTAAAAGAAAAACGACAACTAGCAGATGAGCGCATTTTTTTCTACGGTCATTCTTTAGGGGGGTGCATTAGCACACTTGTACAGTCTTTATATCCAGAAAAAGCGATTAAAGCGGTCAATGAACGCTCTTTTTCTTCTGTAGACAAGCTACTTGTAAAGCGCTATAGACGCGCCGGTAGGTTGTTATCTTTCCTTGCCAAAAGGCTTTCTTGGAACGCATCTCCTGCAGATATATGGCCTAATCTTCGAGGAAAAAACCTCATCATTTTTCAGAAAGATGATGAGATTATCCCTTTTTCCGCCTCGTTATTTTACGCGCTAAAAAGCCGCTCTACCAAAAATCTGCACTACATCGAGCTTATAGCAGAAGACCATACCAAAAAACACCCCTTTCACCATTCTATGCCCTTATCAAATTATTTAGATAAGAGAACAAAACAATGCGCAGAGCAAAGCGTTTTTAACTTTTTACTTAATGAAAACTAAGGTCACCGCTGTAACGCTCGTAAAAGTGCAGAAGCTGCACTTACCCGCAAAATAGCAAATGGCTCCTCAAGCGCTTCTAGAAAAAAAGGGGCTTCCTGTTTTTTCATCACTTGACCTAATGCATCTAGTATTTGCTTTTTTCTTTCATGCGTTTGTGCAAAATAGGCTTTTTTCAAAACGTCTTTTCCCCGCTTTTCTTTTCCAATAAAAGCAAGTACCATGGCCGCTTGCAGCTGCAACGCATCTTCGTTACTATCTAAAAGATCTTGTATGAGCGCATTTGCCGTCTCCCCTTCTTCTTTAAGCAAAAGACTGGCAGCAAAACTGCTAATACCCCACGCTTTTTTCTGTAGAAAGGCCTGCATCGCTTCTTTTGCACGAGGGTCTTGTACAGCTGCTAAAAAAGAAAGGAGCTTCAACTGGGCGATACTATCTAAAACATCGGGATAGTTCGCTACCTGCGGAATATAAGGCGCTTTAGACGCGTGAAACATAGAAAAAGGCAAATGACTACAAGATCCGTAATCCCAAAGCTCTGTTTTTTTCATAAAAAAACTGTATAGAGCATCTGCTGCTTTTGGGACCTCCTCTCGCTGGCCGATAAGAGCTGCTGCGAGATGCACTTTAACATATGGATCAAAGGTTTGGTCGATGTATTTTTTTGCAAGCACCACCCCTTTTGCGCCTAAAGATTGTATTGCAGCGCTTGCAAATCTTCGCCTATCTTTGGAAGAAGAGAGTAAAGCCTCTTCCAAGTGATCTAACCCAGAAGGAGAGTCAAATAAAGAAAGCGCCCAACAAGCTGTGATCGCTACAGCGGGATGCACATCTTCTAAAAGAGGTTGTATACAATCGTCAGCTTCTTTTTTACTCAGATCTTTCCAGACATAAACAAGCGCTTTTATCGCAGCAATACGCACCTTAGCTTTGGGATCTTGCAGTAAAGAAAGGATTTCTTTTTTCCCCTCTTTTTTCTCCCAATACTCACATAAAGCGCATGCTAAAAGGCGCAGTTCTACTTTTGGGCTTTGACTGAGCTGCTGAATCTGCTTTTTATCCACACCTTCGTATAGCTGCACAAGCGACTGAATCGCCAGGTGTTTTTCTTCAAAAGTGGTCCGGGGATTTTCTAACAGCTCTTGAAGGTACTTCGCTTCTTGTTGTATCTGCATTTTTCCAATAGCTTTGATCAGCTCAGAACGAACAAGCCAGTTGGATTCTTGATGCAGTTTTCTTTGGATCTTCTTTTTTAACGCGCCGTCTTTATAATTACTTGCCAGCTGAATTGCAATCGATCGTAAAATCGCATTCGAATCATCCATACCCTGCAGTAGCAGGGCAACTGATTTTCTATCATTAGCAAAATACGCTCCAATCATTGCATGAAGACGGATGGCGTACTGGGAAGATCGATGCGCTTTTTCCAGTTCGCTCCAAGCGATCTCTTCTAAAAGAGCGTCATTTTGCGAGGGCAATAAGCGGTATTCTTCCAACGCTTTTTTTGTATCACCTAACCGGGCAAGAGCAGTCACATATAAATCTTTTAAGGCGGTTTTTTCTGGGTAGATAGCTAGAGCGCTTTCTATCTCTTTTTTTGCCGCTAAAGGATCATCAATAATAAAATATGCATGAATTTTTCTTATAGACTGCGCAAAAGGCTCTCCCTGTAGGACAGCTACGCCCATCATCAATACAATGAACAGCTTCATATAGATTTCAGGCATATCGGTTATAAAGCCTGCCTATAGCCTAGAGTAAAAAATCTACAAAGGATTGTACAGAAAAAGATTACAGCTCTTGCAGAGCTAAATGCATCGCTTGATATGCATCTTCCTTAGTTTTCCAAATCGAGATGAAGCGACCCTTATGGCAAAAAATCGAACCTGGAATGCCCGTTACCTTAACGAGATCTTCATCGTGAAGACCTGCCCACTTTTCTGGCAGGGGCTGTCTAGTCTTCATCCGGTCTTTTAACGTAGGAGGAATCCCTCGAAGCTTCCAATGCTCGCCTGTTGGCATAATTACAAATACAGCAGGGTGTTTTTCTCCCCCTAGCAAGAAAAAGTTTTCCATCCAAGGAAGAGGCTCGCTAAACTCCAAATACTTTGCAGAAGATTGCATAGCTAGCTCCACCTTCTCTTTACAGCTAAGGGTATATTCATACCGCTTTTTCAAACGCTGTAAATGGCTCATTACAAACTGTAGAGCCCGGCTAAATGCTTCATCCATCTCTTTTTTTCCAGCGGTTTGTTCTACCGGTACAAAATTGGAAATGACCTGCGAAAAAGAACAAAAACCGATTTCGACTTTAGCAAGGCCGTTATCATGAGCATCTACACCTAAAATCAAAGATCGATTGAAGTAATCATATAAAGAAGGGGTTAAAATCTGCTCTTCTTTCAAGTATTTCAAAACCATACCCGCACTAGATAAAGTGCCTTGATAGCTTACCTGATGATGATCGAAACGCTTGAGTTTAGGGTCATATATCCCCCCCACATCGCATACATACTCGCACTGCACTAGGGTGTTGGGATCTCTTGTTCTACAAATTTTATCTGGATCAATTTGATCAAATAAGATCAGTAAAGCAGAGGCGGTTACCTCATCTGCATGAAAAGAGCCATCATGTGTACCTAAACTTCGCGCGCGCATTATTCCCCTAAGATACTTCAAAAGCTCTTCATTTTACGAAACCAGCGCTTTTTCAGCTATCATTAATCGAGTCTAAGATGCAGAATAGCCCCTTTGACTATGGAGTAATAAAAATATCCAATTTTGCTTATCTACAAAAAAGGACTATCGATAAGTTTTCTTATCAATAGTCCTTAAACACAACGAGAAAATAGTGTATTAAACAGCTGAAGCAGCTTGATTTTCAGAATTTGCAGACCTACTAGATGGCCTAGCAGAAGACCGGGCCTCTAAAGGCGCTTCTTTTCTCAAACGGGTAACTGTGTAATCTCCACTTTCACCAAAAACAAGCTCTCGGCCTTTATTGTACGTTTCGCTTACAACATAACACGTACCTTGATACACTCTGATTAAAAACGTCCATGACCCATAAGCACATTGGTAAAATACTGATCCTACTCTTGACACAGCTTGTTGTTGGCTTTCAGCTTGTAAAGCTCTATTTTCAGCTTCCAAAGAAGCGATTCGGCGAAATAAATGTGCAATCACTCGATCTCTCATCAAAACACGCCGTGCACTAGCATCGAGCGCACTCTGCGCGCCTTGAAGGGACTTTTTAAGTAAATTATTTTGTATATCCAATTTTTTTAACAAATCTTGAACGGGCTTATCTACTGAACTAGCAACTTGCTTGATAAGTGCTGTTTGCTCTTTCGATTCAGCTTGCTCCTCCTTCCTTGAGCCTATATCAGAAATAACAGGTAGAGCACTTAAAACACGCCTTGTAAAAGGATCAATTGGTCTCTGATTATAAGATATAGGCACTCCGTCGCAAGGAGAAGGCATATGTTTAGGATAAAGATTTTTTTCTCTTGCTTCTGTCCTTGACTCTTCAAAGCATTTTTTGTGAAATAGATTCCCACGTTTGGTGGCTATTATTGGTTCAACATACTGACCGTCTCTACGCGCTAAGAGCCGCTTAAATAATTCGCAACATTTATCGCATCTTCTTGAATCCCGTTTTTTAAAAACCTTAAAAGTCATTTTTGTTGGAAGAAATGCTGTTTTTGGTATATTTTCCCGACTTATAGGGCATAAAACCTCGCCTTTATTTTTGTTAGATCTATGATTACAATAGTTTATCCAACACGATTTGTGAAATATATTACCGGTTGCATTAGTGACTAAATTTGTTGTTTTACTCTCTTTATTTAAAAACACAGAATCGCAGCACATGCTACAGTTTCCTAAATTAATACACGATATCATATAGATCTCCTAAAAATAATTTTTCGAAAAATTTAGTATATAAAGAATTTTTTGTAAAAATATTTTTATTAAGTTTAAAAAATTTTAAACTTTGATTGTCAGATTGATCTATTCATCGTATTCTGCAAAAGCTCTGAAACGAATCGTATGCGAGGGTAGGCTTGTATTTTGTATTACTCAGATCAATATAAGTACTATTAAAAAAGTGGATTTAAAATCCGTAAGAAAAACGGTACGCAAGATAAGACGTGCGGTCTTTCATGAACTGACCTTCTAGAGAAAACCCTTTATGATATTCGATGAACATCCGCAGCTTTCTTCCTACACCTTTGAGTTGGCTGAACTCATAGCCGCCTAGAAAGGTGCCGTCAAAATCGTAGTTTAGGTATTCGTAAGTGCGGAAATGCGCTGCGAGAAAAAATGCACCAAATAGTCTTTGATGAAGAAACTTCACACCACCAAAGCGGTATTCCCCTCCGTATTCTAAATAAAAAGGCTTCTGCGGAAAACTCGGGTCCGTATCAAACAGCCCGCCGCTACCTAAATACAGACGAAGAGAGCTTAACGCTTGGTAGGAAACGAAAAAATCGATGGCTTCAAAACTGGGGTTTTTTCTTACTACATCTGGACGGTTCACCATAAACTCGTCTCCCAGATGGGAAGAGATATGGTAGACTCTAAAGCGAAAAGACCAAGCATTTACCGCAGCTGTAATCGGAATTGCCACATAAAAATCGGTATTCACAAGAGCAGGCCCCCCATTTAGATCTGGATGAGGATCCATATCAAAAATAGACCAAATGCCCGATTCGATGCTAATTTGCAGATCGCCACCCCAAAATACATCTAACCACCGGTATAAAGGAAAATCATCCCCTAAAGAAATCGGTATTACATGATCTCCAATCACCTTGTCACCTTGCCGGTATCCAATAGAGTTGGTTACCTGTCTTGGATTGGCTACAAGAGGGAGAAATAATTGCGTCGTTTGGGGAAACCAGATCCCTTTCATTTTTGGCCAGTCGACATACTTCTCACGAAATTTTTCTTCTTTTTTAGAAACTTTTTCCGCTTCATGAACCGCTTTTACCCCTGGTATATCCGCTACAAAAGAGAGTATGCTGCTTTTGGTTAACGCATTTTTGGGAAGATTTGCAAGATATACTGCATGCTCTTTTACAATCACCACCACCCGAAACTCATGATAGTGCATATCGATTAACGCTTGGATATACCCTTCAAAATATAAATCGGTTACATCATTGACTGAGTCTTCTGGAATATGATCTGCTCGACTTAAGAAAACGGCAATATCCTGATCTGTAACCGCATCTGGTATGGGCTGTTTTCCTGCAAAAAGAGCGCAGGATAGTAAGATAAACGATATAAAATATTTCATATGATGTAGATGGATTTTTTCCCTTAGTTTCCATATACATTCTATGCAATAACAAAGAAAGAACTTTATTAAGCGGGCGCTTCTAAACGACTAGGTGCAATATATACCGCCCCCAAAAGACAGATCAAAGCGCCTACGAAAAGCGCAGCAAATGGCCCAAAGCCTTTTACAAATACCGCACCTAGAAAAGGCGCTATAAGACCGCGAACACCGATCATAAGCACATTAGTTGCGGTAAACTGCGCGCTATTTTCTCCCTTAGAAAATACGGGACCAGAGATATTCCAGACAAGTTGACTGCCTCCTTGTGCAATCCCGTAAAAGATATACCCCACATAGAGCCATAGGATATGAAACGGGCTAAAAAAAAGACACAAAGGAAGCAAAGAAGCAAAAAGAAAGATCCAAGAAGATAAGCTAAAAATAGAAAATCTCTGCAAAAGTTTAGACCAAATGGGAGAAGAAAGCGCGATGCAAATTCCCTTCCAAGAGGTATAAGCAAGGCCAAAACGCACATAGGAAAGATCCAACACATCCACCACAACTAATGTGATTGCCGGTTGAATAAACATCAGACCAAAACCGCAAAGCATAAAACCCCATTGAAATTTCGCAAAATCCTTTCTTGTGTCAAGAAGGTGTTGGAGTTTTTTCCAGGGATTTTTTACAAAAATCGTTCCTTTTTTGTGATCTGCACAAGCTACAGGTAGATAGGAAATAGCATAGATACCCAACAGGCTGACAAGCGCACAAAACGCAAATAAATAGCTCCAATAAAATGGGCCTCGATCTAAAAGCCCTCCTAAAAGAACAGCTAATACCATCCCTTCTAGATAACCAAGTGCCACGCCCCAAGAAAACGCCGTTTGTTTTTTCTCCTTAGTCGTATTGATGCGGAGCATCTCAATCCAAGCAGGTTTTGCCGCGCGGTAAAATAGGATATATAAGGTAGATGCTAAAATCAAAAAAGAGGGGTATGGAAAAAGAGGCAATCCTAAAAAAAGTACCCTTCCTAAAATACTTGCTAAGAGAAAATTTCTTTTTACTAGGTCAGGTCTTTCCTGAAGATGAGCGCCCCAGTAGTAAGATAAAATAGAAACAATAGGCTTCATGCTGACGAAGCACGCTATGGTAAACTCATCTACACCAAAATCTTTTCGTAAAATCATCGTACTAAAGCCGTACATAATAAATAACGGCTCATTAATTAAACTAGATAAAACAATCCAGAAAAGAGTTTGTTTCTCAAAAGGCTTTTCTTCGTTCATTTATTTAAAAACCATGAAACGATTTAATTAAAAGATCTTATACATGAAAATATATAAAAAATCTACTGAGAAGAAAGCTGCATCAATACTAAGCCCCCTTGCCTCTAACGCTTTTCCCATAAAAAAGACTTAAGCAAATTGGTATAGAATCAAACTACCTAAGCAAGATTCTATGATAATGCTTTAACAGAAACAATTCATCTACTATGATAATAGTTTCCTTTGGGGCAGTAGCTCAGTCGGTTAGAGCAGCAGACTCATAATCCGTTGGTCGGGGGTTCAAGTCCCTCCTGCCCCACTTTTTTAAAGCGCCCATTTTCCTAAGATTATATGAACTGAAGATTGCTCAAAAACGAAGTTTCAATTTCCAATCCACTTATTTACTAGAAATAACCCCTTGGTTTCATAGATCACTTCTACAATCAACGCTACCCTCACCATAGAGAGCATGTAGGCTCTTCATGCACTGCATTTGCACCTACACCCGTAGATATCCAATATGTAAATGGAGTTCGTTTAGTAATTTTTTAAAATCTAGAAGGAGCTTCGCTATTAGATGATCATAAGCACCGACTTCGTTCCCAATAGGATCATTAAATGGCATAAATCCCCTTGAAAATAGATAGTTATTTATATTAAAATAAGGAAATAACAAACCGTTTACGAGCCTCGTTTAATGAAAATTTAAGTTTGCATCCCATCTGTTTAATCACAACAATCTCAGGATCAAATTTATGTCTCGGCTCCTCATACAATTTTCACATCTTTTTAAATCTTTTGGCACCCTTTCTCTTTTCGAAGATATCTCTTTTTCCATTAATGAAGACGAGGTTTTTGCTCTAATTGGAGAGAACGGAGCTGGGAAAACAACCCTACTTCAGCTTTTAGCTGGGATAACACAGGCTGATTCCGGAGATTTTAGCACAGCCTCCAATCTTTCAATTGGATTTCTCCAGCAGGAAATCACTTTGGATGATCCATCTGTTTCTATAAGGGAATTCATAGAAGGCAGTTCCCTTTCTGACCTTGAGAAAGAAATGGCTATCTGCCTCGAAGATCCCAGTCGTTTATTAGAATGGGCCGAATTGCATGAAAGATACGAACGCTTGGGTGGATATCATAGAACTCCCATCGAACAGGTGCTAAAAGGATTAAAGATCGAAAGCAATATGCTCGATCTAAAGATGCTCTCGTTAAGCAGCGGGCAACGAGTACGAGCGTACTTAGCAAAAGCGTTGATTGACAACCCTGATCTTCTACTTTTAGACGAACCCACTAATCATCTTGATCAAGAGATGATAAAGTGGCTAGAAACCACATTGAAAAAGAGAAAAGGGGCATGCTTGATCGTTTCCCATGACCGGAAATTTTTGAACACTACCTGCAACCGGCTTATCGAAATTAAAAACGGAAACCTTACCTGTTATGGAGGAAGCTATGATTTTTACCTAGAAGAAAAAAAGAGGGTTCTAGAAAGGCAAATCAAAGCATTTGAAGCTCAGGAAGAGGAAAGAACAAGCTTAAGAGAAAAAATCAAAACGATTACTTTTGCCAAAAGAAAGTCTTCTCCAGCAAAAGATCGAAATATCATGGCTTATGATAGAAGAGGAGAAAAGCACCAAAAATCGCTGCAGCATAAGCTCGATGCAATAAAAGGGCGACTTAAGGAAATCGAATCCAACCCTCTCTCGCATCCGAAACCAAAAAGTATTACGGGACTCAAATTTGCAAAGGCGCCTTTAGAATCTTCCGTTGCAATTGAAATAGAACATGCAAGCAAAGCATATGGCGATAAGATTTTATTTTCTGATTTTTGCAATAGAATTTGCAAGGGAGATAGAATTCTTGTCACCGGTCCAAACGGATGCGGCAAAACCACGCTATTAAAAACAATTGCCGGTATCACCTCTTTGGACAAAGGCTGCATTCGTTCAGCGTCTACTGCGAAAATCGCTTTGCTAGACCAAGAAGTGGAGCTATTGCCTATGGATCAAACTCCTCTTCAATATTTTGAACGCCAATTCAATCTATCGCCGCAGGATTTAAGACGCGAGCTACATAAGGCTGCATTGGGAGAAACGGATCTTCTAAAGCGCACTTTTTCGACATTGAGTACAGGGCAGAGGAAAAGAACGCTTCTGCTTGCCATTGTTTTGGAAAAACCCAATATCCTCTTATTGGATGAGCCAACAAACCACTTAGACTTTAAGACTCTGGAAGCTTTTGAAAAAGCTCTTCTTGAATTCCAAGGAGCTATAGTAGCTGTATCGCATGATGCAACTTTTATTGAAAAAATTGCTACGCAAGAATGGAACCTTAAAGCTGATTGAATTTGTGAAACTATCGTGAACTCTCTCTCACCGATTTCTGATGCTCTTTAGCTAGTACGATGCAAAGAGCTTCTAGTTTTACCAATTTGATGCAGTAAAAATCCGTTGTATTCATTCCAAAGATGACTTATGACCAGACTCATAATCCGTTGGTCGGGGGTTCAAGTCCCTCCTGCCCCACTTTCATAACCCGTTTATTCATCAACGGACGCGTAACATTAGATCTAGAAAAATAGCAACTACAGGTCTAATTTTGCAAAGTATGGTGCAAATATAGTCCAGTGAAGACAAGTCCAAACAGCGCAAGCTAAACCCTTAACCAAAACTTTGATGGCATCCGTTGATCAGCCCAAACACATCCACGGCAAAACTACCAGATAGTTCCCAAAGGCGCGATATAGTATGGCGTCTGAATATCTTTATAAAATGATAGATTAGGTTACTCGTGGCGGCGCTGCTCGTGACAAGGCCTTTATCAATCAAACCTTTGAGCTCCCGTTGTAACGTTCTTCGTTTGACATCAGGACACATTTTTTCAAATCGCTGAATCGATAAATTGCCCTCGGCTGTCATACACTTAATCGCTATTTTTTGGCGCTCAGATAAATGATATTCCTTATGCTAAAAGGCTTTGTCTTATTGCTTGTTGACCCAAGGATTTTATTTCTCGCAATTGCACGGCAAGTCCTTCTGAAAAATATTCCAACCATCTCGTCATATCCATGTTATTTTCACGTACGCTTTGCATGGCTTTGTAATAATCAATGCGATTTCGGTCGTAGTATTCGCTAATTGTAAAGAGTTTTTTAAAATCATAGCCTTTTCGATAGAGGCAAAGGATTGATAATAACCGCGCTGTACGACCATTGCCATCTAAGAAAGGGTGAATATGCACAAGATGAAATTGCGCGATACCGGATACCAACACAGGATGAATAGTTTCCTCTTTGTTAAGCCAATCAACGAGCGCCTGCATCATATGTGATATTTCATACACTGGTGGTGGCGTGTAAATCACTTCTTTTGTTTTTGAGTTTGCAACGTAATTTTGTATTTTCCGATAAAGACCTGGTGTAGCAGAGTCTCCTCGCACACCTTGGACCAACCGTTTATGGATTTCTCGGATTAACGCTTCTGTAATCGGAGCGCCATTATCCATATAGCTTGATACCAATTCAAATGCATTCCGATAATTTAGCAATTCCCTTTCATCATCGGGATTAATGCCCTCCAAATGCTGCCCTTGCCAAAGCTGTTCTGACTCTTTCAGCGTTAGCTGGGTACCTTCAATATGCGTTGTATGGTGCGCTTCTAATACAAGCGCTTTATTTTGCATTTTTTCTAGCCACTCTTCAGATAGCATGGCAGCTTCTAAAAAGCCTCGAGCTCGCTCAATAGAAGTCAATGCATTAGTCGTTTGATTGGATATATCGAATAATGGTTTAAACATGTCAACATCTTAAATTAGCAATAAGTATAACATAACAGCGCCGCCAAAATGTCGCAAGATTGTCGCAAGATTGATTTTGGTTTTTTGAGCAGTTTTATCCACTGACAATCGTCTCCATAATAGGTTTTAAAATTTTTTCAACTCGATATATTTTGGCATATTCAAATAGTAGGGCTAAATTCGTCTTTCCTCCTCTCCAGTACATTTTTAAAGCCTCGAGAACAACGTCCATTCCGATCTTATTTCTAAATTTAACGCAGTCAATAAGGGTTTTTTCGACATTGAATATTCGGATAGAACACCCATCGATAAGGTGTTCTTCAACCCCTGTCTTCAGAAGCTTTTCGTTGTACCAAAAAAAACGCATGGGCGGATACGCAATAGCAGGTTTGTGTGTCTGGCTTGGCAGAGCAACATAAACAAAATGAGGGATCTGTGTAGTAATTTCATGAAAAGCAAGAGCTGAAATCAGGCAAATGACCCCATTTGGGATTTTTTTGGAAACGGGAATAAAATCTGGCATTGATAGATCAGGCATATCAACCAAACGATAGAGTCC
>ERZ1740072.185-NODE-185-length-28152-cov-6.495391_pt1 | contig 28152 bp, 26 predicted proteins | sample MGYA00581733_ERZ1740072 | MGnify/ENA primary metagenome ERZ1740072 (study PRJEB43018, sample SAMN04849741) | marine metagenome | isolation source: floating plastic debris | place: Pacific Ocean | collected 2008-08-30 | study: EMG produced TPA metagenomics assembly...
CGCTACCTGCATCACGCGCCCTTCGTCAATCACAGCCACTCGGGATGCGACGGTCATCGCCTCTTCCTGATCGTGGCTGACGATGACAAAGGTCCTGCCGGTCTTTTCCTGAATGTCCATCAACTCGAACTGCGTCGCCTCCCGCAATTTGGCATCGAGCGCGCCCAGCGGTTCGTCTAACAACAGCAGCTTGGGTGCCTTGGCCAGCGAACGGGCGAGCGCCACGCGCTGCCGTTGGCCGCCGGAAATCTGGTGGGGTTTACGCCGGGCAAATTTCTCAAGCCGCGTCAGCTTGAGCATCTCTTCCACACGCGCGGCAATCGCCGCTTTGTCGCTACTTTCGCGGCGCAGACCAAAGGCAATGTTGTCCCATATCGAAAGGTGCGGAAACAGCGCATATGACTGGAACATCATGTTCACCGCTCGCTTGTTCGGCGGGATGCCTGCAATGTCCTGTCCAGCCAATTCGATAGCGCCGCTGGTTGGATTCTCGAAACCTGCCAACATCCGCATCATCGTCGTCTTGCCACAGCCTGACGGACCGAGAAGAGCAAAAAACTCTTTCTCGAAAATGTCGAGGGTCAGGTCATCAATTGCTATGAAATCGCCGAACCGTTTGGTCACATTGCGAAAGCGGATCAGTGGCTTCTGTTCCGGGTCGTCCCAGGGGGCGAATACAGTCTCTGCCAAGGGAATATCCGATCAAAAATTAAGATGGGCGCGAGGGGATCCCCGCGCCCATTGAGCTGGGCGTTAGGTGCCCGATTTCACTTTGGTCCACATGCGTGTCACGATCCGCTGCACACGGGCCGGATAGGGTGTTGTGGTATAGAGGTTTTCCAGCGTTGCCTCATCCGGGTAAATCGCCGGATCGCCAATCACATCCTCGACCAGAAACTCTTTTGAGGCCGCGTTGCCGTTGGCGTAGTAAACATAGTTCGACGCCTGCGCCATGTTCTGCGCGTCCATGATAAAGTTCAGAAAGACATGCGCTGCGTCTGGGTTCGGAGCGTCAACCGGAATGGCCATCTGATCAAACCACATCAACGCACCTTCGCTTGGTGCGTTGTAGGCAATCTCGACACCATTCTCAGCCTCGGCTGCACGATCACGCGCCTGCAAGATGTCACCAGACCAGCCAAAGGCCACACAGATGTCACCATTGGCCAGTGCATTGATGTATTCAGAACTGTGGAACTTCTGCACGAAAGGCGCGACCCCTGTCAGGATCGGTTCAGCAAGCGCAAGGACGTCAGGATCATGACTGTCCGGGTCCTCGCCAACAAACTTGAGGGCCGCCGGGATCATCTCAGTCGGGGCGTCCAGGAAATGCACGCCGCAGGCCTGCAATTTTTCCATGTTCTCAGGGTTAAAGATCAACTCAAGCGAGCCGAGCGGCGCATCCTCTCCTAGGATTTCCTGCACCTTGCCGACATTCACGCCAATGCCGGTGGTACCCCACATGTAGTTGATCGAATACTCGTTGCCGGGGTCGTATTGCGCGGTACGCGCCTCGACCACATCCCAGAGGTTTTCGGCATTGGGCAACTTGCTTGTATCCAGTTTCTGGAATGCGCCCGCGCTGATCTGACGTTGCAGGAACGTGCCCGAAGGAACAACCACGTCATAGCCCGAAGACCCCGCGAGCATTTTTGTTTCCAGCACCTCGTTGCTGTCAAACACGTCATAGATCAGGTCGATCCCGGTCTCTTCCTCGAACTTGGTCAGCAAGTCTTCGTCGATATAGTCTGACCAGTTGTAAACGCGCACTTCATCAGCCAGCGCGGCACCCGCAAGGGCGACGACAGCCGTCGTGCTCAGCATAAGATTCTTCATTGTATACTCCCGTAAATCGCCCGTTTGCCGGGTCGGCCGTCATGAAAACAAGTTTTATCAGACTCGTCCAGCGCGATTGCACATGCTGCATTGACGGCGCGGGCGATGCCCATATTGTCAGCACATCTTTTCAGCCAGAGGTTTCCATGCCCGCCATCACCAATCACTTGCCCACCGCCGAACTTCAGGCGCTGGATGCCGCGCATCACATGCACCCATTTACAGCCAATACCGAATTGGCCGAAACGGGAACCAAGGTGATCACACGAGCGGATGGCGTTTACCTGCATGACAGCGACGGAAACAAGATTCTGGACGGGATGGCCGGCCTGTGGTGCGTCAACATCGGTTACGGGCGCACAGAACTGGCAGATGCCGCGGCACGCCAGATGCGCGAGTTGCCGTACTACAATACGTTCTTCAAAACCACGCACGTCCCCGCCATCGCATTGGCCAAAAAGATTGCCGAACTCGCGCCCGGTGATCTGAACCACGTGTTCTTTGCTGGATCGGGATCAGAGGCCAACGACACCAATATCCGCATGGTGCGCCACTACTGGGCGCTCAAGGGCAAGCCGACCAAGTCGGTTATCATCAGCCGCAAAAATGCCTATCATGGCTCGTCCGTTGGATCGGGCAGTCTGGGTGGCATGGCCCCGATGCATGCCCAAGGCGGGCTGCCAATCCCGGACATTCTACACATCAACCAACCCAACTGGTGGGCCGAAGGCGGTGGCATGGACCGCGACGCTTTTGGTCTGGCCCGCGCGCAGGAGCTGGAACAGGCAATCCTTGATCAGGGCGAAGACCGGATAGCCGCCTTTATCGCCGAACCAATCCAAGGGGCGGGTGGCGTCATTGTGCCCCCCGACACCTACTGGCCGGAAATTCAGCGCATCTGTGACAAGTACGAGATTTTGTTGATCGCCGATGAGGTCATCTGTGGCTTTGGCCGCACCGGGAACTGGTTTGGAACGCAAACGCTCGGGATCAAGCCACACATCATGACGATCGCCAAGGGGCTCAGCTCCGGCTATCAGCCGATCGGCGGTTCGGTCGTGTGCGACGAAGTCGCCGAAGTGATCGGATCGGACGAGTTCAATCACGGCTATACTTATTCCGGTCACCCGGTTGCGAGTGCTGTCGCATTGGAAAACCTCCGCATTCTTGAAGAGGAAGACATTGTGGGACACGTCCATGACGTCGCCGGTCCTGCTCTGGCGGAGACATGGCACGGCCTGTCAGATCACCCGCTTGTCGGGGAAACGACGCTTGTCGGCATGATGGCATCGCTCGCCCTGACACCAGACAAAGAAAGCCGCGCCAAGTTCGCGATGGACGCTGGAACCGCTGGGTTCTTGTGCCGCGAGCGGTCCTTTGCCAATAATTTGGTGATGCGCCATGTCTATGACCGGATGGTGGTATCACCGCCGCTGGTCATCACTCCCGAAGAAATTATCGAACTGGGTAAGCGTGCACGCGTGGCATTGGATGAGTGCTATGGCCAGTTGAAAGAGCATGACATGCTGAAACCGGCAGCGTGACCCAATCTGTTGCGCTGCGAGAGGCCAACCCTTCGCACTGTCGGTGAATTCTCAACCAGAAAAAGCCGGGGTCCCGTTGACCACTTTAGGCTTTGACGATCATTGATCTGGGACGGTCACAGAAACACTCGGCCGCGCCGCTTTCGGCAATCCGAATGCTCTCTGTAATCGAAAGGCCCCAGCCATCCATCCAGAGTCCTGGCATGAAATGGAAGGTCATGTTGGGTTGCAATACGGTTTCGTCCTCCGCTCGAAAGGACATCGTGCGTTCCCCCCAATCAGGCGGATAGCTGAGGCCGATTGGGTAACCGCAGCGCGCCGTTCTTTCGATCCCGACTATGTTCAGTGCACGGTTCAGCGCAGCTGCGACATCACGTGTTTGATTGCCTGCCCTTGCAGCATCCAGCCCGGCATCTAGCCCTTCGATCAGGGCGGCTTCGGCGCGCTTCATCTCATCCGGGGGATCGCCCAGAAACACGGACCGGCACAATGGGACATGGTAGCGGCGATAGCAGCCCGCAATTTCGATGGTGGTGGCTTCGCCCCGCTCGAAAGGGCGGCCATCCCACGTCAGATGTGGAGCAGCGGCATCTGCCCCTGACGGCACAAGCGGGACAATGGCGGGATAATCGCCCCACGTTTCATCCACACCACGAATGGCATCGCGAAAGGCATCCGCGACCACTTCGTTCTTGGGCACACCCGGTTCAATCCGTTCTGCCATCCCATCCACAACCGCTTCGGAAATCCGCGCCGCCTTACGCATCATACTGATCTCGGCCTCTGACTTGACAGCACGGCACCAATTCACAAGCCCGGTTGCATCCGTAGGGTCGACACCGGCCTGCGCAAGAACCGCATGGGCTTTGGCCGAGTAGTAGTAATAGTCCATTTCCACGCCGACACGGCCTGATAGATGGGTCGCCAAATCCTCCATCGGATGGCGATCCGGCGTCTGAATGTAGTGTTCGGCATATCCAACCGCACGGTCCGGTGCCATCCAGGCGGTGCGCAAAGCGCCTGCCACATCCTGTGCACGTCCCCACCACAACGGGTCGGCATCATGGGTCACGACGACGCCCTGATGGACATAAAACGACCAGCCGTCATAGCCTGTCAGCCAGCACATGTTCGACGGATCCGTGACCAGTAAGCTGTTCAGATTTGCACGCTCCATAGCCATCCGAACGCGCGCCAAACGCTGTTTATACTCCGACATTTCAAATGCCGCGTCCCTGATTCCCATCAAAATCTCCGCTATTGCTGTCAGCACACTTGCCCAAAAACCTGCAATTTTGCAGTGAAATCGACCAGATTGACGTGTCTTGTCTCATTTTGCAGGCTTGCTGGTTGCAAGATGGGGTCGGTCCGGATTTACATGTGGCAACAAGTGGGTAACCACGAAAGCAATAACGGGGAGCCAATTATTGGCCGATACTGCGACCGATCAGGCGTTCGTTGAATTCGAACGCGTGCAGAAGAGTTACGATGGCGAGAACCTCGTCGTCAAAGATCTTAACCTCTCCATGCCCAAGGGCGAGTTTCTGACAATGCTTGGGCCTTCGGGGTCCGGCAAAACGACTTGCCTGATGATGCTGGCCGGGTTCGAGACAGCGACACATGGCGATATCCGTCTGGATGGAGTGTCCATCAACAACATCCCGCCGCACAAGCGCGGTATTGGCATGGTGTTTCAGAACTACGCCCTGTTTCCACATATGACCGTGGCCGAAAACCTCAGCTTCCCGCTTGAGGTTCGTAAGATCGGCAAGGACGAACGCGAGAAGAAAGTGATGCGTGCGCTTGGTATGGTGCAGATGCAGGACTTTGCTGGACGTCGGCCTGCGCAACTGTCCGGCGGTCAGCAGCAGCGTATCGCTCTTTCGCGTGCATTGGTGTTTGAGCCCGAGCTTGTCTTGATGGATGAACCACTGGGCGCTCTGGACAAACAACTGCGTGAAACACTGCAGTTCGAAATTACGCGCCTTGCCCACGATCTTGGCATTACAACCGTTTATGTCACGCACGATCAAACCGAAGCGCTGACCATGTCTGATCGCGTTGCCGTCTTTGATGATGGACGCATTCAACAGCTTGCACCGCCTGATACGCTTTACGAAGAGCCACAGAACAGTTTCGTGGCCCAGTTTATCGGTGAGAACAACACACTGATGGGCACCATCGACAAAATCGCCGGAGACACTTGTGTCGTGCGCCTTGATGATGGCAGCCTGATTGACGCCAAACCCATCAACGTCAGCGAGCAAGGCCAGCGCACCCGCGTATCCATCCGCCCAGAACGGGTAGAAATGGACAAGACCAGACTGAATCCGGATGCGCACACTCTCAAAGCCGAAGTGCTCGAATTCATTTATATGGGTGACATCTTTCGCACGCGCCTTCGGGTTGCGGGCAGCGATGATTTCGTCATCAAAACACGCAACGCACCTGATCAGATCCGCCTTAAACCGGGCGCACAGATTGATATCGGGTGGATGCCAAATGATTGCCGGGCGCTTGACGCCTGAGCACGTAAACTAGGCCGGGGCGAAGCCCGACGTCCGGCCTTTTTACACTCAACTACGGGCTTAAACAGTGGGAGTAACACAATGAAACTCGCAAAAACCCTTATGGCAACGACAGCACTCACCGTCGCCTCGGGAACTGCATTTGCCGATGGCCACATGGCCAGCGACATGACACTCGTTAGCTGGGGCGGCGCATACCAGGCCAGCCAGCAAAACGCCTATGTCGCACCTTATGTCGAAATGAACCCCGGCGTCACAGCCGTATGGGACGAAAGCTCAGCCGAAGCCGTGGCCAAACTGCGCGCCATGAACGAAGCCGGCAACGTCACATGGGACGTCGTTGACGTTGTGGCTGCCGACGCAATCCGTCTGTGCGACGAAGGCCTTGCGCTGGAAATCGATGCCGACGAACAGCTGGCTGCAGCACCCGATGGCACATCTGCGTCTGACGACTTTGGTGATCTTCTGGTCTCCGACTGCTTTATCCCGCAGATCGTCTATTCGACCACGTTCGGTTATCGCACGGACCTTGTTGGCGACACACCTCCGACCGAAGTCTGCGCCGTGTTCGACACAGATGCCTATCCGGGCAAGCGCTCGCTTGAAAAGCGTCCGATCAACAACATGGAATGGGCTCTGCTCTGTGACGGTGTGGCCAAAGAAGACGTTTATGACGTTCTGGCCACTGCAGAAGGTCAGGATCAGGCTCTTGCCAAGCTCGACACCATCAAGGACGACGTGATCTGGTGGTCGGCAGGTGCGGATACACCTCAACTGTTGGCCGATGGCGAGGTCATCATGGGCTCGACCTATAACGGCCGTCTGTTTGCTGCGATCGAAGAGCAAGACCAGCCCATCGGCATGCTTTGGGACGCGCAGGTGTTTGACCTTGACGGTTGGATCATCCCAACGGGTCTGAGCCCCGAGCGTGAAGCCCGCGCGCTGGACTTCATCAAGTTCGCGACAGACACACAGCGTCTGGCCGATCAAGCCAAGTGGATTTCCTATGGCCCCGCACGCGCCTCATCCGCCCCACTGGTCGGTCAGCACGCGGAACTGGGTATCGATATGGCACCACACATGCCAACCGATCCTGAAACCGCAAAGAACACGTTCCTCAACAACTACGAGTTCTGGGCTGACAATCGTGACGACATCGACGCCAAATTCCAGGCGTGGCTGGCTCAATAATCCTGTAGGGCGGGACTAGTCCCGCTTTACGAATTCAAAACACGCGTAAGGCGGGGGCATTCCCCGCCTTGCACAACAAAACCCCCGGAGACGACGATGCCCAAAGGTTACATCATCGGCCACATCACAGTGAACGATCCCGAGGCGTACAAAGAGTACATCGAAAAGGATACACCGATCCTGCTGGCCATGGGCGCTGTCCCCATTGTGCGCGGCGGGCAGGCACAAGTGATGGAGGGCGAGACGCAAAACCGGCATGTCGTCTTTGAATTCCCGTCTTACGAGGCCGCCTTGGCTGCCTATAATGACCCAGAATATCAGGAAGTGGCCAAAATTCGTCACCGCTCCGCGACCAGTACAATCCTTGTCGTAGAAGGGGTCTGAGCGATGGCTGAGACAATGCTTGCCGCTGATGGTACGCCGCTCAAACGCAGCCTCGCCCGTGCACTACGCCGACAGAAAATGCGTGCTCTGGCGCTGATTGCGCCGCTTCTGCTGTTTGTCGTCATCACATTCATTGTGCCCATCGCATCCATGCTGTTCCGTTCTGTAGAGAACGAGATTGTCAGCAACACATTGCCCTACACAGTCGAAGCGTTGGCCAGTTGGGACGCAAACCAAGACGCACTGCCGTCCGAAGACGCATTTCAAGCGATGTTCTTTGACATGTTCGTCGCCGCCGAAGCCAAACGGCACACCCGCCTCGGTACCCGGCTGAACTATGAAACCACCGGGCTTTCCTCGCTATTCCGCCAATCTGGCCGCAAGCTCGACGACATAGCTGACATCTCTTACGAACCGCTCGAAGACCTCGACAAAGCACGGGACGAGGCAGAAACCTGGCTCGCCCTGATGACTGCCCGTGCCGGCGCGGATGACGACCGGTTGACCACTCAGCGCGGACGCATCGCACGCCTGACCGATAGCGAAACGATGGGCGACATCAACTTTGCGCCAGATGCCGAAGTGTCCGCACTCTTGCCTCTCGCCGCGCGCGAATACACCGCTTGGGCCATATACGTCGCGACACAAGACGAACGCGATCCGGCTACGCGCGATCCGTGGGAAGCCGTTGCACCGGCACTCGTCATTGATCTCCAAACTGCAGACCTTGGCGGATATAGCGGCCCGTCTGCGGAGATGCTTCGAGCAGCACAAAGTGCCAATTTATCCGCGCCGAACTTCACCGCTGCCTTTGCAGACGTAGATGAAGAATGGGGTACAGCGGTTCCATGGGAAACGATTCAAACCCACTCAGGCAAGTATACCAGCGGCTACTTTCTGAATGCAGTGGATGCTCAGAAAACAGCCGATGGCATGGCTTGGCAGCCCGAAAACAAGCAGATCCTGATAACGCTCTTCGGGCGGACGATCTGGATGTCCCTTCTGATCATGTGTTCGTGCATCCTGCTTGGCTATCCGATCGCATGGCTGCTGGCCAACTTGCCAATGCGACAGGCAAACCTGTTGCTGATCCTCGTGCTGCTGCCTTTCTGGACCTCGCTTCTGGTGCGGACCTCCGCTTGGAAAGTGATGTTGCAGCAACAAGGCGTAATCAACGATGTTCTGGTTTGGATTGGGTTGGTGGCAGACGACAACCGACTGATCATCATCAACAACCAGTTCGGCACGATCGTGTCGATGACGCATATCCTGCTGCCGTTCATGATCCTGCCGATGTATTCGGTCATGCAAACCATTCAACCAAGCTACCTGCGCGCTGCAAAATCGCTGGGTGCCACAAACTGGACAGCCTTCTGGCGGGTCTATTTCCCACAATCCATTCCGGGGATCGGAGCAGGGTCGATCCTCGTCTTCATCCTCGCCATCGGCTACTACATTACGCCGGAAATCGTGGGCGGAACCAAGGGCGTCTTCATCTCGAACCGGATCGCCTACCACATCTCGTCATCGCTGAACTGGGGGCTGGCCGCCGCCTTGGGCACCATCCTTCTGGTGGCGGTGCTGATCCTCTACTGGGCCTATGACAAGATCGTGGGCATCGACAACGTGAAGCTGGGGTAAGAAACATGGGCCTTCCACCATATGCCACGCTGGGTCAGCGGATCTGGTACTACAGCTTTCGCGTTATTTGCGGGCTGATCTTCTTCTTCCTGATCGCGCCCATTGTCGTGGTCATGCCGCTTTCGTTCAATGCGCAGGACTTCTTTACCTTCACGCCTGAAATGCTGCGGCTGGACCCGGAAGGCTATTCGCTCAAACACTACGAAGACTTTTTCACCAACCCGCAATGGCAGTTGGCAATGAAGAATTCGCTGATCATCGCGCCTATCGCGACGATCATCTCGGTCAGCCTTGGTACCCTTGCCGCCATCGGACTGTCGCAAAGCCATGTGCCCTTCAAAGGGACAATCATGGCGATCCTGATCTCACCCATGATCGTCCCTCTGATCATCTCGGACACGGGTATGTTCTTTTTCTACTCGTCTTTGGGCAACTGGATGGAAAACACGCTGGGTCTCGACAAAGGGTTTGTGGGTTACATCAAAGTCATTCTTGCCCACGCCGTGCTTGGCATCCCCTTCGTCATAATCACGGTGACCGCCACGCTGGTAGGCTTTGACCGCTCCCTGACACGGGCTGCAGCGAACATGGGCGCAGGGCCCGTCACCACTTTCTTCCGCGTGCAAATGCCCTTGATCCTGCCCGGCGTCATCTCGGGCGGCCTCTTTGCTTTCATTACATCCTTTGACGAAGTGGTCGTGGTGTTGTTCGTCGGCTCCGCTAGTCAAAAGACACTGCCATGGCAAATGTTTATCGGCCTGCGCGAGCAGATCAGCCCGACAATTCTGGCCGTGGCAACGATCCTCGTAGTGATCTCAATCTGTCTGCTGACGACGGTGGAGCTCCTGCGGCGCCGGTCAGAACGGTTGCGGGGCATGTCACCGGGCTAAGGCTTCTTCTGACCAAAAAGTACCATGGGGGAGTCCGCAAGGACGGGGGTGAAACCCCCTAAAACATGGTGTAGCGCAGCCTCATTCGGATCACCGCAACTTCTTGAGCAGTTCCAGCGATGCATAGCCATCCGGCACTAGCCCCCGCGCGCGCTGAAATCCACGCACCGCTTCAAGCGTCTTGGGCCCGATCTTGCCATCCACGCCCTGGGTATCAAACCCGGCGGCGTTCAATCGCCGTTGCATTTCCTGACGCTCGGAAAAGGTCAGTGCCCGATCATCTCGCGGCCAACTGGCCTTGAACTTTGATGAACCGCCGATCCGGTCACTCAGGTGCCCAACGCCGATCACATAGGCGTCCGCCGCGTTGTACCGCTCAATCACCCCAAAGTTGTCGAAAATCATCAGCGCAACACCCCGACTACCCGCAGGCAGGAGGATAGACGCCTGCCCGTGGTTCGGCACGGCCTTTCCATCCATACCCACGACACCCAACCGCGCCCAGCGAGCGGGTGTGCGGGTGATTTTGCGATTGGCCGATGCGAAATCGAAATTGCGCGGCAATTGGACTTCGACACCCCAAGGCTGGCCCTTGGTCCACCCGAATTTTGCCAGATACGCGGCGGTCGAGGCAAGCGCATCGGTCGGATCATCCGACCAGATGTCGCGCTTTCCGTCGCCGGTGAAATCCACCGCGTAGTCCAGATATGAAGTCGGAATGAATTGCGTATGGCCCATGGCCCCGGCCCAAGACCCTGTCATGTTACGCGGGCTTGTGTCGCCACTCTGCAGGATCTTCAGCGCTGCGATCAGCTGCTCTTCAAAAAACGCACCGCGACGGCCATCATAGGCCAGTGTCGCAAGGCTCTGGATCACGTCGCTTTGACCGCGAAACGTCCCATAGTTGCTTTCCAGCCCCCAGACCGCGACAACGACTTCCTTTTCAACGCCATACCGGGCCTCGATCGCTTCGAGCACGCGGCGGTGTTTGCGCAGCGCGGCGCGCCCGTTCTCGACCCGCTTGTTTGAGGCCGCGCTGTCTAGATATTCCCAGATGGTCTTGGAAAATTCCGACTGGTTGCGGTCGCGCTTGATCACGTCGGGGTCGTAGTGGACGCCCCGAAACGCGGTGTCAAAGACGTCGCCACGGATGCCCTGGGACTGCGCGCGGGCCCGCATCCCGACACGCCAATCCTGAAACCCGGCATCCTTGACCGACGGGGCAACCTGAGGTGGCGCTTGTTCAGCCACTGCCGTTGGGCGCAGTTTTGGGCGCGCAACAGAGAGGCCCGGCACCGTCAGAATTGGAATGGATGCAGCGCGGGTAACTTCACCTCCACTGGGGCGCAACTCCGGCCTCAGCGACCCGCTGATGGTTTGCGCTGACGCTGATTGCGCCATCAAAAGGACGCCGCCAACGGCCCCTAGGGTGACTGCCCACCGCATTTTTTGCCTCATGCTCGCTTTTTTTCGCGTTGATCTCATTCTAGCGAAAATAGTGTCGCCGCGAAAGGCTTCAATCTGTGCCTGTGCGGTCCCTTGCCCGTCTGTCATCTTCGGCACGCAGATGGGCAAGATGATCGCGCAGCAGCGACACGCGGTGTGGGCGAAAGCTGTCTTGGGTGACAGAGAGGTCATCCATCCGATCAAGGCGGAAAATCCTGAAATCCTGGCGGAGGTGACACCAGGCGAGCAGCACATTTGTTTCGTCGAAATAGACGATGCCCAACGGTTTAACCGCTCGTTCCGTCGCAGCCCCGTTGGCATCGTGATAGGCAAAGCGCACACTCACTTCATCCCATGCCGCTTGCCGTAGCGCCGCTACATCTATGCGCGGTTCAAGACGTTGGCGATACCGCCGTGCGTCCAACACCGCATGCTGCAGTCGGTGGGCCTGTTTGGGGGGTACGCGTGCCTGGATCTTGGCCAGAGCCGAGCTTGCTGCTTTCGCCAGGGAGGGATCAGCAATTGCCGCAACATCCCGCAGGCCCAGCACAAGTGCCTCCAGCTCATCATCCTCAAAACCCAAGGGGGGCAGGGTCGCGTCCTCAATCAGGGTGAACCCAAACCCGGCCTCGCCATCAATCACCGCGCCAAGGCCGCGCAACTCGTCAATGTCGCGATAGATCGTGCGCAGGGACACGTCCATTTCATAGGCCAGCGACTGCGCCGTAATGGGCGGCGTCAGGCGGCGCAGGGTTTGCATCAATTGGAACAGACGATGGGTACGGGTCATGACATGACCTTACCACAAATCCTGTCAGAAAATGTCAGTAAGAAACCGTTACCTCTTGCGGCTGACCTTGCGCTTGACCTTGTCACCACGGCGCTTGGACTTGACGGCCTTGCGGCGTGGACTGCGGCCTGCCGGGCTGCTCCGGCCTTTGGGCAGCGATTTGCCATCCAGCGTCAGCAGATCAAGCGCAATGCCCCCTGTCACCGGCACTGCTTCGGCGAGCCGAACAGTTGCACGTTGGCCCACACTGATGATCAGCCCGGTATTCGACCCCATCAGCGTCCCCGCCTCACGATCAAAGTGGAAATACTCTGCACCGATCGACCGCATTGGCACCAAACCGTCAGCACCGCTGTCATCTAGCTTCACAAAGATCCCGAACTTGGCAATTCCGGCAACCCGCCCCTCCATCTCGTCCCCGACCCGCTCGCTGAGATAGGCGGCCAGATAGCGGTCCGTCGTGTCCCGCTCAGCGGCCATGGACCGCCGTTCCGTGTCAGAAATGTGCGTGCCCGTCTTTTCCAGCGCGTCGGCATCTTCAGCCCGTAGCCCATCATTGCCCCAGCCATGCGCCGAAATCAGAGCACGATGCACGATCAGGTCCGCGTAGCGACGGATGGGCGAGGTGAAATGCGCGTAGTTCTTAAGGGCCAGGCCAAAGTGCCCGAAATTGACCGGGCCATAGTAGGCTTGGGTCATCGAACGCAGAGTCGACAGGTTGATCAACTCCGCATCGTCCGTATCTCGTGCCTGATTCAGCAGGCGGTTCAAGTGCGCAGTCTTGAGCACCTGCCCCTTGGCAAGGTTGAGACCCGCCGCCTGAGCCGTCTCGCGTAAGGCGTTCAGCTTTTCCGGCGCAGGTTCTTCGTGGTTACGGAACAATAGTGGAGATTTTTTTGCGTTGAGCGTTTCGGCAGCGGCGACATTGGCCAGCACCATAAACTCTTCAATCAGGCGGTGCGCATCCAGCCGGTCCATGAAAGCAACCGACGAAACCGTGCCGTCCTCTTCCAGCACAATCTGGCGTTCCGGGAGGTCCAGCTCAAGCGGTTGCCGGCGGTGACGCGCCTCTACCAATGCGGCATAAGCGGCATAAAGCGGCTTCAAAACAGGCTCTAAAAAAGGCGATGTGCGGTCATTCGGAGTGCCGTCGATAGCCGCCTGCACCTCTTCATAATTCAGAGAGGCGGGCGAACGCATAAGCCCGCGATGAAATGCGTGTCCGATCTTTTCCCCATGTGCATCGATCTGCATGCGCACGGCAATGCACGCGCGTGGCACCCCTTCGTGCAACGAGCACAGATCACCCGACAAACGGTCCGGCAGCATCGGAACAACGCGGTCCGGAAAGTAGGTTGAGTTTCCCCGCTTCTTGGCTTCGCGATCCAAGGCAGAGCCGGGCGTGACATAGGCCGCCACATCCGCAATCGCGACCCAGATGACGTGCCCACCATCGTTCTTGGGATCGTCGTCCGCATGGGCATAGCAGGCATCGTCGTGATCGCGCGCATCCCACGGATCGATAGTGATCAGGGGCATGTCGCGCAGATCGGTGCGCCCTTTCAACCCTTTCGGCTTTTGCGCATCCGCTTCGGCCACCACGTCATCGGGGAACGCATCCGGGATACCGTGTTCATGGATGGCAATCAGCGACACGGCCTTGGGCGCGCCCGGATTGCCCAGCCGTTCGACCACGCGGGCACGTTGCAACCCGATGCGCGACTTTGGGCCCGCCTGCTCGGCCTCAACCAATTCGCCATCCTTTGCCCCACCCGTCGCGTCACTGGGCACAGACCACTCATTCTGGCTGCCCTTGTTCACGGGAACGATCCGGCCCCCTTCGGCACCCTGGCGAAAAACACCAAGAATGCGGGCGGGATTGGTCCCGATGCGGCGGATCAGGCGCGCTTCGTAGTGGTGATCATCTGCCTGTACCAGCGTCAGCCGTGCCAGAATGCGGTCACCAGCGCCAAGGGCCGGGTCGGACGCGCGCGGAATCACCAGCACCCTGGGTTCAACTCCGGTGCCGTGCCATTCCATGGGTCGGGCAAACAGATCACCGTCGTCGTCCGGAGCGGTCACAAGTAGCACGCTCACCGGTGGCAAGCGGTCAGGGTCAGAATAGGTTTTCTTGCGCTTTTCAAGATGCCCCTCGTCGGCCAACTCTTTGAGCAAGCGTTTGAGATCAATCCTCGCAGCCCCTTTGATCCCAAAGGCTTTGGCAATATCGCGCTTGGCTGTGAGGGTCGGATTGGCGGCGATCCAGTCAAGGATCTCGGGCTTGGTCGGGATGCGGCTCATGTCTGATCAGGTAGCACGCATGCTATATGGCGTCATGGCAAATCGTCGCCTGTGTCTACATCGGCGAGCGTACGGATCAGCGCCACACGTTTTCTTACAAAGGCTGCACGGCTGTCTGCCAACGCATGCTCGCTGGACCAACGCACCCCATCCAAAGCCCTAGGATGCAAAACAGAGCCTAACTTGGCCCCAATCAGCCAATACCCCCCATCCGCGGCCGGACCAAACACCACGTCATGATTCCCAAGTGCCGCAAATCCTTCGGCGATATGCGAACGGGTGATCCCCGGAACATCAGCGCCGATCACACAGACCGGCCCTATAGCAAAACGCATCACGCGCACCATGCGGTCCCCCAGATCACCGCGGCCTTGAGGCCACCGGGCGAAACGCATGGGCCAAGAGCGTGACGTAATCCCCTCAATGTCCGGGGCCACAGCCAAGACCACATCCCAACGCGGATCCTCAATGCGACGCAGCAAACGCCTCACTTGATGACGAAACCACCAGGTTGCAGGAACCATTCCGATATCGCGTGCCAGTCGCGTCTTGACCCGACCCGGGCGCGGCACTTTAACCATAATCACGAGAGCAGGCCTCAAAGAGCGCATTCCATATCGCGGTGCGGAAGCCCTGCATCGTCATAGACAGGGCCGAATGCGGCAAACCCAAGCTTTTCATAAAACGGTACGGCGTGTATTTGTGCGCCCAGCTGTGCCCGCGCCAGACCCGACTGCTGGCGCGCTATATCAAGGCAAGCCGTGATAATAGCGGCGCCAAGACCTTTGCCACGTGCGTCTTTCAACACGCAAACCCGCCCGATCTTGGCCGTTTCACCGCTGATCAATATCCGTGCGCAGCCGACTGGCTTCGCGTCCAAAAGAGCAAGCATATGCAAAGCCTCGTCATCAAAACCGTCGATTTCGTCGGCGAGGCTCACGCCTTGCTCTTCCATGAACACTGTGCGCCGCAGGGCAAGGCAGGTGGCCAGATCATCGGTCTGCGATATCGTCCAGTTCATGCAAAATAGTCTCGCAAGATACGGCCATAAATTGCCTTCAATTGGCGAATGTGATCGACGCGGACATGCTCATCAACCTTGTGCATCGACTGTCCTACAAGGCCGAATTCGACGACCGGGCAGTGGTTTTTGACGAAACGCGCATCCGAGGTGCCACCGCTCGTGCTGAGCACCGGAACAACCCCTGTCTCCGCTTCAACCGCGCGGGCCACCAAGTCAGACAGCGGCCCTGGCGGCGTGAGAAAGCTTTCACCCGAAACCTTGATGCGTATGTCGACGTCGACGTCATATTCATCCGAGATCGCCTTGGCTTTCGCATGCAGCCAAGCCGAAAGACTGTCACCGCTGTGCATGTCATTGAAGCGGATATTCACGGCGGCCCGAGCCTCAGCCGGAATCACGTTGGTCGCCGGATTGCCGGTGTCCACCGTCACAATCGCAAGGGTAGACGCATCGAAATGGTCCGTACCCATATCCAGCTTGTGACTGGCAAGTTGGTCCATCAGGCGGATCAAAGCGGGCAACGGGTTGTTGGCGCGGTGTGGATACGCCGAATGGCCCTGCATGCCGGTAACGGTAAACCAAGCCGTCATGGAACCGCGCCGCCCGATCTTCATCATCTCGCCCATGGTTTCGGGACAGGTTGGCTCGCCGACCAGACAGACACTCATCGCCTCGCCGGCACCCGTCATATGATCCAGTAGAGCCGTGGTGCCGTCTGTTGCATCGCCTTCCTCATCGCCGGTGATGGCAAGGATGACGGCCCCGTCCGGAGGGGTCGTCGTCACAAAATCCACAGCCGCCGCGGCAAAGGCGGCCACGCCGGACTTCATATCCGTTGTACCGCGCCCAAACATGACGCCGTCCTGTATCTCTGCCGCAAACGGATCCACGGACCACGCCGCCGCATCCCCCACAGGCACCACATCCGTATGACCGTTAAACCCCAAAGTACGGGCATGCCCCTTGGGGCCCCATCGTGCAAAGAGATTGCGGATACCACCGCGATCTGCCCAAGCGCACTCAAATCCTACCGCCTCAAGTAAGCTATGCAAAACGTCCAACGCTCCACCATCTGCAGGGGTGACTGACGGACAGCGCACAAGATCAGCTGTCAACGCGACGGGATCAGTGTCTGACATAGGTTCTTCCTACCGCAGGTTGTGGCGAAAAGGTCGCGTTTTCCGGGCCTTGGCACAACAAGATAGTTAACAACAGGTTAACTCGTGTGCTAGGGTTTGGTGATAATAATACAGCCCGAGGCAGGGTAACAGCAGTTCGGTCGCCAACGTGTGACCAAATCGACGTGCAAAACCAGCACGAAATGTCGCGCGGAAATCCGCGTGCGCTGCACCTGTTCTGCTTTCGGTCATCACGTGGGCAGAACATGGTTTCAGCAGTAGACATCCCCGTCACTACGGTGCGCGAAGGCACCAACGCGGAAGACATGGCGAACGCCATCTTCGGGAATGGCGTCTCTGTCCTATCGGCTTCCTATACCGGAGATATCGACAGCGCTGGCATCTACAATGTCGATACCAACGCTGCACTTGGAACGACCCCGGGACGGACTGGCGTTATCCTGTCGACGGGAGAGGCCGAGGATTACACAAACTCATCTGGTGAGGCGAACCAATCCAACTTTACGTCTACGAATACGTCCGGCCAGAACAACAATAGCGACTTCAACGCCGCGGCTGGTGCGCGCACTTACGATGCGTCTTATCTGGATGTAGATTTTATTCCCGACAACAACGTGATGACGATGCAGTTCACGTTCAGCTCGGATGAATTCCCCGAATTCCAGAATTCGATTTTTCAGGATTTTGTTGGAGTTTGTGTCTATGGGCAGTTGTTCGAGAGGGAGGTCTGTTATGGCTTTATCGACACTGGGATCCTCAACATCACCACCTATGAAAACCTCTACGTCGACAACACCAGCGACGACTTCAACACAGAGATGGATGGCTTTACCCTGACACTCAGCCTGACGATGGTTGTGAACCCAGGGCAGGTAAATTCGATCCGGATCGGCATTGCGGATGTTAGTGACAGCTCATTTGATTCAAATCTGTTGATTGCCGCCAACTCAGTTCAAACGGATCTGGTTGCAATAACGGACTCGGTCAATGTGGACCCTGACGGGTTCAACACGATCAATGTTCTCGACAACGACGTCGCTGACACGGGTTCCACGCTGACCGTTACCCATATCAACGGCAAGCCAGTGAGCATCAACTCTGAAATCACCTTGCCCACCGGACAGAAAGTCACGCTCGGCGCGAATGGTCAGTTGACCATCGAAGGGGACGGTGACGAAGAAGACTTTAACTTCACCTATGCCATCACCGATGGTGTCAATACAGACACCGGTTTCGTCAACGCTACGTCCATTCCCTGTTTCGTGGCCGGAACCCGCATTGCAACGCCGAACGGCGATATTGCCGTCGAGCATTTGCGTCCCGGCGATCTGGTCCTGACGCAGGACGATGGCCCACAAGCTTTGCGTTGGGTCGGCGCCCGTGCTGTTGCGGCAACCGGTGACTTTGCGCCCATTCTAATTCGTGCCGGAACCTTTGGACCCCATGGAGACGTCATGGTCTCACCCCTGCACCGTGTGCTGATCCGGGATTGCGTTGCAGAATTACTATTTGGCGATGCTGAAGTGCTCGTGGCGGCCAAAGACTTGGTGAACGATCATTCGGTCACACGTCAGATCGGCGGGGAAGTAACCTATGTCCACCTCATGTTCGACAAGCATCAGGTGGTATTCTCGGATGGCTTAGCTACCGAAAGTTTCCTGCCGGGGCCTCAAACGGTCAAGAGCATGGAGGCTGACGCCGTCGATGAAATCTGTGCCATTTTCCCTGAATTAGACCCACATACCGGAGACGGATACAGCCCCGCAGCGCGCCGCATGCTCAAAGGGTACGAGGCGACTTTGTGGCGCACAGCGCAGGCTGCCGCATGAGCTGGATTGGCCTGACGGATCATCTGGACGGACGCTTTGCCCGCTCTGGGTTAGACCGCGATCACAGCAACGCAGGTCGTCCAAAACTACTTGATCGCGGGACGTTCATGTTTGAATCGCACGTGCCCGGAAAAGTACGCCCGCACGACCTTGTCGGGATCACCCATCACTCCCCATGGCCGCGTGCCCTGATGTTCAGCGCGTTGCCCGGTGGCGGCGTAGCGATGGTGCACCGCCACAAGGACGACTTGATCCATTCGGCGCTTAAATGGTCGGGGGATGGTCGGGCTCACACGCTGCGCGTGACATATGCCTGGGACACGCAAACAAGCTGGGGCCGTTTGGCGCTTGAACAACCCGCGGGTGGGCCGACAATCACCAACACAGTGCACGCACCCCACCCACAGATCGCCGAAGATATGCGGGATTTGATGTTAGGCGCGACCGAACGGACGCTTTCGCGGGACGTGTTGTTTGCCGCACTATCGACGAAGGTTACTCCGATAGGACCAATGCCGACGCTGCATCCCGAAACCCCTATTGCCACGCCCGGCGGTTACAAAGATGCCGGGCGCCTGCAGCGAGGCGATACAGTCATTACCGATGCCGGTGCTATCGTGCCAGTATTGAACATAGTGCGCGCGCGGATGCCTGAACGGGGCAGCTTTGCCCCTGAGCGCCTACGAGAACCCAACAACGGTCTGACACACGAAGTCGTCGTAGACCCTAAACTGAGACTGGTCTTGCGTGGTTCCGAAGTGGAATACATGTTTGGACAAGAGGCGGTGCTGGTCCCGGCCCGCCATGTTGTGAACGGCTATGCCGCGAATTGGGCCACCACCGGAGCTCTCATCGACTATGTACAGGTCGTTCTGCCGGGGCACGAAGTTCTGCTAGCTGCCGGTTGTCCGGTAGAGAGCCTTTATATCGGGCGCATCAGGCGGGATGAGGCACGATTGGCCGCCAGCGTTTTACATCATGCATCAAGCCGCCTGTTGCCCGAACACGCCAAACCATTTCATCAAGTACTGCGTCCGTTTGAGGCAATCACGTTGCTTGACCAGCGCGCCGCTTAGTCAGCATCAGCTTCATCGCCGAAGAACGGCGTCATTTGCGCGACGATCACTGAGTTTTCGTCCAGAGCGCGTTGCATCAATTCCCGCTCATCCGCCCCAATCTCATGACCCTCGGCTTCTCGGTCTGCAATAGTGCCATATCCGGTTACATCCAGAGGGGCCGTGTCAGCCTGCTTGAGCAAGGCAACGGTTTCGCGCACCGCCTCGGCCTCGTCCACACCACTGGCAAAACACATCAGCGCCGCGCCAGTTGCGTCCTTGGGCAGTCCATCACCAGACTTGCGCCCGATCTGCACAACAAGGGTGTAAACCTGCTGGCGCGACGGTTTTTTGGGCTTTTTGCCCGTGTCAGTCACGTAACAGCTCGTTGATGGATGTTTTAGAGCGGGTTTGTGCATCAACCTTTTTGACGATCACTGCGCAATACAGATTCACACCGTTTTTGGACGGCATGGAGCCAGCTACAACAACCGATCCAGCGGGCACTTCACCGTAAGTGAATTCGCCCGTTTCGCGATCAACGATCTTTGTCGACTGGCCGATGAACACACCCATGCCCAGAACGGACCCTTCGCGCACGATACAGCCTTCGACGACCTCGGAGCGGGCTCCGATGAAACAGTTGTCCTCAATGATCGTCGGTCCCGCCTGCATTGGCTCTAACACGCCACCAATGCCAACGCCGCCCGACAGGTGCACGTTCTTGCCGATTTGGGCGCAGGATCCGACCGTTGCCCATGTGTCCACCATCGTGCCACTGTCAACATAGGCCCCAAGGTTCACAAATGATGGCATCAGGACCACGCCGGGCGCGATAAATGCGGATTTGCGCACCACACAGTTTGGCACAGCACGGAAACCTGCAGCTTGCCACTGGTTGTCGCCCCAACCCTTGAACTTGGAATCGACCTTGTCCCACCAGCCACCAGCCTGTGGACCGCCATCGTGCTGTTCCATGTCCTTGATGCGGAAGCCCAGCAGCACGGCCTTTTTGGCCCACTGGTTCACGTGCCAGTCGCCATTGCCCTGCCGTTCGGCCACACGCAACTGACCGCTGTCGAGCGCGTTCAACGTATCTTCGATCGCCTCACGGGTTTCTCCGGTCGTAGCGGGCGTGATGGTATCACGGGCTTCCCAAGCGGCTTCGATTGCGGTTTCAAGCTGTGCGTTGGACATCGCGTCGTCTCCCCAAATGATCGCGGCGCTTAGACAACAATACGCGGCGCGGCGCAATCACATCTGGGCAAGCCCGTTCGCGCCGGGTACGCTGCGGACTGGCTACAGGAGCACATCTTGATGAAAGACGACCGACACAGCCCGTTCCGGGACGCCCATACCGACCGCACTGCCGCCGAAGGGGTGCCTGACACGCCCCAGACACGCTCGCCAGCATACGCACTGGCCTTCGCAGACGAAGAGTTCATGTGTCGAGAGGAGTTGCGGCCCGTCAGATTGCAGCTTGAATTACTAAAGCCCGAACTAATGATGAACGAAGCTGGTGTAGTATCTACTATCGTGCTGTTTGGCGGAGCACGCATCCCGGACCCAGTGGACAAGGCGTCGGCGCGTACAAAAACACTGGCTGACTTGTCGCACTTTTATGATGAGGCGCGCAAATTTTCGCGGCTGATGACAGAAAAATCAATGGCCAGCGGCGGTACGGAAAACATCATCGTGACCGGCGGCGGCCCCGGCGTGATGGAGGCAGGAAATCGCGGCGCATACGATGCGGGCGGGCGCTCAATCGGGCTGAACATCGTTCTGCCATTTGAACAAGCGCCAAATTCCTTCGTCACACCAGACCTTGCCTTTAATTTCCACTATTTCGCGATCCGCAAAATGCACTTCTTAATGCGTGCGCGCGCCATCTGCGTCTTTCCCGGCGGGTTTGGCACGCTGGACGAGCTTTTTGAGTCGCTGACCCTCATCCAGACAGGTCGGATGGAGCGCGTACCCTTCCTGCTTTTTGGTCGTTCGTTTTGGGAGGGGATCATCAACTGGGACGCCCTATCGGATGCAGGTACCATATCGGCGGATGACCTGGACTTGTTCCGCTTTGTGGACACGGCCGAAGAGGCCATTGAGATCATCGACAACTGGGGCTCAACCGAAAAACGTGGCGAGGTGCCCGGTCGGTAATGCTGCCAGGGTCAAAAACCTTCAGTCAGCTGCCGCAATTTAATGATTCAAGTGCCATCGCCAGATGGCTCAAGCCGATGCTTCGGCCGGTAACATACATACTTTGACCCGGTTCAACATTGTCTCGACAATGTCACCGGCTTCCGTTTCGCGGATGCTGTAGCCAAATCCAGCCAGACGGTGTTTCCATTCACGACGCGACAATGCCTTGCTCCGCTCGCTCATGACAAAATCAAGAATTTGCGCTTCTGCGAATTGGTCTTGGTCAACAATGATCGACATGGGTTTCTCCAGATGTATTCATTCTATGAATTTAGCATCGCCACACGGAATGGCGACAATCGTTCACGATCTGGAAATTGTTAGGACCAATTGTGGCCGGTTTCTGAACGGATTCAACCCAAGCCTGCATCTGCCGCAATTTGTGCACGGCTTTCCCGTGCACGTTCAGTTGCAGACTTCAACTGACCGCAAGCGGCCATGATGTCTTCACCACGTGGGGTTCGGATTGGGCTGGCGTATCCGGCTTTGTAAATTATGTCAGCGAATGCGCGGATACGGTTGTTCGAACTGCGGGTATAGGGTGCACCGGGCCATTCATTGAACGGGATCAGGTTGATCTTGGCCGGAATGCCGTCGATCAGCTTGATCAGCCGGCGCGCATCCTCATCACTATCGTTTACACCATTCAGCATTACGTATTCGAATGTGATGCGCTCAGAGTTGCGACCGCGCGGATAAGCGCGCAACGCGTCCAGCAACGTCTCAATGTTCCAGCGCTTGTTGATAGGCACCAATCGGTTGCGCACCTCGTCCGTGGTCGCATGGAAGGACACGGCCAGCTGACAGCCGATTTCATTTGCGGTGCGTTCGATCTCGGGCACAACACCGCTGGTCGACAAAGTGATGCGGCGACGGCTGAGCTGAATGCCCTCCTCGTCCATGGCGATCTTCATCGCATCGCGCACATTCTCAAAGTTATAAAGCGGCTCGCCCATGCCCATCAGAACGATATTGCTGAGCAACCGCGTTTCATCCTTGGGCGCGCCCGGTACAGGCCACTCCTCCAGATCATCGCGCGCCATCATAACCTGCCCGATGATCTCTCCAGCCGTCAGGTTACGCACCAGTTTTTGCGTGCCAGTGTGGCAGAAGGAGCAGGTGAGCGTGCACCCTACCTGAGAGGAGATACACAAAGTACCGCGCCCCTCTTCGGGGATGTAGACAACCTCAACCTCATGACCGCCAGCTATGCGCACCAGCCACTTGCGCGTGCCATCTTCGCTGACCTGTTTGGAGACGACTTCGGGAATCTCAATCACAAATTTTTCGGCCAGTTGGGCGCGATAGACCTTTGACAGGTTCGTCATCCCATCAAAATCGCGGACACCCCACTGGTAAATCCACTGCCAGATCTGGCCCACACGCATCTTGGCCTGCTTTTCCGGAGTCCCATGCGCGATCAGCGCTTCTCGCATGGCTGTACGGGTCAAGCCAACAAGGTTCACAGGCCCCTCCGGCAGCTTCCTGGGGATCGTCAGTACATCCTGCGTAATCGGCGCGTCAGCCATGGCAAAGGTCCAAACAGATAAGGTGATGCGCCCCTAATATAGGAAAAGCGCGGACGATCAAAAGGATTCGCCCGCGCCTTCACTTGGCCAGAATTACTTGGGGGGCAGCGCCCCCGTCACCGATTATTCAGCAGCGACCGCCTTGGGTTCCCAGGCAAACGGGGCAAAGGCCGCGTCCGTAGGTGTGTCGAACAACGAATTGGTAAAGTTCGAAAGCACCTTCTGACCATAGATCAGAACCGTATCAAGAATTGCACGCTCGTCATAACCCGCCGCCTCGAAGGCCGCGATTGCATCCGCACCGGGGCGGCCATGGGTGTCGCGGATGGCGAGTGTGAAGGTGCGCAACGCTTCCAGCTTTTCGGGCAGCGGTGTTTCATCACGCAGGGCGTTTACGATGGATTCGTCTATCTTTTCCATTTTCGCGATGCCAGTGTGTGCAGGCACACAATAGTGACAGCGGTTGGCCACGTTGACCGTCATCCAGACGACAGTGCGCTCTTCCGGGGTAAAGGCAGTGCCATGGATCGCAAGACGGTGCAGGTGCTGATACCCTTCCAGAAGGCCGGGGCTTGTCGCCATTACGCCGTGCAGGCTGGGCAAGCGGCCAAAGGCCTTGATTGAGTTTTCCAGCAAGGGCTTTGACGCCTCCGGGGCTGTGTCGAGTGTATGAACTGTTGTGGTAACCATGTCGGGTTCCTTTCCGGGTTGCATGGAAAAGCACTTAGTATGGTACCATTCAGTTCCAAACTATCAAAAAGCAGAAAGGGGTCGTGCATATCTGCACAACCCCTAACGCGTCTTTGATTTATCAGGTGCGGCTCAGCTGCCGCAGCGCGCCTCGGCATCTTCTACAGCGGCGGTAAAACCAAGCAGAGAAAACGTATCCTTGGTGGTTGTGCCACGACTGGACACGCCGGTCACGACGGCATCCGCCCCACGTTTCATCGCGGTCACAATCTTGCTGTCATCTGCCGGAGTCGCCGGCCACGCCCACTCACCATCTGTGAACAGCTCAAACTCATTGCCGCTGATGTTGACGTTCACGGTCGAACCCGACCGGAACGGGTACCCACCGGTAAAGGCAACCTGTCCCTTTGCCTCGGCACTGGGTCGATAGAACACCATCAACAAAATCTGTCCGCGCGTGGCAGCAACAACGCGGCCCTCGCGGGTGTTCACCGTCTCTTTCGGAGTGGCCACGCCCCAGCATTCTGTGGGGTCATCTTCGACAAAGACGCTCCAGTCCGTTTTGGCCGCCACACGGTTCGTGCTTTGCTCTTGAGCCATTGCACCGCTGGTCAAAAGCGCCAGCGCGCCCAATCCAACTGTGATCTTCGACATAAATCCCATTGTTACAGCCTCCAAGCTGTCCAAACCTCAATCACTGCACCGCTCCTCATGGCGCGCCATTTTCGGCGCATTCTCTTGCAAGGGCGGCAATTCTTCTCGACAAGTGGCACATTAGCGCGAAACGCGCGACGCGGGAATGGTCAATTGGCATGTTTTCGCGCAGATGTGAGGGAAAATATGACACATCCAGCCCATGGCGCAGTCACACTGGCCGAAGTGTGGCGCGGACCCTTTCTGGAAAGCGCCCATCAGGGGCATGCCGTGGTCTGTGATGAGACCGGCCAGATCGTGCAGGCATGGGGTGTGCCAGAGGCCGTCGTGCTGCCCCGCTCTTCTTCGAAAATGCTACAGGCCCTGCCCCTGATTGAAAGCGGCGCCGCACAGGCCTCTGACCTTGGGACAGAGCACCTGGCACTGGCCTGCGCCTCGCACCATGGGGCGCCGATCCATGTCGAAAAGGTCGGCGCATGGCTGGATCACATCGGACGGGTAGACGATGATTTTTGCTGCGGACCACAAACCTCACGCGACCCCGATCTACGCGATGCGATGATCCGGGCCGATGAGAAACCGTGCCGCATCCACAACAACTGCTCAGGCAAACACGCAGGATTCCTGACACTGGCCAAACATCTGCAAGCGGGACCAGACTACGTCGCTCTGGACCACCCCGTGCAAACCGCGTGCCTCGAAGCGTTCGAACGGATGACAGAAGAAACGTCCGCCGGGCACGGGGTCGACGGCTGCTCGGCCCCCAACTTTGCCTGCACGATCCACGGCATGGCCCGGGCGATGGCAACCTACGCCGCCGCCCCCGACGACAGCCCCCAAGGCCGCATTCGCAGCGCCATGGCACTGCACCCGGACCTTGTGGCCGGAGAACGGGGCGCTTGCACCCGCCTGATGCGCGCCGCAGGCGGGAAGGTCGCGATCAAAACAGGCGCCGAAGGATATTTCATCGCCATCCTGCCCGAACAGAAAATGGGCGTGGCGCTCAAGATCACCGACGGCGCGACCCGCGCCAGCGAGTGCGCCATGGCGCAAATCCTCGTGAAACTCGGCGCGCTCGATCCCAACCACCCAGAGGCGCTGGCCTACACCAACGGTGCCATCAGGAACTGGGACGGGCTGGAAACCGGATACCTGCGGGCCGCCCCGGCATTGCTGTAACGGCGGACCACAGGTGCGCCTTACATGTCGATCACAGGGGCAACTTCGACTGATCCGGATCCGTCCGCAATCATAGGACATCCCTTGGCTACCTCGCAGGCGGCTTCAATCGTATCGGCTTGAACGACGGTGTAGCCTGACAACGGGTTTGCACCCCCGTCCGACGCAACAACCCTCTTTGACACCGTCATAGACTGACCGACTGGCGCGCCACCATCCACCAAAGCGTCCCCCATAGCCGAATACCAATCATTCCACGCGGCCATCATCCGCGCGCCTTCTTCCGGCGTCTCGGGCATTCCACCCCCGTGGTAGGCAAACATGAATTTCGGCATGATAAGGCTCCCTTCCCTCTTGGCTGTATGCACTATACCACACATTGCACCGTTCCCACAGCGCGCAGGTCCACCCCTTCTCTGATTAAAAAATCCCAGGGGAGTCCGAAGGACGGGGGCAGCGCCCCCTCAAACGCTCACAAATTCAGACCTTGCATAGCCTTGAAGATAGAGCAGAGCCGTCAGGTCCCCAAAGTTCACGCGCACATCGCACTGCGCCGCGACACTCGGCTTGGCATGCAAGGCCACGCCCATCCCGGCCCGGCGCAACATGCCCAGATCATTTGCGCCATCCCCTACGGCCAGAACGTCTGTTTCGGCCAACCCCAAACGGGTAGTGATCTCATCCAGCGCATCAACCTTGGCTTGCTGGCCCAAGATAGGCATTCCCACCTGCCCGGTCAGAACGCCATTCTCAACCAGCAGCGTATTGGCCCGGTTTTCATCAAAGCCAAGCGCACCCGCAACAGCCGCTGTAAAGGACGTGAACCCGCCTGAAACGAGGGCGGCATAGGCCCCATGCGCCTTCATCGTGGCAAGCAATTTCGCCCCACCTGGCATGTAACTGATGCGGGTTTCCAGAACCTCGCCAATTACGGTCTCGGGCAAGTCTTTCAGCAACCCCACGCGCTCGCGAATGGCCGCTTCAAAGTCCAACTCCCCATTCATCGCCCGTGCGGTGATGTCCTTGACCCGATCACCAACGCCTGCAACGTCGGCAAGTTCATCAATGCACTCTTGCTGGATCATGGTGCTGTCCATGTCCGCCAGCAGCATCTTCTTGCGCCGATCCGCTATCGGCAGAACCACCAGATCAACGCCCAAAGTCTGAACATCCGCCCAAACGTCCCACTGATTGTCCGGAACAGTACCCAGCGAAAACGCCACCGCCTCATCCGGCGCAAGCCACTGGGCATCCCCCCCGCCCCAAGCGTTGCGCAAACTGTCGACCAGCGCGGGATCCAAAGAGGGAGCGGCGGGATCAGTCAAAAGGGTGCAAACGAACATGAGCCGAGTTTCCGAAAGGCGACGGGCCCGTCGCAAATAAACGCCCAAGCGGCGCTATAGCCCCCAATCCCCGCTTGCACCACCCCGGCCGCACCCGTAGATGCGTCTGTGGGACACCCTTCCCCAACGAAGGGCGATTATCTGTAAGGATAGCAGAAATGACTATGACACAACCGGGCGCGCGCCCGGCAAATCCGCGCTTTTCTTCCGGCCCTTGTGCCAAACCCCCCACACATACCCTGACCGCTCTGGCCGACGCCCCTTTGGGTCGCTCGCACCGTGCTGCTGTAGGCAAAGCCAAGCTGAAACAGGCCATCGACGACACCCGTGAGATCCTCGGAGTGCCTGACGATTACCGCATCGGGATCGTCCCCGCCTCAGACACCGGCGCCTACGAAATGGCAATGTGGTCCCTGCTCGGCGAACGGCCCGCAGAAATGGTCGCATGGGAAAGCTTTGGCGCAGGTTGGGTCACGGACGTGGCCAAGCAACTCAAGATCGAACACACCGTCCACACCGCCGACTATGGCGAGATCGTGGATATGGCCGCGCTGAACTACGACAACGATGTTTGCTTTACATGGAACGGCACGACATCAGGCGTGCGCATGCCAAACGGCGATGCGCTCCCTGCAGATCGCGGTGGGTTGACGCTGTGCGATGCGACCTCTGCTGCCTTCGCGATGGACCTGCCATGGGACAAACTGGATGTGACGACATTCAGCTGGCAAAAGGTCCTCGGAGGCGAAGCGGCCCACGGCATGCTGATCCTGTCCCCCCGCGCCGTTGAGCGGTTGGAAAGCTACACACCTCCATGGCCCTTGCCCAAAATCTTCCGCCTGACCAAAGGTGGCAAGCTGATCGAAGGCATCTTTGTCGGGGAAACGATCAACACACCGTCCATGCTCGCGGTCGAAGACTACTTGTTCTCGCTGGACTGGGCGCGTTCTGTCGGTG
>ERZ1740072.186-NODE-186-length-27864-cov-6.066777_pt1 | contig 27864 bp, 28 predicted proteins | sample MGYA00581733_ERZ1740072 | MGnify/ENA primary metagenome ERZ1740072 (study PRJEB43018, sample SAMN04849741) | marine metagenome | isolation source: floating plastic debris | place: Pacific Ocean | collected 2008-08-30 | study: EMG produced TPA metagenomics assembly...
AGGCTCAGGCTCAGGCTCAGGCTCAGGCTCAGGCTCAGTTGTGTCGGTGGCCTCTGGCTCTGGTTCCGTTGTCTCTATCGTGTCTTCCGAAATCTCTGCTTCCGCCTCGGGCGCGTCTATTTCTGCGGTCTCGGCCTCGGGCAGGTCGGTTTCTACAACTTCTTCGTTCGCTTCGAGATCAGGGACCTCGGGCACCTTATCATAGTCGTCTGCTGTCCACGTTTCAGCGACGGCAGACTCTTCTGGCGTCGCTTGTGCGCTTTCGACGACGCTCTCGTTTGTTTCAGGCGTTTTGCCGGTCGAGTCGTCCTTGGTGGCCTTCGTTGGGCGTTTTCGTTTAGCCAAGGTCGTCTCCCCCTTCCGATTCTTTTGGTGCGTATCGCACCGCTGTAAACTCTACTCCGCGCGTCGCTTCCTCTCAACCCGCTGGATTGCAATCAGTTCCTTGCAAGGACTTCTGCGAGCGCTGCGCCCATTGCCTGTGCATCGGGACGGCCCGCAACGGTGACGGTACAAACTGAATGCGCGGGGAATTCGTCAGCCACTGCACGGCTGAGGGCAATTGCGTGCACGGATTCAGCGGCGGGCGCGGTCCTGATAAAGTGTGCGGCTGTGCGTGGGGAAAAGAGCGGGACGATGACTCGCGGGGCGGTCAGGATGATCTCTGCTGCTTCTTGCGACAAGGGGCGCAGGAGCTGATCATAGATTGCGACATTGGTGATATTCAGTCCGGCTTGGGACAGTCTGCCCGCAATGTCGCCACGGGTGTGTGTGCCGGACAGGTGGACCAGACGGCCCGTGGGCGTGATGGCCTGAAGTGCTTGAACCAGACCGTCTGCATCGCTGCCCACTTGTTTTGCCGTCCACCCTTTGGCAATCGCGGCCTTTGTCGTTGCTGGCCCAATACAATATGCGGTGCGGTCATGCCCATTGGGTCCGGCCTGCACACCGTTGCGCGATGAAAATATGGCAGTGTCATGCGGACCCAGTTCAAGTTGATGCGAGACTTGTGTGATTTCGATCAGTGGGCTGAACACCGGGTCTAGCCGTGCGCGCACAGGGTCGGGGAGTGCCGCGACAAATGCCTCTGACGCGGCGCGCGGGCGCGTCATGATCAGGGGAACCAGTGCGGGGGATGCATTGTTTGGCACAACTCGAAGTGTTACCTCGCGCGCAAGCCTCGTGCAACGGACCCGTATGATGATCCCCACTCAAACCCTGCTGGGCATTGAAAGCAGTTGTGATGACACAGCCGCCGCGGTGGTGCGCGGTACGCCGGGGGATATGCAGGTTCTGTCGTCAGTTGTGTATGGACAGGCAGATTTGCACGCCGACTTTGGCGGTGTGGTGCCCGAGATCGCGGCACGCGCCCATGCGGAACGTTTGGATGTCAGCATTGTGGCCGCGTTGGAACAGGCAAAGCTCGGGCTGGATCAGATTGACGCCATTACAGTGACGTGTGGGCCCGGTCTGATTGGCGGTGTTGTTTCTGGCGTGATGATGGCCAAGGGGCTGTCTGCGGCGACGGGTCTGCCCCTTTACGGTGTGAACCATCTGGCTGGGCATGCGCTAACCCCGCGACTGACGCACGGTGTCGCGTTTCCATATCTCATGCTGCTTGTGTCGGGCGGGCATTGCCAATTTCTGATCGCGCACGGTCCGGACAAGTTTGAGCGGCTGGGCGGCACCATTGATGACGCGCCAGGCGAAGCGTTTGACAAGGTGTCGCGTTTGTTGGGACTGGGCCAGCCGGGTGGGCCAGCGATTGAGGCGATCTCTGCTCAAGGGGATTCCGCCCGCTTTGCCTTTCCACGGCCTTTGGTGAACAGGCCGGGGTGCGATCTGAGTTTTTCCGGTTTGAAGACGGCGGTCCTGCGTGCGCGCGATGATCTAGTTGAGACTCAAGGCGGGTTGCACGCGTCGGATCAGGCGGATCTTGCGGCGTCGTTTCAAGCGGCCGTGCGGGACAGTCTGGTGGGTAAGAGCGCGCGTGCGTTGGATTCCTATCTAGCTTTGTCCCCGATCCGGCCGACACTTTGCGTTGCAGGCGGTGTTGCGGCGAACATGGTCATTCGGAGTGGATTGGAGGCCCTTTCCGCCGATCATGGTGTGCGGTTTCTGGCTCCTCCCTTGGCTTTGTGCACGGACAACGCGGCGATGATTGCGGCGGCAGGGATCGAACAAATGGCTGTGAGAGATCCTGACGGGAGGGACCTGTCTGCGCGACCCCGCATGCCGCTTGATACAGAGCGGGCGGGGATGGTGGGGTCGGGCAAGAAAGGAGCCAAGGCGTGAGCATTTCGGTCATCGGTGCGGGGGCGTTTGGCACGGCGCTTGCGATCACGCTGGGGAGGGAAAGGCCCGTGATGCTTTGGGGCCGCGAAGTTGAGGCGATGGCTGTTGACCGGGAAAACCGCCAGCGTTTGCCTGGCATTCAGTTTCCCTCAAATTTAACTGTTTCGTCTGTGTTAGAGACTGCTCTTGGGGCCGATGTTGTGCTTATCGCGCTACCGGCACAGGCACTTTTTGCATTTGCATCCACCAATGATCTGACGGGCAAGACCGTTGTCGCCTGTTGCAAAGGGATCGATCTGGCAACCGGGTATGGTCCATCGTCGGTTCTGAGCATGGCCAAACATGTTGCTGTTCTGACCGGTCCAAGCTTTGCCAAAGACATTGCAAACGGATTGCCGACCGCATTGACGCTGGCCTGTACCGACGAGGGCATCGGCCAGGACCTGCAGACACAGTTGTCGACCCCGACGCTGCGCTTGTACCGCAGCACGGACGTGGTGGGTGCGGAACTGGGTGGAGCGCTCAAAAACGTGATTGCGATCGGATGCGGTGCGGTGATGGGGGCCGGGCTTGGCGACAGTGCCCGGGCTGCCTTGATGACCCGTGGGTTTGCCGAAATGCAGCGGGTTGCGGCGGCGTTTGGCGCGCAGGCTGAGACGTTGATGGGGTTGAGTGGTTTGGGTGATCTGACCCTGACCTGTACCAGTGATCAGTCTCGCAACTACCGGCTTGGTCTTGCGCTTGGTGCGGGACGCGACTTTGATAGCAGCGTCACCGTTGAAGGAGCCGCGACCGCGCAGGCCCTGCGCCGCGTGGCGCGTGAACGGGGATTGGATTTGCCCATATGTGCCTGCATTGCCGATCTGGTCGCGGGTGACGTGGATATGAAAGGCGCCATGCAGCAGTTGCTGGGCCGCCCACTGAGAGAGGAATAACATGATTTTTGCATTGATGGCGTGGGACAAGGACGGCGCATTGCCAGTCCGTATGGAGAACCGGCCTGATCACCTTGCGTATCTGGAAAGTACTGGCGTGGTCCAAAAGGCGGGTCCTTTTCTGGACGCGGATGGGCAACCCTGTGGGTCGCTGATTGTGTTGGATGTTGCCGATATGGCCGCGGCACAAGCGTGGGCGGATAATGTTCCATACGCCAAGGCCGGGCTGTTCGCAGACGTGCAGATCACTGCGTGGAAGCAGGTCATGGGCACATGAATTACTGGCTGTTCAAATCCGAACCCAGCACGTGGAGCTGGGATGATCAGGTCGCCAAGGGTGATGTGGGTGAGGAATGGGACGGCGTGCGCAACTATCAGGCCCGCAATTTCATGCGGCAGATGGCTGTTGGGGATCGTGGATTCTTTTACCACTCGCAAAAGGAAAAAGCGGTGGTTGGCATCGTTGAAGTGATTGCGGAAGCACATCCCGACAGCACAACCGACGACGACAGGTGGGAGTGTGTGGACATCAAGGCCATTGGCCCCGTCAAAACCCCTGTTACGCTTGAGATGGTCAAGGCGGATGCGCGGTTGTCTGAGATGGCGCTGATCCGCAATTCCCGCCTGTCGGTCCAGCCGGTAACACAGGCAGAGTGGCACGCGGTCTGTGAGATGGCCGGGGTGCCGACATAATTGTTTGGTTTGACGCCCAAACTCTGGCAAATTGGCATTAAATTGCCAATCTGGAGGGTGACATGGGATTTATTGCAGTCGTCGTTGCCGGCATCGGCGGATTTATGTTCGGCGCGGTCTGGTACACGTTTTTTGCCAAGCCATGGATGGCGGCATCAGGCGTTCCGCTGAACGAGGCAGGTGATGCGCCGGCAAACCGGTCCGATCCTATCCCATACATTACCAGCATCGTCGGAGCGATATTCGTAGCGGGCATGATGCGACACGTCTTTGTGCTGAGCGGAATTGATACGGTGGGTGCAGGTCTGGTGGCTGGGTTGGGGATCGGGCTGTTTCTGGTCAGCCCTTGGATCGCGACCTTTTACGGGTTCAGCGCGCGGCCGTTTCGGCTGACGTTGATCGACGCGGGCTATGCCACGTTTGGATGCGCCGTGATCGGTACGGTTTTGACGCTGTTTTAGAAAAGGAAAAGGGGTTTGACCAAACTTTATCAAACCCCTCACACCCTCGGTACGCACTCCCAAGAGCCACCACACGTGTTCATTATCAGGGTCTGACCTTTCTGGTCTGACAACTCAGTCCTACGCAGTGCGTGGCAAGAACGCAAACTCTAAGCCATTATAATTAGACACAAAACAGAAACACCCGCCACTTTGTGCGGGTGCGCTGCAATATTTTGCTTGGCGGACTTAGCCGTAAACGGACTCTTTGCCGAAGTGCTTGGTCAGCATGTAGTAGACGACAGCGCGGTATTTGTTGCGCTCGGACTTGCCGTATGTCTCGATGACGCTGTCGATGGCGGCCATCAGGTCCGGGCTGTCAGGCAGGCCCAGCTTTTTCATCAAAAAGTTCTCTTTGACAGTTTCCAGTTCGGATTTCTGGCTGCCTGCAACGGTAGATGCGTCCGCATTGTAGATTGCAGGCCCACAGGCAATCGTCACTTTGGTCAGCAGATCCATGTCTGGCGTCATGCCGCACTTGTTTTTGAGGTCGTCCGCGTATTGCGCAATCAGATCGTCGCGTTTGCCCATGTCTTCATTCTCCCACCGGTATTAACGCCCCAAACTCTTGGCGGCGCATGTTATTGCGATAACGTTTGCGCACGTTAGCGGTAAAATTTCTGTGCACAAAGCGTTTTTGACGGGGAAAATAGGCGGTTTTTCCCCAGCAGTTTCAGTACCGGTTTATCTTGATCTCTGACGTGCCGGGTGCAGAGGTGCTGTATTCGTCGTCCGGCTTTGCCTTGGCATCAAGCGTAAAGCTCACTCCCGAGATGTAGAATGAGCGGGGTTCGGTCATATCGACCGTGCGTTCGACCCATTCGGGCGAAAAGGCGTTGGACCAGGTTATGGGAAAGGCGTGGACTGCATTGTGCATACAGGTCAGCGCAATCCAGATACCTGCAGCCTTGCAGGCCAGATGTTCCTTGGATGTCATGTTGAGAGCGCTTCGGATCACAAACGCAAGTGCTGCGGCAAGCCCGCCGTCGATCAGCATGGTTAGGTCGGCATCCGCATCAGGATCGGGCACGCCATTGAGGTGAAACATCACATAGCGTGACAGGACCACGGTCAGAATTCCGATCAGGAACGCGCCGGCAAGCGAACCCGGATAGCCCATGTTGCGCACCCATTCGGGCGTCGGGCCACGTGCGGCTTTTGCCGCAGCCTGTTGTTGTTCCTTGATTTGACTATGGGTCCCGTCAAGCCTTGCCAGTCGTGCTGCAAATGCGTCCTGTGACATGGATGAGCCCTTTGTGATGTCCTTCGTTGCGCGTAAAGGACATTCGAAAACCGGCGAAATTGAGGCCAATCCGGTATGAATTCCGGCCGTTACAGAACCGTCAGTATGTCATCCAATGGTTTTTTCAGCTTGGCGAATTCGGGCACCTTGGCATTTGTTGCGGGGTGCCCCACGGCGATGATCATGGTGGCTTTTTCGCTGTCTGGTCGCTTCAATAAGTCGCGCAGAAATCCCATAGGGTTGGGCGTGTGCGTCAGGGTGGCAAGCCCGGACAGATGTAGGGCTGTCAACAGCATACCTGTCGCAATTCCAACGCTTTCGGGCACATAGTAGTGTTTGATCCGCTGGCCGTCAGCGTCCAGACCATAGCGCTGGGCAAAAACAACAACCAGCCAGGGTGCCTCTTCGAGGTGGGGTTTGTCCGCATCGGTGCCAATCGGTGCAAGAGCCTCTAGCCATTCGTCGCTGGCGCCTCCTGCGTAAAATCGGCGTTCTTCTTCTTCGGCTGCGGAGCGGATTTGCGATTTTAGGCCCGGATCACTGACAGCAACAAAGTGCCAGGGTTGTTGATTGGCACCGGATGGGGCAGTGCCTGCGGCTGCCACGCAGGCTTCAATCACAGCGCGCGGCACTGGCTTGGTGTCAAAATCACGTATCGTACGGCGCGTGGAGATTTGGCTGTGGAATGCGCTTGCCCGCTCTTGCATCTCGTCGTCAGCGACGGTGGCGCGGCCTTCGAGCGGTTGGTGCGTTGCGTTGGACATGGTCAGAAATCCAGGTTTTCGACGCTCAGCGCATTCTGTTGGATGAACTCACGGCGTGGTTCAACAACATCGCCCATCAACTTGGTGAACAGGTCGTCGGCCTCTGCCATGTCTTCGACCCGCACTTGCAGCAGCGTACGCGCATCTGGGTCCAGCGTGGTTTCCCAAAGCTGGTCAGGGTTCATTTCGCCCAGACCTTTATAGCGTTGTAGAGACAGGCCCTTTTCCCCTTCGGACAGGATGGCATCGAGCAGGTCCATCGGACCCATGATCTCGACGCTTTTGTCCTTGCGGTGCAGCGTGGCTGGGGTTCCGTAGACATCCTGCAAACTTTGGGTGAATGTGCCGGTCTTGCGCGCCTCGCCCGAGCGGAGCATGCGCCCGTCCAGCGTGCGTACTTCTTCGACACCGCGCAGGATGCGGGCCAGCCGCACGCCTTTGTCTTGGGTGATCCGTCCAGCCCAGCCGCGTTCCCATTCCAGCGCGATCAGGTTGAGCCGTTCTGCCACTTTGTCGGCCACGCCTTGGAGGTCGCCATCCACCGCGCCGGGCACAAAGGCCCCGGCAATGGCGGCCTGTTCAAGGATGTGGCGCGGGTAATGCGTCGGGAAGGCATTCAGCACGCGGCGCAGCTGGCGCGCCTCGTCGACGACGCGCACGAGGTCTTGCCCCGCGATCTCTTCGCCGTTCCCCTGACGCAGCATGGCCCCTTCGATCCCTTGTTGGATCAGGTAATCCTGCATCTCGGCCTCGTCCTTCAGGTAAACCTCGGACTTGCCCCGCGCGACTTTGTAAAGCGGGGGTTGGGCGATGTAGAGATACCCGCCCTCGATCAATTCAGGCATCTGACGGTAGAAGAAGGTCAACAACAGCGTACGGATGTGCGCGCCGTCTACGTCCGCATCCGTCATGATGACGATCTTGTGGTAGCGCAGTTTTTCGATGTTGAATTCGTCACGGCCGATGCCAGTACCGAGCGCCATGACCATGTTGCCGATTTCCTGAGAGCCGAGCATCCGATCAAACCGCGCCCGTTCCACGTTCAGGATCTTACCCTTTAGCGGCAAAATGGCCTGCGTTTTCCGGTCCCGACCCGTCTGGGCAGAGCCGCCGGCACTGTCGCCCTCCACAAGGAAGATTTCAGTGTTGGCGGGGTTCTTGTCAGAGCAGTCTTTGAGCTTGGAGGACAGGAAATTCATGTCCATCGGGTTCTTGCGCCGGGTCAGATCACGGGCCTTGCGCGCGGCTTCACGGGCAAGCGCCGCTTCGATGATCTTGCCGACGATGATCTTGGCTTCGTTTGGGTTCTCCTCGAACCATTCCGATAGCTTTTCGTTTACCAAACCCTCGACGGCGGGGCGCACTTCGGAGCTGACCAGCTTGTCCTTGGTTTGTGAACTGAACTTTGGATCAGGCACTTTGACTGACAGCACACAGGTCAGCCCCTCGCGGGCGTCATCGCCGGTAAAGCTGACCTTTTCCTTTTTGGCGATCCCGGTGGATTGCGCGTAGTTGTTGATGGTGCGGGTCAGCGCGCCACGAAAGCCCGCCATATGGGTGCCGCCATCGCGCTGCGGGATGTTGTTGGTAAAGGGCAGGACGTTCTCGTGATAGCTGTCGTTCCACCACATGGCGACTTCGACGCCAATGTCGTCTCTCTCTCCGGTGATAAAGATCGGCTCGGGCATCACGGACGCCTTGGAGCGGTCGAGGTATTTGACGAATTCCTTGACACCGCCCTCATAGAACAGTTCAGAGCGTAGCTTTTCCACCGGGCGCTCGTCCGTCAGAATGATGCGTACACCGGAGTTGAGGAAGGCCAGTTCCCGCAGCCGTTTTTCCAGCGTGTCGAACGAATATTCGAGGTTGGAAAACGTGTCGGTGGACGCCATGAACCGCACCTCAGTGCCGGTCCGGTCCGTGTCGCCGACAACTTCGAGGTGCTTGGCGGTGAACCCAACCTCAAAACGCGCCACATGTTCTTTGCCGTCGCGCCAGATGCGCAGTTCCAGCCAGTCCGACAGGGCGTTTACCACAGAAACACCTACACCGTGCAGACCGCCGGAGACTTTGTAGGAGTTGCTGTCAAACTTCCCGCCTGCGTGCAGTTGGGTCATGATAACTTCGGCCGCTGATACGCCTTCTTCCTCGTGAATTCCCACTGGAATCCCGCGCCCGTTGTCGCTGACTGACACGCTGGAATCGGCGTGAATTGTGACCGTCACAGCGTCCGCATGACCGGCCAATGCCTCGTCAATGCCGTTGTCGACGACCTCGTAGACCATGTGGTGCAGACCGCTGCCATCGTCCGTGTCGCCGATGTACATTCCCGGACGTTTGCGCACGGCTTCCAAGCCCTTGAGAACTTTGATGGAATCTGCGCCGTATTCTTCTGGGACTTGCCCGTTCTCTGCCATTTTCCGGCCTCTTGTTCTGTTCCCCTAAATATACGGTTTTTTGGGGGGAATGTCACGCCACTGACACAAGATTTTGTGCTTTGGGAAAAGGGGTTACGGGATGCGTTGGCCTCTTTCGCTCAAGCGCCCTGAGATGCGATGTCGCGCACCGTTTCTGTCCAGCGTGCGACTTGCCCTTCCTTGGGGTGGCTGGCGCCGTAGAAATAGGTAAACCGCGTCGGTTTGATACCGATAAAACCAAAGATCTGACCGCGGATTTGACGCAGCATTGCATCGCCATGCGCGAACCGAAGGTACAGTCGTGGTGAGTCAGATGTGACAATGACCCGCGCAGTCCGCCCAGTCAGCATTGGAGCAGGCAGGCCGAACATGTTGGGGTTTCGGGTATCAAAAGTGCGACCAGGCAAGAGGATACGGTCCATCAGACCCTTGAGACGCGCCGGCATGCTGCCCCACCACATTGGCGTTGCAAGGACAATATGTTCAGCCCACTCAAAAGCCTCCATCACAGCTTCGATGTCTGGTTCCAGCGGTTTAGGGTCCTTATAGCCTCCCTTGCCATAGTCCATATCGAAATCGAGATCGGGCAGATGGATTAATCGAACCTCATGTCCTGCCTGCCGGGCAGCGGTCGCGTATGTTTCTGCAAATTCGCGCGACAGGGATGTTTGGCCGGGATGACCATTGAGAACAGTAATACGTTTGGTGACCATGGAAATGTCCTGAGGCTGAGGCGACACGCTCACTATGACCGCTCACGGCAGTGCGGGCAAACCCCTGTGCCGTTAGGTCAAGGGGATGACAAGGCCGACGCAGATCAGCAAGACACCCGCCGTGATGTTCATGCGCCGCAGCGCTGCGGGCCGCTGCATCAGGCGGCGCGCGCGGTCGATGAACAGGGCCATGGCAAGGTTGCCAATCAGCGGGATGACCATGGACAGCGTGGCGATGATGACGATATCGAGGGCCGTTAGGCGCGTCAGATCGAAGAAGCCGGGCAGCATGCCGGCGTAGAACAGGATCGCCTTCGGGTTGCCCAAGATCACGACCAGCCCGGCAACAAACCCGGCCCACATGCCGGGGCGTGTCAGGCGACTGTCCGTGTCGATCTTTTTGTCGGCACCGCGGATGACCAGAGCGCCCATAACGACGAACATGATCGCCGCGACCCATTTGAGCGCCTCAAGGAAACCTCCATAGACGGACAGGACCCATGTGATGCCAAAGATCGCCAACAGCGACCACATGACATCCCCGACGACCACGCCAAGGGCCAGCGGCCATGCCGCATGGAACCCGCCCGACAGGCTGCGCGCAATCAACCCGACCCAGACAGGGCCGGGTGTCAGGAACAACACCGCCAGCGCCCCGGCATAGAGCGCGATATCCCAGGGCGACAGGGTCATGGGCCGGACACGGTACTGGCACCGTCCTCTTCCGTCACTTCAAGGTATTGCGCGCGCTCGCCCAGATGTTCGAAAAGCTGGGTTTCCGTGCCTGTCATCCATGCCTGCGCGCCCAGCGCACAGATCTCGTCATACAAGGCGGCGCGGCGGTCGGCATCCAGATGGGCGGCGACCTCGTCCAGCAGCAAGAGCGGAGGCGCTCCGAAGTCTCGCGCCAGCGCGCGTGCGTTGGCAAGGATCAGCGAGACAAGCAGGGCCTTCTGCTCACCTGTCGAGCAATCCTTGGCTGGCACATCCTTGGCCGCGTAGACCCCGTACAAATCCGCACGGTGTGGCCCGATCAGGGTGCGACCAGCCGTCAGATCACGGGCACGCCCGTCGGCAAGCGAGTCGCGCAGGTCTTCTGCCGTGTCTGGAAGGCCGAGCTCACCGGGCTGCAAGGTCAATGTCGCGGCGGGAAACGCGGTCTGCGCATCCCCCTGCGCCTCTGCCAGCGCGTCCAACGCGCTCAGGCGATTGGCATGAATGGCTGTCCCGGTTTCTGCCATCCGCGACTCAAGCGCGGCGTACCAATGGGCATCGCGCACCATATCCTTGAGCAATCTGTTCCGTTCCCGCATGGCCTTTTCGTATTCCAGCGAAAGCTGCGCATGATCCGGCATAAAACTGAGGGTCATGCGATCGAGAAAGCGGCGTCGCCCCTCGGCCCCTTCGATCCACAGCCGGTCCATGGAGGGGATCAGCCACAGCACACGCGCAATGCGCCCCAGTGCGGTCTGCGCGGCGGACTTGTCGTCAATCCGCACCTGCCGGGCGGCCCCGTTTTCGGACCACGTTTCAACCTCATGGACTTGATGCAAAGAGTGCAGCACGCAGGACAGTTTCCACCCCAAAGCCTCGGGACGACGCGTCATGTCCTCGGCCGAAGATCGGCGCAGTCCGCGCCCGGGGGAAAACAGGGACACCGCTTCCAGAATGTTGGTCTTGCCCGCGCCATTGGGTCCGTAAATCGCAACTGGCCGCGCATCCAAGCTTAGCCGGGCGACTTTATGAGACCGAAAGTGTGACAGCGTCAAAGCAGAGAGAGACAGCGTCACCCACATCCCCTTCTCTGATTTAAAAAAATCCCCGCCGGAGGCACAAAATCTATACGCGCATCGGCATGACGACGTAGACCGCCGACAGATCACTGCCTTCGCGCATGAGGGTCGGATCGCCGGATGAGTTGAACAGGAACACGGCGTTCTCGCGATCAACCTGCGATGCAATTTCCAGCAGGTATTTGGCGTTGAACCCAATCTCCAGCTTTTCGTCGCCATAGGCCACGGCCAGCTCTTCTTCGGCGGCACCGGAATCCGGGGCATTCACGGACAAGATCAGTCGGTCTTCGTCCAGTTGCAGTTTCACCGCGCGCGAGCGTTCGGAGCTGACGGTCGCCACACGGTCCACGGCCTTGGCAAAGTCTGACGCATCCACTTCCATCTTGCGGGTGTTCCCGGCCGGGATCACGCGTGTGTAGTCAGGGAAGGTGCCGTCGATGACCTTGGATGTCAGCGTGATGTCTGGGGTGGCAAAGCGCACTTTGGTTTCGGATACAGAAACGGCGATCTGCATTTCGTCGTCATCCAGCAGCTTGCGCAACTCGCCTACCGTCTTGCGGGGTACGATCACGCCCGCCATGTCGGCGGCACCCTCGGGCAGATCGCTGTCGATGCGGGCGAGGCGGTGGCCGTCGGTGGCAACGCACCGCAGGGCGCGCCCCTCATCGCCATCCGCAATGTGCATGTAGACGCCGTTCAGATAGTACCGGGTTTCCTCGGTCGAGATCGCGAACTTGGACTTGTCGAACAGGCGGCGCAGCTTGGGCGCGGCAATCGAAAAGTTCGAGGCGTATTCAGACGACGCCATGACGGGGAAGTCTTCTTTGGGCAGGGTCGCGAGCGAGAAATTCGAGCGTCCGGCCTCGACCGCCAACCGGCCTGCGGCGCTGTCTGCGGTGAGCGACACCAACGCGCCATCGGGCAGTTTGCGCACGATTTCATGCAGTGTTGTGGCGGATACGGTTGTGGCCCCGGCGCGCTCGACCTGAGCGGGGGCTTTGTCGACCACCTCGATATCAAGGTCTGTGGCGCGGAACGTGACGTCCGACCCTTCCGCCTCAATCAGCACGTTGGCGAGGATCGGGATCGTGTTGCGCCGTTCGACCACGGATTGGGCTTGGGCAACCGCCTTGAGCAGGACGCCGCGTTCGACACTGATTTTCATGGTCTGTCTCCCAGATATCCCCGACCGCAGTGCAGGGACGGGCACCCTAGCCCAAACACGCGGCATCACAAGCATTTTGTTGTTTTGTCCGCCGGATCGAAGGGGGCGTCAAGTCAACGCCGCCTGTCAGCGTGGCAATTTTGCGCAACTGATGCGAACGCCAAAACGTTTGTCACCCTGTTGAGGGGAAAAAACCACTGGATTTCCCATTGCCTGCCGTATTGTCTGACCAAAGCATGGCTGATACATCTTTCAGCTTTGTTTCAGAGGAGACATTCCATGAAGGCCCGATCGACCAGAGTAACCTGCGCATGATCCGATTTCTGGATGCCACTTTGGGGCGCTGGTTGCGCCACTTTCTGTTCATCCTTGTGCGCACCTACTACGCCCTTTTTTATAACGTCAGTTGTTCGGGTAAGCATTTGTTGCAGGACCAGCCGGGTACATTGATCCTTGCGACCCATGTCAGCCGCCACGACGGCCCCCTGATCGCCGCGATGCTGTATTCGACCAAACGCATTCGACCTACCGTCCACTATGATGAGTACTATAATCCGGGCCAGTACCTGCCGATGTACATCGCCTCGGCCATCCCGATGAGTTCGCCCAAATCCTGGCCAGATGAAAAGCGACAGGCGCGCAAGGCAACAGTTCTTGAGATTGTTCACAAAGTGTTGGCGAAGGGAAATTCCGTCCTGCTGTTTCCGGCGGGGAAAACCCGGCAGGAGGAACAAGAACGCGTGCCTTCCTACCTGAGTGGGGTGCATGACATTTTACGGGCGGAGCCAGGCACGCCTGTTATGTTGCTGCGGCTCGGCGGTTTGGGGCGGTTTCAAGAGGCGCGCTATGATGGGTTCTGGAGCTTTATCGGACGCAGGAATGGGCGGCGGCACGTGGCCATGGATCTGCGCCCTTTGCGCGATCTTGACCCGGCGCAGGATGTCGAGACCTTCAACGCCCGGCTGGAAGCGCTTTTGAACACGCCGATTTCTTACGAGTTATGACCCGAGAGTAGGTGACAAAAAACGGCGCCCGAAAGCGCCGCATTTTGCATCAGATTTGCTCGAGCCTACGCCTCTAGCGCGCGGCGCAGCAGTTCCAGATCCTCGGCGATCTGCCCGTCCTGCTGGCGCAACTCGTCAATCCGTTTCACGCCATGCATGACCGTGGTGTGGTCTCGCCCGCCGAAACGTCGGCCAATTTCGGGCAAGCTGCGTGATGTGAGATGTTTGCACAGGTACATCGCCACCTGACGGGGGCGGGCATAGCTGCGCAGACGCTTGGGGCCGATCATGTCGCTGAGGCGAATGTTGTAGTGTTCGGACACTTTGCGCTGAATTTCCTCGACCGTGATTTTGCGCTCGGAAGCGCGCAGGACGTCCGCAAGACAGTCTTGGGTCAGGTCCAGATCGATCTTGCGCCCGACAAGGGATGCAAAGGCGAACAGGCGTGTCAGCGCCCCTTCGAGCACGCGGACGTTGTTGGAAATGCGCAGGGCGAGAAATTCCAGCACCCCGTCTTCGACCCGGAGGTCAGGGTAGGTGAGTTGTTGCTGTTCCACCTTGGACTGGAGGATGCCCAGACGCAGTTCATAATCGGTGGGGTGCAGATCAACGATCAGGCCGCATTGCAGGCGGGATTTGACGCGCTCTTCGAGATCCTTGATTTCGCCCGGGGCGCGATCGGCAGAGATGATGATCTGTTTGTTCTGATCCACCAACGCATTGAAGGTGTGAAAGAATTCTTCCTGGGTGCTGTCTTTGCCAGCGATGAACTGGACATCATCGACCATAAGGACGTCGACAGACCGGAACATTTCCTTGAAGTCCATCATCTTGCGGTCACGCAGAGCCTGCACAAAGCGGTACATGAATTGTTCGGCCGACAGATAGAGGACATTCATGCCGGGTTTGCGGGCGCGCAGTTCCCAAGCAATAGCGTGCATCAGGTGCGTTTTACCCAAGCCTACGCCGCCGTACAGAAACAGTGGGTTGAAGGTGACAGGACCACCTTCGGCCACACGGCGGGCCGCTGCATGAGCAAGTTCGTTGGGTTTGCCGACCACAAAACTGTCGAACGTAAATCGTTTGTCCAGGGCCGCAGCCGCCAATCCTGATGTAGTGGATTGGGCGGCAGGTGCTGTGGGCGCAGGCATCGGTGTGTCCAGTGCAGTTGGGCGGGATTGGGTGTTGGCAGCGACGGCGAAACTAAGGCGGCGCACCGTGTCATATTCGGATTTCAATTCGTGCAAAATCAGATCCGAAAAATTCTGGCTGACGTAATTCCCCATGAAATTTGTCGGCACATCAAAAGTGACGATCCCATCGCTCAGGCCCCGAAATTCAAGCGGTTCGATCCACGTTGTGTAATTGTTTTGACCTACAGTCTTCAGCAGCCGTTTTCTCAGCTGTCCCCATTCTTGTTGTGTCATATGTGCACTATTACCTTTCCGCCCCTCTGTCCGGCGATCATCGGCTCGCCGGGAATGCCCATCCCATGTTGTACTCGAGGCAAACCGATCTTGTTGCGCTGCGTTGCCACAGCACATCGGTCCGGTTGGAATTTACAGTCTTTGCCCGCAACAGACCCCGATTTTTCGAGTGTCTTTATACGTGCCGCCTGCACACCAATCCATTTTTGACAGGTTCAGCAGCAGCACCACAGTGTGCACCAAAACACGAGGTAACCTCAAAAAGTTCATCCCCGATCCGGTCCCAGATGCACCGCAGCGTGCATCCGTTTCCAGCCTGTTCCCCCAAGGCGATTCCTGATCGCACCTTCGTTGGTATCAAGTTCGCTCGCGGCCCGTCTACCGAACTTGATACTTGACTCGAGCTTTCTCGAAAAAGAATCTGTCCATGCCTTGTTTTCATAGGAAAAACGAAAAAGGCGCCGCAAATTGCGACGCCCCGTGTTTGCATGTTTTGGTTGTGTTAGCCCAGCGCTTTCACGCGAGCCGACAGCCGGGACATTTTCCGCGACACTGTGTTTTTGTGGTAAACACCCTTTGTCACGCCGCGCATCAATTCAGGCTGAGCAGCCTTGAGCGCAGCACCGGCTGCGTCCTTGTCACCAGAGGCAATCGCCTCTTCGACGCGGCGCAGGTAGGTGCGGATGCGCGACCGGCGCGCTTTGTTCACTTGAAAGCGTTTTTCGTTTTGACGGGCCCGCTTTTTGGCCTGAGGCGAATTTGCCATTTTATCTCGTCCCAATCTATTGGTGCGGTAGTTTCAGAAGTCGCGTCTTTAGGGGTGACTCGGCCTGCTTGTCAAGCGGGGTTGGAGCTTCCACCGCATCCTTCAAACGCCCTAGCAGTCTTTCAAATTACGAGAAGGCGCAGGACGCTCGAAGCCGCTACTTGTCGCGGAATTGTGCTGTGCGTTTTTCAAGGAAGGCTTCCATGCCTTCTTTTTGATCTTCGGTGGCAAAGAGCGAATGGAACACGCGCCGCTCAAACACCAGCCCCTCATGCAGCGGGACTTCGAAGGATTTGTTCACAGCCTCTTTGATCGCCATCGTTGAGATCATCGACTTTTCAGCAATCTTGTGGGCGGCCGTCATGGCCTCTTCCATCAGTTTTTTGGGCGGGACGACGCGGCTGACCAAACCGGACCGCTCGGCCTCGGCCGCATCCATGAACCGGCCTGTCAGATTCATATCCATTGCCTTGGCTTTTCCAACAGCGCGGGTGAGGCGCTGCGTTCCGCCGATTCCGGCCATAACCCCGAGGTTCACTTCGGGCTGACCGAACTTGGCTGTCTCTGACGCGATAATGAAATCGCACATCATCGCCAATTCACATCCTCCGCCCAGCGCATAGCCCGATACAGCAGCTATAATCGGCTTGCGTACGCGATTGATCGCGTCAATCTCTGGGCCAAACAGATCTTCGGTAAAGACTTCGACGTAGGTTTTGTCCTTCATCATTGCGATGTCCGCGCCAGCAGCGAACGCCTTTTCCGAACCCGTCAGGACAATACAGCGTACCTTGCTGTCACCCTGGGCCGCAGCCATTGCATCGGCCAGTTCGGTCATCAATTGATCGTTGATGGCATTCAACGCGTCAGGCCGGTTCAGCGTGACTTTCGCGATGTGGTCTTCGACTTCGACGATAATCGTCTCGTAGGCCATAAGGATCTATCCAGTTGTTGCCGTTGAGAGGGGAGCATTAACATGGGTGGCTCGTGTTTCAAGCTAAGTTTGGCACGACCTACAGTAGAATGAAGATCGGCCTGATTGGACGACGCGCTGAATGGAACTGGTGCAATCCGGGGTGCGGCATGCCTCGCCTTCACGCCCATAAACGTCAAAGCGGTGCTGAAAATATCCAAGTTCTCCATCGGCTTGGCGGAAATCGCGCAAAGACGATCCGCCTGCTTCAATCGCCTCGCTCAGTACATCCCGGATGATCGGAACAAGGGCTGCCACGCGCGGTTTGGCAATCCGACCCGCCTTGCGTGTTGGAGAAATGCCGCCACGGAACAAAGCCTCGCACACATAGATGTTGCCTAATCCCGCGACGATTCTCTGATCGAGCAGTGCGGAGTTGACGGGGGTGTTTTTGCCATAGAGGGCGTCGATCAGGTGGGCTTCGTTGAACGTGTTGCCCAAGGGTTCCGGCCCTAGAATGCTCAGCAGTTTGTGTTGATCTGCAGTCGCCGTGTCCATGAGGTCCATCGCCCCGAACCGGCGAGGATCGTTGAAGGTGATGCGCGCGCCATTGTCCATGTGCAGCAGCACGTGGTCGTGTTTTTCGGCCTGCGGGTGCTCATGTGCGAATTGCCCCAGAGGATCGCCGGACACCAACATGCGCCCCGACATGCCCAGATGGATAAGGAGCGTTTCTCCGCTACTGAGATCCGCAAGGATGTATTTTGAGCGCCGGCGCAAACCAAGAACGGTCTGTCCGGTCAGCCTTTCTGCCATGCCATTTGGGAAAGGCCAGCGCAGATCGGGTCGGTTCACGTCTGCTTGCGCGATGACGGCTCCGGTCATGGCGGGTGCGAGGCCACGGCGGACTGTTTCGACTTCGGGCAATTCGGGCATGCTTGATTTAATCCATTATCAGGCGCCCACAGATAGTGCGCCCGAACTGGGGGTGCAATCACTGCCCGTTGGTCTCCAGCCGCGCAATGATCAGCGCTTTGAACGCGTCATGTCCTTCGACGAAGCGCGGTACAGAAATCTTACGGTTTTTTGTGAAGTACAATGCGTATCCGTCACGGGTCGTTTTGGCAGCCGTTAAGTCCCAAAGATCAAAGTGCCTTTGTGTCAGCAGCGCGGATGTGCAGGACATCTCGTCGACGTCGATCTCAACGCGGAAGGTCCACATATACACACCAGCCCAAATCAGAAACCCGACCATGATCAGGTAGTAAGCTGCCGGAGTCTGTCCGGCCAAATCCGTTCCTGTTTCCAGATAGACTATGAAGCCGATCACAAATGGGATCAGCGCAATATATCCGTATCGCCATCCAACAGTCGTACGGAACACCAGAGTGCCATTCACTTGCTGGGGTGTTTTGCGCCCAACTGAAAAGACATTGCCAATCGCCTCTTCGGGATTGCCAATCGGGGACCAGAAACCGACGAGCGCGTTCAAAAGACGCATCAGCATCGTTCGATCTTCGCGAATGTCGTGCGGTCCGGTCAGTTTTCTTGCAAAGCGCCTGCTCAACAGGAACACTCCGACCGATACTGCGATCACCAACAGTGTGATGAGATTCATGGCGACGGCCTTTGCGCTGATTTGTCTGTTTGTCTCTTGCCCCACGAGTCTTTAAGCACAAATGCGACGTAACTAAGACTGACCCGGACCATTCCCATGACTGAAGCCTCTGAAAAGAAAACGCATTTTGGTTTCTCCGAAGTCCCAGAAGGTGAAAAGGCAGGCCGGGTGCAGGGTGTCTTCAGCTCTGTTGCCTCCAAATACGACATCATGAACGATGTGATGAGCGGCGGCATTCACCGTATCTGGAAAGAGGCGATGATGGATTGGCTGGCGCCGCGCGCTGGGCAAAAGCTTTTGGATGTGGCCGGTGGAACAGGCGACATTTCCTTCAAGTTCCTAAAACGGGCGGGACACGGCCATGCCACTGTTTTGGACCTGACCGAACCGATGCTGGTCGAAGGGCGCAAACGCGCCGAAGCGGACCGGATGGTCGACAGCCTTGATTGGGTCGTCGGTGATGCCATGGCACTGCCGTTCGACGACAACAGCTTTGATGTCTATACGATCTCCTTCGGAATCCGGAACGTGACCCGCCCCCAAGAGGCGCTGAACGAAGCGTACCGCGTGCTGAAACCGGGCGGTCGCCTGATGGTGCTGGAATTCAGCCAATTGCCCAATGAAGGTATGCAAAAGCTTTATGATCTCTACAGCTTCAACGTTATCCCCCGCATGGGGCAGATGATCGCGAACGACCGCGACAGTTATCAGTACCTTGTGGAATCGATCCGCAAGTTCCCCGATCAGGAAACGTTTCTGCACATGATCCGCGCCGCCGGGTTCGAGCAGGCCAAGTATCGCAACCTGACCATGGGCGTGGCCTGCCTGCATTCGGGCTGGAAGATCTGAAGTGCGCGGCCCCCACAACATCATACGGTTGATCCGCACAGGTGCGACGCTGGAACGGGCGGGGGCGATGAACGTCGTCCTTGACGCGTTCGAGGCCCCGCCTGCATTGCGCTTTGTCGCCAAGGCGCTCGCCAAACCCTTCCGCTGGTTGGGGTACAAGGGCGACCCAACCATGCCCCCGGCCATTCGCGCGATCACCGCGCTTGGACCCGCCTATATCAAGTTCGGTCAAATCCTTTCTACGCGCCCGGATGTCGTCGGCGATGAACTTGCCGTTCAACTGCGCGTGCTGCAGGACAAGTTGCCGCCCTTTCCCGTGGCGCAGGCCAAGGCCGAGGTGGAAAAGGAACTGGGTCAGCCGATCGACACGATCTTTTCGGAATTCAGCGAACCCGTCGCTGCCGCCTCCATCGCGCAGGTGCACAAGGCCCGACTGGCCAATGGCGGGGACAGCGTAGCAGTCAAAGTGCTGCGTCCGGGCATCGAAAAGGCGTTCAACAAGGACATTGATGCGTTCTATTTTGCCGCGCGCATCGTTGATATCTTTGCCCCCGGCGCGCGACGTCTGCGCCCGATGGAGGTGATCGAGCATTTTGACGGCGTGGTACAGGGCGAGTTGGATTTGCGCCTCGAATCCTCCGCTGCCGGTGAATTTGCCGCCAACACCAAGGATGACGCGGGTTTTACATTGCCCAAGATGCGGTGGGAGTATTCCGCACGCCGCGTGATGACTCTGGAATGGGCGGACGGTGTAAACATGGGTGACAACGCGGCCCTTGATGCTGCGGGCCACAACCGGGTCGATCTGTCCGAACGGGTGCTGAAACTGTTCCTGTTGCACGCGCTGCGGGACGGCTATTTCCACGCTGATATGCATCAGGGCAACCTCAAGGTTGCGCAAAACGGTGACATCATCGCCTATGATTTCGGGATCATGGGGCACATCGATGAATATACGCGTCGGGTCTATGCCGAGATCCTGTTTGGGTTTATCCGCAAGGATTACAAGCGCGTCGCCGAAGTGCATTTTGAGGCTGGATACGTACCCGCTGATAAGGATGTCGATGAATTCGCCCGTGCTCTGCGCGCGGTGGGCGAGCCGATCTTTGGCATGGACGCCTCCAAAATCTCGATGGGACGGTTGCTGAGCTACCTGTTTGAAGTGACTGAGCGCTTTGGCATGGAAACGCGCACCGAGCTGATCCTGCTGCAACGCACCATGGTTGTGGTCGAAGGGGTGGCACGCTCGCTCAATCCAAACATCAACATCTGGCAGGTCGCATCCCCGATCGTGACGGACTACATCCAGAAATCGATTGGGCCCAAAGCGATTGTGACGGACCTTTATAAAACAGCGCGAGTGCTGACTCGCTTTGGCCCGCGCCTGCCTCGGTTGGTCGAGGCCGCGCTGATCGCGCAATCCAATCCTCAATCGGACAAACGGCGCGGTTTCTGGCGCTGGATCGCGCTCGCAGGTGCGGGTGGCCTCTTGGCCGGCGGTGGCCTTACGCTTTTGATCGAGGCACTGGCCTGATCGTCAGCCCATACGCTCAATCGCTAAGGCAATTCCCTGTCCCCCACCAATGCACATGGTGATCAGCGCCTTCGATCCGTTGATGCGTTCCAGTTCATAGAGCGCCTTGATGGTTATGATGGCACCTGTCGCCCCGACCGGATGGCCCAGTGCGATGGCGCCGCCATTCGGGTTCACGCGAGCAGGGTCAAAGCCTAGGTCCTTGGACACAGCGAGGGCTTGCGCCGCAAAGGCTTCGTTGGATTCGATGACGTCGAAATCCTCGGGCGACAGCCCGGTCCGATCAAGGAGGTTGCGCACCGCAGGGATTGGCCCGATCCCCATGACCTCAGGACGCACGCCCGCATGAGCATATCCAAGCACGCGGGCGCGGGGCTTCAGCCCGGCCTTCTCTGCCGCGTCCGCCGTCGCCAGCACCACAGCGCCCGCTCCATCATTGATCCCTGAAGCGTTTCCAGCCGTCACAGACCCGTCTTTCTGGAACACCGGGCGCAATCCGCCCAGCGCATCAAGGCTGGTCGCTTTTGGATGTTCGTCCACTTCGAACGCCACGGTATCGCGTTTCACACGCACCTCGACGGGCGCGATCTGGCTGACAAAGCGCCCATCCGCGATGGCAGCGGCCGCCCGTTCCTGACTTTGCATGGCAAAGGCATCCTGATCGGCGCGACTGATTCCATGTTCTGCCGCCACGTTTTCCGCCGTCACCCCCATGTGCCCGGTGCCGAACGGACAGTTGAGTGCACCCAGCATCATATCGAGCGTGCGCACATCGCCCATCTTGGCGCCCCAGCGCTGGTTCGGAACGATGAAGGGTGAACGGGACATGTTCTCGGCTCCGCCCGCAAGGCCGAACTCTGCATCCCCCAACATCAGAGACTGTATCACCGACACATTCGCCTGCACGCCGGATCCACACAGACGATTCACATTCATCGCCGGCACGCTGTCGGGCACCCCGGCCTGCATCGCCGCAACGCGGCTAAGATACATGTCGCGTGGTTCGGTGTTGATCACATGGCCAAAGGCGACATGGCCGATTTGGCCGCCCTCGACTCCTGATCGTTCCAGTGCCGCTTTGGCAGCAACGGTGCCAAGATCGATGGGTGTGGTCCCGGCGAGGGCGCCACCGAACGTGCCGATGGCGGTGCGTGCGCCGTCCAGAATAACGATGTCTTGGGTCATGATGGTCCTCCCTGTTGGGACCCATGATGACCATGCGGGCGGTGCAAAGGAACCCCGCACCTTGACACCGACGCAACGGCACGGCCATGTCTCTGTTATGACGGATGAAGCCGACGCTATCTTATCGCTGCTGCCCGCGCGCCTGAAAGAGGCGCGGCGGGTTCAGGGCCTGTCTTTGGACGCGGTGGCGAAATTGTCCGGGGTCAGCCGGTCCATGGTCAGCCAGATCGAACGCGGCGAATCCTCGCCCACCATTGCGACCCTCTGGAATCTGACGAAGGCGCTGCAGGTGGATTTTGCAGGGCTGCTGGAGGAACAGGGAAGCGCGCATATCGAAGTGTTGCGTGCAGCGGACGTACCCCAAATCGAGGCTCGTGGAACCGGCTGCACCATTCGCATCCTGAGCGCACCGGAAGACGCAGGCACGCATGAGGTTTACGAGCTGCGATTTGTCGAGGGGGGTATGTTGGACAGTCAGGCCCATCGGCGCGGCGCGCGCGAACATCTGACGGTGATTGAGGGGCAGCTTGAGGTGACAAGTGGGGGTGCAATCGACCATGTACGCCTTGGCGATACCGCGCGCTATGCCGCCGATGTGCCCCACCGGATCAAGGCGACGCAGCCCGCCCGTGCATTCTTGGTGGTACAGGACGCCTGATATCCGCTTTGACGGAATAAAATCCAAGATCACGACATCCTGTATTTCGGAATCACATCCGATATGTTAGAGATTCGGCAAAGGAGCCGCATCATGACCTCTGCTTTTCTCTCTCAGATCACCGACACGCTTGCTCAGATCGACGCCGACGGGATGACCAAGCGCGAGCGCATGATCACCTCGCCCCAACGGGGCACCATTGCCGTTGGGGATCGCAACGTGCTGAATCTTTGCGCCAATAACTATCTGGGTCTGGCCGATCATCCTGACCTTGTGGCGGCGGCGGCAGGTGCGATGCGCAGCCACGGATTCGGCATGGCGTCAGTGCGGTTTATCTGCGGAACGCAGGACCTGCACCGGCAATTGGAACACCGGATCGCTGGTTTTCTGGGCAAGGAAGATGCCATCCTGTTCGCCGCCTGCTTTGACGCGAATGGCGGGCTGTTCGAACCACTTTTGGGTCCCGAAGATGCGATCATTTCGGACGCACTCAACCACGCCTCGATCATTGACGGCATTCGGTTGTGCAAAGCGCAACGCTATCGCTACGCCAACAGCGATATGGACGATTTAGAGAAACAATTGAACGCTGCTCGTGCCGCCGGGGCGCGTCACATCATGATTGCCACGGACGGCGTGTTTTCGATGGATGGCTATCTGGCGAATCTGCCCGCCATCACCGAGCTGGCGGCGCGATACGATGCTTTGGTCATGGTGGATGACTGTCATGCGACCGGGTTCATGGGCCCCAAGGGCGCAGGCACCCCCGCCCATGCCGGTGTCGACGTGGACATTCTGACGGGCACGCTGGGTAAAGCGCTAGGCGGGTCTATCGGCGGCTACATCGCAGGCCTCCAGCCCGTGATCGATCTGCTGCGCCAGCGCGCGCGGCCCTATCTGTTCTCCAACTCATTGCCGCCTGCCATCGTCGCTGCGGGGATCGAGGCGATCCGGCTGGTCGAAGAGGGCGACGCGCTGCGTGCGCAACTGTTTGATAACGCAGCCTACTGGCGGTCTGGCTTGACGGACCTGGGGTTTGACCTGTTGCCTGGTCAACACCCGATCATCCCTGTGATGCTGGGCGGGGCGCAGGTGGCGCAGGACATGGCCGCACGGTTGTTTGAGGAGGGAGTTTATGTCTCGGGCTTTTTCTTTCCCGTGGTCCCACGTGGGCAGGCCCGGATTCGCACGCAGATGAACGCCGCCCTGACGCGCGACGATCTGGACCGGGGGCTTGCCGCTTTTGAAGTGGCGGGCAAAGCGGTGGGGGTTTTGGCATGACAAATGAAATGATCGCCCTTGAAAAAACCCACCCGCGCGAAGGGTTGTGGCAGGTCACGGCCCCCGTGCCCGAGATCGGCCCGGATGATGTTCTGATCCGTGTGAACAAGACCGGGATTTGCGGCACGGACATCCACATCTGGAATTGGGATGACTGGGCGGCGGGCACGGTCCCGACACCGATGATCACCGGGCATGAATTTGCCGGAGAGATCGTGGAAATCGGCTCTAACGTGCAGGATTTGGCGCTTGGGCAGCGATGTTCAGGCGAGGGACATTTGATTGGCAAATCGTCGCGTCAGAGCCGCGCGGGCAAGTTCCATCTTGATCCAGCCACGCGCGGGATCGGAGTGAATGAGCAAGGCGCCTTTGCCCAATACCTGCGTCTGCCTGCGTTCAATGCTGTGCCATTGCCGGACGAAATCAGCGACGATATCGGCGCGATCCTCGACCCGTTGGGTAACGCAGTGCACACCGCGCTCAGCTTTGATCTGATAGGAGAGGATGTGCTAGTGACGGGTGCAGGACCTATCGGGATTATGGCGGCGGCTGTTGCGCGGCACGTGGGCGCGCGCAATGTGGTGATCACGGATGTGAACCCCGATCGACTCGCGCTGGCGGTCCGCGTGGCGGATGTGGTGCCGGTGAATGTCACAGAGACAAGTCTTGCGAGCATCATGCCGGGCTTGAAGATGAAGCAGGGGTTTGACGTGGGCCTTGAGATGTCCGGCAATCAAGCCGCTTTGGACCAGATGGTCGAGGCGATGACGATGGGTGGACGCATCGCGATGCTGGGTATCCCGCCGGGCAAAAGCCCGGTCGACTGGTCCCGCATCGTGTTCAAGGCGCTCACCATCAAAGGGGTCTACGGGCGCGAGATATTCGAGACGTGGTACAAGATGATTGCGATGCTGCAAAACGGTCTGGATGTGTCAGCGGTGATCACGCACCGGTTTGCCGCCTGTGATTTTTCCAAAGGGTTTGCGGCAATGAAATCGGGATCGTCGGGCAAGGTCGTCCTGGACTGGACCTAGGCGACTCTGCGTATCGGCTGGCGGCCCTGCTCGGTCAGGATCCACGCCTCTTTGCCCTCGAACACGGCGGCTGTCAGTGGTTCACCATAACCCGCAGCGGTGTCCAGGTTAACGCGATTCCCGTAGTGCGTGGCATGACGCACGGGGGTATGGCCATGCACAATAAGCTTCGGGTGTGCTCCGGTGAAGTCGTGGAACTCGTTGCGGATCCATAGCATGTCTTCCTCCGTCTGCCTTTTGAGCGGAACGCTGGGACGGATGCCCGCATGGACGAACAGAAGATCGCCGACGGTGTGCGACAGCTTGAGGTCTTCCAGGAATTTCACGTGTTCTTTCGGCACGGCGGCCCGCGCATCGGCCTGCACGTCTTTCTCGCGCCTTTGGGGTCCCGCATCAACACCATAGGACCCGAGTGTTGTATCCCCACCCAAGCGTGGGTGAAGCCAATATAGTTCGACCATCATGTACGGATCATGAAGGATCGGGCGCTGCATGAACCATTCGAACATGCGGTCATGGTTGCCCTTGAGGAAGGTCCAATTCCGCTTGGCCTGCTGACCCGCCACAAGCGTTTCCAGAACGCCCTTGCTGTCCGGCCCGCGGTCCGCGTAATCGCCAAGAAAAACCACGGGTGCATCTATGCCCCCATCATCCTCGATCAGGTCAAGGACGCGGTGTAGTTCTTCGGTTTGTCCGTGGATGTCGCCGATGGCGTAAATGGGGTCTGACATAATATTCCGACAGCAAAATTGAATTGCTCACCGCCTACCGGGATTCGGTGGCAGATGTAAGGCGAAGGCATGGTCACAATTGAGTGGCTATGCGCGTTGCCGTGAAATTGGGCAATCGCTGGACCGGATGCAGATATGGAATTTATTCCGGCGTACGACGCGCTGAAATGTAAGGCGGAGGTATGCTCCGCCTTACGCACTTGCAGTTATCCAGCGACGTCGAAGGCTAGTGGTTTCACCTGGGTGAACATGCCTGTGTTTTCGAGTGTGTGAAGCACGTCGTTCGGGATTGGATGGTCTACGTAGAGCAGCGCAATCGCCTCGCCCCCGACTGCATTCCGCCCAAGTGTAAAGTTCGCGATGTTCACGCCGTTTTTGCCCATCGTGTTGCCAAGCAGACCGATGATGCCGGGAACGTCCTCGTTCGTGGTGTACAGCATGTTTTCTCCGATCTCGGCGTCGATGTTGATGCCTTTGATCTGGATGAAACGAGGCTTGCCGTCTGAGAACACAGTACCAGCAACCGAGCGTTCGCGTTTGGAGGTGACCACTGTCACTTTGATATACCCGTCAAACGTGCCGGATTTGTCCTGATTGGTGGTCGAGATCTTGATCCCCCGTTCTTTGGCGACAACCGGTGCGCTGACCATGTTCACATCGGGGTTGGCCCGTTTCATGATACCTGCGATGACACCGCAATTCAGCGCCTCAAGGTTCATTTCGGACACGACACCATCGTAAAGGATGTTGATTGCCTTGATTGGCTCGTCCGTCATCTGGCCCACAAAACTGCCCAGATGCCCTGCCAACTTAACCCAAGGTCCCATCACTTTAGCCTCTTCGGCTGTGACGGATGGCATGTTAAGCGCGTTTTCCACGGCCCCAGTCAGCAAATAGTTCGCCATTTGGTCGGCCACCTGCAGGGCGACGTTTTCCTGTGCTTCGGTGGTTGCCGCACCTAAGTGGGGCGTGACGACGACGTTTGGTAAGTTGAAGAGCGCGTTTTCCTTGGCGGGTTCCTCGGCAAATACGTCGAACGCCGCGCCTGCGACATGGCCGGATTTCAGGGCTTCGGCTAGTGCGGCCTCATCCACCAGACCGCCGCGTGCGCAATTGATGATCCGCACACCGGGTTTCATCATCGCGATGCGTTCGGCGGTTATCATGTTGGCCGTTTGCTCGGTCTTCGGCACGTGGAGAGTGATGAAATCGGCTCGAGCAATAAGATCATCAAGTTCGACCTTTTCAACGCCCATTTTGTTGGCCTTGTCGGTGCTCAGGAAGGGATCAAAGGCCAGTACCTTCATTTTGAGGCCGCGCGCCCGATCACAGACGATTCCGCCGATGTTGCCGGCGCCGATCACGCCCAGCGTTTTGCCGGTGAGTTCGGTGCCCATGAACTTCGACTTTTCCCACTTGCCTGCGTGGGTCGATGCAGACGCTTCAGGGATTTGTCGGGCCACGGCAAACATCATCGCGATGGCGTGTTCGGCGGTCGTGATCATGTTGCCAAAGGGTGTGTTCATGACGATCACCCCCTTTTTTGACGCAGCCTCTTTGTCGATGTTGTCGGTGCCGATGCCTGCGCGCCCAATGACCTTCAAGTTGGTTGCGTTTTTGAGGATCGTTGGTGTCACCCGTGTGGCCGAGCGGATGGCGAGGCCGTCATATTGGCCGATGATCTCGGCCAGCTTGTCCTTGTCTTTGCCAAGGTCGGGTTGGAAATCCACCTCGATCCCGCGGTCCTTGAAGATTTGGACGGCGGCAGGGGAGAGTTTGTCGGAGATGAGTACTTTGGGAGCCATGTTTTTGGTCCTTTGATGTCGGGGTGGGCGGACGACACGTCCGCCTTACACGTGTCAGGAAGGGGTAAGGTGCAGGTCTACTGCGCCGCTATTTCGGCTTGGAAGGCCCAGTCGAGCCAAGGCAGCATCGCCTCGATGTCGGCGGTTTCGACTGTGCCACCGCACCAGATGCGCAGGCCCGGAGGGGCGTCGCGATAGGCGCCGATGTCCAGAGCGACGTTTTCATCGGCCAGCCGTTTGGCAATGGCTTTGGCAAAGGCGGCGCCGTCTGTGATCCGGTCATCAGTGAACTTGAGGCAGACCGACGTGGTCGATTGCGTCGCCGGGTCTGCGGCGAGGTTTGCGATCCAGTCATGTGTCTCTACAAAGGCCGAAATCGCCGCAGCATTGGCATTCGCGCGTGCGATCAGACCTTGCAGACCACCGACAGAACGCGCCCAGTCCAGCGAGAACAGATAGTCCTCGACCGCGAGCATGGACGGGGTGTTGATCGTTTCACCGACAAAGATGCCTTCGATCAGCTTGCCGCCCTTGGTCAGGC
>ERZ1740072.187-NODE-187-length-27695-cov-4.010781_pt1 | contig 27695 bp, 28 predicted proteins | sample MGYA00581733_ERZ1740072 | MGnify/ENA primary metagenome ERZ1740072 (study PRJEB43018, sample SAMN04849741) | marine metagenome | isolation source: floating plastic debris | place: Pacific Ocean | collected 2008-08-30 | study: EMG produced TPA metagenomics assembly...
CGCGTTCGACACCGCCGGGCACCTCCGGAGCTTCATTCATACGCTCCCATGCAGAAAGGAGTGTCTTTGTATTTGGATGTTGGGGCATCGGCGTCATTCGTGTCTCGCTCGATACGGTCCCTTACCCGACCGTTTGGAAATTCTGTTTGGAGACGGTGTCGCAATGTTCGCGCCAGTTTGCGCGTTTCGCTTAAAGGGCGAATGTCGGTTCATTTTGGGGCTGTGTTCAACGATAAGGCGAAACTCGGCACGGAACCTGCTTCTTTCTAGGCGAACTGTTTGGGAGTCCCTGGATGACCGTATCAACTCGGAACACACTTTTGGTCGGCGCAGGCCTGCTTTCTGTCGCAGTATTGGGCGGTATGGCCTATGCGGGCAGTGGCGCAGGCGGCAAGAGTCCTTGTAGTGGCGGTGGATGTACGCATGGTCCTGCCGTGATCCCGGGTGCTGGCATGGGCGGCTCTAATATGGGCCATGGCGGCCAGGGTGGCCATTGCTGTAAAGGACCGAAAGGTCCCAGCGTCCACATTCCCGGCGTCAATGTCTCTGGTCCAAATGTGATGATTCACGGCTCGAACGTCTCGGTCCATCAAGGCAGCATCGTTACCCACACCCAAAGCTATCTGAACACGCATGTCGCCAGCAGTGGCGAGAGCGGCGTCTTCGTTGCCGGTGGCGGCGGCTATTATAGTGCCCAAGGGGTGGCCCCGACCGCGATTAACGAGCTGAATGTGACAGGTGGGGAAGAGACCTATCTGGAAACCATAACCGAGCAGGTCCCCACCAAAGAAGAATTTTGCGAAGACGAATTCGTCATTTCGAAAACCGTCCGCCCGATTCAGGCGGTCTGCATTGATGACAAAGGCGTGCCGCATCCCGCCTCGCAGGTTGATGCCAGCGATCACGTGCCTGCCGGCTATCATGGCGAGCTCTATCGCTGCATGGCGGGCACAGGTATGCAGGTCACGCTCGGCCATGTGGAAGATGGCAAGGCCAGCTTTACGCATGGCGAATCCTTTGCCTGTCGCAAGGGTGAAGCGCTCGTCCACCAGCGCGGCGGGGAGCTGGGTTGTGCGCCACAATCACCGGCCCGGTCCTGTAATGAACGGTCATTGCTGCGGCGTCACGGCCCCGGTATCAAACTGGTTGAAGCGCGAACCAAGAAAAAAGTCTGTGTGCCACGCACGCGTACGGTAATGAAAACGGTAGAACGCCAGGTGGAGCGCACCCGCGTCACGCCAGCTCAATCGATGGTTTTCGATGGCGGCGTTGGGCAAGGCGTCCAATAGATTCAACACTCACCAGATAGGTTGAGGCAGCGAGTTTGCGCCATGGCCGAACGTGGTGCCGGTGTTGCGGTTATGCCGCGACACTTCACGTTTCCAGTATTTCTGTAATTGTGATCTTGTCAGCGCGTCGAACTCAACTACTCCTCTAGTTCAGACCCTCCGCAAAGAGAGGGCCCCCAGAAACAAAATTTCTAAATACTAATCGGGAGACGTGAGTTGAAAAAGCACACACGAACCAATTTTGGCTTGAAGACAGGCTTGTCTTTCAGCGTCGGTCTGACAGCATTGATTGCTGGCAGCGGCTTAACCGCCATGGCGCAGGAAGAAGGCGACGAAGAAGCCAAGCGCTTGAACACCGTGACCATTACCGCGACCAAGCGCGAACAAACCCTGCAAGATGTTCCAGTCGCGGTTTCAGTTGTCGATGACAGCGTGATCGAAAAAGCCGAGATCCAGGATCTAGGCGACCTGCAATCGCTGGTGCCGTCCCTCACGGTTGGTCAGCTGCAATCATCTGCAAATACAAATTTCATCATTCGTGGATTTGGTAACGGGGCCAACAATGCCGGTATCGAACCGTCTGTTGGTGTCTTTATCGATGGCGTTTACCGATCTCGCTCAGCGGCGCAGATCTCTGACCTGCCAAATCTTCAGCGCGTCGAAGTCCTGCGCGGTCCTCAGTCGACCCTGTTCGGCAAGAACGCATCGGCCGGGGTCATCTCGATCGTAACGCGCGGACCACAGTTTGAACAAGGCGGATCGGTTGACGCCGGTATTGGCAATTTCAATGCCTATCGCCTGAAAGGTGACATTACCGGACCTCTGTCTGATACCGTCGCGTACAGCCTGTCTGGTAACTATAATAAGCGCGATGGCTACGCCGACGATCTGGCGACTGGCTCCGATGTGAACCAACGTGATCGCTGGGGACTCCGCGGTCAGCTCTTGTTTGAACCAAACGAAGATCTGTCATTCCGCGTGATCGGTGATTATGACAAGATTGACGAGATCTGCTGTGTTGCAGGCAACCTGGTCAATGGCCCAACCGGCGCCGCGATCGGATTGCTGGGCGGTCAAATCGATGCCGAAGACCCGTTCTCTTATGAGGTTTTCAACAATTTCGATTCGACCAACGACATCGAAAATTCCGGCATCTCTCTGCAAGCGGATTATGCGCTTCCATTCGCGGATCTGACCAGCATCACCTCTTTCCGCACGGTTGATTCCGTGACCGATCAGGACTCGGATTTCACCAGTGCCGACCTGGTCGAGCGCAACTTGTCGGAAACCAACATCGAAACGTTTACGCAGGAAGTTCGTCTGACGTCGAACAATCCGGACGCCCAGTTCGATTGGATGGTCGGAGCGTTCTTCTTTGATGAACAGGTCGAGGTCTCGAACGAATTTTTCTATGGCGCAGACTTCCGGGCGTATGCAGATATTCTTGCGGGTGATCCGGCAGCGCTGGCGGGCACGGAACTCTTTGCGGGTGTCCCTGTTGGGACGTTCGGCGCCCAGGGACAGGGGCCGATAGAAGAGTTCGGTCAGGACAACACATCCTGGTCCCTGTTTGGTACCGTCGATTTCTACGTCACGGATCGGCTGACCGCCACGGTCGGTGTGAACTATACCGATGACGAGAAAGACGCCTTCGGTCGCGCGACCAATTCAGACGTGCTTTCAGCACTCGATTTGACACAATTGGGCTATACCGCTGTTCTGGCTTCGCTGCTCGGCGATGTCGGGGTCGACATTACCAACCCGGCATCAGTTGGTCCATTTGTTCAGGCCAATCCGGCTCTGTACGGCCAGTTGCAGGCTGGCGCTGCGGCCGCCGCACAAGATCCGACGCTGAACCCGTTCGGAGCTCTAGCGCCGCTGCAATTCCTGCCGCCATTCCTGAACTTCCCGAATGCGGTGGAAAGCGGCAGCTCGTCTGACAGCAATACCAGCTACACGCTACGACTGGCGTATGACCTGACGGATAATATCAACGTCTATGGCTCTTACGCGACCGGCTTCAAGGCGACGTCCTGGAACCTGTCGCGCGACAGTCGTCCATTCCCGGCTGACTTTACAGCTGGGTCAAACATTGTTGATCCGGTGACCGGTCAGGTGGTTGTGACGGCGCCGTCTTCGAACATTCAGGATGCTGGTCTGGCAACGACCAAGCTGATCGCGGGGACGCGTTTCGCGGGACCGGAAGAAGCGGAAGCGTGTGAACTGGGTGTCAAAGGCTCGTTCAGCAATTTTGCGTTCAACCTGGCTGTCTTTGACCAGGTGATCGAAGGCTTCCAGTCGAACGTCTTCACCGGTACGGGCTTCCAGCTCCTGAATGCGGGTGAGCAGTCGACCCAGGGGATCGAATTTGATGCCACCTGGAACCCAACAGACGCGTTGACAATCACCTTCGCGACGACATTGCTTGACCCGGTGTATGACAGCTTCCCGGACTCGGCGAGTGGCGATCTGTCAGGCACGACTCCTTCAGGTATTCCTGAAACGTCGACGTCGCTTGGTTTCAATTACGACTTCACCGTCGCCAATTGGGACAGCTTCATTCGGGCAGACTGGCAATATGCCAGCAATACCGACTTCTTTGATGATGCTGCCAATCAGGCCCTGCTGGATTCGGTCGGCTATACCCGCGAGGTCAACAATGTGAATGCCTCGCTCGGCTTTGTTTCCGAGAATGGACTGGGCGTGACCTTCTGGTCGCGGAACCTGGTCGATGATGAGCGGATCACGACGGCCTTCCCGTCTGTGGCTCAAGCCGGCTCGCTGTCAGGCTATCCAAGCCAGCCGCGGACCTATGGCGTGACGGTCCGCAAGACCTTCTAGATCACGATCAAATCAAAATGAATAAGCCCGCGCCGAAAGGTGCGGGCTTTTTTTGGCGAGTATGCCGATGGCTGCGTGTCCCGTTCGGCCAGAGAATGACGCGGACTATGCGCGTTTCCAGACAAACCCGGCGGCGATCAGGAGCATGACGAGTTCGAACCCGGCAAATTGCCAATTCGATGCCAGGGCGGTGTCGCCATAGATGAATGACGCGGCGCGACCGACCACATAACCACCCATATAGAAGGCGACGAAGCAAAGCGCCGGGAAGGCAAACTTTGGACGCACGCTGCCCAGCGCACACAGGGCTGCAGCCCCCAGACTGACGCCGCCATAAATGCCGCGCATTTCGAAGACACCAGACGTGCCCCCAACCGAAACGCCCAGTTGCGCTGTCATGCCTTCAGGATCGGTAATCGACCAGAACCCGAAAGCCGTGAACATCAGTGCGGTCAGAATGAGAAAGAGACGTGTCATCATGCGTTCGACCTAGTTCGGACCTCTCACATGTCGAGCCTTCCATGTGCAGCGGGCAGTATTTTGCTTGCCAGATTGTAGAGCTTGGGAGACAAGCGCGCTCGACGCAGCGCGATATGGTAACACCGCGCAGGAAGACACTGATAGATGCACGATAGGGGCTTCAGAATGAGCACAGAATTACAAGCCGTGATTTGGGACTTTGGCGGTGTATTAACCTCGTCTCCCTTTGAGGCCTTCTCCCGATATGAGGTGGAGAAAGGTCTGCCAAAGGATTTTGTGCGCTCGGTTAACGCCGTCAATATCCAGGAAAATGCCTGGGCCAAGCTCGAGCGATCGGAAGTTACAGCGGATGAGTTTGACGTCCTGTTTCGGGACGAAAGTCGCGCCTTGGGACATGAAGTGCCGGGCAAGGATATTCTCGGCCTGTTATCGGGCGATATTCGCCCTGCTGTGGTCGAGGCGCTGAAGACCTGCAAGGCGCAGGTGAAGGTTGGCTGCATCACCAATAATGCCCCGGTCGGCAAAGGCGCGGGCATGAGTTCAGACTCTTCAAAAGCGGCGCAAGTGGCGGAAATAATGACACTTTTCGACCATGTCATCGAGAGTTCAAAACTCGGTATTCGCAAGCCGGATCCGCGCATTTACGCCTTGATGTGCGAGGCGCTGGATGTCGATCCCGCCCGCTGCGTTTACCTTGATGATCTCGGAATTAATTTGAAACCAGCACGTGCAATGGGCATGCATACAATCAAAGTCCTGAATGAGGCGCAGCTTTTGCAGGACCTGAAAGGAGCAACTGGTTTTGGTGGCCTATGAAACCACTTTTTTACGGGGTCAGCGCGGCCTTCCTATTGGCCGCTTGCGGCGGTGAAGCCGCCTCGCCAAAGATGCGGGTCGCCGTTTCTGCGGCGCCGGCATTAATGTCGCTGGAGCCAGCGGCTGACACCCCGGCGCCACTGCCCGTGGCCGTCGACTCCAAAATCTCCGAAATTCGATCTGTTCTGGAACGGGATTCCCTGAACCGGCTCGTAAGGTTGGCCCGGACGGAGGAGAATTTCGTCTCCAACTTTGCCGGTGAGTCGCACAAAGTGCACTGGGATCTGTTACGGCGGACAGGATTTGATCCGCTGCATCGACTCGGGGACTTGCTGGACGGGCCCTATGGCACCCGTCAAGTCGGGGACCAGACCTGGTATGTCTGGCCTGATTTTGCCGCTCTGGATGCAGATGAGCTATTGCCTGAAAAGCTCGATTTCGCGGATCGGGCGCGGCTGGAGGCGCTGGTGGGTGAGCCGGGTCTGGCCCGCATTCGCGAGGGTCAGGACTATCCCGGAATTCGAACAGCGATTGCCGAAGATGGCCGTTGGCTCTACTTCGTACATGAAACCATCGAAGATACAGAAGCGAACCACTAATGGCAGAGAAAATTGGCGCTGAAGCCGGCCTGGCAAATCTATCGGGGTGGAGCCCGGTCGACGGCGATCGCGACGCGATCTCCAAGACGTTCAAATTTGCAGACTTCAAGACCGCATTCGGCTTTATGACGTCCTGCGCGCTGAAGGCTGAGCAGATGGACCACCATCCGGAATGGTTCAATGTCTATAATCGCGTCGAAGTCACTCTGACCACGCATGATGCGGACGGCGTGACCGCCCTGGATGTTGAACTTGCAGGCTTCATGGACGCCCTCGCCAGCAAACTGAGCTAAGGTCTCAGCAATAGGTTGCGCCCAGAATGGGACCGAGTTGGCCGCCGCGTTTTTCCTGAATGATCACGGCGCAGGATTCACCGGATTCTGGTGTCCCCAGGCGCAGCGTTGTCGCTTCGCCGGTATAGCTGCCAATCCGGTCGGCCGCGAGCACGATATTGCGACTGGACAGGATCGCGCCGCGATTTTCACCGCGCGGGATGGCGGTTGTCTGTTCCGGCAACAGGGTCAGGCGATAGACGTCGGCCGCTTGCCGCAGCGGGGTCTCAAAAGCTGATATCTGCACGCTGACAGTCTCGTTCGACTCGATAACCTCCAGGCTTGCCGTGGCATGCGCGCCGGCATCGAGCAGACGCTCAACCTCACGCGCCCGGCTTCCGACGGTTTCCAGACGGCCATTAATCACCGCTTGCGGTGTGTAGACGCCTGCCGTGCTGCGCAGTGCCCGATTGTATTGACGTTGACGCGCCGTATAGGCGGCATCGGAGTATGGATCCTTCCAGGCGCCCGCGCGGCCATGTATCAGACGATCCCAGTAATCGACATGCCATTCCAGCACGATCAGGTCGGGTCGCTCGGCGAGTTCGGCGAACAATTTCTCCGCTGGCGGGCAGGACGAACAGCTTTGCGAGGTGAACAATTCGGCGACCACCGGACTGTTCGAAGCGCCGCTGGGCAGGGGAATGTTCTGTAGGGATTGTGCCCCGCTCCGCATTGAAACGAACAATAGAATAATAATGACTGTGGCCAGAGCGGCGAGCGAAGCGCGCATGAAGAAACTCCCGGATTTGATGACCTTCAAATGCCCGAGCTCAGGCGCCGGCTCAAATCGCGATTTCTCAACTTGGCGTGAGCGGACGTCGCCGCGTCAGGGCTTGCCTCAGCTTTGATGCGGTGGCTAAAGGTCGGCTGGATCTAGACATTGGAGGGCGAGCATGGGCCGCGTATCAGGGAAGAAAGCAATCATTACGGGCGGCGCCCAGGGCCTGGGCGAAGCGACAGCCTGGATGCTGGCGCGCGAAGGCGCCAAGGTCACGGTGACAGACATTAATGGCGACGGTGCCGATGCAGTCGCGGCAGCGATCAATGCTGAACTCGGCGACGGAACGGCCTTTGCCTGGCAACATGATGTTACGGATGGTGAGCGCTGGAAGACCGTCGTGCAGGACGCGCATGATGCGATGGGCGGCCTGAACATTCTGGTCAACAATGCCGGTATCGGGTCGCTCGGCAGTGTCGAGGATGAAGACTATGCCATGTTCCAGAAGGTCATGCAGGTGGATGTCGATTCCATCTTCCTCGGCTGTAAATATGCCATTCCGCTGATGCGCGATCACGGCCTCGGCTCGATCGTCAATATCAGCTCGATTGCCGGCATTATCGCCAGCGGCAATTACGTCTCCTACAACACCGCCAAGGCGGCCGTGCGCCATTTGTCGAAATCCATTGCCCTGCACTGCGCCAAGACGGGCGGTCAGATCCGCAGCAACTCGGTCCATCCGGTCTTTATCAACACGCCGATCCTCGACCGCACGAAGGAAATGTTTGGCGAGGAAGAGGCGCTGGCCAAGCTGGGGCGCCAAATCCCGCTCGGCAAGGTCGGGGAGCCGGATGATATCGCTTATGCCGTCCTCTATCTGGCCAGTGATGAAAGCAAGCTGGTCACCGGCACCGAGCTGAAAGTGGATGGCGGCATCAGCGCAATGTAGCGCTTGCCATTTCATTTTGTTCATGCAATGTTCCAGTCTCAAATAAGGAGGCTGGAATGATAGGTTATGTAACATTGGGAACGGCAGACCTCGCGCGGGGCGGGGTTTTTTATGATGCCCTCGCGAAAGAAATGGGCGTTGGGCGCATGATGGACGAAGATACGTTCATCGCATGGGGGGAGATGAACGGCCCTGCCGGGGTCGCCATCACCAAACCGTTTGACGGTCAGGCCCCGAGTGTCGGCAATGGCGTAATGGTCGCGCTTCAGGCGAACGACCCGCAACAGGTTGATCGATTGCACGCCATCGCGCTGGAACAGGGCGGCACTTGCGAAGGCAAGCCTGGCGATCGTGGTGGCGGATTCTATGCGGCTTACTTTCGCGATCTCGATGGCAACAAGCTGAACGCGTTCTGCATGGTGGCGGCTGACTGAGCCGTCGCTCAGCCAATCGGGCGCCGGGCCACGACAAGAATGGCATAGGCGCCCAACAGCGCCATCACGCCGGCGGAAACATAGAGCGGCAGCGGCGCCGCGATCTGATACAGCGTCGCGCCGATCAAGGGCCCGAAGATAAATCCCGAGGGTGGAGCGGCCGCGAGCAGTGCGGCGGCCGAGGCTTGTTCTTCGCGGTCGACCGACAAGCTTCCAAGCGCATTTGCGGCCGGCACAGCCAGCGCGGCGCCACCTCCGACGATCAGGAATGCCAGGCAAACCGCCCAGAAAGGCGCGAGCAGATTGGCCAGGACATAGCCGAAAGCGATCAGGATCAGGCCGGCCGGCAGCATGCCGCGCGGATCGGGTTTGCGTGGTTGCACATAGCCGAACTGGACGACCACCATCATCACGGCGAGACATGCAAAGGCGATCCCGGCATAAAGGACCGTCTTTTCCTCGCCCAGCTCATAGCGGTCCTCGAGGAACCAGCCGAGCGTCTGTTGAATCATGCCGACTGCGACAAAATAAGTGAACAAGAATAAGAGATGCGGGAATACGCGTGGGTCGCGCATGGCCAGCGGGGCCGGTCGGTTGGCGCTCTGGCGTGTGTTGCGTGATTTCGGCAATGCGAACCCGACCAACACCCCGCACGATATGCACAGGACAATCGATCCCCAGAGCGGTACCAACGCCCCAAAAGGCGCCAGGACCGTGGCGCCAGCGGGCCCCAGGATGGAGCCAATGCTCATCGCCGCGCCGAGCATGCCGAGGCCGGCCGCCCGTGTGGTCGGCGTCGTCGCATCGGTCATCGCGGCCATGCTGGCCGGTTGCAGGCCTGGCGACAGCAAGCCGAACCAGACCCGGACAAAGACCAGCGTGAAGAACATAGTCAGACCTGTAATCATACCCGCCAGCGCCGCTTCCAGGGCGAACAGGAAGGCCATATTGGTAAAGCCCATGGCCATGAGCGAGAAAACCATGACGCGCTTGCGTCCGAACCGGTCAGCCCAGCGGCCCCATTGCGGGATCATCAAGGCATAGATGGCGGCGGACAGGGTCAGGATGCCCGCGACCTGAATTTCGGTCAGGCCGGCTTTACGCGCGAGCGGCGCGACGACGACAAAATTGATCGTCATCCCAGCGCCCATAGCAACGCTGGCCAGGGCGATCATGCTTTGTTGGAACGGCGTCAGGGGCCGTAATGGCGTGTCCGCCAGGGTGCTGGAATCCATCATGCCCAATCTCTCTCAGAGAAGAGAGTTACGAGCTTTGCGCCGTCGGACAAGGGAGAACCTTGGGGAAGCCTCAGGAATCGTCGTGAGGACGGGCGAGACTCTTCAAGGCTTCGGATTTGACGAAATCAACAGCGGGCGCGATCTCGTGCAGATTGCTCGCAGCACTACCATTTGTGACATGATCAAAGCGAATTTTCGTGCCACCTGCGTCATCCGGGGTGAGGGAAATCGTCCAAACTGATCGCACGGCCATGCCCTGTAAGGGCCCGAACGGCGCCGACAGGCTGAGCACCTTGTTCGGTTGCGCTTGCAGGACCGTTCCGTGCCAGACCGAGCCGCCCGCCCAATCCTCACGCCAGGTGCCCCCGGCGACCGGATCCAGGCTCATATTGGCGGCGTCACCTGAATAGGAATGGTCCCCAAGCCACCAGTCTGCTGGCACGATCAGGCGCGCCCAGACATCTTCTGGCGAGAGGTCCGATGTCGCTTCCAGCTTCAGCGTGAAATGATCGCTGGTGGCGGACACAACCTCCGCCTGAGCCACGAAGGGTAGGCCGAGCGTCAGCGGCAGCAGCGTCAACGCAAGTCTGAGTTTCATGAGTCCGCTCCATCCATGTGACTGATGTGACAGGACTGAAGCAAAATCCTGTTCCCGAGTCGAGAGGCGCCAGGGGTCAGGCCGGTCTGAATTCAGGCAGCCGATTGATCCAGGGCTGCGCCTCTTCCAGTTCATAGGCCAGGCTCAGCAGCAGACCATCATCGCCGCGCTTGCCGGAGAACATGGACCCGATCGGCAAGCCGTCGGCGCTCCATTGGATCGGCACGCTCATCGAGGCGGCGCCCGACACATTCATCGGCGCCGTGAAAGCCGCGAAGTTCAGAACATTCGCGCGCACGGTGTCATAGTCACCATCTGGTGCCTGTTCGCCAACTTTCGGGGGGACGGTCGAGACGGTCGGTGTGAGGAGGATATCGAAATCCTCGAACAAACCGTGGTACTCCGCTTCAAAGGCCTGCAGATAGGCAATCGCCTCCGGCATGTCACCTTGGCGCTGCAGGAATTCCGCGGCGAGGCCCAGGGTCCAGGGCTCAAGAATGTCGGGTCCGACGGGCTTGCCGCTAAAGGCGCTCGCTTGCTGGGCGAACGCCGCGGCGCCAGCCGCCCAGTAGAGCAGGAACGCGTCCGTGAAGCGGGCGCCATCGGTGGGCATGACATAGTCCATCACCTCGTGGCCAAGCTCCCGGCAGAGCTGGGCGGTGCGATCAAGGCCAGCCTGCGTTTCGTTGTCCAGCTGTGCATCCGTGGTCGGGGTCGGGGCATAAGCGATTTTCAGGCGCCGCGAGACGGGCCCGGTAATGTTACCGGTCCGGGGCAAGTCTGTGTCGAGATCGACTTCGGCAGCGGCGAACAGGGCGGCGCTATCGCGAACGGTCAGCGTAACGGCGTGGTTCACAGAAATGTCGACCGGGCCGGAATCGCGGCTGATCGGCAGGGCGCCGCGGCTTGGCTTGAGACCGAACAGACCACAACAGGCGGCCGGAATGCGGATCGCGCCGCCGCCATCACTGGCATGCGCAAATGGCACGACCCGGGCCGCCACGAGGGCAGCCGCGCCGCCGGATGACCCGCCGGGGATCCGGCTGAGATCATATGGATTGCGGGTGGCGCCTGTGACCAACGGCTCGGTCGAAGAGATCAAGCCCATTTCCGGGCTGGTCGATTTGCCCAGATTGATCACGCCCGCCTTGCGCCAGGCTTTGGCGAACTCGCCATCATCTTGGGCGATATAGCCTTCAAAGGCGCGCGAGCCATACAGGGTCTGCGCGCCTTTCCAGTCGAGCAAATCCTTGATGAAGGTTGGCACGCCACCAAACGCCCCTTCGGGAGGGGTGCCTGCGGTGGCCAGGGCGCTGTCATAGCTTTCGGTGGCGATCGCATTGATCATCGGATGAGTCGCTTGAGCACGGGCGATTGCCGCTTCGGTCAGCGCCAGGGAGGTGGTCTCGCCGCTGGCCAGTTGAGACAATTGGTCCAGGCCATCCGGAATCGCCGTCGCTGAATAAGATGCGGTTTCCGGTTCGACGGGCGGTGGGGGCGTGTCGGCAATGACCTCGTCCGTGGCGTCCTGCTCTGCGCCCGCGCAAGCCCCGAGCGCGCCGAGGGCCGCGATGGCAGTGCTGGTTTGCAACAATCTGCGGCGATTCAATTGGCTCATATTATCCTCCCGAATAGTCTTTTGTGCGACCCTCGCGCGGCCTTGCCCGTCTGGCAAGGGGATCGTAGGGGTAGCCCTCGTTTCGCGAGCATAGAGTAAAATGCTATCAGTGCTGGATCTGTTTCGGGTAGGGCTGGGCCCCTCATCGTCGCACACGGTTGGTCCGATGCGGATCGCAAAGCGATTCCTGCGCGAGGCGCGCAAATCCGGGTTCCTGGCCGGTTCAAAACGGGTTGAAGTCGAGCTTCAAGGGGCGCTCGCGCTGACAGGTGTGGGCCATGGCACAGACAAGGCGGTCATCCTGGGGCTGCTTGGCTTCGCGCCTGAGACCGCAGAGCCGGATGCTGCGGAATCGGCCTTTCACACCGTCATTCAGACCAAGACGCTGCAATTGAATGACGGTCCCAGTGTTCCATTCAAACCGATCCGCGATTTGCTCTATCGCGGCGACATCGTGCCGGATCTGCATCCGAATGGCATGGTCCTGCGCTTGTTCGCAAAGGCGGAGTCCGAGACGGCCGATTTTACCCGCGTCTATTACTCCACAGGGGGCGGGTTTGTCGCCTCCGCCAGACGCCTGGCCAAACCGGCCAAGGGCGATGTGATCGACGATCGGACCGGCGCACCATACGCGTTTGGGTCAGCTGAAGAGCTGCACGGCTTGTGCACATCGAACGCCCTGCCGATCGATGCGCTGATCTTGGCCAATGAAGACCAGAGACGACCGCGCGCGCAAACTCTCGCGCAGATCGACCTGATTACAGACACTATGCTGGCTTGCATCGAGCGCGGCTTGCACACGGATGGCATCCTGCCCGGGGGACTGAAGGTCGAACGCCGCGCGCCGGATCTGTATCGCAAATTGAAGGCCGGGGCCGGGGTCAATGAACGCGAGGCTTTGTTTGACTGGCTGAATGTCTATGCCATGGCCGTCAATGAGGAGAATGCCGCGGGCGGCCGTGTGGTCACCGCGCCGACCAATGGGGCGGCCGGTATCCTCCCAGCCGTGTTGCGTCACTATTGCTGCGACGATGATGGCACGCCGGTACGGTCCAAGGCTCAGCGCTTCCTGCTCGTTGCGGGCGGCATTGGCCTTTTGTACAAGCAGCGCGCATCGATCTCAGGCGCTGAAATGGGGTGTCAGGGCGAAGTTGGTGTGGCGTGTTCCATGGCGGCTGGTGGCCTGGCTGCGGTCTGGGGCGCGCGCCCAATTCAGTGCCTGTCAGCGGCAGAGATCGGGATGGAGCACAATCTCGGGCTGACTTGCGATCCGGTTGGTGGCCTGGTCCAGATCCCGTGCATTGAGCGCAATGCCATCGGAACCGTGAAGGCCGTGAATGCGGCGCGTCTGGCGCTGCACCAGAGCGGGCAGGGCAAGGTGAGCCTGGATCAGGTGATCGAAACCATGCGCCAGACCGGGCTCGATATGTCTTCCAAATACAAGGAAACCAGCCAGGGCGGATTGGCGGTGAATGTCGTTGAATGCTAAACATAACAAATATGTAAAGTTGCGTTTGCGCGGCTTTCGCCGCACCTGACGGCACAGCATGGACAATACAGGAGACGGTCATGCGACTTTTCAAAACAATCGGTGCGGCCCTGGCTTTGGCCGCTTTGCCAGCGGGTTCAGCGTGTTCCACGACAGCCAGCTCACCCGCGTCGCAGGCGGATTTGACAGCGTCCAGCTCGCAAGCGCTGAACAAGCTGGTGCGGGAAAACCCGGCCGCAGCTGCGATTTCACAGCAATCGCGCGCGGTTCTCGTGTTTCCATCCATCGTCAAAGCTGGACTGGTATTTGGCGGTGCGTATGGCGAAGGGGAATTGCGCAAAGGTGGACAGACCACAGGATATTATATTTCCTTCACCGGCTCGTGTTGATTGCAGGCCGGGGCGCAGTCCTATGGTTATGCGGTCTTCCTGATGAATGACAATGCGATCCAGTATCTGGAAGAATCCGATGGCTGGGAAATCGGCGTCGGCCCGACCGTTGTCGTAGTCAATGCGGGCCTGGCTGAGAACCTATCTTCCTCGACCCTGCAGGATGATGCCTATGCCTTCATTTTCGACCAACGCGGCCTGATGGCCGGCGTCAGCATTGAGGGCACGAAAGTCACGCGACTCGCCGGTCGCTAGGGCCTTCTCCTATGGGCATGCCGCACGGTGACGGATTGGTCGGCGCCCTGCGACGTGCCAATTTGCGAGGATGGACGGTTTTGAGGGCAAGACAGCTGGGCGGGCGCCGCTCACATACCCTTTTGGCGACGATACGCCGGAAGTCGGCGGCACGATGGAGGTGGCGCCGGGCGTACACTGGGTGCGTATGCCGCTGCCGTTCTCGCTGCAATGGATCAATCTCTGGCTGATCGATGATGGCGATAAGGGCTGGACCATTGTCGATACCGGCATGCCGCTGGACGATACCAAAGCCGCCTGGCGAAAGATCTTCGAAGACAAGCTGGGCGGACGTCCGGTCTGGCGGGTCATCGTCACGCATATGCATCCGGACCATATCGGCAATGCCGGGTGGTTGAGCCGCAAATTCCCGGACTCGCAATTCTGGATCAGCCGACTGGAATATGTCAGTTGCCGCATGCTGGTCGCCGATACGGGCCGCGAAGCCCCGGAAGCCGGCACGGTTTTCTATCGTCAGGCGGGCTGGAACGAGGATCAGATCGACACTTACAAGTCGCGATTTGGCGGCTATGGGCGCGGCGTATCGCGGCTGCCGGATGCCTATTTTCGCCTTGAAGACGGCGATGAGTTTGAAATGGCGGGCCAGTCCTGGCGCGTCATCATGGGCAACGGTCATTCGCCAGAGCATAGCTGTCTGTATTGCCCGGATTTGAACACTGTCATTTCAGGCGATCAGCTTTTGCCGAAGATCTCGTCGAATGTCTCTGTCTTTCCAACGGAACCGGACGCCAACCCGCTGCACGACTGGCTCGAAAGCTGCCGGAAATTGAAGGCGGAATTGCCAGAAGATGTGCTGGTGCTGCCAGCGCACAATGAGCCCTTCACGGGCGCGCATGCCCGGCTGGACCACTTGATCAAGGGGCATGGCGTCGCGCTGAAACGCCTGTCACAGCGGCTGGGTCAGAAACCAAGACGGGTTGTAGACGTGTTTCCCGCGATTTTCGGACGCAAGATCGGAGATGACGTCCTCTCCATGGCGACCGGAGAAGCCATCGCGCATCTCAATTATTTGATCGCAGAGGGCGGTATCTCCCGATCGCTCGATTCGGGCGGCGTGGCCTGGTACAGCGCGGAAACCTGACCGTTTCCGTGCCATGTTCTCGACAAGAAGCGGGCGATAAGTCTAAACCGCATACAGGACGCCGACAGAGGAGGTCGCGATGCGGGAATCTGGCAAGACGGGGGGCTGGTTTACAGTCGGTATCAGCCTGATTGTGTTGGGCGGCGCGATTTATGGTCTGCTCATGCTGTTCGGGATCGGGTTTGCGATCAATCAGGCCAGCAATGAAGCAGGGGCGCCTTTATGGGGTGTCCTACTGATTCCAGGCCTTGTCGGATTGGGATTTCTCGTGCTTTTGGCAAAAGTGATTGTCGATCGATTGAATAGTGCCGAAGACGACCATTATTCCAAGAATGTCGATCAGTAAGAAAGGCGCAGCATGATTGTGACGATGGGCGAAACCGTGCCCGGCCGCGATATTGCCGAAATCATCGGAACGGTGAAAGGCAATACGGTTCGCACACGCTTTTTTGGCCGTGATATCATGGCGGCGCTGCGCAACCTGGTGGGCGGCGAAGTGCCGGAATATACCAAACTCATGGCAGAAGCGCGAGAGCAGGCGATTGATCGCATGAGCGCTGATGCTGGCGCCAAGGGCGCAGATGCGATTATCAGCCTGCGCGTGACCACAAGCATGATTATGGGTGGATCGGCGGAGCTCCTCGCATATGGAACGGCGGTACGCTTGTCATGAAAGATGATGTGAAAACGCCTGAGCAGACGGAGTCTGCGCCCCTGACCCTGCAACAGAAAGTGGTCAAGGAGCTGCGGGAATGGGGCATAACGCTCTCAATCTTCGTACCGATTTTCCTGATATTCTCGGCGCTTCTTTATGAATTGCGGGTGATTCCGTCCGAAAGCATGGTGCCGAATCTGCAAGTCGGCGACCGGGTCACCGTCAACAAGTTTTCCTATGGCTATTCGCGCAACTCGTTGCCGTTCAGTCTTGGACGATATGTGCCATTGCCGGATGGCCGGATCTTCGCGAGTCAGCCCAAGCGGGGCGATGTCGCCGTGTTCGAACATACGCATACGCCGCGTGTCATGATCAAGCGGATCATCGGATTGCCCGGCGATACCGTGGAAGTGCGCGATGGCCAGCCCGTGGCAATAAATGGCACGCCAATCGAACGCACGTTCAATCGGCGTATTCGCTATCGCCAGCATGATGATGGCACCTATGTAACCGCCGCAGAATTCACCGAATCCTTAGGCGATGCGTCCTGGGTCAGTCACGATATTGATGGCGAGACCGGCACCAATATCTCCATCACGTTCGACGTGCCGGAGGGCCATTTCCTGTTCATGGGCGACAATCGCGACAATTCCATGGATGGGCGCAATCCGACCGGGCATTGTCCCGCCAATGAGCAGAATGTGATAGATCAGGCTGGATGCCCGCCGCGTCCAGGCTGGACGCCCGAACAGGCCTCGGTGGGCTATGTGCCATTTCAGAACCTGATCGGCCGTGCCGATACGGTTCTGTTCTCCTTCTATCGCTGCGGCCGCGCGCAAGCCGAACCTTGCATGAAAAAGCGGGTCTGGCGGGGACTTTGATCAAATTCGAACGGTCTGATTCACCATAAATCGACAGCTCTGCGGTACGTGTTTTGCATGACAATTCGCGCGTTGGGCTAGTCGGGACATGGGATCGTGAAATTTGTATTGTATCGTCCGCAGCACCTGTCTGCAGAGCAGTGGCAGATCTATGCCGCCCTGCGCGATGCACGATCGATTTATGATGATCCGTTTTTCGATCCAGATTTCGCGCGATTGGTGGGCGAAGTGCGCGACGATACGCGGATCGGATTTGCCAGCGACAAGGATGGCGTTTTCGCCGTCTGGGCCCTGCACATTCGGCCTGGAAACTGGGCGCGACCGATCGGGGCGCCCTTCTCGGACTGGAATGGGCCCATTCTGGCTGAAAACACGAATCTGTCTGCACAGGAAATTCTCGCCGGGTTTGAGGTTTCAGGCCTGACGACCCAGGGGTTTCAACCGCTGACTCATGCCCCGACAGATGATCTGGAGCGTTACGGCGCCAGTGTTTCCGATCTGTCGCAGGGATGGGCAGCCTTCATCGCCGACCAGGAAGCGCAATGGCCGAAACACTTCAAAAAAATGCGCCGCGTGTGTCGCAACGTCGAGCGTGATTTTGCCGAATCGCACTTCGATTGGGATGATCGCAGCGATGCCAGTTTCCAGCGTCTGATGACGCTCAAGCGCGAGCAATATGCCCGGACCGGGTATTTTGATGTCCTCAACGCCCCCTGGACGCGGGCTTTGTTTGATCGCCTCAGACAGTTTGAGGGGCCGAGATTGCGCGCGCGTATGAGCAGTCTGTACTTTGGTGACCAAATGGCTGCCGGTGAATTCAATCTGCAATCCGACACCGTTCTGCACGGGTGGATCACCGCATTTGATCAGACCTTCTCGAAATATTCTCCCGGAAATATGCTGGTTCAGGACGTCCTGTCACAGATGACGGATGCGGGCTTGCATCTCTATGATTCCGGGCCCGGGCTGGACCATTACAAACGGTACTATTCGAACGCTCAGATTGCGGTTGAGAGCGGCGTGCTTGCGGGCAATTCGACGGCTCTGAACCCCGCTCGGGTCGCGGGTCAGGTCTGGCGCCTGGGCGAACAGGTCATGCCCCGGCCAGCCAGCGCGATCATGGCCCGCGTGCGGCGACGGATGGATCAGATTGCCGCGGTTGATACCTCGCTGACCGGACGCGCCAGCGGATTGATCAGTGCCTTGCAAAACCGTCCAGTTTAGTCAGGATTAGGCTTGAAGCAGACCGACAAGCTGGCTAATCCGCAAGTCAGCAGGCAATGCGACGGGGTTTGAGATTTCAGATCGGGCTGAACAATCCAGGACGGGCCGGGGGCCCATCATCATATCGCGACATGGCCGACCAGCCCTGGACCGCACCGCGGGACCAAAACTGAGCTGGCAGGAATATCGCGACTGGTGGGAGCGTTACGAATCCGGCAGCCTGGCCGAGGACCAAGTGGTCCCTGATCGGTTGAAATCCGCGGTCAAACACGTCGATCTTGTTTTCAGCTCGGAACGGCCACGCGCCAAGGAGACGGCAAAGAGGGCCACTGATGGGCGCTCCGCCGCTCCGAACGCGATTTTCAACGAAGCACCATTGCCCCCGCCACGTTTCAAGACCCGTAAATACCTGCCAAAGACCTGGAATGTCCTGGCGCGAACCTTCTGGCTGCGCGGGCATGCGCTGGACGGCGAGTGCGTGAAAGGGGCGCGCGAACGGGCGATTGAGGCCGCTCAGCACCTGCATGACGCCGCTGATGGCAAATCTGTCTATCTGGCAGCGCATGGCTGGTTCAATCGCATGCTCCGCCGACCTCTGCGCAAACTGGGTTGGGTCTGTGTCTATGATGGCGGCGACAAATATTGGAGCTACCGGGTCTACGAATATCGTGGAAAATCCTGAAATCGCCATTGAGGCGAGTGAATTCCGGTTCTAGGGTGCCGCGAAACCTAACGAGCTGAGATCACAGAATGGCGACCAAGGCGAAACCCGTCAAAGATATGAGCTTCGAAGAAGCTTTGGCCGAACTCGAAACAATTGTCCGACAACTGGAACTGGGCGATGTCGAACTGGAAAAATCCATCGCCATCTATGAGCGCGGCGCGGAACTCAAGAAACACTGCGAATCCCGATTGAAATCGGCGGAGCTGAAAGTCGAGCAAATCGTCCAAGGGGCCGATGGCGAACCGAAAACCGAGCCAGCGAGCTTTGACTGATGGCCGCCGATGGCGACCCTGACTTTGGTCGGCGCCTGACCGAAATCGCAGATCGTGTCACTGTCGCGCTCGATCAGCTCATCCCGCCCGCACAAGGCCCTGAAGCCGATTTAATGCGCGCCATGCGCCATTCGGCGCTGGCCAATGGCAAGCGGATGCGGCCATTCTACGTCATCGAGACCGGCGCCATGTTCGAAGCGCCAGAGAAGAGCCTGTTACGGACGGCGGCGGCGCTGGAATGCGTGCATTGCTATTCCCTGATCCATGATGATTTGCCGTGTATGGATGATGACGATTTTCGCCGCGGTCAGCCGACCGTGCATAAAGCGTTCAATGAGGCCACGGCGGTGCTGGCCGGGGACGCTCTGTTGACGCTGGCCTTCAAGATCCTCGCCAATCGGGAAACCCATCAGGACACGCATATTCGCCTGAAACTGCTCGAACGCCTGGCTGATAATGCCGGGCCGCTGGGCATGGTGGGGGGACAGATGATCGACATGCTCGAGGATGACAGCCCCCGCGATCTCAACACGATTACGCGGATGCAGCGCCTGAAAACCGGGGCATTGATTTCGTATTCCGTCGAGGCGGGAGCAATCATTGGCGGTGCCAATGATGTTGAGCGCCAGGCCCTGCATGGGTTCGCGCATGATCTTGGTCTGGCCTATCAGATTTCGGATGATTTGCTGGATGCGACCGGCGATGAGGCCGATGTCGGCAAGCCTTTGCGCACTGATGAAACGGCTGGGAAAGCCAATTTTGTCACGCTATTAGGGGTCGAACCAGCCCGAGAACGGGTGCGGCTCCTCGCCGCGCAAGCGAAAGAACATCTCGCAATTTTCCGCAATCGCGCCAATATCTTGCTGCAATCGGTTGATTTTGTTTTGGACAGAAAACACTAAAGTCACCGAATTGGGGTTTAAGGCTCTCGGGAGGCCGCCGAATGACAGACCTGAAGATTACGCGTTTGCGCGATGATGTTCAGAGCCCGGACGATTTGAAAGACAAATCACGGGAAGACCTCAAACAGATCGCCGATGAAGTGCGTCAGGAAGTCATCGACGCCGTCTCTGTCACTGGCGGGCACCTCGGCGCCGGTCTCGGCGTGGTCGAGCTGACCGTGGCACTCCATGCTGTATTCAAGACGCCGGAAGACCGTCTGATCTGGGATGTTGGCCACCAATGCTACCCACACAAGATTCTAACCGGGCGCCGTGATCGCATTCGCACATTGCGACAGGGCGGCGGCCTGTCTGGTTTTACCAAGCGCGCTGAGAGCGAGTATGATCCGTTCGGGGCCGCGCATGCCTCAACCTCCATCTCTGCCGCGCACGGCTTTGCGACGGCGCGCGACCTGCAAGGCAAGAACAACCACGTCGTGTCTGTGATCGGCGATGGTTCCATGACGGCCGGCATGGCCTATGAGGCAATGAATAATGTTGGCGGCGATCAGAAACGTCAGGTCGTCATTCTGAATGATAATGACATGTCGATCGCCCCGCCTGTCGGCGCGATGAGCCATTATTTCAGCCGTCTGGTCTCCAGTCGTCAGTATCGCGGCCTGCGCCGACTGGCCAAGTCTGTCGTCAAGCCGATCGGTCTGGAAAACCCGGCCCGGAAGGCGGAGGAATATCTGCGCGGTTTCGCCATGGGCGGCACCATGTTCGAAGAGCTGGGATTCTATTATGTCGGGCCGATTGATGGCCATGACCTGGACGTGCTTCTGCCTGTTCTGGAGAACATCAAACAGATGCAGCGCCCGGTTCTGTTGCATGTCGTGACGCAAAAAGGCCACGGCTATGCCCCGGCCGAGAATAGCGCCGACAAGTATCACGGTGTGTCCAAGTTCAACGTCGTCACCGGCGAACAGCAGAAAACAAAGGCCAGCGCACCAAAATTCCAGGACGTGTTCGGCGAAACGCTAGTCAAGCTGGCCGAGACCGATGACAAGATCTGTGCGATCACGGCGGCGATGCCGTCCGGTACGGGCGTCAACATCTTCCAGAAAGCTTTCCCAAAACGCGCCTTTGATGTCGGCATTGCGGAACAGCACGCGGTGACCATGGCCGCCGGCATGGCGGCGGATGGTATGAAGCCTTATGCGGCCATCTACTCGACCTTCCTGCAGCGCGGCTATGACCAGGTGGTGCATGATGTGGCTATTCAGAGCCTGCCGGTTCGCTTTGCGATTGACCGTGCCGGTCTGGTCGGCGCGGATGGACCGACTCATGCGGGCAGTTTTGACATTGGATATCTGGGTGCCTTGCCAGGCATGATCTGCATGGCCGCCTCTGATGAGGCCGAATTGGCGCGGATGGTGGCAACCGCGAATGAGATTGATGATCGCCCATCGGCGTTCCGATATCCGCGCGGCGAAGGCTATGGCGTCGACATTCCAGCTGAACTGACCCCGCTCGAAATCGGTAAAGGCAAGATTGTCCGCGAAGGCACGTCGATTGCCATCCTGTCTTATGGCGCGCGATTGCAGGAGTCGCTGAAAGCGGCGGAAATGCTCGCCGCGCAAGGGCTGTCCTGCACGGTTGCGGATGCCCGGTTTGCGAAACCGATTGATGCCGACCTGACTGAGCGTCTGGCCAAGGATCATGAGGTGCTGATCACGATCGAAGAGGGCGCGCGTGGCGGTTTTGGCGCCTTTGTCCTGCAACACCTGGCTGAAGTCGGGGCGCTGGATACTGGGTTGAAAGTTCGCACGCTGCATTTGCCCGATGTGTTCCAGGATCAGGACAAGCCGGATCTGATGTATGAAGAGGCCCGCCTGACGGCACGGCATATCGCAGCCCGCGCCATTGAAGCGCTGGGGCGTGGCAATGTCGACGCCATAGAGCGGATCGCGCGTGCCTAAATTTCCGTAACAGTGGCTGCCGTTTTTCGGCCTTAGTCGACTGCCAAAGCCTGTTGCTTCCAAACCTGGAACGCAACAGGAGCCAATATGGACGTTCGGGCATTTCTCTTTCTGACCCTGATCGGTGTCTCGGCCTGCGAAACCGTGCCCAAGACCATGGATCCGGCTGCGTTCGAAAGCGAAATATCAGCGCTTTCTGACAATCCCAGCATGGCGTCGTCCGATCGGCAGATCAGTGACTTGCTGGCGCGTTCCGACCTGCCCGAGGCGCAACGCGCCGATGCCATGATCCTGCGCGCAGAGAAGCGTCTTGATGCGCGATTCAATCTGCCAGGTGCCCGCGCAGACTTCGAGACTTTTGTTACGCTCCAGCCGGAAGATGCCCGCGTCTCCACCGCGGAACGGCGGCAGCTATTTGTCGTCGAAGAGATTGAATCGGCGCAGCGACGCCTGGCGCAATTGCAAAACCTGTCAGACTGGTTCGATGACAAGGTCCTGATGGGGGATCTGGCTGCGGGTGCGGCGCGCTATCGCCAGGCGGGTCTGACGCCAAATCCGGCTCAGCTCTATTTGCTCAGGGAAAGTGGCTTTGTCTGTGACGCAGCTGCAAACCCGGACTCGCAACCGGTTCATCAGTATGGCACTGCGCGAGACGATGCCGATGGGGCCGTCTGGTGTGATGACCCAAGCCTCTCCTGATTTTTGCCTTAGTCTCGCCATCGCGGCCATCAATCTTCAGCCCATCCAATTTGAGAGGGATTACATCATGCGCTTACTCTTTGCCGCCCCGTTGCTCGCCCTAGCCGCAGCCTGTGCGTCAACGCCTGTGGAAACCGCCCCTGTGATTGCTGAGACGCCGCCAACCGCGGTGGAGCCAAGCCCATTCGAGCTCGCGATGGGAACCGTCGATGATCTTGTTGCCGCCGGGAATGAGCAGGCCGCCATTCTGCGTCTGGAACAGCTGATCGGAATGCAGACGGCCAGCGATGATGAGAAAGCCGAAGCCCTGTACCGCATGGCGGAACTTAAAATGGGCGACGGCAATCAGGTCTGGGGCGCTATTGATGCGCTGGATGAGTTCATCGAGACCTATCCCAACCACGCCAAGGCTGAAGCGGCTTCGCAGCTGCGGGACTATGCACGGGGCGAGGCCACCAGCTTGAATGGCAGCCTGGAAATGAACGCGCATTCGCCGATGGAAGAATTCAAGAAACGCTTCCGTCTGGGTGAGCATCAGACCGCCGCCGACATTATGTTCGAGAATGCGCTGACGCCAGAAAATGAGTATATCCTCGACATGTATCAGATCGGCTATCTCTGTGATTCCGCGGAGCTGACGGGGCCAAGTTATGATCTGGTCGAGCCAGATGGCACGGCGCGCACCGTCCGCTTCTGCGACTTCGGAAAATAGAGTTTCAGGCTCCGCTGTAGAACACAGCCTCGTACGAGACTGAGCGCCAGCGCTGACCCTTGGTCAGCGCTGGTTTGCCGTCCGGCGTCGGGAAGGAGTTACAACTTTCTTAATTTTTTCTGCAAAATGTAACTCGCCAAATTAGGGAGTCTGGCATACAGATTGCTCGTGGGGGCAGTGTAGAGTAGTTGGGAGCGGTCCCCAAAATGCAATCATTCTTGACGGTTTTTATCGCTGGAATCCTAGCATTCATCGGTGTTTTCATGATGAATCCTGAAACAGAATCCCCGATTGAATTATATGCCGATACGGTGTCCATGGATGTGGTAAATGAGTTACCAACTGTCCCAAGTGTGATCATAGATCCTGTGCCACCTCTTGTCCTGGCGCTTGACGCCTATCAGCATTTTGACGGCGGCACGTATCTTCCAGCCGATGTTCTAATCGCGTTTGACGAGTAATCCGACCAAAATTTCGAACAAATACAGGCCTGCCGCAGCGTCGCCCCTTCCGTAGGGGGCAAGCTTGCCGCATATCCTTCCGGAATAAGACAATTTACCCGGAGGATATTCATGGCCGCAGCAGCTCTGCCAGACGGTTGGCCCGTAATTTCAATCGCCCAGGCCAATGCCGCCCTTGCCGCATCTGACACGCCGTTAAAGCTCGGTGACGGTATCGTCGGAGGCGTTCCGATGAAGATCTATGTCGATGCGCCGCCAACCATTCGGACCATTCTGGAACTGGCGGAGCCCCAATTCGGTGCCCGCGACTATCTGGTCTATGAGGATGAGCGGGTCACTTATGCCGCCTTCACCCGCGCCGTCGAGCATTTCGCCAAAGTGCTACGCGAAACCTATGGGGTTGAAAAAGGCGACCGCGTCGCCGTGATCATGCGGAACTTCCCGCAATGGCCGGTGCCCTTCTTTGCCGCCTTATCGATCGGGGCGATTGCGACCCCGATGAATTCCTGGTGGACCGGAGATGAGCTTGAATATGGCTTGCAGGATTCCGGCGCCAAGGTCGCCGTGATCGACCCGCAAATCCTCGCCCGCATACAGGACCATCTAGGCAATCTGCCCGCCCTGGAGCACATCATTGTTGCGCGTGCCAGCGGCGACTTGCCGGGCGATAATGTCGTCGCGATGGAAGATCTGATCGGGCCTGCGTCGAGCTGGGCGGCGCTGGAGAAAATTGGCTTTCCCGCGGTCGAGCTCGATCCAGAAGACGACGCCACGATCATGTATACGTCCGGCACGACCGGACGTCCAAAAGGCGCCCTGGCATCACATCGTGCCATCATCTCCAATATGCTGAACTCGCTGACCTGCCAGATGCGCATGCTGTTGCGCCGGGGCGAGGCGCCGCCGGAGCCAGACCCGGATGAGCAGAGTGCGACCTTGCTGGCCATCCCGTTCTTCCACGCGACAGGCGCGTTCGCGGTGCTGATCCCAAGCATGCTTCAGGGCAACAAGATTGTCTCAATGTATAAGTGGGATGCCGGTGAAGCGCTACCCATCATTGAACGTGAGAGCATCAATAATGTCGGCGGCGTTCCCGCCATTGCCTGGCAATTGCTGGAACATCCGGAGCGGGACAATTATGATCTGTCTTCGATCAAGGCGGTTTCCTATGGCGGTGCACCGTCTGCGCCGGAACTGGTCTCAACGATCAAGAAACGCTTCCCGGAAGCGGCGCCTGGCAATGGCTGGGGCATGACCGAGACGTGTGCCACCTCTTCGGTCAATCTCGGTGAAGACTATGTGAACCGTCCGGACAGCGCCGGTGCCCCTCCCGGGGCGGTGGAATACAAGATCGTGTCCCCAGATGGCAACGTGCTGCCCGCCGGCGAAGTTGGTGAGCTCTGGTGCAAGGGCCCGATGAATTGCAAGGCTTACTGGAATAAACCGGAAGCGTCTGCCGAGACCTTTGTCGATGGCTGGGTCGTAACTGGCGATCTGGCGCGGTTGGATGATGAAGGCTTTTTGTACCTCGTCGATCGCGCTAAGGACATGCTTATCCGGGGCGGCGAGAACATCTATTGTATCGAAGTCGAAAGCGCGCTTTACGACCATCCGGCAGTGATGGATGCCTCTGTGGTCGGCATCCCGCATAAAGTGCTGGGACAGGAAGTCGGCGCGGTCGTGCAATTGAAGCCTGACATGAATGCCAGCGAAGACGAGCTGCGCGCGCATGTCCGTAATCAACTGGCCGCCTTTAAAGTTCCGGTTGAGATCCAATTCCAGGATGAGCCATTGCCGCGCAACGCCAATGGTAAGATCCTGAAACCCGAATTGCGCGACCGATTTGAAGCGCGGGCTTAGGTCTGATCAACCGGCCCAAACGTCGAGTACGTAACGTCCGCTTGAGGCGAATTCGTCCATCCAGGCTTCGGCTTCGCCGAAGCTGACATCGGATTGTTCGGCATAGATCCTGGTCAGCGTGCGTCTGACGTCCGGCTCCATACTGGCGCCATCGCCGCAGACATAGACCACGGCGCCGCGCTGGATCAGGTCCCAGACTTGGGCCTGTTGCTGACGCAAGACATCCTGGACATAGACACGCTCCGCCTGAGCGCGGGAAAAGGCGGTGTGGAGCTGGATTAGGCCGTCTGACTCGGCGACTTTCAATTCGTTTTCATAGATGAAGTCCTGGTCCGGATGTCGGCACCCGAAGAACAGCATGGCATCGCCCAGCGCGGTGCCATCGGTCTGCATCGCCCGGCGAGCCTGAATGAACCCACGGAACGGCGCGAGACCTGTTCCCGGGCCAATCATGATGAGCGGGACAGAGGGATCCTCCGGCAGCCGGAAGGGGGAGCTTGGAGGTTTCACCACGGCCTGAACGATATCGCCCTCCGAGAGACGCGACAGATGGGTCGAGCAGATGCCGCGATAGGTGCCATTGCCGGATCGTGCCGGGCCTTCGACAAGACCAACCGTGATCGAGCAGCGATCCTCCTGCGCCGCCCTGGACGATGAGATGGAATAATAGCGCGGCGTCAGCAATGGAATCAGCTCGAGGAAGACCGCGAAGGGAAGTTCGCACGCCGGAAACGCCTCAAGGATGTCCAATACCGATTTGCGCTTGGCCTGAACCTCACGCCGATACAGAGCGACGCCGTCTTTTTCCGGCGCGGCGAGGGCTTCCAGTTGCGGCTTGCTGTTCGGACAATGTGTATGGGTGGCCAGGATGCCAATATCCTTGCGGGTCGCGACGGCCTGCAATTCGCCATAGCGTTCGGCCAGACGACGGACAGAGAATGTGCTGCCGCTCGGAAATGGCCCGCGCATCTGGCTGCGGGATTCGACCCGGATATAAGCGTCCGCATCGATGCCGATCCGCGTCAATGCACGTTCCACAAGTTCTGGTGGATTGACCGGCACTACGCAGAGATGATCGCCCGGCTGATAATCGACCCCGTCCGGCAATTCGATTTCAATGTGCCGCGTCGAGCGCACTTCCTGACTGTCCTTGACCGGGGTTTGCAGCTCGCGATTTTCGAGCACGCGCATATCGACTGCTCCGGCCTGATTCGCGACCGGGTTGGCCGTCACGCTCTCGGCGATCTCGACTTTGTAAAGCGGCTCCGCGGCGACCGGGCTGGTGAAATCCACGCCAATCTCCAGCGCCTCGCCTAGGGTCGGCCAGACGGTTTCCAGCCAGGTCTGAAACTGACCATCCAGGTCATCCCGCGCGTCCCCTTCGGCCCGCTCGGCGAGGCGGGTTGCGCCCAGGGCTTGTAGCCGGTCATCGATCTGGCGTGGCACGGTCTGGAACGTGGCGGCCCAATCCCGGCTGCCACAGCCAAACACCATATAGGACACGCCTTCGACATCCTTCGCCGTTGCGGCGTCGAGCCAGTCGAGAAACTTGACGGCATTATTCGGCGGCGTGCCATTATAGGAGGCGCTGAGCAGGATCACCGCGCCCTCGGTCGGCAGCTTGCCGACATAATCATCTAGCCCGCCCATGGTGACCGAAAAGCCATTCACCTCTGCCATTTGCGCCACTTCACGGGCGAGCCCCTCTGTAGTGCCGAGATTGGAACCGTACAGCACGCAGAGCGGCGTATCATGCTTCGGACGACGCGCCCGATCTGCGGTGTCTTCAGCCGGAGCCGCCGCTGCCGTTGCGCCGGTGCCGCGGACAATATCTTCCCGGACTTTGACCTTGATGCGGAAATCATCCGGCTTGAGCGACAGCGTCTCCTTGATCTTCAGCTGATAGTCTGTGTGATCGTAGAGATGGAAGCGCTGCAGCAGCATGCCCATGACCATGACGGCTTCCTGCATCGCGAACTGACGACCGATACAGGCGCGTTGGCCATTTCCGAACGGCTTGTAACCGGCAGGATGACGATTGGCTTCCGCATCGCCCATAAAGTTTTCAGGATTGAACGCTTCCGGGTCATCGCCCCAGACGGTTTGGTCCCGATGCAGGGAGAGACCGAGCACGCTGATAAATGTCCCTTTCGGG
>ERZ1740072.188-NODE-188-length-27581-cov-4.774976_pt1 | contig 27581 bp, 27 predicted proteins | sample MGYA00581733_ERZ1740072 | MGnify/ENA primary metagenome ERZ1740072 (study PRJEB43018, sample SAMN04849741) | marine metagenome | isolation source: floating plastic debris | place: Pacific Ocean | collected 2008-08-30 | study: EMG produced TPA metagenomics assembly...
AGATTCAATAATACTAAGCATGCCTAAGTATTGAGAAAACACCACCACTTTTTGCTTTGCTGCTAATGCTTCTTCTAAAAGCTGCTTAAAAAATTCCCATTTGCCCGATTCATGCTTTTCGTATTCTTTGAGATCGCCATAAATCAAGCTAGGATGATTACAGATTTGCTTAAGCTTAGAAAGAAGGGCAAACACGTGGGTATAAGAAGACGTCTGCCCCTCTTCTAGCTCTTGCAAAAGAGCGCCTGTTTTTTCTCGGCAAACTTTTTGGTAGAGCATTTTTTGTTCTTCTGATAGATCAGAATAAGAAATTTCTTCCATTTTCTCTGGTAAATCGAGGAGCACTTCTGCTTTTTTCCTACGCAAAATAAACGGCCGTATCAGCTTTTGTAGTAGATCTTGCTTTTCTGTATCGTGGTGCTTTTCAATGGGGTTGATAAATAGCTCTCGGAACCCTTTTTCCTCTGGTAAATAACCGGGAAGAACAACATCAAAAATTGCTTTTAGCTCCCGCAGACGATTTTCTACCGGTGTGCCTGTAAGACCTAGCTTCATCTTTGCCCGAATTTGCAAAAGAGAGCTATGCGTCTGCGATGTATGATTTTTTGCCACCTGGATTTCATCAAAAATCGCTAGCTCAAAAGCATGCGAATCGAGGTTTTCTTTACCTGTGCGCAAAATACCGTACGAGGTTAAAAGAAGGTCGTAGTTCTGTGAAAAACCTTGTAAAGAGCGCTCTAAGCCGTAATAAATCAACACACGTATATGAGGTAAAAACCGCTCCAATAGATCTTGCCAGTGATAAATCACCGATGTAGGACAAACCACAATGTACTTACAAGATTGATAGCGGTTTTCTTTAAAAGAAGCGGCTAAAATAGCCATAGCTTGGTGGGTTTTACCAAGTCCCATCTCATCGCATAAAAGCCCTGATAAACCGTATGAATACAAAAACCACAGCCACTGCAAGCCCAGCTCTTGATAAGGACGCAAGGTAGATTTTAAGTCGCTGATATCGATGAGACGCTTCGATTCAAATGCGGTAAGTTCACGCATCCATTTCCTTGTCTCCTCTTTCTCAGAAGAGCTGCCCTCTGGCTCTTGTAGGTTTTCTAAAATACATAAACGGATCCATTCAAGAGTGGTTAAGCGAAGAAGGTTCTTTTTTTTGTTTAAACGCCTTTTGCCAAGAGTATGTAGCCATTGAAAACGGGGCTCTTGTAAAAAGAGTAGCCCGGCAGGAGAGTAGTCGCACGCTTTTTTTGCAATGCACGCTTGCCATACATCGGTAACATGCCTGATACCGATATCGGATTGATATTCTAAATCTACCAGCCAAAGATCTTGCCGGTTTTTCCTTTCTTTTGTAATGGTTTGCACAATCAACTGGAGATAATGGGGTTTTTTCAATCTAGGATCGATGTATGTGGTAAAAGGCTTTAGCCGCTCTAGCTCATACTGCAAAAAAAAGGCTTCTTTTTTTGCAGGGATGATTTGTTCTTTTGTAAACGGGTCTGGCAGAGAAAACCTCGGCTCTAGCTGAAAAAAACCATGCCCCTCTACATAACCGTAATTACCAAAAAAATGGATCTTTTTTTCAGAAAAATAGGGAGCGTATTTCCGATGAGGACGCACAAAAATCTCTTCTGTTTCTGTTAGCGTAATCTCTAATCCAGAAGTCTCTATAGGAGACTCCATTAAGAAAAAGCCTTTTACCCCTAATAGCTCATCTTTGTATTTATCGAGAAAAGCGGGGATCTCTTCTTTTGCAATGGTCAAACCAGACTGCAGAACAAATACCTCTTTTCCCCCCTTTTTTCGGTAAAACCCCTCCCCTTCTAGATAGATCCATTCTCCTAAATCCCATACCGCATCTTCTGTAGATACTTTTGATGTAAATACAAGGGCTTTTTCTTCGTTTAACGTATAGTTGAACTCTGCTTCTAAGGATCCAAAATGCGTTTGAAATCCCGCAAACTGATGCAGCCAGGTCCGGTGCTTTGTCACAAATGCAGCAAGTTTTTCCATGGGTATTAGGGTTTTTTCTCGAAAAAGCCCTTCGTCTTCGATAGCGAAAAATCCCTTCCCTGAGATGTAGGCATGCAGCTGAAAAACTTGTGAGTGGGGTTTTTCTAGATCGCCCACCTCGACCAGGTACGGAGCGATCCATAGCCCCTTTTTTTCGATTGTAAGGTGATACAAAAGCTTTTTTGGCGTGCGATGGAAAGGCGCGTTTTTCAAGTACTTTTCTACTAAGTCTGTATGCTCTTGAAGAAACGGATCGATCTGCTCTTTTGGAACGCTTCCTTTAGAAAAAAGAGGATCTTTTTTAAAAAACCCTTGTTGAGGAGCAAAGTACCATTCCCCCACTTTTTTTCCAGGCGGGCTTTGGGCTTTTTCTACAGAAGAGCTATGCAAGAAAAATGTACAGGATGTTTCATCATAAGTCAGAGAATGTAGCCCATGTAAGCTCCCATCTTTTACTTGAAAACGACTTTTTACCGTGCGAAGAGATGGAATCAAGTCGGGCCAAGAAGCTTCGGCAATCTCGTAGCAAAAAGAGAAATCGGGAAAATCCACATGGATTTTTTCGGGCAGAAGATCCTCTTTTTGCGAAAATCGGATCGTATAAGGAGACCTTGCATCTTGAAGTAAAAATACCCATTTAGCGATATCTGACCAAAAAGACAGCTCAAAGCGCAACGTAATCGACGCTCTTCCTTCTTTATACTCCTGCATTTCTTGGGCTGATAAGTTAGAAAACTTCAATGAAGTCTCTTCTGTTTCTTTGACCCTTTCCTCGATGATCTCTTGAAGCGCTTTTACAGCTGCAGCTGTTTTTGTTTTAAGTAGAAACGTCTTAGGATTTTTATCTAACGTGTAGGAAAAAAGGCTGTGTTTTTCTCCCTCTTGCCTTCGCAAAACACTTGTATGGTAACTTGTTTTCTCGGCAATCAGTGAAAAAAGGGCGTACCAAAAAGAGCGCTTATACTGCATATGCATCAACTCTTTTTTGGTGATTTTCTGAAAAGCTGCCGCTAAATGAATACAGCCTCGGTGCTTTTCTGAATGGGGGCAAGAACAAAAAAAGTCGACTAGATGCGCTTTTTCATCAAATTGCAAAAACGGCCAGTACGTCTCATTATCTTTTTGATCGAAGACCTCTACTTGATACGTTCCCTCAGAAAAGATGACATCGACCACCTTAATTGATTGATCGTTTGCCTGAGATAAATACTGGTCGATAGGTGCGGGAGCCTTCATCTCATCCCCTTGAGGTTAGCATGTATACTGCACTTACCTTAATACCTGTACCGGAGGCACATATTCATAGCGAAGATCTGCGGCTACTTCTTGGTTGGTCACCTTGCCGTAGCACACATTGAGCCCTAGTTGTAAATTAGGGTCATCTAAAATCGCTTTTCGGTACCCAACATTTGCCATATGCAGTGCATAGGGCATCGTTGCATTAGTTAGTCCTTGAGTAGCGGTCCTAGCGCAAGCTGCGGGTATATTTGTGACGCAGTAATGCACAATACCCTCTTCTACATACGTAGGATCTGAGTGGGTAGTGGGCCGTGATGTTTCTGTACACCCCCCCAGATCAATCGCTACATCAACAATTACAGAGCCTGGTTTCATCTTTTTTAACATAGAGCGGGTAATGAGTTTAGGTGCTGTTTTCCCAGGAAGAAGAACAGCTCCAATTACCAAATCAGCGTCCGCCACTGCTTTTTCTAGATGCGCCTGCGTAGAAAATACCGTCTTAATTTTTGGGGCAAAAAGCTGGTCTAAAGCGCGCAGTCTAGGAAGAGAGCGGTCGAAAATAGTAACATCTGCACCAAGACCGATTGCCATCCTCATAGCTTCTGTGCCTACAATACCTCCTCCAATGACCACGACATTGCCTGGTAAAACACCAGGAACGCCTCCTAAAAGAACCCCTCTACCCCCTGAAGCCATATGCAGCGCATTAGCGCCTGCTTGCACAGCAATTCTGCCAGCGATTTCACTCATGGGGACAAGTAAAGGGAGCCTGCCGTCATAGCCTGTGACGGTTTCATAAGCGACGGCAACTACTTTTTTTTGTACTAGCGCTTTTGCTTGTTTTGGATCGGGAGCAAGGTGAAGATAGCAAAATAAAAACTGCCCTTCTTGCAGGTAGTCGTATTCAGAAGGCTGCGGCTCTTTGACTTTGACAATCATTTCTGAAGAGCGGTAAACCTCTTCTTTATTCTCCAAAATCTAAGCACAAGCTTCTATGATCCATCAAAAGGTAAAGACGAACTGCAGCCCTGCGTAATTATCTAAAAAAACTACTAGGCTCGACTGAATAAAGATCTTGACAGCATCAGGAGTAAGCCCCACGCGGTATTCGTGATCTTTGACTTCTTTTGGTATTCCAACTTTCATAACTTTCTCCAAATCCGTTACACGTCAATTGCGGAAATCCGACTAAGCGAATGCGTGTGATGTGGTTGATTTTATCTTGTTGATCCTCTTCTTCTAGATGCACTTGCAAAAACCCGCCCAAAGAACGGATGATGAAAGGTCCTTTTTCATTATGCAAAAAATACAAAATCGAAGCAATAGCCGAACTTGCGCTACCACACCCGTAAGTGCAGCTTTCCACGCCTTTTTCATAGGTTTTCACCCATAGATGATCGCCTTGGCTTTCTACAAATGTGATATTTGCATCAAATTGCATCCTTAAATCCTTAAGCGCTTCTAAAGAAGGGGTGATGCCAAAAACGACGGCGTGTTTTACGCCTACAGTGATGCAGTGCACCTCCCAAGAACCGTAAAGATGCGTATAGGTATGCATAGCGTAATCAGATGGAAAAATCGGATCTTCCAGTACGCAGGCATATAAATCCTCTTTTTCTGGATAGACAAAAGATCCGCTCATCTTCAGCTGAATTTTTGCAGGTTTATCCACATGTTTCGCTACGCAAAGAAGAGCGTTTCCACAAAAATCTGCTTGCCTGCCATCTGCATTAAAATAGCGAAAAGAGTAGGAATCGTCTTTTTTCCCGAGAAGGACGCACCCATCTGCGCCAATACCAAACCTTCTTTGGCAAAGCGCTCTTATCCAGCCTGCTAAATGTTCTTCAGAAAGGCTCTGCAAATAGAAAGAATCTTCCTTAAAAACAAAGTCATTCCCCGTGCAATGGTACTTCCAAAAAGGCGAAGCAAAAGACATGAAATGGGATTACTCAAGTTCTTTAGAAGACAAAATTACCCGGTCTAATAGACCAAATTGCAGCGCTTCGTCTGCAGACATCCAATTATCTCTATCGATTGCAAGGTCAATCTCTTCAAAAGACTTTCCAGTAGACTCTGCATAGATCGATACAATTTGTTGCCGCGTTTTCAGCATTTCTTTTGCTTGAATTTCTAAATCGGTTGCCTGACCTCGGATTACCCCTCCAATCAAAGGTTGGTGGATCATGATCCTAGAATTTGGAGTGGCAAAGCGCTTACCTTTTGCAGCAGAAAGGCTCAGTAAAGATCCCATAGACGCCGCAAGGCCAGATACAATGGTGGTAACCGGCGATTCAATCATCTGAATTGTATCCCAAATCGCAAAACCTGAGTCTACCGATCCTCCAGGAGAGTTGATGAAGAACAAAATGGGTTTGCCTGGATTTTTCCATTCAAGGTACCACAGCTTACGCACAAGGTCTTTTGCAGAATCAGAATCGACTTCTCGAGACAAAAAGATCCGTCTTTTCTCTAGAAACGCTTCTTCAATTTTATCATTCATGAATTTGTACGACTGCGCTGTATCTTGTCCCATTGGCTGACTCCTATTTTTTTTCTTTATAACATAGAGCTACATTGTTTGACAAAGCTCTTCATCGAAAAGAAGCTCTGGATAGACGGGAAACTCCCCTGTCAACTGTTCGATTTGTTTTTGCGCTTTTTGCTTTTCTTCTGGATCGGTAAGCACATCTACTCGGGATAACGCGCCATTTTCCTTCTTAGGTTTGGTATGGCTAAGCGCCCTATGAATTGCATCGGCAATCATCTGCATTTGCGTTTCTTTCATTCCAATTGTGGTTAACGCAGGAGTACCTAGGCGAAGACCTGAGGTAATCCAAGGACCATTTGGATCTTGAAAAATCGCATTGCGGTTTGCGGTAATCCCAATCTCTCGAAGTACGTTTTCTGCCGCTTTTCCCGTAAGACCGTAACTAGAAAATACATCGAGAAGAACCATGTGATTTTCTGTACCTCCGGTAATCACAGACGCTCCATGCTCGACAAAACGCTCTGCTAAAGCGTGGGCATTTTGGACAATTTGCGATGCATACTCTTGAAAAGAGGGATCTAACGCCTCTTTAAACGCAATAGCTTTTGCTGCCATTACATGAGGCATAGGCCCGCCGATCACCAAAGGACACCCTTTTTTTACCGCTTCGGCAAATTCTTGTTTGCATAAGATGAGCCCGCCTCTAGGACCTCGTAACGTTTTATGCGTCGTTGAAGTGACAATATCTGCGTATGGAATAGGATTGTGCACCCCGGTAAATGCTTTACCTGCCACAAGCCCTGAGAAATGAGCCATATCGACCATGAGAACGGCCCCTACGCTATCTGCAATATTTCGCATTTTTGCAAAATCAATTTTTCTAGGATAAGAAGAGTAGCCTGCAAGTAGGATCAGCGGCTTTTCCTCTTCTACTTGTTTTTGTATCGCTGCATAATCGATCAAATGCGTTTTACTATCCACCTCATAAAAAGAGGAAATCATCAACTTAGAAGAAATATTATGCCGGTAGCCGTGGGTTAAATGCCCTCCCGCATCAAGCGACATGCCCACCATTTTTTGATGCAACATCAAATCTCTAAGCGATAGAAATTCTTCTTGCGATAACTCTCCTAGCTTTTTCCCTTGGTACTGCAGCTCTTTGTCTTGTACGCGAACAGTTAAAATCGCTAAAAATGCGATCAAATTTGCATCTGCGCCAGAATGAGGCTGGACGTAAGCGCAATCTGCACCAAAAAGCTCTTTTGCATACCCTTCTGCAAGCGCTTCTATCGTATCTACATTTTTACAGCCTGCATAAAACCGCTTGCCCACAGAACCTTCGCTGTATTTATCTGTCAATAGATTGCCCATGGCAAGCTGCACGGCAAGAGAGCTGTAATTTTCTGAAGCGATCATTTTCAAAAAACTTCTTTGATCTGTAAGCTCGGCTAAAATAGCCTGCGCAATTTTTGGATCTACCGATTGGATCACATCTAAAGATGCCATAAAAGCAAGAGCGCTTTCTTTTTGATCAAGGTGTTTAGAGGCTTTTAGATAGTTTTTTAGATAGGACATGGGCTTTCTCCAGTTTTTTCTATCGAAACGGTGAAGTCTTCTTGATAGATTCACCGATTTTTAGTAAAGTACTAACTAGTCAATTACCTAGGATAAACGGATGCGAGAAAGATTAAAAGTCATTTTAGATATTCAAGAATTAGATATGAAGATGATCCGATTGATCCGGCTCAGAAAAGACCGGGGAAAAGAACTCCATCATATCGCATCTCTTCGCTCAGAATTACAAGAACAGCTAAAGGAAAAAGAAGTTGATATCAACAGCCTTACACTAGAAATCAATCAAAAAGAAACGACGATTGAAGAAACAAAAGCAAAAATCCAGAAGCTAGAAGATAAGCAAAGCAGTGTAAAAAAAGTGGATGAATTCAACGCTCTAAACCAAGAAATTACAACCCTTGAAAGGGAAAAAGCAGCAGCTTCACAAAAAACTTCTGATCTAATCGACCAGAAAAATGTTGAGGAAGAAATTTTACAAAAAATCAAAGACAGCCTGCAAGAATCTGCCGAAAGCAGCCAAGCATTAGAAGAGGAAATCACCTCGAGCATCCAATCGATTAACGAAGAAGGAAGAGCGTTAAAAAAACAAAGAGATGCGCTGGCTCAAACCGCTGACCCAGAAATTCGAGTCATTTATGAGCGGCTGTTAAAAAATAAAAAAGACCGCGTTGTTGTCCCCATTGAAAACCGCACCTGTTCTGGATGTCATATCGCATTAACGGCGCAACATGAAAACCTTGTTCGAAGAGGAGAAAGAATCATTTTCTGCGAACATTGTTCTCGTATTCATTACTGGCTCGACATCCAACCAGAAGAGGGAAAAACAACCAAAAGACGCCGCAGAAAAAGCGCAAGCGCAGTATATGTTTTGTGAAAAGCGGGCAATCGCGGGACAACCGTCCTGAGGAAAGTCTGGACTTCATAGAAGAGGATACCAGTGAAAGACTGGGGGCCGTAAGGCTACGGAAAGTGCAACAGAAAACAGATCGCCGAATACTATTTGGATAGAATGAAAATGCTAACTTTGTGAGTTAGTCTCTTGTTTGAAGGCAACTTCCAAGAGCTGCAAACCCTATCTGAAGCAAGACAAAGAGCCCACATACACCGTTCTTCGCGGAGGGCTCTTGCAAAAGTCGCTTGAGCGTTTTGGAGACAAAACGCCTAGAGGAATGATTGCCATAACAGAATCCGGCTTACCGCTTTTCACATTTTTTTATGCAAAGGATGCGCCTTTTGATAGACCTCTTCTTTCACCCGCATCGAGACTTTTGTGTAAATCGTGGTTGTTTTCACCGAATCAAGCCCTAAAATCTTTTGAATCGTCTTGATGTCCATTCCTTTTTCCAGCCAGTGGGTAGCAATGCTATGCCGCAAGGTATGCGGCGTAATCGAGGCGCTGAGACCACTTGCTTGCAAATAAAGACAAAAACTTCGATGAATCGACCGCATATGCAGCCTATTTCCCCACTTATTCAGGAAAACAGCCGATTGATCCCGCATTTTTTTATGCTCTTTTGTATCTTGCAGCCTGCGGGGATCCTCTACATAGGTTTTGAGCCAACAAGCTGCCGTATCGGTGATCGGAAGAAGGCGCTCTTTTTTTCCCTTACCTCGCACCAATATGCGTCTTTTTTCCAAAAAAAGATCCTGTATATTTAGCTTTGCAAGTTCCGCAATCCTAAGAGCAGAGCTATATAAAAGCTCCATAATACTGCGGTCGCGAAGGCCAAAGTACGATGTTGTATCAGGTTGAGAAAAAAGCTGCTGCACCTCCTCGTAGGATACAGCTCGAGGAAGAGATTTTTCTCTTTTCATCCGATATAAGTAGCGTTTTGGATCTTCTTTCAGCCACTTTTTTTTATAAGCAAATGCGCTAAACGAGCGAAAAGAAGAGAGCTTTCGAAGGACCGTGCTTCTTTTATACCCTTTTTTTCCCAAGTACTCCACATAAGCGCGCACACCTTCTTTAGTGATTGCACCTTCTGGCAATATTGAAAATCATTCTTTTAAATCGGCCGCATAAGCCCGCAGCGTTTCAGGAGATGCTTTTTTCATTACCTGTAGATAGGCAAAAAAATCAGAAATACGTTCTTTCATTTACTTGATTCTCATCCAATCATTTTGGTATTCTATCTTGAAAGGTACTACAAATTTATGATAACTCTCCACAATCTATCCAAAAAAGTAGGCAGCAGAACGCTTTTCGACAATGTCACGCTTACCTTTAATAAAGGGGCAAGATACGGCCTTACCGGACCTAATGGCTGCGGCAAATCTACCCTTCTAAAAATCATTATGGGATTTACCTCCCCCGAGTCAGGCTCTGTTTCTCTGCCAGAAAAGGTGGGTTTTCTAAGGCAGAACATCGAAGACTACCAAGATTATTCTGTATTAGACGCTGTGATTGCAGGCAATACCAAGCTGTTTTCTGCTTTCAAAGAAAGAGAAGAGCTATACGAACAAGAAATGACCGATGCCACAGGCATGCGCCTTGCTGAGCTAGAAGAAATCGTAGCAGAAGAAGATGGGTACACTGCAGAGTCTGACGCAGAAATGCTATTAGAAGGCATGGGCGTCGATGCAGAGCTTTTTCAAAAACCCCTACGAGAAATCCCATTAGATAAGCAGTTTCGAGCGCTTCTTTGCCAGGCTTTATACGGTAATCCCGACGCACTAATTTTAGATGAGCCAACAAACCACTTAGACCTCACTTCCATCGGCTGGTTAGAGCAGTTTCTCATCAATTATAAAGGCGCTTTAATTGTAGTCAGTCACGATCGACATTTTTTAAATGCCGTGACAACACAAATCGCCGATATCGATTATGAAACCCTCATTATCTACCCTGGTAATTATGATGATATGCTCACAGCAAAAACCTCTGTTCGAGAGCGCGCTGAAAACGAAAATAAAGCTAAAGAGAAAAAAGCGGCCCAACTAAGAGAGTTTGTCGCAAAATTTGGCGCAGGATCTAGAGCATCGCAAGTGCAGTCACGGATACGTGAGATCCAACGCTTAGAGCCAAAAGAGCTAAAAAAATCAAACATCCAAAGACCTTATATCCGCTTCCAAGATCCAGAAAAAGCCTCTGGACAAATCGTCTACGCTATCAAAGGCCTACAAAAAACCTACGATGAGCACTTGGTCATCGATGGGTTTTCATTAGATATTGAACGGGGCGATAAAATCGGGGTCATTGGAAGTAACGGCGCTGGAAAAACCACACTACTTAAACTACTACAAGGCGCGCTTGATCCTACTGCAGGATCTATCGGCTTAGGTCATGGAGTAGAAACAGGATACTTCCCCCAAAACCATCATGAAATCGTAGATAAGTCACATAAAGTCTCGATCTTTGACTGGTTAAAAGAGCGGACAAACGGAGTCTATGACCAAGACATCCGAGGTGTTCTCGGAAAAATGCTCTTTTCAGGTGACGACGCATTTAAATCTGTTCCCAATTTATCGGGAGGAGAAATGGCGCGTTTAATCCTAGCAGATCTCATGCTGAAAAAACCCAACGTCCTGATCTTAGATGAACCAAATAACCACTTAGATCTTGAATCGGTATCTGCTCTAGCAGCAGGGGTAGACACCTATCCAGGCACCGCAATTATCGCAGCGCATGACCGAGATCTTCTCGATCAATTTGCTACCAAAATCCTTAGTTTTGAACCAGAGGGACTCGTTTTCTTCGACGGCACCTTACAGCAGTATTTTGCCTCGAAGTGTTAGAATTTACCAAAAAAAAGTTTCTACGATTAGAGAAAAGACAGCAGCATAAAAAATGCGCCGAGCTCATCCGCGCTTTATACCAAGATGCATTAGATCAAAAAAACCTTTCGTTTACTACCTACGAGACCTTTCTTCTATGGATGCAGCTGCCTCTATTTTCTTCTAGCGACCCTAAACAGCTATCTGACCGCTACCACTTCCATTTACAACAAAGCCGCATGTCACTGAAAGAGCATAATCTCTTGCCTCCCATACGAAGGTTTGATAGAGAGCCGTCTAAGGACTTTGGCTTTGCAGCGCTTTTCTTAGACCAGATGCGCTCTGCCTACAATGTGGGAAATATCCTTCGCACAGCAGAAGCTCTCCGCTTAGGTCCCATCTATTTTCATCCAAACACTCCATTTATCGATAACGATAAAGTGCAAAAAGTATCCATGGGAGCTCACGCATTTGTTCCCGCATACCAGATCGATGACATCGATCTTTTGCCCAAACCACTCATCGGATTAGAGACAGGAGAAGAAGCAGAAAGCATCGGCTCTTTTCTTTTCCCCGAGGTGTTTACCTTAATCATCGGAAATGAAGAATACGGCATATCCGATGCAGTACTAGAAAAGGTAGACTACGTGGTAGATATTCCCCTATTTGGTAGAAAAAACTCGATCAACGCAGCCGCAGCGTTTGCTATGGCAGCCCAAGAAATCCAAAAAAGGCAAAAATCATAAGCCTTACGTTTTCCCTACATCTTGTAGTATCTACGCAGAGCATTTTTTCTTTCTACTCAGACTTTTGCATCGGAAAAACAAACAAAGCCGCAGATAATCGGATACAGAAAGGTGGATTTGAAAATCCACCACTTGATCAACAGAAAGCACTTCTCCCGACAGCTGCCTACGCCCTTCTTTTCGAGTGAGAGTTCTATTAAAAACTTGCAGAGCTTTCACTACTTTAGGCAAAGTGGTTTTTGCAGTTTTTCGGTCTTCAGGACAAATCTATTGAAAAAACTGCGTAAACTGCTTTTTCAAAGCCTCAGGATATTGTTTTTCTTCAGGAACTAACTTACCTAAAGACTCCACTAAACAGCTAAAGGCTTTTTCCACCGGCTCTTTTGATAAGCCGGCCTCTACGCAAAGGTCGAAAAAGGCCGCTTGCACCTGAGGATTTTTACAAAAATTGTCTTTCACTGCTCGTGAGCAGCATACTTTGTTCACAGAAAAATACCCTGCAGAAACGATGTTAGACATAAGAGATCTCCAAAATAATCCAAACAATATAGATTACTTATTAACGATACAAGAACATCTCATCTATGTAAATTTTACATCTAGAATTGCTGCATTGCTCAACCTTTCACTTGAAGCGCGCCTAACCTCTTTAGATTCAAAGCGCTGTAAGTTAAAGTTATTGATTTCGGAGACTGCCGTATTTAAGGCCTCTAAACGGTTGTATTTTTCAGAAATGCCTTCCGAGATTGCCTGCAAAAAATCCCCAAAAACTGGTTTTATATTGAACGTGCTTTCATCGAAGTCCTTTGGCAAGGATTTCAGCTCGTCTTTCAGCTTATCAAAGGCTTTTTGAGCAACTTTTTGTTCTATACCGACTTTCGTACAAGACGTTATGAACTGCTTTTGTTGATACTTATTCTTTACGATATTATTTAAGACCTCAGCGTTTACTTGAACATTCTTTACTTCTATTTTTATACTCATAGGGTTTTACCTCATATTTTTCCACTTACCCTACAAAAACCATCTTTAGAATGATAGTTATATTTTATTAAAGTTTTATTTATGTATTTAAAGTAAGTAAAGCAATTATTTTACAAACAATTGCAAAAATATATTTAAACTGAATAAAAACAGACCGAAGCACCCTGCAGTTACGAAGATAGCTTCCTCAACCCTGCCGAATACCTAGCCGGTTTTGTAGATCTAGATGAAAAAAATATTTTTTGGCATAATTACGAGCAATGTTAGTACTGCTTTCTTTACTTACTTTTTTTCTTTGGACTCTCTGTTTTTCTCTGAGTAAAATTGCTCTTCAATACACCTCCCCTATTTTTTTGACTGCTTTTCGGATGGCGCTATCTGGCATACTGCTGATCAGTTATCTGTGCCTTACAAAGCATCCAGAAAGAAAACTGCAAAAGCAGACCTACCTGCCTCTTATGGCTTTTGGTTTTTTTAGCATTTACCTGACCAACATTTTAGAATTTTCTGGCTTACAGCATGTATCTGCTGCAAAAACCTGCTGCCTGTATAGTTTAACTCCTTTTTTCACGATTCTTTTATCCTACATACATTTTGGAGAAACGATTACCTTTAGAAAGTGCTTGGGCATTTTTTTTGCTGGCGCGTCCCTCATACCCGTGTTACTCACCCAAAGTGGATCGGAGGATTTATTTCGGTTTTCCAGCTTTTTATCTTGGCCAGAGCTCGCCGTTATAGGAGCTGTATTTTTTTCTACTTATGGATGGATCATTTTACGGATACTGGTCAAAAACCAGACACTTTCTCCCCTTGTCATCAATGGATATGGGATGGGTTTTGGATCTGTACTTGCCCTAACCCATTTTTACTATATCAGCCCTACCTATCCGATGATTCAAGGGAGCTGGGCTGATTTCCTTCTCCCTGTTTTTTTGATCACCTTGATTTCGAATCTTATCTGCTATAATCTTTACAGTTATCTACTCAAACATCTCACAGCAACATTCTTATCTTTTGTAGGTCTTCTAAGTCCTATTTTCACCTCCATATCCAGTTATTTCCTTTTAGGTGAAGGGATTTCAGTAGAGATCATTTGCAGTAGCATAAGCATGTTATTTGCTCTTTTTCTCGTCTATTCCTCTGAAATACAACAAGGCTACATCAAGTCCACAAAAACCCCTTCTATCGATAGCGGCTCCTAATCAGAAAAACGGCTTAATTTGCTTGCCTGCTCTTAAAATCAGCCAATTGTCGTTTGAGGGTTGCTAGCTCATCTTTTTTACTCTCTAGGTCCTTTTTTTTGTTTTTATTTTTAGCATTAATCTTTAACAATTTGCCTCTCAATTTGTTGTTATCTTCTTCTATTTTTTGACTTTGTTGTGAAATTGCATCTCTTTGATTTTCAAGGTTCAATTTTGATTGATTGATTTCATTAATTTCTAATTGAATATCACTATTCCTATTTCTTAATTTCTCCAATTCTTGTGTATTCTTTTTTTTCAAGTCACGCACCTGCTGATTCATTTGCGCGATCCTTACCTGAAAAAAAGAAGACTCGATTAAATGTACTGCTCGTTCTGGAAGAAATAACTTCGAGAACTGGAAGAGCCAAAAAGAATAATCGGCTACTTTTTTTGCCAGGCAGGAACAAGTTTTTTTTGCGTAACTTGCTGTCTGCTTAGTATGTTGAAATATTGTATTTTTTATATTTTGAAAAGTAATAGAAAAACCCATAAAACACCCGCTTGTTTTGTGCGGCATGTTTTGTCAGGTTGTTGGATTTTCCGCAAGAAATTTTAATCAAAACTATAACGATCGAGATCGTTTGCTGCGTAGGTATTGGGAAAATACTGTCTGGCTTCTTTTTCAAAAAGCTTTGTATCTCTATATCGAGCAGAAAAATGCGTTAACACAAGTTTTTTTGCTGCGGCTTTTTTTGCCATGAGCGCTGCATCTTTTGCGGTCATGTGTAGATACCTTTTTGCTAGCTCTTGTCTTTCACTTGTGTAGGTGCTTTCTGCAAGAACTAGGTCTGCGTTTTCCGCAAGTTTTAAGGTGTTATCACAGTATTTTGTATCTAAGATGTAGGCAAAAACTTTTCCGGGTTGTCTCCAGGAAACGTCGTGTAGGTGGATTTTTTTTCCTTGGATAGTCAGCTCTTTTTCCTGCTCTAACTTTTTTACAAGGGGTCCCTTCACCTGAAACATATCGAGTTTGTCTTTGTGGAACTTGATCTTAGAAGTCTCTTCGATGCGGTAGCCTAAAGTAGGAACGCCATGATCTAAATTGTAAGCGCTCATGGTAAAATCTTCATCTTGCAAAAATACGCCTTCTTGCGAGATGGGGTGCTCTTTAATGGTGATGTGCTCGTGATAAATACAAGCCTTGCGTAGATAAGTAAAATGCTTTTGTCCACTTGCAGGAAAATAGCAGTGAACCGTATGGGGCACTTTATCTAAATTAAGGCGCATCAACATCGATCCTGCGCCCAAACAGTGATCACCGTGAAAATGACTAATCAATATATGCGTTACCGCTGTAGGGGGTGTGTTTGCAAAGATAAACTGCCTTTGCGTGCCTTCTCCTGGATCAAATAATAACCCCTTGCCTCGTGAGCGGAGAAGGTAAGCGCCGTGATTGCGGAAGCGGGTTGGCTGCTGGCTCGATGTTCCAAAAACAATTAGCTCACTTTTGCTCAATCAACTCTCCAAGAAAAAAACCGCAACCTACCCAGCAATATACCTGTAACTGCTCCTGTAATATGGGCTGTATTCGCAATTTGTAAATCGTAGGCCTGTCCAGAGAACTCGAAAAAAAAGGAAAGCATCTGCAGCAACGCTATTGTGGTGATAAAAAACACTAAAAACATCAACGTGCTTTTCGATAGGGGGTATCCCTCCCAAGGAGCGGTTTTTTGCCGCATCCAAATAAACCCTGCCATAGCAAGCAGAACGACAGAAAACCCTAAAAATAATGGACCTGACATCAGGTATTGAAAGGTATTGCTAACAAATGCTGCGATAAGAAGGAAGAAAATGTAGCGAAATGGAGAAAGCCTTGCCTCTATTTGACGCCCTAACATCCATAGAACAAGCATATTAAATACGATATGCAAAAGGTTTTTATGCAAAAGCGCAGGAGTAAAAAAGCGCCAAATTTGTCCCTGTCTAATTTTTACAAATAAAGGGGAAATCTCTACAGGCTCTCCTTTTAGATAATCGATAAGATAACGGTAAAAACCTCGAAAATAGGGAGTATTTGAGCTCTCTTTGATCTCCTGCATCACCTTTTGCGGCAGATCTTTTTCCAAAGTAGCCTTTGTGATGTTGTATTTTGCAAAGGCTTCGTTTAACTTAGAAAAACTACTAGGCATACCATACATAAAATATGACGCTATAGGAGTGACAACAACTACAGGTTTAGGCTGGGTATTTAGTGAAAACGTACCTTCTTGTAGCGCGTTGATAAAAAAACAAAGGCAGCAAGCAAGTAATATCCCTATTGTAATGAAAATCGGAGGCGCTTTAGAGCGGGCTTTTTGATAACGGGGATTTGCAATAGCTGAAACAGGCCTTGCAATAGACTGGAGATCTACTGCAAATTTGGAGTCGTCGGGATTTTTTTGAAAATCGGCAAACTCTTGCAACGCTTTTTCTACAGCATCTTCATCTTGCACCCAAATTGCACAGTTCAAAGCGCTTTTGTCTTGATCAAAAGAGATTTCACAGGTGTTTTCAATATGGATACTGCGAAGGTATGCAGAAAAACGGCGCGCGTTTTTCTGATTGTCTAAAGAGCCTATCTTTCGCATGTTTTGATTTTCTCCAAAATTTTCGATGTAGACATCCCTTCTAACGCAGAAACAATATGGATTTTGCCCCCCGACTTTTTGACAGCTGCTGACTCGATGCAGTCTTTACCATATTCTGATCCGTTTACATGTACATCTGGTTTTACCATTTCAATAAGGGCAATCGGTGTATCTTCATCAAACCAGGTGACATAATCCACAAAACCTATTGCTGCTAGCATCTGCATTCTGTAGGGTAGTGAAATAATAGGGCGAGAGCTCCCCTTATACGAACGGATGGAACGGTCGGTGTTCAGGCAGACAAGTAAAAGGTCTGCTTGTAAAGAAGCTTCATATACGATTTGTAAGTGCCCTGCATGCATAATATCAAACGAGCCATTCAATGTGGCAATGGTTTTGCCACAAGACCTCTTTGCCTCTGCCCAACTAGCGAGGTTTTTTGGATCGAGATACTTTTTTTTGCTTTCTTTTTGCCATAAGGTTTCCATCGGTTTTTGCTCTCACTGTTTTAAATGCTATAGGGACAACTTCATCATAGGTGCTTACAAAGTGGACATCAATCCCTTTTTTTAAATACTCGGGAAGCTCATCGTAATCTCTTTTATTATCTACAGGAAAAATTAAGGTAGTTAATAACGAACGCTTTGCTGCAATGAGCTTTTCTTTCACCCCTCCGATGGGTAGCACCTTTCCGGTAAGTGTGATTTCTCCTGTCATACCGATATTTTTTTTAACAGGGCAAGTGGTAAAAAGAGATAAAAGTGAAGTGACCATAGTAATGCCAGCAGAAGGGCCATCTTTAGGCGTTGCCCCCTCTGGAATATGAATATGGACTTTTTCTTTTGGGAAATAAGGAGAGTCGGGAACATATTTACCCGATACGGAACTTAAGTAACTCCAAGCGATTTTCGCAGATTCTTTCATGACATCACCTGCTTGCCCTGTCAGTTGCATCTCTGTTTTTTCTGCAGAAGATTTAGAAGCTTCTACATAAAGAGTAGCGCCTCCTAAAGCTGTCCAAGCAAGCCCTGTGCAAACGCCAATGGGCGTATCTTCATAGTAGCGATCTGTAGTAAATACCGGTTTTCCCAAGTAGTCGGTGAGATTTTTATCGGTAATTGTTGTTTTTTTCGCTGCATTTTCTTCTGAGGTAGCTAATTTTTTAGCCACTTTACGAAGGATTTTTTTGATGTAATTTTCTAAACTTCTCACCCCTGCTTCTCGAGCGTAGCCGTGGATGATTTTATGAAGACTTGTTTTAGTAAAAGCAAGATCTTTAGATTTAATTCCCATTTCCTTGCGATTTCTTGGAATAAGATAGCGTTTGGCAATTTCTACTTTTTCTTCTTCAATATATCCAGATAATCTAAGAATTTCCATCCGATCTTTAAGCGCCTCTGGAATGGAATCGAGAACGTTTGCTGTTAAAATAAAAAGCACATGAGAAAGATCACAAGGCACATCGAGATAGTGATCTAAAAAAGCGCGGTTTTGCTCAGGATCTAGCACCTCTAGTAAAGAAGAGGCTGGATCTCCGTGATAACTCATCCCGATTTTATCCACTTCATCGATCATCACAACGGGATTACTTGTCCCCACCGTTTTTAGCGCTTGAATCATTTTCCCCGGCATGGAGCCGATATACGTTCTTCTATGCCCTTTGATTTCTGCTTCATCGCGCATACCGCCCACAGAAAAACGGAAAAATTTTCTGTTGAGCGCTCTTGCGATGCTTTTTCCAATACTTGTTTTACCCACACCTGGAGGGCCCACTAAGCAGATGATGCTGCCTCGAACGCCTCCGGTGAGTTTGCCCACACCAATAAATTCTAAAATTCTTTCCTTGATGTCTTTTAAGCCGTAGTGATCTTCTTCTAAGACTTTTTCTGAAGCTAAAAGATCTGTCGACTCGTTGCTAAAAATACCCCAAGGAAGGGAAGTCAGCCAATCAATGTAATTGCGGCAGACGCCGTATTCAGCAGATTGCATGTCTAGCACTCGGAGCTTGTCTAGCTCTTCTTCCAGAACTTTTTGTACCTCATCGGGAACTTTACGCACGGCAAGCCTTTGTCGGAACTTCTCTATATCAAGGCTTTTATCATCTTTTTCCATGCCCAGCTCCTGCTTGATTGCTTTGAGCTGCTCTCTGAGGAAAAATTCTCTTTGGGTATTGGAAATCGTGGACTCAATCGTCTGATTGATGCTGCTTTGAAGGCGGGTTAAATCCAGTTCTTTTTTTAATAGCGCAAGCGCTTTTGCAGCTCTTAGCCCCACATCAAAGGTGGATAAAACTTCCTGGAGTTCATTGCGAGTAGCTGTGGTCAACGCTACGGCAAAATCGGCAAGCCGGCCTGTTTCAGTAAAATCTGAATGGCCTAAAAATACCTGGAGCTCTTCTTTAAAAAGAGGGTTTAATTTCAGAAGCTCTTTAATAGTCGTAATGATGCTAATCGCATACGCTTTGAGCTCTTTTTCTGCTTTTTTTGGTCGGATATCTTTTTCTTCTTGTACCTGAACAGCTAGATAAGACCCTTTTTGCACAGGCTTTTTAATGGAGATCCGTTTTTCCATATTGAGGACAACCTGCGCGCCGCCTGTTTCCATCGGAATGATTCTAAGAATGCGGGCTAGCACCCCTACAGGAAAAAAATCTTCTAAAGTTACATCGTATATATTGGCCTGTTCATTTTTTGTGAGAAAAAGCCCTAAAGTTTTCGACTCACTTTGGGCAACGATTTTAAGTACTTCATAATAACTGCCTGTTTCAATAACAATTGGAGCTGCCATACCGGGAAAAAAGGGCCTTCGGTTTAAAGGCAAAATAAACACAGAATCTTTACCCAATGTCACAGGCTTTACTTTAATAACACCTTTAGAAGTAGAAGATGTTTCTTTTTTCGATTTTTTTACAGGCTGTTTTGTTTTTTTTTCCAAAATCCCCTCGGTGCTTATTTTGCTAAAAAATACCTGTCATCATAGCGCTTTAGACAAAAAATCGCAAGCTAGACGGGATTGCGCTGTCTTTGCTACAATAGAGATATGACGCTTTCTTTACTCATTGATACAAGTACAGAAAAAGCGCTTTTTGCGCTTATGGAAAACGGCTCTTTAAAGGCGACCTATCACTTACAAGGGGACGCATCTTTATCTTCTACAATCGAGCTCTCTTTGCTTGACTTCATCAAGCAGCAAGGACTAGACCGGGTATTTTCATGGCTTGAAAGAATCTACATCGGACTCGGTCCAGGATCATTTACAGGCACAAGAGTAGGCATGATTCTGGGAAAAACGCTTTCGTTTGCAAGAAATATTCCAGCTGTAGGATTTAGCTCTTTAGAACTCGCAATGCAAGATCCTAAGGACATCCCACTATTAGATGCAAAGTCCTCTGGAATCTACGCTTTAGAAAAGGGCGTTGTTACTTTGTATACACCAGAAAACTTTTCTCAGCTCGATAAAAAAAAACGCTTTGTTTCCCTCAATGCCGCGCCTCTTAAAGCCCGGCTTGCCGGCGTGGAAATTCAAGAAAATCCTGCACATCCTCTCAGCGCATTGCAAAATTCCAAGTTAAGCAAAGAACCCTATTCTTTTGCAAAAACCGCACTTCTTGCACCAATTTATTTGGATGCGCTCAAATAAATTGATCTAAACCCTTCTCGTTGGTATGATGGAGGATAATTATTCTGAATTTTAGGAAAGAAAAACATGCCTAGTGTAAAAGTACGCGTCGGTGAGCCTATTGAAAAAGCGCTACGGGCTCTAAAGAAAAAACTCGACAAAGAAGGAATTATGAAAGCAGCTAAAGCGCATAGATTCCACGATAAACGCTCTGTAAAAAAGCGAGCTAAATCGAAAGCTGCGCAAAAACGGGCCAAAAACGCGAGAAAAAAAGGTTTTTAGCAATCGTTTTCTCTGATTGCTAAAAAACCCCCTTCCGTATACAATCAATGGTAACCCACAACTCCCAGACCTATGAGCGATTATTATAGTATTCTTGGCGTTTCTCAAACGTCGTCTCCAGAACAAATCAAAAAAGCCTTACGAAAGATAGCCTTAATACATCATCCCGATAAATATCCCGATGATCCGAACGCAGAAAAGTTGTTCAAGAATGTTTCAGAAGCATATGAAGTCTTAAGCGACGAGCAAAAAAGAAAAATCTACGATCAATACGGTGAAGATGGTCTTAAAGGCTTTGGCGCAGGCGGCGCGCAAGGGGGCTTTAGCTCCATGGAAGAAGCTCTTCGGACATTTATGGGCGCTTTTGGCGGAGGCGGAGCTGGTGATTCCATTTTTGAATCGTTCTTTGGTGGAGGATCTTCTCAAGAGGGGTTTTCTGAAGCAAGACAAGGCGCAAGTAAAAAAGTTGGGATCACGATTCGGTTTGAGGAAGCTGCTGAAGGGTGCACAAAAGAGCTTGCAATCCAAAATTTTGTTAGCTGCGGCTCTTGTAATGGTAGAGGGGCAGTCAACCCGTCAGATATTCAGACATGTCCCACATGTCAAGGACAGGGACAGGTATTTCAAAGCCGCGGTTTTTTCTCTATGTCTTCCACTTGCCCTCGCTGTAAAGGAACAGCGCAAATCATCCGCAATCCCTGCTCTTCTTGTAGAGGAGAAGGCCGCGTGAAAGAACGCCAAAAAGTCAAAGTAGGTATTCCTGCAGGAGTCGACTCGGGCATGCGCCTAAAGATGAGCGGCTACGGTGACGCAGGGGTAAACGGCGGTCCAAATGGCGATCTATATGTCTTCATTGAAGTTGCGCCTCATGAAGCTTTCACCCGCCAAGGTGATGATGTCTACTTAGACCTTCTCATCACATTTACAGAAGCTGCCCTAGGAACAACAAAAGAAGTTCCCACTATCCTAAATGAAAAATGCCGCGTAGTGATTCCTAAAGGCACGCAAAATGGTAAATGCCTTTCTGTTAAAAACAAAGGAGTTCCCAATGTCCATGGTAACGGCTCTGGCAGCTTAATCCTGAGAATAAAAGTGGAGACCCCTGTCAACCTGTCAACAGAACAAGAAGAGCTTCTCCTTGCTTTTCAAAAGCTGGAAACGCCGCAAAACCACCCCCAGAAAAAAAGCTTTTTAGAAAAGATGCGTGTTTTTTTTTCGACTTCGTAAAAAGTTATTTCTAATTTTTAGATAAGCCTTTGTTGCTATCTGCAACTGGTAGACGCCGGTCTTTTTAGAAAAAATCATGTACAAAAAATCAAATTTTTTAGTACCTTGCCCATCTTAAATAAAAAAAGCAGGTACCTCCATGCAGTTATTTCATTATTTTTGTTTTCTATTTCTATCTATTTTTAGCATCACAACAGCTCATGCAGCGGCTACAAAAGAGCCTTCTTTAGAAGCTGTACAATCTTTATCAGAAAAACTGGGTTTAAGAGACTCGGGCAATTTACTCCAAGAAATCCAAAAATATTGGATGCGAAGACCTGGCTCTGAACGCTTTGAAATGTTGCCGTTAAAACGGGAGCAGCAACACTTGATTTTATCCTGGGCCAAAGATCATAGCCTCATCCACGAGTGGTACCCCCCGCAAAAAAAATATGATTACATTGCGGTATTTGGAGCGCGTATCAACGGTATGATCCACCGGATCCGGTTTTTAGAAAAAATCCTAGAGGAGGGAGTCGACACAAAGGAAATTATCTTTATGACCGGTATGCGCCCTTTAGGACAAGATGAAAAGTACGACGCGCCTGGCTGCGATACAGAATACGATGCAGCAAAGTACCTTTGGAAAACCCAGAGAATTAGCAAGAAAACCGACAAGATCAAGTGCCGGTTTATCTGCGTCGATATGCAAGAAACAACTGAAGGAATGCGAAGACCAAATACGCGAGACGTGGTGCTAGAAATGGCAAAACACTACCCCCCTTCTGCAAAATATCTATTTGTTAGTAGCCAACCTTTTTGTTACTACCAAAAAACAATTGTCGAACACTCTTTACCAAAAGAATACGACTTCGATGTTGCAGGAGAAAGGTTTTGCACCTACTATTATGTTGCACCTGCAGCTGTTGTCTTAGACACGCTCACGCGGATTTTGTATGAAAAGAAGATGTATTCAAGCGGTTTTTAATCGCGTTTCTCTCTCTATAGTATCAGGAATCAATTGCATATGGCGCATCTCATCGTAGATGCGCTTTTTTTCTTCCTCACAAGCTTCGATGAAAGGCAAAAAAACTGAGGGTTTGCAAAGCCCAAGATAAGAAAGCATCTGTTTTAATCCAATAAGAGCTCCATCTAGAGTCTGATCTTTTTGATAAATGGCGCTGATTTCTTGCATCTTTTCCCATAAAAGGCGCGCTTCATCTTTTCGGTTGAGGCGGATATTTACATAGAGATCTTGATAACTTTTTGGAAAAAGATTAGCGGTTGCAGCGACGATAGCATCCGCTCCTAAAGCAAGAGCATCCAGCTGCAAATGTTCCACATCAGAGATGAACGCAAAGTCGGTGCGGCTTTTCCAAAGAGATAGACTAGTAGTTAGGCGGCTGTTTTCCCCTTCTGCATCTTGTATACCTAAGATATTGGGATGGCAGCTCAGTTGATGTACCACATCTAAAGGGATAGAAGCGTGTGTAATATAGGGGATATTATGCAAAAATAGCGGCCCTGAAACTCTATCGGCAAGGTAGGAGTAATAACGGAGGATATGCACTTTTTTTAGAGGATAATACGAAGGCATAGAGACCATGACAGCGGATATACCTAAAGAAAAAAATATCTCTGCAATTTCTAGAGCTTTTTGCGCGCTACTTTCATGGATGCAGGCATAAATAGGCAGGCTTTCTTTTGTGCTTTGGATGATAGAAGAGATATAACGCTGTATCTCTAATGATCCGCTCATATCGATGGACGGCCCTTCCCCAATACCGCTAAAAAGTAGCAGCGTAGAGCCTTTGTTTTGCATATGCTGACCGAGCTTTTTTAGTGAAAGGTAGTCAAACTGGTGATATTCATTGATGGGGGTAACTAAGGGAACGATGACGCCTTTAGGTAGTATTCTGTGCATTTTTCCACTCCTCAAATGCTTTATGTAATAAAGTATGAAAAAATTGCAGGTTTAACGCCTAGAAATTTTTACTACATTAGGTATTTTTTTAATCAAAAGGAGAAAGATGCACTTTATCTTGAATCTGTTTTTGTATATTAGATAGATCTTGCACCGTTTTTACTGACTGGTATACCTGATTTTTTGGAAAAACCACCGGCAGTACCTTCTGCAAATAGGGAAAAATATCAAAGAAAAAACGCTCCCCTTTATAGCCTTCTACCCCTTGATGATTTTTTTCTGCCCAATGCATGGGCAAATGCACCGGACGATTGAGGAGTGTTTGCAACGTTTTTGCCCGCATGCAGTAATGGCCGACATTGGCAAACCCTCCTTTTTCTGGAAGGAGGTATTCAGAATACTCATAGATACGCGCTGCTGTATTTTGACTTTGTACTACTCCTAAAGTAGGCTCTTTTCCCCTTGGAAACACCTGAAAGGTAAGGTCCACTTGAAACTGTTCCAATGCGCTTTCTAAAGGGGTAGACACCATCTCTGAAAGAAATAGATCGCAGTTGACAAAATGGACATAATCCACCTCTTGTAGAGCTTTTTCTGTGCAAAAAGGGGCTTTTGCCAGAGCAGAAAACACATCACCATTTCCCCTTGGAACCTCTACAATAGGAGGATGTTTCCCAAGAATAAAGCCCCCTTGTTTAGAAAAAAAAGGGTAGTTTCCCTGTGAAAATATCTCGATTTTCTTCAAAGGAAATGAGCGGCTTTGTACATAAGAAGAAACCGCAGAAAACCCTTCCGTACTACTCATAATCCATAAAGATGTATCTGGAGAGGCCTGCAACATATCTTGTGCGATCCAATCAAGAATCGTCCGGTTTTTTGCAATAGGCGTTAAGATTTTTGGCAGGTTTAACTGCATCCGACTTGCTAGACCTGCAGCAAAAAGAATCACCATCGAGCGTTTCTTTTGAGGTGGATCATTCAGAGTAGAATAGAAAGGAAAACAATCCGTTTCTCCAAAAGGAATTGGTTTTTTTTCTATTTTTTTGGGACCACCTTCCCATTTGTTTGCAATCAAAGCTAACTGATTGGAAAAATGGGTCTTTTCGGCAGAAGAGCGCTTTTCCAAATGGGGGAAAAGAGCGCTTTGCCCTAAGTCTGAAAGGAGGTTTTGTATGTTCATAACGATCTTTTAAGAAAAAGATTGTAGCGAACATAGATTTTTCCTGCACGAACGTGGGAAAAAAGAGCCTTGAGAAGATCGATTCTGCATTTACAGGGAAAACACCGATTTTCCAACAAAGTGCCCTTTTTCTAATTCTTCATGGGCATACGCCGCCTCTTGTAAAGAAAAGGTGCGGCCAAGTTGTACGCGCAGCTGACCTTTTTCTGTTAATGCGGCTAACTGATCAAAAATCTCTCTAGAAGGGCTCTGAACAAATGAGAGGGCTTTTTTACCCTGTTTTTTAGCCTCATCTACAATCAAGTTCACCTGAGCTGTGGGAACAGAAATCAATACCCCATCTTTTTTTAGGATCTGTAAAGACTGTTTTCCAATATCTTTTCCTATAAGATCGACGATCACATCCACGCCTTCTTTTAATACCTCGATAAAATCTTCTTTGTGGTAATCGATCGGGTTATCCACCCCTAAGCTGCGCAAAAAAGCATGATTTTTTTTCGATGCCGTAGCCGACACATACGCTCCTTTTGCTTTGGCAACTTGTACCGTTAAATGACCTACTCCCCCGGCGCCTGCATGGATCAAGACATGCATACCTGGTTTTACCCCTGTTTTTTCAATCACCTGGTACGCAGTAGTGGCAGCGGTCCCTAAAGCAGCTGCTTCTTCAAAAGAAAGAGACTTTGGCTTTAAAGCAATGGTTTTTGGCGACGCGGCTATGTATTCTTGATAGCAGCCTGGGTTCGAGGGAAACCCTACTGTTCCAAAAACAAGATCTCCTTTCTTACTGTGCGCAGCTTTTTTACCCACTTCGATAATTTCTCCAGAAAAATCGTATCCGAGCCCAAAAGGAAAAGATACATGTAACCGAGGTGCAATCGAAGGACCTCCACTACGCACTTTATAATCAATAGGGTTAATACCTGCAGCTTTGATCCGGATGAGCACCTGATCATCTTGCATACTAGGCATAGAAATATCCATAAGCTCCATAACAGAGGGGGGACCAAACTTCTGAATTTGTATTGCTTTCATTCTTCTACCAGATACGATATACAAGAAAATTAGAAAAGAAATTTTTATATTATCCTTTGGTAGATAGAGGGAAATCTTTTATAATTGATTGCAATAAGTAAGCCAGTAACTACTGAAGGATCAACTACTCGATGAATGCAATCACGTTAAGCACAAAAAGACTACTACTTCGCCCATGGAAAACCAGCGACTTTGCCCCTTTTGCTGCGATGAACCAAGATCCAAGGGTGATGCGGTTTTTTCCAAAAACGCTAAGCCGAGAAGAAAGCGATACCCTTGCAGAAAAACTCCGTTTACATCTTGAGCAAAATCCTTACGGGCTTTGGGCCGTAGAATTATTTGAAGAAGCCTCTTTCATCGGCTTTGTAGGTATTCATAAGCCGGTCTTTGAAGCGGCTTTCATGCCGTGTGTAGAAATCGGCTGGCGCCTAGCCTATCCTTACTGGGGAAAAGGCTATGCAAAAGAAGCAGCTATTCGGGCGCTTCAGTATGCGTTTACAACGCTTGCTATACCAGAAATTGTCTCTTTTGCCTCTGCAATCAACGCCCGCTCTATCGGGCTTATGAAGCGCTTGGGCATGCAAAGAAATCCCGAAGAAGATTTTTTGCATCCAGATACTCCCAAGGGGCATATCCTTTCTCCACATGTATTATACCGATTATCCAAAAAGCAGTTTGCAAAAAGGCGCCCTGGATAAAACTACAAGCGAAAAAGCCGTTTGATGCCAATACCATCTACTAAAAGGTGGCCTAAGTCGGCAAAAAACACACCAAAAACCCCGTAGTAGACAAGATGTTTGTGCAACGATACGTAGTAGAAAAAAGAGTCATAGCCATCAAGGCTTCTATACAGAAAGTAAAATACGATGAGATAGACTCCAAATGCCCAAACGAGTCTAGATACTGTCCCTAAAATGATGTGATGGGAAATGCCTCTATGCATAAACACGCGGGAATACCACCGAAAAGGAAGCGAACATAGTCCACGTACCGAAAATAACTTCACCTGATGGACAAGATCAAGATCAGGGTTCATGAAAAAAGTTGCATAAAAAAAAGCTCCTGAAAACGCTCCCAGCTGACTGTAGGTGGGATGCATCCAAAAATGCAAAACTAAAAAAGCAGTGGGAAACCAAAATAAACAATTGTGTTTTACATGACCTCGGTAATTGGACATAACTGAAAAAACCTTTCCTTCAAAACCTTTGCATCAGTAGAGATGTTCGTTTTACACTTTTCGCATTTTTTCTACTATAGCCATAAAAAATGCTGGCAAAAACGCCTAATATGCCAAGAAAAAAAAACGCTCCTTCTACAAAATATCTCTCAGAAAAAACCTGCGTCAAACCTATAGGGAGTATGCTGGCAAGGCAAAACGCGCTGTTATATAAAATCAACACCACTTTTGCCTGGCTTTTCTCATGAAAAAGAGAGAAAACCCAAGGGAAATATCCGGTGAAAAGACCAACAGCTGCCCATTGATAAAGAAGAAAAAACAGAAAAAACTGCTCTTTTTGTATGCATAGATACGCCGCAGGCAGAAAAAAAACCATCTGCAATAAGCTGTAGAAAAAGCCTACTTCAGGCATTTTTGTATACAGCTTTCCTACAATCCACTGAAAAAAAATAGCGGCCACAACACCTAACGTCATATAGGGAAAAATCTCTTTTAAAAGATAGCCATACTCTTGTTTCATCCAGTAGGGAAAATAGAGGTGCGCTACGACGACAGAGGCAAAAAACAGGCTGAC
>ERZ1740072.189-NODE-189-length-27403-cov-4.095985_pt1 | contig 27403 bp, 23 predicted proteins | sample MGYA00581733_ERZ1740072 | MGnify/ENA primary metagenome ERZ1740072 (study PRJEB43018, sample SAMN04849741) | marine metagenome | isolation source: floating plastic debris | place: Pacific Ocean | collected 2008-08-30 | study: EMG produced TPA metagenomics assembly...
CGGAGAACGTCCGGAGGTCGGCATGAACAAACCACGTCCTGAAAAGAAGCCCGAAATGATTGAAGTGCGCCTGCCGCACTCGAAAAAGGCCGCTTTCAGACAGGCGTGCGAAGAAGAAGGTATCACAGTCAGTCACGCTGTACGTACCTTTGTTGATGCCTATTTGCGGCGCTCTCGCCGAATGAAAGCCAAACGCATCGCAAGGGATATCTCCATGACTCTCATTCGCAATCCGATAAAAACCACGAGCGGCGTCGGCGGCACGCTTGCCGGAATCGCCGCCATGATTGCATTAACCGCCTCTCCAAGCTTCGCAGACCGCGACGTGCAACCGATTCAACATCCGGCGCCCGTCTATCCGGCTGATCTGGCCAGCCAGAGCATTAGCGCCCGATGCGACAATTATTTTGATGTGACGCCTGAAGGCTATGTCACCAATCTGGAGGTGAAATGCGGCCACCCCGGATTTGTGAACTCCTCACGAAATGCGGTGGCGACGCTGAAATTCGCCCCGAAAATCGTGAACGGTGAAGCGGTCGCGCGGAAAGGCATCGTGTATCCGTTGGTCTATTTAGTGACGGACACAGATGGCAATGAAATCCCGCCTTTGCTGCCGCCCGCCGACGACTAGCGGGCGTGATGCCTATCCTGTTCCGTAACTGGACAAGCGTCGACCAAGCCTTGCGTTCGGGCCAAGCCAGGGCGCATCAAACATCCAGTAGAACAGTGGCAGCAGAACTCGTTCCCCAACCACCAGACACAGCCAGGTCGCAATCACAGCCGTGATCGACATGGTCGTTGCGTTCACAGGCACTCCGAGCACGTCCATTGCATTTTCCATATAAAAAAGCGGGATACGGTGCATGACGTAGACGAGCAGGGATCGGTTCCCGATATTCGCCATCAGTGAGGTAAGCCGGCTGCTCGGAGCGGCTCGAAAACTCATAGTCACGCCGATCACGCCGATCAAGCCAACCGCGAAGGTGAGAATGCCCCAATTGGCGACCGGACTCAGGAAGAGGTCCATAGCGCTCGTCACGAACACATTCAAAGCCAACCTTCCCAGTCTGTGATGTTGCTCCACGAAATCGAGGAAAGGCTGTTTGATCCACATGGCCAGATAGAAAAACGGGAACAATCGAATAACTTTTTCGTAGAACGGAACCGTGCGCCAGTCGCCGCCAGAAATGCTCCAGCAGTAAAGCGCGAACAGAGCTGCGAACACGAAGAGCGGCGGCAATGGTTTCAACAGTTTTGCCAGGACGAAGGACACGGCCAAGGCGTACATGAACCAAAGCGTTCGCGGTGGCTCGACAAACAACAAGAAGGGCTGTTGCCAATTGATCGGATCAGGCCCGAAGACCTGCGCGACCAGAATCGTCGTGGCAAAGACCAGGAAAGTCCAGAACACATAGAGATAGAGAATATTGCCAACTTTATTAGTCAGGAAGCCCCGCCAATCCAGATCCAGTGCCTTGGCGGCGAACAGGCCAGAAACGAAGAAAAAGAGCGGCATACGCAGCATCCACAGAGCTTCGTTGAAGACCAGGCGAGCGTCGACAGCGTGCCAATAGACAACCAGAAAGATGCTCACGCCCTTGGCCGCATCGATATGTGCCAACCGGGAGAGAGAGGTTGGCGGGGCCATCATTTGTCATCCTGCTGGCTTGATGACTCCCAGGGCACTGTCAGTCCATGAGATTGCGCGAGATCGGCAATACTGGTCATCGTGGCAGGCTCGAGAACAATCCCGTTTTTCAAACTGTCCTGATACGCGACCCAGCGCGCATCCCCGGGCATTCGGACTGCGTTATCCGAACCAGATGCATCCGCAAATTGCGCCAGAAGATCCATGCGATCAAAGAAGTCTTCGACCGGCATCCAGCGGGTCACGTCCAGCGCCATCATGAAATGTCCATTAGCGCCCGGTCGGTCAAAATTCTTGTACATGGACCCCACCTGCCGGGACATTGCCGCCCCCGTCAGAGCTGCGCTCAGCACTTCGACCATGAGGGCAATGCCGAATCCCTTCGGACCTGCAGCCGGCAAAAGTGTGCCTTTCAGAACCTGGTTGGGATCGTGGATGGGATTGCCGACATCATCGATCGCTATGCCATCCGGAAACAGCTCTCCCTTCTCGGCTTTTTCCCGCACCGTCGATCCGGCCACCGAGGCGGTCGACATGTCGACGAGCAAGGCGCGCTTGGCGCGACGCGGCGCGCCAAATGTAAACGGGTTCGTCCCCAGCAAGGCGCGTAATCCGCCGGGCGCCGCGACTTTCGGAAAGGAATTGCTCAGGACTAGGCTGATCATGCCCCGTTCGGCCGCGCGGTTGGCATAATAAGCGCCTGCACCGAAGAAACTACTATTTGTCACGCCAACGATCCCCACACCATGGGCCGCGGCGAGATCGCAGGCCTGGTCGATGGCGAGGCGACCGGCATGATGCCCGAAGGATTGATCCGCATCGAGATGAGCGAGCGATACCCCGAGCAATTCCAGCCGCGGTGCGCTTGGACATTTGATGGTCTTGGCTTCCACATGTCGGAGCAGGATTGGCAGTCTCTGAACGCCGTGATTGCGACGCCCGGCCATATCGCACCAAACCAGGTTATCCGTCAGCGTCTCTGCCTGAGCGTCATCGACACCCGCCGCTTGCAAGAGTTGGCGGCAGAAATTCGTGAGATCGCCTGAATTTATGCGCATGAGGTTTACCGACGAAAGATGCAGAAGAGTTTCCCAACCCCACGACGCACGATCAATGCCCATTCAGCCAGCGCTGGATAGGGGTCTCCGAAACTGAAATCGGGCACCACAGCCGGCTGCGCACACACCGTTTTCAGCCATCCCAGCAGGCTCAGCTGTTTCGATTGCCGCAATTCGAGGTAGGCCATGAAATCGCCAATCGGATAGATCATCCGCAGCTTGTTTGAATAGGATTCAAATTCAGGAATCTCCTGATCAGTCAGATGCCGGTAAATGATCTCGTCAATTGGCGCGCCCGCCGCTGTGACCAGTCGGTGCGCTGCAGTGAATCGCGCGTTCACTTCGATGATCTTCAGTTGGCCATCGCGCGTATCGCGCTTGAATTCAACATTTCCAATGCCGTGCCAGTCGACGCCGTCGAACAGTTTCTGTCCCATTTCGGCAGTCTCCGGCAGCCACTCTGATTGATGGAAACAGGCGCCGCCGCGATTAACGGGCCAGCGGCGAATGACGCTCTTGGTGTAATCATACAATCGCCGGCCATCCGCAGTACGATAGGTGTAGTAGGAGCTGAGCAGATCGTCCGGACCGGGAATCATTTCGACGACCATCACCTCTTGCCCACGAGAGCGGGCAAGCTTGACCTTCTCGACAACGTCATCGAAGACAGTATCGACAATGAAGAGCTTTGCGCCGAACTCGTGCACAAAGGCAAACGAATCCAATGGCTTGACCATAACGGGCAATCTGACCTGGTCCCGGATTTTTTCGACATCCTCGTCTGAATTGATCTCCCAATAGGCGGGGGCGGGCACACCTATACGACCAGCGATTTCCAGAGTGGCCTGCTTATTGAGCATCGTCCGCCTTTGTTCCGGCACGAACTCTTCCAGTTTATAGTGCTCGGCCAACTGGTCTCGGTTTGATTGCAGGAAATCCAGCGACTCGTCGCAACAGGCGAATACGATACAGCCTTGTAGTTTCAAGGTCGGATTGGCGAGGAGCAAATCGTGCCAATGGTCGGCCGCTTCGGTTCCTTCAGGGACGATGAAAGCTTGCGTGCAATACTTTGAATCCATCGACCGGCTGCCTGGCTTGCCACTCGAATAAATCGTCACGCCAAGCCGACCGAGATTGCGAGCGACCGCAAGGGCATTTTCTCTGCCACCCAGGAGGAGCACAGGTGTGGACGTGTCTAATGCGCTCATAATTCAATCGTCCCTTGCTTGCTCCGGAACATATGATCGAGCAGTTTCGGGGCCACGTCGGCCTGTTGCGTTGGATCGGCGACCAAATAATGATGATGGATCCCCGGATTGACGTTGATCTCGTTGAAGATCACCCGCTCGTTCGTCACCGGCACAGCGATATCATCTGCCGTCACATCGAGGCCTGCAAACCGAATACCGAAAGCTTTCACCAGTTTGGCGCCGGTCTCGACGATTTCCGAATGAACCTGTTCCCGGACAACATGGTTTTGCGCGGCGGCATTCTCATTGACGGCGAGCTTCACCTGCACGTCTTCCCCGCTGGATGGCACATCACTTGGCGTGCGCCCGGCGGCAGCTAGTGTGTTGCGGGATTCCTGATCGATCAAAAGCGGGCTGAGCGCGGTTATCTTATCAGTCGTCTGGCGGGCGACGTTTTCGCGTTTGACCAGCTGGCGCACTGAACTCTGTCCGTCACCGGTTACGATCGGGGACTCACGGCGGACCGCATCGATGAACTGGCCGTCTATATAAAGCAGCCGATAGGACGCGCCCGTGAGCTGTTCCTCGGCCAGAAGACGGATATTAAAACCGGCTGCATGCCGCGCCGCGGACACGAGCGCATCCTGTGTCTTGATACCTGTCGTGACCCCACGGCCACCCCCGGTTCCATCCGCCGGCTTGATCACAATGGGCCCACCCTGCTCGCGCATGAAATTCGTTGCGACATCCAGTGTGTTCAGATCGAACTTGGCATGGCGCGGCAGTCGAATGCCCTTGCCTGACATGAACTCATAGGTCAGCGCTTTGTTGGCCATGAAGCGCAGCATGATGTCGCTATCGAGCATCAGGTCTGATTGCGACACAAAAGTCGCCAGCGATCCGGTCGAGACTTGCAGCAATCCATTAGGACGCTGCTCGACTGTCGCCCCAACACCCGCCGCAGCATCACGCCATAGCCGATCGTAAAACGCACCGCGAACATGCCGCAGGCGCCGCCGGGCCATACCGGCGTGAAAGCTCAGCACACGGCGCTTGTTGCGTAACCAGAGAGAGTTGATCGGTTGGGGCAGAATACGCGCCTCCGGGGCGGATCAGGCGTCTATGACGTGATGAAGCAGCCTGTATCGCTCAATTGTTCGTCGACCCAGGCGTTCGAGAAGTCGCCGCGTTTGACGCTTTCGACATAGGCCGCCTGCTTGGCCTTGCTTTCGCGCAGCCGGTCGAGAATTTCCTGTGCATAAGCGCGCGGGACCACCGCAATTCCAGTTGAGTCCGCTTTGATGATATCGCCAGGATTGACCACCACGCCGCCGCAGCTAATTGGCGTATTCACTTCGCCGGGTCCGCGGTGCAGAGGTCCAAATGGTGTTACGCCGCGCGCATAGACGGGCAACCCGGTCTCTTTAACGCCGTCCAGGTCCCGGATCAGGCCATCAATAATGTACCCACCAATCCCGCGATGCCTGGCTTTGTTCGCAACGAGATCACCGAAGACCGCATTGGTCATCGCTCCGCTACAATCGACGACAACAACGCCGCCCGGTTTGGCAATATCGAGCGTCTTGTGGACCATCAGGTCATCGCCGGGATAGAGCTTTACCGTGCAAGCCGCGCCCAGCAACTCTTTGTCATTAGAGAGATTCTTGATCTCGCCACTCATCGCGTAAAGGCGGTTCATGGCGTCCGAAACATCGGCTGTTTCGAAATCTGCAAAGCCATCAATCAGGGCCTGATCCGGACGTTCAAACTCACTTCGGATCATGAATCCCGGTCCCGGAGTCATTTCCGCTGATTTCAGTTTCTCAGCCATCGGCTTGGTTTCCTACTCTACTTCGAGACGGCGCTTTTAAGCCGGCTCTACATTCCGTTTATCGCCGAAAATATTCTCCCCGAGGGGATCGCGACCGTCATCATTCACTTTGACGTAGAGATTGGCGGCGCCACCAGCTTTCACGCGCTCATGATAAATCGAAGAGCCCAGGAATACGACCAGATCGCCGACGCTTTCATTCAGCATCACGGCTTTTTCTTTGGCGTAGATATGCTCAAGGTCCGGATGGTCACGGTCGGTCATGAAGACCGCGCGTTCTTCCTCATTGGGACCGAATTCCAGTTCAGGGAAGACGCAAACCGTCGAGCCTTCAGGCAAATGGATGGGCAATCCAATCGACACCGCCGATGCGGCCCGATCCTTGTGCGGGGCCGGCCATGGCATCGCGTCTTCATCATATACTTTCAGGTGTCGTTCCGAAATCGTCAGGGCGTCCGTTTCGTAGCCGAGCAGACGCGCCATGCCATCACGAAATTCGATCGCAGCTTCATCTGACGAGAAGTCAAAAAGATACTGACGTTTCTTGCCATAGATCTTCCAATCTTCTTTCTCGTTCTGAGCAGAAGCCTGGCTCTCTTTGTAGAATGCCTCCAGATGACTCAAGAAGTCATCGGTCATAAGATCTTTCAGATGCACGAAGCCGCGCGTTGCGAATTCTTCTCGCGCTTCACCAGGGTCATATTTGAAAACCATTTGTTTCCCCTTTATTTCAACTCTACCGTCGAAGGGAAACCCACCCCACTCGACTCACCCAGGTCAATATCGGCACAGTTGCGGCGTGATTGATCCACGCCCACGTCCCAGTGCAATCCAGATGCCGAATATCACCCTCTTCCTTGTATGATTTTGAACAGGTCTCAGCAAGAGAATTCACCGCGCTAGATCCAAGTTTTCAAAGGTATTCGAACTTGTTGCGCCTGAAACGCGAAAGCTGCGCTCATTAATCGCGCAATCGAAGTAACAGCGCGCAGATTCGAGAATAGAAATTGCATCTTGCGATCATGTTGCTAACGTTGCGATCATTGTGGGACGCACAACCCGATTGGGTTTGTAGATTTTTTGGGGATCAGGACCGTGCAGAAGGCAAGTCTGAAAATTGCACTTGTGTGCTATTCAGAGCAATCGCTCCAACCCTGGATGGTGCGGCTGGCGGAACGTATTTTTACAACAGACCGCCTGGATCTGGTCGCTCTGATCGAGCGCAACCAGACTCCGAGTCCGGCGGACATGTCTTTGACTCATCGGTTATGGTGGCAACTGGAATCGAAACTCGTGGCCAAACCCCTGGTCACCGAGACGCCGCATTTTGATGAGGTCAGACGCGCGCTGCCAGTCCTGAGCTGTAATGATGAGCCGGGCATCGACGCGCTGGGCGCGGACGTGATTATCGATCTCACTTGCTGGCAAGGCTCGAGAGTCCTGCCGACCGCGTCGACTCATGGCGTCTGGTTTCTCAACTTCCTGACGGAAGCAGCCGGATCGACAAGCATTCGCGCCATTGCCGACAATGCGCCCTTTTACGAAGTGAAGCTCTGCCGCACCACCGCCGAAGGTGACGCGCCAACCCAGGTCTCGAGCGCGGTGTTGAATCTCAAACTGTTTGCCAGTTTGCAGCATCTCTTCATGTGTGAGAAAGCGGTGACGCTGATCGTACGCGAGCTCAACCGCATCAAACTGACCGGCATGACGCATGAGGAAGGCGCGGCGGATTTGCAATCGCCGGATCGGCCCGGCCTCTGGACCATGTCGCGATACGCGTTCGGCTTCTTGCGGCGCGCCGCGACGCGTTTCATCGAAGTTCAGGCCAGCAAACTACACTTTCGGCCCGGCGAGTTTTTCCTCAAGACCTCGAAAACGGATATGCTCACGGTCGATCCCGCGACCATGCAAGAGCATCATTCCACTGCGAATGGATATTTTGCCGATCCGTTCTTATGGGAGCGCGATGGCGAAATGTTCTGTTTCTTCGAAGTCTACAATTATGCGAAAGATACAGGCTATATCGCGGTCGGGCGGCTGGTTGATGGCGCGCTGATCGATATCAAGCCCGCGCTTGAAACAGATTATCATATGTCTTTCCCCTTCCTGTTCGAGGGCGATGACGGCACCCTATTCATGATGCCGGAAGTCTGCAGCCAGAAGCGGATCGAGACCTGGAAATGCACCGCCTTTCCGCACCAGTGGGAGCGGGTACAAACCGTTATGGATGATGTCATTGCCGCCGATAGCAGCCTCGTCAAAATCCAAGATGAATGGTGGTTGTTCACCAATATGTCGAATGATCCATTCGGCGAAATGAGTTCGGAACTGCATATCTATAAAGTGGATGGACCCGGCATGTCCGAACTAACGCCGCATCCGCTGAACCCAGTTGTGTTTGACACGCGAACAGCGCGCAATGGTGGACGCGTAATTTGCAGCAACGGCTCTTATTACCGTATGTCCCAAGACAATTCGCGAGGATTGTATGGCTATGGCGTTAACGCAATGAAGATCGAGACAATCTCGATGGACGCATATGAGGAAACCCTGACGCGCAAGATCGAACCGGACTTTCAGTCAGGCATTATTGGCAGCCATCACATGGACTCGCGTGCCGGCATGGTGGTTATGGACGTTCGCAAACGCGTCGGAGGTTTCCGCTTGCGATCGAGCGAGAAGCCACAAAAACTGCCGCGGCATTCATTTTGAATAGATAGCCCCAAGACAGTCATTCGTGCAGGATTGAACCAGAAAAGGGACCCACACGTGAGTGGTATTGAACGTGTCGTGGTCATCCACGATTTTTCCAAACCTGAAGGTGGGGCCGGGATTCTGACGGCAGAGTGCATTCGGCAATATGTGTCGCACGGATTGCCAGTCACATTTCTCACGGGTGAAGCCAGCACGCTCGAACTGGAAGATCTGAACGTTGACGTCGTTGGATTGAACTCCAAACCCCTGCTCGATATTTCTGCTTTGGAGGCATTGCGGCAAGGTTATCATAATGGCGCTGCACTGGACCTGGTGCGAAACTGGATTGCAGCACATGACACACCAGGAACCGTTTATCATGTGCACAATTGGTCACAAATGTTGTCACCTTCCATTTTCATCGCACTCAAGACGGTCGCGGAACGCACGATCGTCACCTGTCATGACTTTTTCAATGTCTGTCCGAACGGCGCCTTCATGAATTTCCGGAAGACCTTGCCTTGCGACCTCAAGCCCGGTTCGATGGGCTGCTTGATGAGCGCTTGCGATCGGCGCAGTCACTTGCACAAGATCTGGCGATTTGCGCGGCAAAGACATCTCAACGAGGTTTCTGAGTTTGGCGCGCGTCCCTTCATGTTCACGTTTATTCATGACCGTATGAAAGAACGTTTCGAACAGGCTGGGTTTCCACGCTCAGATGGCGAGACCATTCCCAATCCAGTTCGTCCATGGACGACAGAGCGGATCGAGGCGGAAAACAATTCCGGATTCCTGTTTGTTGGACGTGTGTCCGGCGACAAAGGCGCCGACCTGGCCCTGGCGGCAACGACCAAAATTGGTGAAACGCTGACCGTCATTGGTGAAGGAGAACTCTCACAAGACGGATCCGCCTTCTATCCTCAAGCGAATTTCGTGGGCTGGAAACAGCCCAGTGAGATTGCCGAAATTGCTCGTCAATGCCGTGCATTGATCGTTCCGAGTCGCGTGAATGAGCCTTTTGGCCTGGTTATCCTGGAGGCCGCGATGAGTGGTTTGCCGGTCATCGTGACCCGGCGGGCCGCACTGGTAGATGATGTTGAACGGCTCGGTTTCGGCGAGCGATTTGCCATTCGCAGCGCGGATCAATTGCCTTCAGTTATCAAAAAGTTCGCGAGCGATGATGACCTGATCAAGACGATGAGCCATGCTGGTTTTGAACATGCAGGTGAGCTCTGTCACACACCGGAAAGCTGGATCGACGCGCACATTGCCAAGTTCGAAACCAGACTAGTCGAACTCGTCGCGGCCTAAACCGTTAGCGGGTGGCTTCATTCCGTTGATGATACTGCCCATAAGGTCGAAAGCGATAAAGATAACTCGGCACAATGGCCTCGATGGATTCCAGTTCCGTCACGCCAAGGTCCGCCAAGGTTAGCGCGCCATCGGAAACGACATTATCGGATTTCAGAAGTTCGACCTGATTGCCGGTAATCGGCGGGGCGCCGAGTATCCCCGAAGACAATGGCCAAACATAGCGAAACACTGTGCCAATCGCGAGGCCGATGGGTTTGGCGATCGCGAAGGGCAGCGGCAATGCGTACCGTTTCCGATCGATTGTTTGCCCAATAAACTCGTAGAGTTCGACGAACGAATACGTGCTAGGCCCGCCAAGTTCGAATGTTTTGCCCGGCGCGTTGTCACCCGAAACAGCGGCCGAAATGGCTTCTGCAACATCGCCGGCATAAACCGGCTGAACCTTGGTTTGCCCGCCGCCAATTGCTGGCAGAAAAGGTGCAATCGTCGTCAGTGGGTGCGAGGCCAATGCCGCAAATCGATTGAAGAACTCATCCTCGGGTCCGAACACAATGGATGGGCGTAAAATAGTGGCGGTTGGAAGGGCTTCACGGATACCGTCTTCGGCGTCGCCTTTGGTTTCAGCATAATCGGCTTTGGCTTCACCGGAAGCGCCGATGGCTGAAACATGGACAAGTCGATCTATACCAGCCTCGGCACACGCCTTGGCAACATTGATCGCGCCATCGCGTTGGGCCGCCTCGAAGGTTTGCTTACCTTTTTCGTAGAGAATGCCGACGAGATTGACCACCGCCGTCGCCCCTTCGATCGCTCTTGCAACCGATTGTTCGTCCCGCACATTGGCCTGAACAATGTCAACCCATCCGGGTGACCCGGCCAGTCGAACATCGCCAGCCAGATGCGGACGACGTACAGCCACACGCACACGATAACCCGCTTTCACGAGGGTCCGGGCGGCATAACGCCCGATAAACCCCGAACCCCCAAACAGTGTCACCAAACCTTTTGCCATGCTCGAATGCTCCGAATCGGTCGCCAATCTGCCAATTTAGATCGCTTTCACCACGGGCGGCCTGGCTTGTCCATGCGCGAACATGCACACTGGCTTTTGGACACCGAGAAGATCAGGATTGACGTTCTGCGATTTTACGCGCGGCCCGTTGCACAATCAAATCGGACAGCTCTGGCGAGGACTTGCCTTTGACATCGATTGGGGTCGCAAGGCCATGATTTTTCGCAATCTTTTTCAACTCCGTGGCGGAAAATGATGCCAATGACCGAGTTGCCCCATCGAGTCCGTTCGCAGCGACAAGTTCGAGAGGATTGACCAGATTCGCGGTATTCTCACCTCTGAACTCTACGCTGCCGCCGAGCGCTTTTACGGCACGGAGGGCAAATTCCGGATTCTCTCGAAATTCTCGGCGCAGCACGTCCAGAAAATCATCCAGTGCTTCAACGGCATCCTTGTCCATTTGATATCCTCGTCACGATCCGAACCTTTTCAGTGTCGTTTGACTCCCCCTTCTAGGCAAGCCAATTACATAAATTGGGGTGTTAAACATGCTGTAATATCAAGCAACTGTCGTAAAAACAGCTTATAGAATGCGTGCCGCGGTGTAGGCACATTGATCTGTTGTGATTCTTTTCATTCGCCTGCGTCCGGTATGATAGAGAAGTGTTCAAACGAACGAGGTGGGGACCTCGGGTGATGTCAGAAAAAACGCAGCCCAATTCAGGTCAAGCGAAGACCTTCTATGCCGCTTTGGATGCCTTACGCGGGCTGGCTGCCGCTGCCGTGGTCTTGTTCCACCTGGGCAATTGGACCCACACTTATGTGGTCGTACCGCGCGGGGATCTGGCGGTTGATTTCTTTTTCTGCCTCAGCGGATTTGTGATGGCGCATGCTTACGGGGACCGGATCGGACACGATCTTCGACTCAAAGACTTTACGCTTAATCGGCTGGTGCGTCTGTTTCCGCTCATGGCCCTTTCGGTGAGTGTCGCGGCGAGCTACTTCGTCAGCAAACTTGTCCTCGGCAATGACGATGTCGCCTTGTCTGACGTCATGCTTGCCAGCCTGCTTGGGCTATTTGTCTTACCTTATCTGGGAGAAACCGTCGCGCTTAGCGGACCGCTTGAAGTGTTTCCGATCAATGGTCCTTTATGGTCGCTATTCTATGAGCTTTTCATAAATATCGCGTGGGCCGTCGCATTCACGATCTTAACGCTGAAACGAGTCGTGAGCGTGGCAATCCTCTGCGCGATCACGCTTCTCGTCGCGGGGATCGCACACGGCGACCTGTTACTTGGGGATCGAACGGTCGACTTTTTTTGGGGCATTCCTCGCGTGGGGGTCTCCTTCGCGGCCGGCCTTATCGTCTATGCGCTGCACAAACGCGCCATACTTTCGTGGCGTCTGCCCTTCTGGGTTGTTTCGCTCGGATTGATTATTCCGTTGCTGATCCCACGTGGCGACAATGAAATCCTGTCAGTGATCTGCGATGCGGTGTTTATTTTTGGATGGGCGCCGCTTCTGATCCTTTTTGCGGCGGATATATCCCAGTCCGGCCGAGCCCACGCATGGTCGCGGTTTGGCGGTGAACTCTCCTATCCACTTTACGTGATGCATTTTCCGCTTTTTGCCTGGTCCAACGGAATCACGCAATTTGTTGATTTACCGCTTCCTGTTTGGATGCTTATTGCCCTTCATCTGACAGTTATCGTCGTCGGGTCCTGGTTTGCTCTGATCGCGTTCGACCGACCGGTCCGGCGTTTGCTAAACTCTAGGCGAGCCAAGCGAAAATGCGCCGTCACGGGACAATTGAGTTGATGACACAAACCGAAACAACCTCAAAAAGGGCGTCTGACGACCGGATCAAGGTCTTTGTTCATCTGGCCCATGGCCAAGATGTCATTGCCTGGGAGAAGATGTGGTCGGAAGGCAGCCTTGTCGGCATATGTGACCCAACACCCTATGGCTATCATCGCGCCCGGGAAATGGGGTGCGATGTCGATTTTTCATTGAAGATCAAGAATGCGCCCATTCTCAACCTGGTGCGCGGCGCGTTTCGGGTGATCTTTGGGTTCGATTACATCCATGCCCGCAACAATGCCGAAAAGGCGATGTCGGCTGACATTGTTTGGACGCATACTGAATCGCAATTTCTGGCCATAGCGATGATCATCGCCTTGCGCGGAAAGAACAAACCGCGGCCGAAACTGCTGGGACAAAGCGTCTGGCTGTACGACAAGTGGCCAGGCGTCGATCCGCTAAGGCGGGCGCTGTATCGGTATCTGGTCAAATATGTTGATGTGCTGACCGTGCATTCTCCGCTCAATCTCGAGGTGGCCCGAAATCTGTTCCCGGACATGCGCGTGGATCTGGTAAGGTTCGGAATTCCGCATGAGGGAATGGAAGAGCCGGTTCTGCGCGAAAACACACCGCATCGCATTGTATGTATCGGCAATGACCGTCATCGCGATTGGCAAACTGCGATCGATGCCTTCGCCAATCAGCCGGGCATCGAGCTGAAAATCTTCTCCACAAAACTGAAAGCAAAATTTGCCAAAGGCGCTGCGAATGTTGAGATACGAGGTCTGAAAACGGATCAGGAGCTCAAGCAGGAAATTGCCGCGGCATCGGTTATGGTGGTGCCGCTGATCCCGAACCTGCATGCCAGTGGGGCCACGGTTTCTCAGGAAGCGATTATCCATGGCGTCCCCCTAATTGTCAGCGACGCGGGTGGGCTTGATGCTTACTATGCAAAGGACGCGGTGACGTTCGTGCCTTCACAGGATCCAGAAGCTCTGCGTGCAGCAGCGCTGGACCTGTTATCGGACGCGAAGAACGCCATGGAGCGTGCCAAACGGGCACAGATTCCGATGCGCGATGGCGAGCTGAATGCCGATCGATTCATCGAGCAGCATGTTGAAATCAGTCGCGAATTGCTAAGTCTGGACGCCTCGAACTAGAGATCTATGAATATTCCGGTGCAAGCTCAGTCCGCAGGCGCTCGAGCAGCGCCTTGGTCTTGCGAATGCCTTCGACTTCGCTGACCTGATTGCCTTCATATTCGACACCGATATAGCCCCGGAAGCCGGCATCGAGCACAATCCGAAGCATGCGCTCATAATCGAACCGACTTTCATTCCCATTGCGATCGAATCCGAAACTCTTGGCGCTGACGCCATGCGCATAGGGCATTAACTCTTCAACGCCCAGATAAGGATCATATTTTGCGCCGTCGCCATAAGTGAAATTGCCAAAGTCGGGCAAGGTGCCGACCCATTTGCTGTCGGCAAATTTCATCACGCCGGCCAGCCAGGCACCATGGCTGGACCAGCCGCCATGGTTTTCGACAATAACTGAAATACCGTATTGCCGCGTATACTCAGACAGTCGAACCAGGCCGTCCGCCGCATAGAATTGCTGATCGTCGAAACTGCCTGCGCTGAAAGCGTTTACGCGTATGGACTTACAGCCAAGATGCGCCGCCATGTCCGCCCATTTATAATGGTTCTCGATCGACTGCGTGCGCGCCTGCGGGTCCGGATCACCAAGCCGGCCCTCGCCATCGCACATGATCAGCTGGCTCTTCACGCCTTCGCTATCAGCGACATTCTTGAGTTGGTTGAGGAAGGATTCATTGCGCACTGTATCGCGGTAGAATGAGTTTACATATTCAACGGCGCCGATATCGAAATCCCGCCGCGCCTTCAGCGGAAACATTAGGGGCGGCAAATGGTTCGGATCGCTTTTGTCCGCGTAAAGGGCGCGGTGAAGCGACCACTGCGCCAGGGATATCTTGAACAATTCAGGATCGGCTGAGGGCTCGGAAACCGGGTTCGGCGCCTGCGCATCGGCACAGCCCGGCACAGCGATTGTTCCGCTCATGGCTCCGCCCCAGAGCAAGGCTTGTCGACGCGTTGAATTAACCACTTTTAGTCCCCGTCAAATTGGCAAGTCTCTTGCAATTAATCTCGCACATTTCATGCACCCCTGTCCACGTATCGCGCTTTGGAGCTCCCAAATATGTCCGCCTTTCTGTCGATCATGCCTGAACGATGCCTGTCGGTCGCGGCTGATATGCGCTCAGTCACAGGCACCGAGACTGAAAATGCGTGCCAAACGGACACAAACAGAGACGTAACGCCTCAGGCAGCGTTTGCCCCGTTGATCACCGCAAGTTCGATGCTAGGGAAATGGCAAGTGTCGCAGCAGAAATATACGGATACGCACGGAGTTCTGGCGCAGCACGATTTTGGGGACAGTGAAGCTCGCAACGCGTTTGGCGAGGGGATGAAGTAGAATGGCTCAAGATGTGACAAAGCGGACGGCTTTTGCCAGCGCTGCCCTTCTTGGTGCACGTCTATTTGTCAAATTCGTGGACCTAGCACTGATTCTGATTCTGGCCTGGATTCTGGTGCCAGAGGATTTTGCCCTCGTCGCGATTGCGATGATCTTCATTCAGTTCACGGAATCGGTGACTGAGATTCCTGTTATTCAGGCCCTGATACGAACCCCGACCGTGACCGATTCCATGCTCGATACGGCGTTCACGATCTCGGCCATTCGGGCTTTGCTTGTCACCGGACTCGTCATCGCCATGGCGCCTGTGGCGATGCATATTTATGATGAGCCGCGGCTTGGCCTGCTCATGGTCTTCCTGGCCATGTCACCTGCCTTGCGCGGCCTGGTTAATCCAAAACTGGTTATGTATGCACGCCGCCTGAACTATTTCCCGGAAGCAATCATTGATACGCTGGCCAAGATTGTGACGGCCTGTATCGCCATCCCCCTGGCCTTGTGGACGAAGAGTTACTGGTCGCTCGCCATCATGACCGTCCTGACCCCGGTTTCGATGATTATCGGATCTTATCTCTTCGCCCCTTATCGCCCGCGTCTATCGCTGAAAGACTGGCCGGTTTTCTCCGACATGATCAGCTGGACCACGGTCTCGCAATTCTTTGTCGCCGCGAACTGGCAAGCCGATATATTTGTGCTGGGCCTGAACGCTCGCAAGGATATGGTTGGGCAATACTCTATCTCGCAAACGCTGGCCGGCGCGCCGTTTCAGGTTCTGGTCATACCGATCATCCGCCCCTTCATTGCCGCCTTCGCAGAGTTACGAACGCCGGAAGCGATCCGGCCTGGATATTTGACTGCGTCGACAGCGGTTGGCGTCGCCGTCGCACCTGTGCTCGCTCTCGTCGCATCATTGGCGGAACCGATTGTGACCCTGGCTTTCAATGATAGCTGGTCGGGCGCCTCACTTTTCCTGGCCGTCCTGTCTCTGTCCGCCATTATTCAGCTGCCCTCGCAACCCGTGCCCAGTGTCGTCCTGGCGCTCGACAAGGCGCGGTACAATGCGCTGCAAGCGGCGATCGGCCTGATCGTGAAGGTCCCCTGCCTGTTCATTGGCTGGCATCTGGCTGGCGTGAACGGTTTTCTGATCGGACTGCTGATCGGCGTCACAGCCTGGACCATTGCCGGAGCCTTTATCGTTCGCCACCTGATCGGACTCCGATTGAGAGATCAGGCTTTCTCTATGTTGCGCCCCTTTGCGGGCATGGCCGTTCTGGCAACTGTCGTTTACCTACTGCGCCCCTTCCTCAATTATGAGTCTTCTTTATCCATTGTCTGGACATCTGCAGTTCTCGGGGGCGCCGGCATGCTCGCTTATTGCGCGACAGTCGGCTCCATCTGGAAACTATGCGGTGAGCCTGAGGGCATTGAATCCGCAATCGCTGGCCTGCTGCGCAAAATTCTGAAGCGCGGCAAACCCGCTACGAACCAGCCCGCCCCATCTGTTGAAAGTCAAGATTGAGGAGTCCGCCAAGATGAGCTCGCCTTCCGCCAATGCCTCAGAGCCACGGTTCAAATACTCTTTCGCGCAATATGCCCTGCACCGTAAGATTGGCAGTGGCGGATCGGTTTTTCGTCGTCACGCCAAGCGTCTGCATTTTGCCCTGACCGAGCGGTTCTCTGATTTCTTTCAGATGCCGCTCAATCCGCTGCACTTCCCGGAATTTGTGCGCGAGACGTTCGACATTGGTGCCGTTGAATATGTCAGCACATTCTATCGCGGTCTCGGAGAAGACAGGTCCTATTGGACTGAGCTGAAAAAGCGCGCAGATGGCGCTGGCGTCGATAGCGTCCTGATCATGGTCGATGGCGAAGGCGCCATTGGTGACCCTGACGCAACGGCCCGAAAGCAGACCGTCGCCAACCATCTGATATGGGTCGACTCAGCCGCCTTCCTGGGTTGCCATGCCATTCGCGTAATCGCTGAAACCGACAATGACCTGCCATTCGACGAGCAGCACAAACTGGTGCTCGATGGCCTGCATCAATTGGAGGACTATTCATCCAGTCAGGGCATCAGCCTGGTTATCGAAAATAAAGGCGGCTTCTCTCAACATGGCGGCTGGTTAGCGGACCTGATGAAGCAAGCCAATTCGCCACATATCGGCACCCTGCCCGATTTCGGCAATTTCAAACTACCGGACGGCAGCAAATATGATGGCGTCAAAGGCGTTCGGGAATTGATGCCCTATGCCAAGGGCATCAGCGTCAAGGCGTTTGGATTCGATGCGAACGGTAACGAAAACACGCTCGATTTCGAGGGTATGATGAAACAGGTGATTGAGTCCGATTTCCGCGGCTATCTCGGACTTGAATTCGAAGGCACCGGAATGAATGAAATCGCCGGAACACACGCGACCCGCGCCCTGGTCGACCGACTGATCGAGAAATACAGCAACCCAGCAGAAACAGCGGCCTGACCGCAAAAACAATCGGCAAGAAGCTTGCACGGCGACTTCCGATGAAAAGATTTAACCCGCCACAACGAGTGATCCATGGACATTAAGAACCTCAATTCGTTTCCCGAAGGCGAGACCTTCGAAACTGATTTGCTGATCATTGGTGGCGGGGCTGCTGGCCTGACCATTGCGCGTGAGTTTTTCGGCACTTCGGTGAAGGTTCTGATCGCAGAAAGCGGCGATACCGAGCAGACAGACGAACATGAGAAGCTGAACGAAGTCATCCTCGAAAGTGACACCGTGCCAGAGACATGGATTTCGAGACGCCGCGAGTATCACGGGCATCAGGCTGAAAAATGGTCCGCCGATGTCCAGCGCTTTGGCGTGCGCTGTCGTGGCCTGGGTGGGTCGACCGCAGCCTGGGCCGGTAAATCTGCGCCCTTCTCAGCACACGATTTTGCAAGGCGCGATTGGTTGCCGGAATCCGGTTGGCCGTTCGATGAGAATGATCTTGAACCTTATATCCGCCGGGCCGAAAGGCGCTTGAATCTGGGCGAAGGCTCTTACGGCGATGATTTCTGGGATCGTTATACTGGCAAGGCGACCAAGCCAAATCTCGACCCGGACGTCTTCTCGTCATTCCTCTGGCAGTTCGCCCGCTCGCGAAACAATCCCGTCAGCATGATGCGCATGGGGCCGGACTTCATACTGGAAAAGGAAGACAATATTCGCGTGCTGGTAAATGCTACTGCGAAATGTGTCACACCGATAGAAGACGCAGGTACGGAAATGGTCGAAGCCGACTTAATTGGTCTCGGTGGTGGGTATGCGAAAGTGCGCGCCAAAAAAGTCGTCATCGCGTGCGGGGCTTTGGAGAATGCGCGGCTCTTGCTCGCATCAACGAGCAAAAATCCGAACGGGTTAGGAAATGATCGCGATCAGGTCGGCCGCTATCTGATGGATCACATGAACGCGCCTGTTGTGAAATTCGACCCGAAATACATCAAGCAGATCACCTACCAGTTCGGTTTCTTTGGGCTGCAATCGAATAATCGGGTCGATATGTATATGCATGGCCTGGGCCTGAACATGCCGATCCAGGCTGAGGAAGGGTTGAACAATTGCGGCGCCTATTGTGTTGCGGACCGCGCTGAAGACGATCCGTGGGGCGCCCTCGCCGGTCTGCTGCGTGGACAGAGCGATTCGGTCATCCGCGACGTGCTTTCAATCTTGAAAGCGCCCGGCATGATGTTTACCGGCGCTGGGCGTCTCTTCCTGCAAAGTGATCGCGTTCCGCGCGGACTGCGCAATGCCATCGTCAATGTCATGGTGCGCATGATGCCGAACTTCGTTGTCGAGGAATATCAGACTCAGGGCGTTCCGCACAAATTGATCAGCTGCGGGTTTGACGCGATCGTCGAACAGGAACCTCTCACGCACAATCGTATTCAATTGAGCGATCAGAAAAATGCGCTTGGCGAGTTTTTGCCGCAAGTCACCTGGGAACCAGGCGAACGCCCCCTTCGCACGCTGATGCGGATGGGCGAGTTGATCCGCGAGCAATTCATTAAAGCTGGTCTGCCGGAACCCTTGCTGGAAGACTGGATCATTGCGGGCGATTTGAGCGCGGTCCCGATTATCGACACGGCGCATACATCTGGCACCACACGGATGTCGACAGATGAAACGACCGGAGTTGTCGATGAGAATTGCAAAGTCCGGCATTGTCAGGGCGTTTATGTTGCAGGCGGCTCCGTCCTGCCCACCTGTGGTCATGCCAATCCAACCCTGATGATTACGTCTGTCGCAATCCGTCTGGCGGATCACCTGAAGCAGGACCTGACCTGAGCCAGCGCGCCTGCCTGAACACCAGCAGGTGCGTATTCGGAAAACCATCAAGAAATGCAACGCCGCAATCTTGTTACGGTTTATCGCGAGCGGGGATTGACGCTTTCGGGATAGCCTTCAAAACCTTGAGCATTCCCCAAAGCATCAAATTCCACGGCTTCTTCAGGATCCATGAGGCGCGCATTCTGCCGCATGAAATAGGCTGGCGAAGAACAGGCAATGCCCGCCATAATGTGGAAGATCAGCCCGAGATCCATCGTCGAAGACGACACGGCCGCTGCAATCAAAAGCGCAAAGCATGACGATCGCGCAGCGGCAACGATCTGTTCACTCTCCGGATCAATATGACCCCAGCGCTGTCCATTCGAGGAGAAGAAGAGCCGATAGAAGAATGCGCCATAGAGCAGGATGCCGATCACGCCGAGATTGGCCGGTACGGAGACCAGGAAGCTCGATGTCCGGACGGACCCGAGGCCAACACCCAAGCCGAAGGTATTGAAAAAATTGCTGATCCCGCTCAAATTCCAGGCCATGCGCTCCTGGCCACTGGCGCTAGACAGTTTAGTCACGATGGAACTGTCAAACAATTCAGCCACCGGGTCCAACAGATCCGGTCGCAAGGCGACCAGGACAGCAATGGCTAAGGCACCAATGGGCGCGAGCGAAACAAAGACCATGCGGCGCGAGCGTGCGCCGGAAACCCCGCCGCCGCCCGCGTTGGAGACGAGGTTGAGCGAATAGGTGACGATGAAATAGACTCCAAAAGCCACAAACCCCGTTGATGAAAAGGCAAGCACAACGCCAAGTGCCAGAGCGATGGAGAGCGGCCCAGACCATTTCGTATAAACGCCGCCGCGCCACAGGCGGAACGCGAAGGCGAAGAGTCCAACCGCCATAGCTGAAAAGGCTGATGCCTCGGTGAAAGACCCCGTCATTCTCTTGAGGCCCATAACGGTCGCACCAAACAGTTGCGAATAGCCAGCGTTCCGCATGAAATCGAGAAGGTTTGGCTGGCCAATCGCAAACGTGAAAGAGTCGAGTATGGCGATCGCCATGTTCGCGCCGCAAATGATCAATCCAGCGCCAGCCGCCTTTTTCAGCATATCCGGGCTTTTCATCATGCCAAAAACAAACAGGAACGCGCACAGATTTCCGATGAAATAGACCGATTGGTTCAAATTCGCGGATCGCGGGAACAATGGCACTTTGACGAAATATTCTCCGATCAGGTTCAGTGGAATGACCTGAACCATGCCGGCAAAGACGCGCGGCAGGACAAAGCCCGAGATTACGGCCCAGCCGACAAGCATGGCCAGAAAAAAACCGGCCCTGGGATAGACCAATGCGGATACCGCCACACCTAATCCGTTCACCCGAAGCACTACAGCGAGAATGAAGAAGGCCAGCGTGACATGCCCGGGTGGAATGGTCGCCATGCCCAAATCCATTACGGTCGCAGCTTGAAACAGAGCAGCCACGCCCATAACAGCGAGGGCCGCCATTTGAGAGCGAAACACAGCTGCTGCCGCCAGCGCGATAAAAATCAGTCCGATCAGAGACACAATTCGACTCCGATTGGTTCAGTCCGAAACAGCAGGGAATGACGCAGAATCATCGGAGGTCAGAGTGAGTTGATCTTTTGCGGATCCATTTTGCCGCGCAGAAGATCAAACAAGGCATGCCAATTTCCATTAGCGCGACCGGCGCGATCAACCCAGGGCTCCGGAGTCATGATTTTCACATGATTGGCGATCAGGTTCTTGACCATCAGTTTATAAGCGCGGCCTCGACTCATTGAACCTTTCTTGACGAGGTAAAGCGGGTTGGCGACTTGCGAATAACCCAGTTTCTTGCCTGGTGAACGCGAGCGTTTAGTGCCGCGATGTACGCCGACAAAAGCATTGGTTTCCACGAGATCGCCTTTGGTCATCAAACGGTTCGAGAAGTCTACATCTTCCTGCCAGCCATAGAGCGGCAGTTTTTCATCAAACCGCTCTGTTTCGATCGCTGACAGACGATAGGCCATGTTGCAGCCATACAAGCCGCGCAAGCCATTGGTTCTGGTCGGTGCGGGGGCTGGCTCCGCATCAAACGCGTCGATCAGTACGATGGCCTCATCGCGTGTAATTCCTGGCCCAAGGATGCCATCCGCCAGTAAGTGGCCCGTGATACCGACGACGCCAGGATTGGCGTCGAAGAATTCGATCACGCCTTCAATGGCCGATTTTGATGGAATGTAATCATCATCAAAGAAGACCAGATAGTCGTAATCGTGACCGACAGTTTCGAGAATTCGATTGCGTTGCGCACACAGCCCCTTGCTGCCAATCAACACCTCGGCGCCATAGCGCTTGTCTTCGGGCGGCGCGTCTTTTTCCATATCTGTAACAGAAAGGACGACCTTGGTGGCCATGCGCGTCTGCTTTTGCAAACCTTCGAGCAGATCGGCGACATCATCCGGTCGCCCCAAGGTCGCAACGCCGACGACGATTGTAGATTTTTCACCCATAGCCGTGCCTCAAATTAGCATACAGTGACGGGAAGTATGCAAGCCGCCCGCCACTGAAACTGCCTTTAGCCATTCGAGTAATACTTCGAGTACGATCGATACCCCGAATGACCATAGCCTTGGCGATGATACTTATCGACATCGACGCGATTGATCGCAATGCCGGTCACCGTTGCTCCAAAATCAGTGAGGATAGATAGGGTTTGCTTCAGAGCGGCACGATTGGTTTTGAGCCAGCGCGCGACTACGACAACCTGATCCACCTTGCTTGTCAGGACCCTTGTTTCAGCCATCAGCAGGATAGGACCTGTATCAAATATGATCAGATCATATTCCTGTTTCAGGCGCTCAAGAATCTCATCAAAAACCCGCGATCCGAAGACATCACGAGGTGTGTGACGGTCTGCGGTCAAGGGCAGGATATGCAAGTCAGTCTTGTTGTCTTTCATGATAGCCTCTTCCAGCGAGCATTCGCCAAAAAGACATTCGAGGAAGCCATTGACCGGCTCATCTCCGACCGTCGCAATCGACAATTGGCGACGACGGAAGTCGCCATCAATTATCAAGGTTTTCGTCCCTGACATGGCGGACATTCGACCAAGTCCATAGGTCAGAGTCGACTTACCCTCATTCGGTTGCGACGAGGTGATCGCCACGGTCTTGATGGTCGAATCCAAGTCGGCAAACAAAAGCGACGCACGCAGGTTTCGCAATGCTTCGGCATAACTCGACATCGGGTTGTTGACGAGATAATCGGCGGGATCCTTTCGGCCCTGACCCTTGAGTTGCGGGAAGTTGCCGAGGAATGGCACTTTGAAATTGGCTTCGACATCGTCACCTGTGCTGATCTGACTGTTCAACGATTCCGTGATGATAACGACCAGAATGCCAAACATGCCGCCCAGGATCACCCCGATCACCAAATTCAAAGACGTTTTGGGGAAGGAAGGTGCGCCAGGAACTGTGGCGCGCGACAGAATACGTGCATCCGCCTCGGCCAGATCTTCCTGATCATCGATCTGCTTGTATCGTTCGAGATAGGTCTCGTACGTCGTGCGAGAGGCTTCTGCATTACGCTCCAGCTCGCGCAGGCGAACGCTGGCACGATTGTTCTCGGCCAGCGTGGCCCGCATGGTGGAAAGGTTTCGCTCCAGGCTGTTCAGGCGTTGGCGAGCAATCGTAACTTCGCTTTCCAGGTTCGAGACGATCCGGCGGATTTCGCTTTGAATCTCGGAATTCACATTGGCGATTTCCTGATTGATCCGCTGGATCTCAGGGTGGTTCGGCAAATAACGGTTTTCCAGATCAGCCTTTTCGCGATTGATCTCAGCTTGCTGACGACGCAGGTCCGCAACGACCGGCGACTGCAGGGCTTCAGAACTCGCGGCGGCGGATCCACCGCGCTGAGCGATTTGCCGCACTGATTCCAAACGCGCTTCGCGCTCGGCCAGATCCGCGCGCTGTACAATCAATTGCGCATTCAGGTCCGTCATCTGCTGCTCGTTGAGCGTCGTCGCACCGGACGTGAACAGGCCGGAAGCTGATCGATAGGCTTCAACCAGGCTTTCGGCATTATTCAACTCTTCGCGCAACTCGGCCAGACGATCCTCAATCCAGGCATTCGCGCGGCGAGTCGCTTCATATTTCGCATCGAGTTGTTCGAGCAGGTATTGATCCGCGACTTCATTCGCAATCGATGCTGCAAGTCTTGGATTTGTGCTATTAGCCGAAATCGCTATTCCATAGGTCGTGCCAATTCGATACGCACCGGTTTTGGATAGGAAAGTATCGACCACGGCATCCATCTCTGCGCGCGCTACGGCTTCGGCATCGAGAGGCGTTGATGGCGCATCTGGTCCGCTAAATACGCCATTGAGAACCGACTTCAGCCCAGCCCGGAATTGGTCCATCGTGCCTGGCTCGCGAAGGCGCGGATTGAACTCAGGCGATTTCACGAGATCAAGACGTCGCACAATCTTCTCCGCGAGCGTGCGAGATCGAATGATCTCAACTTCTGTATCGACGACCGCCGAGTCTGGCGGCAGGCCAGACAGGACTGAGCCAAAATCAACTACATTGGTTTCACGCGCGTCAATGATCACGGAGGCGTTGGTTGAGAAGACCGGCGTGGCCTGAAACGTCCAGGCCGCAACCGCACCAAATACTGTGAGCAAGGTGATAAAGAACAGTGGCAAACGACGTCGAAACGCACGAAGAACCTGATTAGGATCCGTGATCTTGTCTTCGCTCGGGAGCCCATATTCTGAATGATAGACCGCCCGCGACTGATCACGGGCGGCTAGGCGAAACGGCTTGTTCACAATCTACTTCCCTCAATGGCACAGAGTCTTGCTCTGATGAGCAAGACTCGGGCCTAAATTACACCCTGCTCTTACGGGAAAATGCGCAGGCCAAACAGCACGCGATTTTCAGAGAAATCTTGCACGTTTGAGGATTGGTCAGTCAACTCATAAGAGCCGTCTAACCAGATATTTGGGTTAATTTTCCAGGTTGCACCGACTCTGGCGGTGAATCTGTCATCATCTCGGGCGATATTCTCAAAATCGAAATTGGTGAATCGCGCTTCGCCGGTGAGAATCAGGTTGCGTCGCAATTCATGATCGGCTCGTCCGGAGACGCTGGTTTCAATCGCAGCGTTGCTCAACACAAGGCCTGGATCAATGACGTTGCGCTGGGCGTTGCCGGAAATCGTTGTGAGCTGTGTCACGAACCATTGCAAATTGCCGACGACTGAAACGCCATCAACATCGGAGAAGGATGGATCGTCATATTCATATTGCTGATAGCCGACGCCAATATCGCCGCGCAACAAACTGACCAGTTCAAAGTCCGACCCAACGCGCAATGTCGTGCCTTGGGAGTCGCGATTAAATGCGTTAAAGATATTTGGCGGGTCATAGTCATTATCGGTGTAAACGCCTTCGGCAAACACTGCCCAATCCCGCTCGACCGCATAAGAGAACCGGCCTGAGATCGTGGTTTCATCGCGATCACGGAAATCCTGATCCTGAATCAACCCGCCATCGAGTTCAATATCATCAAAGTCGAAAGTCACCAGCCCCACAGCGCTGCGAACCTTGATCCGGCCGGATTGATACTGAATGCCAGCTTCCCCTCCGACACGGCTGAATTCAACCGGCTCGGCCGCATTTTGCAAACTCGCAATATTCGAGCGTGGCTCGGTCAAATCATCAAAGCGCACAGAACCAAACAAGGCGACAGCATTGCTGGCATCCAGTCGACCTTCCGCGCCAAGCCCCAGATTCGTCCGGCTCTCTGAACTCACATCCGTATATTCGAGATGGTCAAGATCGAGATTGAAGCCAAGTGCGTGACGGCTCCAGGTTGAGTCCAGCTCAACACTTGGGGCAAACCCGACAAATGAGTCATCCGTTTCATTCGCGGTTGTCGCGAACAAATTGTCCGTAAAACCAGCGGAGAAGCCGGCTTGCGGACGCGCTTCGAACGCACCTACGCGCACCGGCAGCGGATCGAATTCGGGCTGGGCCCGTTCGGTAACCGCTTCATATTTGTCCCGGATGAAAAAGTCTTCGTCTTCCTGCGCCGCGACTGTGCCAGTCCCCAAAGCGAAGCTCAGCGCTATAAGGGCGCCAAATTTGATATCACGGTGTGTCATTGGTTTCGTGCCTAACTCTAATTTTCCCAATTCCCAGCCTTGGGTTTGACGTAAAAACGTATCGACGCTCTTAATGCCAGTGAATTCTTAAAAAATATCCGGCCCGAAGGCCGGATTTGGATCACTGATAATCCGACTCGCTGGACGGAGCGCCGCTGCTTTCTGGCGGTGGCGTGCTCGCCGCCTCCAGAATGACGCTGGCATGAGACTCACCCGCCCCCTCTGGCTGATCGCTGCCAAACACAGGCGCTGGTGGATCTTCGAAGGTCAGCAATTTCGCCTCAAATGACTCCATGTCGGTCGTCGCGAGCTGCTGCATGTCGATCGCAAATGTGGTTTTCATGCCACAAACATTATTGGCGTCCGACAGGATGGCGAGCGCCGCCATGACTTCGGTAAAGTCCGATTGGAGCACCGCCGCTTCCTGTTTGAAGTCCACTTGCAATTGGGTTTCGTCTTCACACGACCCGTAAGCTGCCACTGTCCAGGCAAGCGCTTCGCCGGTCTGCTCGAGGCGGTCAGGTTGATCCGCCAGGGCTGCCAGGCTCAAACCCGATGCCACAATAATGGACGCAATTACTCTACTCATTGTCTTGTTCACCCTTTATTCTCTACTCTTTATAATACCAAATTTGCCGGTCAGGCCAAATGAGACTCTCGATTGACGCGAGCTGTTCTAGAAAAACTTCTCCATCACGCGAATGGTGTCGCCTGGAAGTATTGGCGTATTTGGATCCAGCCTGACGCGATATTCTTCTGTGTCGTCAGCGCCGCGGATCAGGATCACGTCATCATTTGCACGATAGGTAAATCCACCCGCCGTCGCGACCGCGTTCAAGACTGTCAGACCACTGCTATACGGATACTCGCCTGGCGTCCGGACTTCGCCGAGAATGTAGAAGGGCCGATAATTCATTACCTCCGCATTCACGCGCGGATCTCGTAAATAGCCGTTCGAATAGCCATCCGCGATGGCGGTCTCAAATTCACGAATGGTCAAATTTAAGGCCGTGACCTCGCCAATCAACGGCAAAGAGACTGTTCCAGAGCCGTCCAACAGATACTCCCCGGAGAGTTCGGGCTCACCGAATACGGTGATGCGAATCTGGTCGGAAGCGCCGAGGCGATAGTCTCCTACGACCCTTTGCGAAATCGCGTCATTTCTGCTGACGTCGCGCACCGGGGCGCTCGACTGGCATGCCGCAACGATCAACATGGTCGCAAGTGCGATACTGATTCCTAAGCGCATATTTTTGTATTTCCTCTCAATTCCTCAAGTCTGCGTCGCGATAAACTCGACCGTTTGTCCCGTCAGTTTCACCGCCGTCAAGCGGCCTGTAAAGTAGGCGCCGGTATCGACATTAATGCGGCGCGCATCATTATATGGCGCATCCGTTGGCGTATGCCCGTGGACAACTTTGACGTCAAAAGTCGAATCCCCGCGCAAAAATTCGTCCCTTATCCACATCAGATCATAGTCGTTTTGTTCGTCAAAGCTACGCCCTGGACGCATACCGGCATGCACAAATCCATATCCACCGATCTTTACGCGCGTGGGCAATCCACGAAAGAAAAGGAGGTGCGCGTTTGGAAAACGCTTCAGAAATTCATTATGCGCCGTTTCCCACTCCGAGTTCAGGCTCATACTTCGCGGCGGTTTTACACCATAGGACACCATCGTCTCGCGGCCGCCATATGCCGCCCATTTCGGACCAAAATCCGCGTCGGACAGGAAGGACAGAAGGGCGTCCTCATGATTGCCCTTCAAAAAATGTGTCCGATAGGGCCGCAAGCGCTCGCTCAACAGGATTTCCACGACCTGACGCGACTGAAATCCGCGATCAATATAGTCGCCCAAGAAAATCATATGCGCCTGTTGCTCAATCGCA
>ERZ1740072.190-NODE-190-length-27302-cov-4.390392_pt1 | contig 27302 bp, 24 predicted proteins | sample MGYA00581733_ERZ1740072 | MGnify/ENA primary metagenome ERZ1740072 (study PRJEB43018, sample SAMN04849741) | marine metagenome | isolation source: floating plastic debris | place: Pacific Ocean | collected 2008-08-30 | study: EMG produced TPA metagenomics assembly...
GCCAAAACTCGCAATATGGTCGCGAAAATAGTGTAGTTGCGGGGACCGTCGCTCCAGCAAGCGCTCCATATCGCCCCACAAGAAGGGTTTCGTCGTCCGCACGGATGCGTGCAGGAACGCGTCGAGATAGCCTGGTGCCTGCTCCAGCGCTTCGCCCAATTCCGGGCTGAATCGCGACGTGGTCGAAAAGAAGATGATCTGTTCCGCGCCAGCTTCGCTTGGAAAACAGCGGCAGCAGACACCTTCAACTCCGGCCTTGTCACAAATGGTATCGATCAGAGCCCATACCTCTTCGCCGGAATTTGACGCAGCGATCGCACCCGCGAAACGCCCGAAATCAAAATCCTCGGTCAGGCCAGAACATGATCCTGACGAATCGGACCGCACGTCCGCATCCTGGACTGGAACCACCGCCATCCTGAACCCCTCTCTTTGTTCTCTCTCGTTGATTTGGAGAACTCTTGCCGTTGAGATTAGGGCGAGCCGTGCCCAATTAGCAAGCACGCACAACCAAGAATTGGGCGATCTGCGGGTCGCTTATGACAGTCGTCATAGAATCCGACAGCCGTTTTTCGGGTCCGACTAATCGTTAGAGAATAGGAGTTCTGCGCTCGCTCGACGCAAGGCCGCCTCGGCCAAAGCCAGGGACTCCTCTAATTCAGCCGCAGTTTCGCGCGTCAGATTGGGGTTGCGCGGTGCCGTATCTCGCAGGACCTCAAGGTGATCTGCGATACTTTTCAGCTCATTCGTCTGTTGTGTGCTGCGAATGTCGGCGCGCGAATGCAGGTCAAATACGATAGAAATGTTGAAGCCCCGAATCTGGTGATTCTCAATCAATATACCAAAGATGCGGATTCTTCTGTCCCACGATCGAGCGACATTTATTCAACTATTGGGCGAGTTATCCTGCGCGATCAAAGGCATCCTGTCCCGGCAGGCCGCTATAGAACCATCCTGGTGAAACACCTAAAGCCCGTGACAGGCTGGCAATTGCGATGGCCGGGATGCGCACGGTTCCACCTTCAAAAGCTGCCAATTGCTGGGCCGGAATCTCACTCCGCATCGCAACATCGCTTTGGCTCATACCCAGACGCTCTCGCGCTTCGACGATCCTGGCACCTAGATGTTGGTCAATCCTGGCGGACAAGTTTTCCCCCTGCGTCCCGCAATTGAATGACACGCTGATAGTCTGCGTCGCCACTGTGACGCAAGTCACGTTTTTCCGAACAATTTGTAAGCTTATGTCAAAAGTGGACGCCGCCGACGCAAGCCGACGGCGCCACAGATAGTTTAGCTATCTAGTATTTGACGGAACAGCCATACGGCTTTGCGTTCGCCACTTCCGGGGTTGCGCCGGACGCGACCGCTGTCAACGCCGCTGTCACATAATTCGTCGCGACGGCAATATCGCTGACTTTGGCGGAACGAATTGAGTCGATCGCGCCCTGATAGGCCAGCGTTCCAGCGCCGTCGATGACATACATATGCGGGGTCGTCTTGGCGTCATAGGCGCGCCCGAGGTCTCCGCTGGGGTCCAGGATCGTATAGCTGGGCGCAGATGTCCGCTCGGAGTTCTTGGCCAGCGCGCCGTCTGCTTCAAGATACCCTTGCTTGCCCGGTGCAGATGAAATCACCTGAATCCAGACAATGTCATCTTCGGTTGCACCCGATTGCATCGACTGCATGTTCATAACCGGCTCGGCATAGTGTTTCTTCACGAATGGACAGTCATGATTGGTCCATTCCAGAACCACAGTCTGATCGGCGAAATCAGCCAGGGAGATGGTTTCCCCGCTGGCGGTGACCATGTCCGAAAAGCCGGGTGCCGTTTCACCACTGATCGGCGCCGCGCTAGCGGTAAAGGCGATCATGGATCCTGCGGTCAGCGCGACCGCTGTGGCCATTCCGGCAGCCAGACCAATATTGCGACGTGTAAGCGTTTGCATAATGGTATTCCCTTAATTACCCAGTCGCGCAGGAACCTATCCTAACCGGCAGCGTCGACAAGTCCTGTTACAAGATCGATAGATAACAATTCCGGGAGCACGTCCGGTTCAGACCGTCCTGGTGCATACCAGAGATACATTGGCACACCCGCACGATTGTGCTTTTGCAATTCCAGCGCAATCGTTTTGTCGCCATTGGTAAAATCGGCCACCAGGAAGGCGACATTGCCGGCCTCAAAAGCATCAACCACCGGCCGGGTTTGCAGGGTCTGCAGCTTATTCGCCTGACAGGTCACACACCATTCGGCGGTGAAATCAACAAAGACAGCGCGCCCTTCAGCGGTTAACTCGGCCACACGCTCCGGCGACCAGGCTTCGGTCTGGTATTTAGCGCTATAGGCCTCGGTAGGCGCGTCCGACCCCGATGCCGTACGAGCTTGTGCCAATGGCCAGATCAAGCCCGCCGCGATGGCCAGGCCCGCAATCCCTTTCGCCAACTGGCCAGACCGCTCGGCCGCGAGGCGCGCAATCAGTACAAAAGCCGTCACCAGCCCGCCCAGCCAGATCAGGCTAGTTGCGGTTTCAGCAAAGCTCGTCGCCGACATCAAGCCGAACACAGGAACGATTAGCGCAAGCCCCAGAACAGACAGCAAAATCGCTTTTGCGCCCTGATTGGCGGATCTCAACGCCCAGATACCGAACGCGATCAGGGCGGCGCCAGCCACCACCATCGCCGCCATCCGATAACCCGCCAGGGCGCCGAGAACCGACAGCAGCCAGGCAGCCGTCAGGAACATCGGGAAAGCGAAGACCTGTTTCAGGGTCTCCATCCAGGCGCCAGGCTTCGGAATAAACTTTTGCAAGCCGGGCGAGAAACTGAGCACCAGGAAAGGCAGGGCCATGCCAAGGCCCATGGTCAGCAAGACCAGCATGACGTTGATGGCGGGTTGAGTCATCACAGCTCCCAATGCCGCGCCCAGGAATGGACCCGTACAGGGCGCGCCGACAATGGCGGCCAGAACGCCCGTGAAAAACGCGCCAGCACTGCCTTGTTTGGCCGCCAGGCCGGATCCCACGCTTTGCACCGACGTGCCAAGCTCAAACAGGCCGAGCAACCAGAGACCGATGAGAAAGACAATCAGGATCAGGGCCGTCACCAGGATCGGATTTTGCAGCCAGAACCCCCAGATCGCGATCCCTGTGGCCGCCCGGACGGCGAGAATGGCGGCCGCCAGGGCCGCGAAACTAACCAGGACACCCGCCGCATACCACAAGCCATGTGCGCGCGCCTCAGCGGCGTTTCCGCTGGCGGTTGAAGCAACGATGCCCATCGCCTTGATCGACAGGACCGGCAGCACGCAGGGCATCAAATTCAGAATTAGGCCACCGACGAGGGCAATTCCCATAAGAAACAGAAGATTTCCACCGCCGGGAACGCTTATCCCGCCAGCTGCACCAGAACCGGTTGTACCGGGCAGCACGGGCCCCGCGCTGGCATTCACTTCAAACGCCCGATCGCCCAGAGTTACGACGCCTGCAATCGCGTCAGGCGCCGGCGCGCCATCTGTGGCCGGTTGCAAGATCAGGCTCATGCCATTGTCGCCAAAACTCTCTGACTGGTCCGCAGCATGGGTGATTTCATGCCCATACGGAAAAAACCGGGCTGTTCCTGACTGCCCTGCAAGCTGTTCACCCGCCAGTGACAAAGTCCATCCCTGTCCGGATCGCGTGATGTTCGAGTCGCCGCTAAATTCGGGGGGGCCCGTCATCAATGCGGCCTGGATGCGCTCTGATCCATATTCATCCGGCAATTGCCCGGCACCGACGGATTGTAGAAAACGTATATCGACGCTTTCCGGGATACAGACATCTTCACAGATCAGATAATCGGCGACACCTTCAAACAGTAACGGTCCGTCGGCCGTCTCCGGAATCTGAACCCGAAATGGCAAGACGATCTTGTCAGAATAACCGTAATCCATGATCTGACCTGGTACGACGGGCAATAGTTCCGGCAATGGCCATTCGAATGCGCCCGCACTTTGCACCACCGAGTGGCTGGTATCCTTCCAAGTAATTTCCGGCGGGATTCCGGCATCGCCAGGATTCACCCAGTAAATGTGCCAGTTCGGATCGATCTCGAAGGACAGGCCCATCCAGACGGTTTCGCCGGGCATCGCCAGCGAGCGCTCAGAAATCAGCTCGACGCGCGCATGACCGCCATCAACAGGCTGCGCCTGGGCTGACATCAGTGACAGCGTCCATGAGAGCGTAGTTATGGCGAGGCAAAAGCCACGAAGAAGAGCCATAAGTCATTTCCTGTCTTATATAAGCCGGTTCCATACAGGAGCCGCCCTCGCAGGAAAACCACCTCGCGAGGATGTGACCAGCAATTCTTTTACGCTGGCAAGAAAAAGGGCGGCTTAAGAAAGCCGCCCTGATTCAATCCATTTGAGGTCACGTTTAGACCGCAGGAGATGGCGAAGGCGCAGCTGGCGCTGCCGTCTGCTGCGCGCGCAGAGCCCGCGAAATCACACGCTGCCAGTTTAACAAAGAGATCATGTGCGCATAAATCGCACCCAATGCGCCATTGGCGCGCAGCTCTTTGAACTGCTCATCGGTCAGTTCGTTGAGCTTGTTTTCATCGATCGCCCAGTAATCCGCGATCTTCTGCTGTTCACCAGCTTCATTGCCCTGGGCATCGCGCGGTTGGAAGTTGACCGTTTTCTCTTCAAACAGGCCCATTCGTTTAATAATGGCCGTAAAATCTGCCGTTGACCGTCGCTGGCGTTCAAATTCCTGACAGAATTCAATCGCGTTCTGTGTGAACGCGCTTGGCTGGCCATTTTCAAACAGCATCACTTCCGGCTGATTGGTCACCATGGGGGCATCCCGATCAATGCACAGCAGCAAACGGTCGCTTTGATTGTCATTGGCAAACACAAACGGGTATCGACGGACAAACGCCGGGACGTAGAAATCCGGATCGATCGTCCCATTTTCGGCAACGAACAGGTTTTCGCCAGCCCGAACGCCCATCACCGCAACCGGCGTGAATTCCTCGCCGACAAAGATGATTGGATAAGCTGCAGCCGCCATACCAAACTCCGTCACAGTGACAGGCACAGCGTGCGCGGCACGCAAAAAGCCAAAGGGTTGATCAATTTGCTTCACACCCAGTCCGGCATGCTGCTCCGGATTAATCGGTTGTGGGTTCTTGTAGAACAGAACGTTTCCGGTCAGGTCTGGTTGTTGTGTAGTCGGCGTATTTTCCACAGGCCACTCCGCTTGATAGACTGGCGGGGTTTAACGGAAATGGATAAGGCCGACAACAGGCAGACGAACAAGGAATGCAGCTGTTGCAGATGTTTCACGTTTTTAATCGCATTTCTCGCTTTAAACGTGCGTGCAGACGGGTTTTTGACCTGATTTGTATCAGCGTTTGCATGGGTGTGATCGGAACCTTGCCAGCGTGCAGCCAGCAATATGATGATTCCCGCTCGACCCGCCGCGCGATTAGCCAGTCTCAAGCCGTTGCTTCTGACTTTCTGCGCACCGAACTGGCGCTTGCGCCGGAAACGGCCAGCCGGCTTGACCTAGAGCGCTATCTCGGACCGTCTGCCAGCTTCGCACTGAACAATCATTCCCAGGCCGGATTCGAACGTCGTCGCCTGGTCCGGATAGAGCTTTTGCAGAGACTGCAGAGTCGCCCAATTCTACCGGATGAACACCCCCTGACGCGGGACCTGCAAGTTGCCGAACGCGCTCTGGTCGACTTGATCTCGCTCGAACAACTGGGCTATGGCCGGTACGATTACGCGGCGATGCATCCATATGCCATTGACCCGTATTCGGGCATATGGATCGAGGGTCCGACCTTGCTCGTCTATCGTCAGTCCATTGCCAATGCTGACCAGGCCACCGCCTATCTGTCCCGCTTGCGCGCGCTTAGCGCAGCGGTTCAGGACACCAAACGGCGCATCATCGCCGACCAGGCCTCTGGCATCCTGCTTCCGCGCGCCCTGGTGGATGAGACCCACCGCCGCCTGTCGCGACTGACGAATGCCGAAAACGGCGCGTTGACCACATTGAGCGACACGTTCGATGCCCTGATTACCAGTGTTCCGGATCTCAGCGCGACGCGCCGCGGACAATTGTCGAACCTGGTCCGGATTGAGGTTACCGAAAACCTAACCCCTGCCTATCTCGACCTTTTAGCGACCCTCGACACGGCGACGGAGACGGCCGCTGATCAGGCTGGCAGCTGGGCCCAACCTCGCGGACTCGATGTTTTCGCGGGCATCCTGACGGCGTCTATCGGCGAACCGTTAAACACAGAACGTCTACATGAAACGCAGCTGGAAATAGTAAACGGCCACGTCGCGCAAATTTCACAAATGATAACGCTCGACCCGGAAATGTACCCGACTGCGGCCGCGAAACCTGAGCGCCTGTCCCTGCAATATCAATGGTTCGAAGCCGTCCTAGCGGAGCCGGCCGCGGCCAATGCCGCCAGCGAGGTTTCGTCCGAACCGGATGCCCTGTTTGAACTCTCACCAAGGTCTGCTTGGACTCGCATTTCCGGGTCGGTAAGCTTTGCCGCCCAAACCCGGGCGATTGCCGGATTTCTAACGATTCTGGACACCGAACCTTATGCCCTCTGGAGATCCGAAGGCGGAGCGGCTCGTACCCCATATCGGGTGATTGTGGAATATCCGGCGGTCCAGGCCGCCTGGCAACATTACGTGTGGGCTCAATCGATCAAGGGCGCCGCACCCGCGGATGCGCCTATGGATCAGGTTGGGCGTTATTCTATCAATCTCATTCAGGCCGTGCTCGCAGCCGCAGATACCGGCATTCACATGAATCGATGGTCAATTGCCGAGGCCACGGACTTCATTGCCGTCAATTCCGGCCTGAACGAACCGCTGGCGCGCCAGCTGGCGCGCAGCATCGCCGCTCGCCCGGGCTATCACAGCGCCGTGGCGATCGCGCGGCAGCGGATTGAGGCTCTGTCAGAGCGCGCGCAAGCAGTTTTGGGAGAACAGTATTCAGAAACCGACTTTCAGCGCACTGTGATCGAGCCAGGTCCCCGACCGCTTTCCTTAATCGAAAAGGATATCGAGGCCTGGTACGGCCAGCGCTTGATCGCTGGCTCGACGAATTAAGCCGCGAGCGCCATTTCCTGATCTGTGTGTTCCAGTACCGGGTTAAGTCCGGCTTCAAGATCCTGTAGAGCGCGCGTGCGATCGGTTGGATCCGTTTCGCGCAAGACGAACACCGCACGGGCACCATAGCGTTCCGCATCGGCCCAAGCCCAGATCGGTTGCACATCATGCAGACGACCGCGCAACGTGGTCAGGCGAACCACGCGCCAGCCAAATGGCCCTTGCGCGGCGAACAGCGCAACACCCGCCTCGCGCGCCCAGGGGGCGTTTGGCGCCATACGGGTAAAAGAATAAGCTCTGCCGGAACGACCACGGAATTTCATTTCTCTCATCACTGTTCTCCTTGTGTTCCATTCTTTATATTCTTCTTTTGTTCTCATGCAAGAAGTTTTTGGTTAACAAGGTCTTAACACGCTCAACCCACCGCACGCGCGAATCGATGACGCGAACCGGATACAAATGCTTGCGCTCAGGGTAGTTTTGCCATAATAGCCTTTTGCTCACCCGAAGCATAAGGGTGAGGTGTGAGGCTTTCAGCACGATATTGAGCGACAGAACTTGAATTTGCGTCGTTTCACACCCAAATAATGCTCAACTTGAGCATAACAGGAGGCTGATATGGCAAGACTGATTGATTCCGGACCTGGATGTCCGACCCCAACCCCCTTGCGCGCGGCATCGGCCGCGGAAATTCGAGGATTGGCCTATGATGACCAGGTTAAAGCCAAGACCGACCATCTTTATCCCCTGGTCAGCGATTTCATCACTCCAATGGAGTGGCCCGCCGTTGCGCCGCTTGTGGCGGCGATTAATGACCTGAAAGCTGAAAAGAACGCGGTGATCCTGGCGCACAATTACATGACACCGGACATTTTCCGTCTGGTTGGCGACTTTCGCGGCGACAGCCTGCAGCTGGCGCGTGAGGCGGCCAATGTGGATGCCGACATCATTGTTCAGGCCGGTGTGCACTTTATGGCCGAAACATCGAAAATCCTCGCACCGAGCAATTTGGTGCTAATTTCAAGCCTGGAAGCCGGTTGTTCGCTGGCCAGCTCGATCACCGGCGCAGATGTGCGCCTGATCAAAGAGCGCTATCCAGACTATCCCGTCGTCACCTATGTCAACACAACTGCCGACGTGAAAGCCGAATGCCACATTACCTGCACCAGCTCTAATGCGGCGCAAGTCGTTGAAGCGGTTGCGAAAGAATGGGACACCGACACTGTCATTCTGGTCCCGGACCAGTATCTGGCCAAGAATGTCGCCGCGCAGACCAATATTCGCGTCATCACCTGGCCTGGCGCATGCGAAGTGCACGAATTGTTCAGCGCCGATGATGTCGAGGCCTTGCGAGAAGCGCATCCCGGCGTCGTTATCCTGGCCCATCCGGAATGTCCCCCTGACGTATTGGAGAGCGCCGACTTTGCCGGCTCTACCGCGGCGCTGGCCAGTTATGTAAAGGATGAAAGCCCGGCTAAAGTCGTGCTGCTGACCGAATGTTCGATGTCCGACAATGTCGCGGCTGAGAACCCTGGGGTAGATTTTGTGCGCCCGTGCAACCTTTGCCCGCACATGAAGCGAATTACCCTGGAAAACATCCTCGATTGCTTGACCGACATGGAACATGAAGTGACCATCGACGAAGATGTTCGGGTAAAAGCGAAAGCGGCGATCGATGCGATGCTGGCCCTACCAAAAATGGCCAATCCTCTCGCCTTCGAGACCGGCCTCAAGCCCATGGACATTGAGGTAATTTCACCCAGCTAACGCCTTGCCGCGGCCACATACGCGGCTAATGTGAAGTTGGAGAGAGACGAAGGAGAGCCTCATGGCGAAGTGGCTGGTTGCAATGTTTGCGAGCGTTATGAGCCTGTCTCTCCTCCCGGCAAGTGCCGACACCAAGGACCCAGGCGATGTCCTCGGCTCGTGGAGCTTCCAGACCAAGCCCTATCGCGAAGGCCAGTGCATCATGACCGGTACTATGCGACTCAGCAGCCATCCGGAAGAAGGCTTATATGAGTGCGAACTTACCGCCGTCGAAGTCTGCTCCATGTGGGGCCGTTCTGTTGTTCTACAGCAATGCAAAGCACGACGGTTTGGCAATCAGGTCTCCATTCGCTCCCAGATCACGCAAATGCTGGAACAGAAAGTCGAAGGTCTGCTCTATGTGCCGGACAATTTCAGTCTGACCATTCAGGACCATAGCCGCATGTGGGGCGCGCTTGTTTCAGCGGCGACCGCGCCCGTCGAGTTTCGCCGTTCGGAAGACGGAATATCATGATCCGCAAGCTGTCACTTGTGGTGGCGGTCATGTGCAGCATCATTGCGCCGAGCAGCGCGGAACCAGAGACCAATCTAGCCGGAATATGGACCATTACGGTTCAAGATGGCGAATGTGAGTTTGGTGGCCAGGCGGCCGTCCGGGGCAGCGAGAGCGACGGCAGATATGTTGCAGATCTCACCATGCGCCATGCCTGCCCGACATTTCCCGACGATGGCTTCGTGGTGATCCAAACCAGTGAAATCAGCGTGATGAATGGCCAAGTGTCCGTTCGAAGCAAGATTGTCGACTTTGCAACAACTGAATCTTGGGGGGTTTATGCGCCAGATCACTTTGCTTTGACCATAAAGTCAGCGGAGCGGCTATTCGGATTGCATTCTGTTCGTTATTGCACTAAGCCTGCCGTATGGGGCCGCAGCAAAGCAGGAGTTTAATTTTGTCCAGGTTGATCAGCTTTCTCCTAATCGTAATGGCCGCGGCGCTGCCCAGCGCGGCGGACGTGAATATTGCCGGACACTGGACATTTGAAGCAAATGTCGAGGCAGACTGTACCTTCGGCGGTACGGCCCATCTCGAAAGAACATCTGACAATCGCTTCAAAGGCGAATTGACGGCACGCCAAAGCTGCCCGCTTCTGCCGGAAGACTATTTGGTTCGTCAGGATTGCGAAGCCTCGCAACTGGGCAATCAGCTGTCGGTACGCTGCCGCATCGTTGAATTCATCAACGGTTTCGAGAGTGAATTCTACTACCCGGATAATTTTACCCTGACCATTGAGTCCTCCGCCCGCATGCATGGCGCGCTGGTCAGCGCTGGCCCGCCAAGACCAGCAGAATGGATTCGGGATGAAGGGGGCATTTCTTGACCAAAGAGACCGGGCCTTGGCCCGAACGATACACGGCTCCTGCGCCTGCAGGTGATGCCCGGATACTGATTATTGGCGCCGGACTGGCCGGCCTGTTTCTGGCGCTGCGCCTGGCACCGCGCCCCTGTACCGTGATTTCGCCGGCGCCGCTCGGTCAGGCAGCATCCTCCGCCTGGGCGCAAGGTGGCCTCGCTGCAGCGCTACACCCGCAAGACAGTCCGGACCAACATGCCGCAGATACGGTTGCCGCTGGCGCCGGCCTGGTTGAACCGGCCATTGCGAAACTGATTGCCGAGGACGGCCCGCAACGCGTGCGTGATCTGATTGCGCTTGGCGTACCGTTTGACCGCACGCCTGAAGGACATCTCGCGCTCAGCCTCGAAGCCGCACACTCACATCCACGCGTCGCTCGCGTGGCCGGTGATCTGGCCGGCAAGGCGATTATGGGCGCTTTGACCGCGGCAGTTCGATCCGCCAGCCATATTCAGCTCATTGAGCACGCCAGGGCGGTTGGTCTGTTGCAAGACGATCAAGGCCGGATCGCGGGGGCGATACTGAAAGACCGGCGGGGCCGAATATCGACCTTCACCAGCCCCGAAACTGTGCTTTGCACGGGTGGCTCAGGTGGTCTTTTCCGGATCACGACCAATCCGCCGCAAGCTCGCGGCGATGCCCTTGCCATGGCCTATACCGCCGGAGCGGTGATTGCCGATCCTGAATTCGTTCAGTTTCACCCGACCGCCATGGATGTCGGACTCGATCCTTCACCGCTCGCCACCGAGGCCTTGCGCGGCGAAGGCGCTGTTCTGGTCGGCGCAGACGAAGCCCCGTTCATGTCGCGCTATCATGCACAGGCTGAGTTGGCGCCGCGCGATGAAGTGGCCCGGGCCATTCATTCAGAGATCTCGGCCGAGCGCAAAACCTTTCTCGATACCCGCCAAGCATTGGGCGATGAGATCAAGACACATTTCCCGACCGTTTTCGCGGCCTGTATGGCGGCAGGCATAGATCCCCGCCAGTCGCTCATCCCGGTGGCGCCAGCCATGCACTATCATATGGGCGGGATCCTGTCCGATACCTGGGGTCGCGCCAGCCTGAACGGTTTGAGCGTTTGCGGCGAATGCAGCAGCACCGGTGCCCACGGTGCCAATCGTCTGGCCTCAAATTCTCTACTCGAAGCCGTGGTAATGGCGGCCCGCATCGCGGATCGTTTGCGCGAGGCAGATCTTGGCACCGCGCAGGTCAGTGCAGGCGTAGTCCCGGCAGACCTGCCTGATACAGCGCTGCAGGATCTGCGTAAGGATATGGCAACAAATTGCGGCGTCGTGCGTGACGGATCTGGTTTGTCAGGACTGATAGCGCGGATCGATGCCATGGAATCCCAATACCCGGAGACGCGTGCCCTTTGTGCCGCTCGGATCATCGCCGAAGCGGCGGAAGCGCGAAAAGAAAGCCGCGGCGGCCATTTCCGTGCGGATTTCCCTAAGACAAGCGACGCACCGATCCGAACCTATACCAGCCTGGGCAATTCTCACGCGTCGGAACTGGAGCCTGTTTCATGACCTTTATCGCCCCACCCCCGCTACCCGATATTGTGCTCGACCCGATTGTTCGCCTCGCACTGGCGGAAGATCTCGGTCGCGCTGGCGATCTGACGACGGACGCCACCATTCCTCCGGGTACCCAGCTTACCGCCCATATCCGCGTCCGTCAGCCGGGGCGCCTGGCTGGCATGGATGCAGCGGCCTATGCGCTGAAGTTGATTGATCCGACTGTCGCGCTCGACACGCACATGTCAGATGGCGATGAGCTCGCTCCAGGCGATATCGTGGCGGTGATGAATGGCGCGGCGCGTTCTATCCTGATCGCAGAGCGCACCATGCTCAACTTCCTGGGCCGTCTGTCCGGGATCGCAACTCTGACGTCGCAATTCGCGGAACGCATGGCGCATACTCAGGCGAAGATCGTTTGCACACGTAAGACAACCCCTGGCCATCGGGCCGTTGAGAAGCGAGCGGTGCGATGCGGCGGCGGCACCTCGCATCGTTATGGCCTGGATGACGCGATCCTGATCAAGGACAACCACATTGCCGCCTGCGGTTCGATCGCCGACGCGCTGCAACGCGCGCATGCCTATGCCGGGCATTTGCGAATGGTCGAGATTGAGGTCGATTCCCTCGATCAACTGGCAGAGGCACTGCCGCATAAGCCGCACGCCGTCCTGCTCGACAATATGGAACCAGACCTGTTGCGCCAGGCCGTGGCGATGATTGACGGGCAATGCCTCGCCGAAGCCAGCGGTGGCATCACGCTGGAAACCGTCGCCGCCAAGGCCGAAACCGGGGTGGATTACATCTCCTCCGGCGCCCTTACTCACTCTGCGTTAAATCTTGACCTAGGCCTCGATATCCTCTGACCTGTCGAAAAGACAGGCCGGAGGAAGCAATGGGCAAGGCAAACGGACGCAAGTCCATTTTCATCACAGGCGCCGCGTCAGGCATTGGCGCTGAGACGGCGCGCCTGTTCCAAGCGCGTGGCTGGTTTTGCGGCCTGTACGATATCAATGAGCCCGGCCTGCAAGAAGTCGCAGCCGAGCTGGGCACCGACAATTGTCATGTCGCCCGGTTGGACGTGACCAAGCGCGAGGACTGGGCTGCGGCCATGTCCGGATTCAGCAACGAGACCGATGGCAAGATGGATGTCCTTTTCAACAATGCCGGGATCGGACGTCATGGCTGGTTTGAGGACATTCCACCTGAAGAATCCGATCTGATTGTCGATATCAATGTCAAAGGCGTGATCAATGGCGTCTATGCGGCCATGCCTTTGCTCAAGGAAACGGACAATGCACGGATCGTGAACACGGCCTCGACCGCGGGGGTCATAGGCTCTCCCCGTCTGGCCGTCTATTCGGCGACCAAATTTGCGGTGCGAGGCCTGACCGAAGCCCTGGATGTCGAATTGTCCGGCCTCGGTATTCGCTGCACCAGCCTAATGCCCTGGTTTATCGATACACCCATCCTGGATATGGGCCTGACCGAAGGGGCAAATGTCAAAATGGCGGACGAAATTCGCGATCAGGGGCAGGAAGTCTATCCCGTCTCACTCGCGGCAGAGACCGCCTGGGAAGCCGCTCATGGCAAAGACGTGCATTACATGGCTGGCAAAATGGCAAAACAGGCCCGATTTGCCGCCCGGTTTATGCCCGGCCGCATGAAAAAGCGGATAAAACAGGGTTTGCCGCCGCGCGATTAAAGCGAAGACGGGGAGGTCACCACGGCGTCCATCTCAATCGCCGCTTCAGTCATCGTATCCGCTGGCGAAGCTTCTGGCAGACGGCCGCTGGTTCTGACTTCCTGCAAGGCGCGCGCATTCAGCTCATCCGCAGAAGCCGGCGTGAGCAATTCTGTCGGTGCGACAGATGCCGCACCCGCCGGAACAATGGTTTTCAGTCCGGCGCGGCGTTGCGCCAGACGAGCGCTTTGGCGGGCCGTTGCAACCGACCATTCGGCCCCGCGGGGGAAGCGATAGAATATGTGCGTCCCGATCTGACGGGTCTTGATCAGGCCTGAATTCCAGACCGGATCGACATAAGTGGCGTGATAGTGGGTTGCCCCACCCGTCTTGCGCTCATTCAAATCCATCATCACGTGTGCCGCGATGCTCTGGGCTTTTTCCCATTTCGCGCCGCGCGGCTGTTTGTTCATGGCGCCGTCACAGGTGAAGGTAAACTGACAGCCTGTCGTTCGGGTTGCGCCCTGGAAGACCACGTCGCAAATCGTATTCGGATAGCGGTGATCATTAACACGATTGGCAATCACCTCGGCGACGCCCATCTGGCCGGCCAGGGACTCACTGCGGGCTTCATAATAGATGGCCTGGGCCAGGCATTGGCTCTGACGGACCATTTCTTCCGCATCGGTTCGTTTTGGCACGTTGAGCGTCACCAGGCTGCCAATCGCTGCGCGATCCCGATCGAACGCCGCATAGGGGCTCAACGCTGAGCCGGGGTCGCGCTCAAGCGACACTTCGACAAATTTCAGCCATTCATGGTTGAGCAGCTCTGACTGGTCATTCAGCGCATAAGTAACTTGAACATCGTCCTGGCGAATTTCAGCCAGCTGAACGCTGCGATCCCGGAACTGCTCGTCACTCTGTTGGTCAGCATTAACGCCGGCAATGACCGGCATGGCGGCAACCAGAGTCGCGAAACAGGCAGCGCCGAACACGCCCTGCATAAAGGTTCGGCGGTGTCTGGCAGACGTTTGCACGCGCAGCCAGCGCCCAATTTGCGCGGTCACGGTCGTGCCCGTCATCGGGTTTTTGGAAAAATCCGTCATATCAGTCTTTTTTCCCACCACACTTGAAGGTCGTCCCGACCCTGCAAGTTTCAAACCTTTTCCTATCCGAACGGCGTCCCAGCCGATTTTTTGGAGTCTGTTCTTTCGACCGTCCATATTTGTGGATGGGCTAGAAAATCAATTCTAGAATACCGCGTTTTCCACACATTTCTTGTCCGTCATTTTGGCTGAACTCAGACTGAATTAAACGAAATCAACGACAAATTCCGTCTAGATGACCGTTTTCATTGCAGATTCGAAGTAAATTTGAGTAAAATTCACGTTTTATTAACTAAGATTGCATGTTGCGCAAAGGACACAGCCCGCACAATCACAATTTGTTACGGAATCGGAACAAATTCGCGTAGATGGCGAATTTTAGCTGTCCTGAAGCACCGCATGGGCGGCTGCCAGGCGCGCAATCGGCACGCGATATGGGGAGCATGACACGTAATCGAGTCCGATTCTGTGACAGAAAATCACTGAGGCTGGATCGCCGCCATGTTCACCGCAAATGCCAAGCTTGCTACCGGAGCGGGTCTCTCGTCCGCTGTTCGCAGCGGTCTTCACCAACTCTCCGACGCCATCCTGATCAATGGTGACAAAGGGGTCCTTGTCGTAAATGCCTTGCTCTTCATAAGCGGTCAGGAACCGGCCCGCATCATCGCGTGAAATGCCAAGAGTCGTTTGGGTCAGATCATTGGTACCAAAAGAGAAGAACTCAGCGGTTTCGGCAATCTGACCCGCCCGCAAAGCGGCGCGCGGCAATTCGATCATCGTGCCAACCAGATAGCTGAGTGTGGTGCCGGATTCTTCGAACACGGCGTTGGCCGCTTCATCGACAACGGTTTTCAGAATATCCAATTCCTTGCGCGTGCCGACCAGTGGAATCATCACTTCCGGCACCGGATTCGTGCCGGTTTCCTTGGCCACAGCAATCGCTGCCTCAAATATGGCCCGCGCCTGCATCGCATAGATTTCCGGATAGGTGATGCCGAGCCGACACCCGCGATGGCCAAGCATTGGATTGCTTTCATGCAGTGCCTCAGCCTGGGCCTTCAGCGCTTTCACCTCCATGCCGGAAGCGGCGGCAACCTCTTCCATCTCGGCTTCGGTGTGCGGCATGAATTCATGCAAAGGCGGATCGAGCAGCCGGATCGTGCAAGGCGCATCGCCCATGATCCGAAAGATTTCTTCAAAGTCCGAGCGCTGCATGGGCAGCAGTTTTTCCAGTGCCGCTTCGCGCCCCGGCTTCGTTCCGGCGAGGATCATGCTGCGCACGACCGGAATGCGGTCGGCGTCAAAGAACATATGCTCGGTCCGGCACAGGCCGATGCCTTCGGCGCCAAAATCCTTGGCGACCTGAACATCCGCGGGTGTCTCGGCATTGGTCCGAACCGCCAGCTTGCGAACCTTGTCGGCCCAATTCATCAGAATGCCGAAGTCTCCGGACAGGTCAGGTTGCTGCATATCGACCTCACCCAACAGGACTTCGCCTTCGGCGCCATCGACAGTGATAATCTCACCCTTTTTGAGTTCACGGTCGCCGACGCGGAAGACGCCAGCTTCGGTATCGATCTGCAACTCCCCTGCGCCGCAGACGCAAGGCCGGCCCATGCCGCGCGCGACAACCGCCGCGTGCGAGGTCATACCGCCACGGGCGGTAACGATGGCCCGCGCCGCGTGCATGCCATGAATGTCTTCCGGGCTGGTTTCCACACGGACCAGAATGACGGCGCGCCCGGCTTCGGCCAGATGCGCGGCTTCATTGGAATCGAACACGACTTGCCCGACGGCTGCACCAGGACTGGCCGGCAGGCCCTTGACCACGACATCACGGGTCGCATTCGGTGAGATGGTTGGGTGCAGAAGTTGGTCCAGCTGCGATGGCTCAAGCCTCAGGATCGCTTCTTCTTCGCTGATCAGGCCTTCATTCGCCATATCAACCGCAATTTTCAGCGCCGCGGCCGCGGTCCGCTTACCATTGCGGGTCTGCAGCATGTACAGCGTGCCATCCTCGACCGTGAACTCAATGTCCTGCATATCGCGATAGTGCGCTTCCAGCGTGTCGGCGACATCAGTCAGCTGCTTATAGACGGGCGGCATCACTTCCTCGAGCGGCGCTTCATCCGATTTCAGCTCATCGGCGCGGGCACGCGAAATTGGTGCTGGCGTGCGAATGCCGGCAACCACGTCTTCGCCCTGCGCGTTGGTCAGGAATTCGCCGTAAAACACATTCTCGCCGGTTGACGGGTCGCGGGTAAAGGCGACGCCGGTGGCCGAGGTCTCGCCCATATTGCCGAACACCATGGACTGGACGTTCACCGCGGTGCCCCATTCGGCAGGGATATCATTCAGCTTGCGATACAGGATCGCCCGGTCATTCATCCAGGAGCCAAACACCGCGCCAATCGCACCCCAGAGCTGTTCACGCGGATCATCCGGGAACGGTTTGCCGAGCTTTTCCTCAACCGCATCCTTGTACTGGCCGACAATCGTCTTCCAGTCCGCAGCTTCCATTTCCGTGTCGAGCTCAAAGCCCTGGCTGTCTTTGTAATCGTCGAGAATGTATTCGAACGTGTCATGCCGCAGTCCGAGTACGACATTCGAATACATCTGAATGAAGCGGCGATAACTGTCATAAGCAAAGCGTTCGCCGGCCTTGGCGGCAAGGCCATTCACTGTGGTGTCGGACAGGCCGAGATTGAGGACTGTGTCCATCATGCCGGGCATGGACGCCCGGGCGCCGGAACGGACCGATACAAGCAGCGGGTTGGCGGCATCACCAAACACTTTTCCGGCTTTGTCCTCCAGCAGTTTCAGGGCGTGGTCGACCTGTTCCGTCAGACCTTCGGGATAGGCTTCCTCGAGATCATAATAAGCGGTACAGACTTCCGTGGTTAGCGTGAATCCTGGCGGCACGGGCAAGCCAAGGCTCGCCATTTCGGCCAGGTTTGCGCCTTTGCCACCCAGCAGATTCTTCATCGCCGCACTGCCGTCCGAACTGCCCCCGCCGAAAGAGTAGACCCATTTGGTCTCTACGCTTGCGCCATCACCCATTTGTGTCCTCCGTCTGCCACGGTGAGATTTCTGCTCGCCGTTTGCATGAGTCTCTGATGCAAGCCAAGCGCCATGGTTAGCGCCGAGAATCAAGTCGACATTTCGTCTGATTGCGCTGTCACGAAGAATTTTACCGGGAATTGCCCGCTATCCACAGTAAAATGGGAAAATATTGTTGCTGCACCGCAACATGCTGTTCCGAAATGAAACCAGTCACCCTAGGTTCACACACAGGCTCGCAAGAATGTGAGACGATTTGTGATGATCCGATCGGCAACCGCTCCTAGAATCAGGACATGTTGCACGGACACGATAAAACGACACGATATTGGGTGGGCCAGATGACCAGAATCAGACTTCGAGATCTTCTTTCTCTCAACACCGCCGCGGTGCTCGCCGCCGCCGTGCTTTGTGCTGTGCTGGCGACCGACCCGAGCCTGTTGGGATAGGTTAGCCTTCGATCTTGGAAAAATCTGCCACGGTGCCGATGGCTTCGCGCATCAGGTTTAGCAGGTTCAGTCGGTTTTCCCGCACCGCCGCCTCGTCCGCATTGACCATGACACTGTCCGGGCCGTCAAAGAAGGCATCGACCGGCGCGCGCAAGTTCGCGAGGGCTGACATGGCGGCGGCGAAATTTTCGTTCTCGAGCGCAGTCTTTGCCGCGGCTGCGTTTTCACTGATGGCCTTGAACAAGGCGATCTCGGCTTTCGCTTCCAGTTGCGTCTCATCCACCGCAACGTCAAAGGCGCGTTTGTCCTTCTTCTCCTCGGCGCGCAGGATATTCGCGGCGCGCTTATAGCCAGCTAGCAGATTGACGCCGTCCTCGCTGTCAAGGAACGCCGCCAGCGCTTCGACTCGATTGACGATCAGGACGAGATCATCTTCGCCGAGCGCGAAGACAGCGTCGATCAGGTCGTGACGTTGGCCTTGATCGCGGAGGTATTGTTTGAGGCGGTCGGCGAAGAAGGACGCCAACTGATTCACATCCGCAAAAGAATCACCAACTTTGAAGTTACCAAGTTGGGTCGTCTCTCGTATCGGCAGACGAACCTCATTCTCCAACACAATCCGTACCACCCCCAGCGCCGCCCGGCGCAGTGCAAACGGATCCTTCGATCCCGTCGGCTTTTCATCAATCGCCCAGAACCCGACCAACGTGTCGAGCTTGTCTGCCAGCGCCACCGCAATGCTGACCGGCTCGGTCGGCACCGCATCGGACGGGCCCTGCGGCTTGTAATGATCGCGCACGGCATCGGCGACCTGGATGGCGGCCTCAGCCGAATAAGGTCGCGCCTTGGCCACAGCCTCGTCCGCAACTTCACTCGGATTGAGCGGATTTAGACCTGCCTCTGCCAGCGCGTAGTATCGCCCCATCACGCCCTGCAGTTCCGGAAACTCATAGACCATTTCCGATACCAGATCAGCTTTGGCGAGCTTCGCCGCAACACCGGCCAGATCCGGATCTGCGCCAACTTTCGGCGCCAGCTCCCTCGCGAGCGCATGCACGCGCTCCGTTTTGTCCAGGAGGGTTCCGAGTTCTTCCTTGATGGTGATCTTGCCGAGCTTCGGAATAAACGCGCCGAGCTTTGATTTCTTGTCATTCTCCCAGAAGAACCGCCCATCCTCCAGCCGCGCCGACAGCACTTTGCGATTACCGGCGGCAATCGCCTTGCCGCCATCGGTCGCGTCAATGTTCGCAACGACCACAAAATTCGGCGCCAGATCGCCAGTCTTCGGGTCGCGCACGGCGAAATATTTCTGGTGGGTGCGCATCGAAAGCTGGATCACTTCCTGCGGCAATTCCAGGAATGCCGGATCCATATCGCCAAGGATCACAACCGGCCATTCCGCCAGGCCAACCACTTCCTCAAGCAGACCTTTATCCTCAACCAGTTCAAGACCGGCGTTGGCACAGATCGCCCTGGCGTCGGCTTCAATCTTTTCGCGGCGGCTAGCACGGGTCAGCAGGACATGGCCCTGGCCCGCCAGCGTCGTGACATACTCATCCAGTCCGCCAATGGCGTAAGGGCCACGGCCATGCACGCGGTGGCCTTCGACCTCGTTGCCGCTGGCAATGCCATCCACTTCGAAGGGCACGATCGCGCCGTCAAACAGACAGACAATGCGTTGCAGGGGCCGCACCCAGCGCATCTCGCCCCGGCCTGTCCGCATCGACTTCGGCCAATGGAAATTCTGCATGATGGCGGGCACCAGCGCGGCCACAATGTCCGGCGTCGCGCGGCCTGGAATGGTCCGCTTGGCGACATAGAAATCGCCTTTCTTGGGATCCGAGCGAACCTCTGCTTCGTCGATCGAAGACAGACCGGCGCCACGCAGGAACCCCGCGACGGCCTGTTCCGGCGCGCCGACTTTCGGACCCTTGCGCTCTTCTGTGACATCATCCGATCCCGCCGGTACGCCGAGACAGGCGACGGCCAGCCGGCGCGGCCCCGACATGGACGTGGTTTTCTCCACGCCCAGCCCAGCTTCTTTCAGGCCTTTCAGGATCGCATCCTTGAGATCGCGCTCCGCCTTGGCCTGCATGCGCGCAGGAATTTCTTCGCAGAAGATTTCGAGAAAAAGTTCAGCCATGTCAGCTCTGATTTTTAGATGGTTTCCATGTCGGTGACGGTGCGCGCGGTTTCAGCGCCATCCCCGGTATTCACAACGCTGGAAGGTTCGATCAGCATGACCTCACATTCCTCATCTGCGCCAGGACGATGCTCGGTGCCGCGCGGCACGATGATGAACTCACCGGCTTTGACGATCTCGGTGCGGTCGCGAAATGCCATCCGCATCTCGCCTTTCAGGACGACGAACATCTCGTCCTCATGGGCATGCGCGTGCCAGTCAAAATCGCCCTTGATCTTGACCAGGCGGACATCCGTCTCGTTCACGCGGCCCGCCAGCTTAGGCTGCCAGTGAGCCGAGAATTGCGCGAACTTTTCCGCCAGATTGACTTTGCTCATGGCAAGGGCTCCTCGTGAAATTGCGCGCGGAGAGCCGGGATATCAGCATCCGTCATGTCGAACATCACGCGACGCGTATAACCACCGCGATATTTCTCGCCCTCGAGGAAGCGCCAATCGGCAATGTCCGCAACCAGGAATGGCACCTCTTCGCCACCCGAGGTCTCACCGATAAAGCCGGCAAACTCGCGGCGTATGTTCGACAGCTCCTCATAATCACGGCCATAGGCGCTGGACGGCATGATGACCGTGACGCGAAAGTCGGAATAGGCCTCCCCCTCGTTTTGCCAGGCTTCGAAAAAGACCGGCAATGAAGCCCGCGCGTCAGCCACAGCATTCTGCATCGCCCGGTCCTTGTACAAGGCAGGCGATCCCGGGGTCGGGCTGCACGCCGCAAGGGCGATAAAGAGGAGCGCTGTCAGGCTGCGGGTCATGTCCATTTCCTTTGACGTGCGCCTTACCGGTATACTCGCATGGCTTCAAGGTCGGCTGGGCACGGGCGTGTTGCGAATGTTTGGACCGACTCACACGGAATGACGCTTCACAATGCAGGCCCGGGAGATTAATGTCTATTAGGGGACGAGTGGGAAAGACCCTATGGCCAAGATTTTTATCTCGTACCGCCGCCAGGACAGTCAGCACGCCGTCGATCGGTTGCAAGAGTTCATAAAGCCCTATTTGAAGAACCCCAAACGCGATCTGTTTGTAGATGTCGACAATATTCCCATCGGCATGGATTTCGAAGCGCATTTACAGACCAAGATCAGTCAGTGCCACGCGGTTCTGGCGGTTATAGGTCCTGGCTGGCTGACCGCGCAGGCACCGAATGGGAAGCCGCGACTCGACTCACCCGATGATTTCGTCCGTACTGAAATCGCGGCTGCGCTGCAGCGAGGGATCCCTGTCGTCCCGGTCTTGCTGGACGGTACGCCGATGCCCCGTGTGGATCAGTTGCCAGTCGATATTCGCGGCCTGGTCACACGCCATGGCGCACAGCTCGACCGCAAATCCTTTCGCGCCGATGTCGACCATATCATGTCGGGACTCGGCTTTTCAAAACGCAAAAGAGCGTTGTCAATCGGTTATGCCGGGCTAGCATGGTTGGGCGGGCTCGTGCTCTTGGGAATTATCGGTGGAGTTATTTCGGATATGACGTCCAGCAACCGCTCGACGCAGCCTTTATCCTCCACCACGGAAACGAACCCGACGCTCGCGGTTACCGAAGCCGAGCCAAAGGCTGGTGAGGCGGCAAAAACGGAAATCAGTATAGATCCGGCACGAGGAGACCTTGTGCAGCGCTTACAAACGGCGCTGCCCACGCTCAAATATTATGATGGCGCGATTGATGGCATCGCAGGGAAAGATACAAACGCGGCCGCAAAGATGTTCGCCGAGGATCAAGAAATCAAAACACTGGATATCGTATTTGATGACTTTGCCGACTTGGAACGAACCGTCCAGCGCGCAGAAGAGGCGGCTGCGAGCACACTCGGCCCTTTCATCCTGGCATCCGACCGCAAGGCTATGATCGAGCGCTATCAAATAGCGCTTACCGCGCTCGGCTATTATCAGGGTCCGATCGATGGCCAGACGGGTTCCACCACGCACGATGCAACCAAGGCCTTTTCAAAGGATTATGATCTGACCGTTCTCAGACTAAATATTGCCAATCTGGATACGATTGAACGGCAGGTGAAACACGCAGAAGACCTCGTCGCCAAAACCTTGAGCGGCGGGTTTCGGGTGAGGGAAGACTAGCGAACTAGTCCGCCCGTGCCGCCTCCTGTTCAGCCCATTGTTCGGCCGCGCCGCGGGCCAGGTCCCGCACACGGCCGATAAAGGCCTGACGTTCGGTCGGGGAAATCGCACCGCGGGCATCAATCAGATTGAACACATGGCTCGCTTTCAGGGCAAAATCATAGGCTGGCAGCGGTTTGCCCGCCGCGCGCAAGGCGTTTGACTGGCTTTCACAATCGCTGAACCAGCGTTGCAGCATCTCGACATCAGAATACTCGAAATTGAAGGCTGATTGTTGACGCTCATTTTCGATGAACACATCGCCATAAGAAAGCGGTGTATCGCTGTCCGGCGCGTTGAACGGCAGGTCATAGACATTGTCGACGCCGAACACATACATGGCCAGGCGTTCGAGACCGTAAGTCAGTTCACCCGAAACCGGAAACACGTCCAGGCCACCGACTTGCTGAAAATAGGTGTATTGGCTGACTTCCATGACGTCGCACAAGACTTCCCAGCCTAGCCCCCAGGCACCAACGGTCGGGATTTCCCAATCATCCTCGACAAAGCGGATGTCATGCACGGTCGGGTCGATGCCAATCTCGTACAGTGAGTTCAGATAGAGATCCTGTAGATTTTTCGGATTCGGCTTCAGGATGACTTGATACTGATAATAATGTCCAAGCCGCATCGGGTTTTCACCGTACCGGGCATCGGCAGGGCGCCGCGACGGCTGGACATAGGCGGCGCGCCAGTCTTTCGGCCCCAGCGCGCGCAACACCGTCGCCGGATGCAGGGTACCGGCGCCGACTTCCATGTCATAAGGCTGCAGGATGGCGCAGCCCTGTTCGGCCCAGTAACTCTGCAAGCGCAGGATCAGGTGCTGAAAGGATCTGGGTTTGTCTCTGGCAATCGGCGTGGTCATGATTGAGGGCGTTCCAAAAAACTGTCGCGCCCCGCCTACTCCGGTCTGCGGCTTGGGGCAAGCAATCTGGTCGCGCTAATCCCAGTCAATGCCCCTGCCATCCTGTTGCATGCCGAGCGCCCATTCGGTGCGCGGCCCACCTTTCTCAACGTAAAGGCAACGTGCCGGCAAAAGCCGCATCGGCCCGGATCGAAGCGCCTTGCGGGCCCTGACCAGAACCCGTTTGGCGTCTGTGCCGGGATAGGAATGCACGGGCAGCACGGCAATCTCCCCGCTCTGGCGCTCGAGGACCGCCAGAATGCGGGCCAGATCCGCGGCGCGGTGCACCATTACGAGCGTCCCTTTTGGCCGCAGGGCAAACAGCATGGCATTGATCCAGCCCCTTAGCGGCACACTCTCGAGATAGGCGCCATCCTTCCCCGGTCCGGGCGATTGAATCGCGCCGGATTCGAAAAAAGGTGGGTTGGAGAAGACCAGATCGAAGCGATTTTGCCAGTCAGGTGGTACCGAAGCGGCGCTACCTTCGACCACCTCAACGCGATTCTGAAACCCATTCGCCTCAATTCCGCGGCGCGATAGTTCCATCATGGCTGGATCAATTTCCAGACCGGTCAGATGCGCCGCCGACAAACGCGCCGCCGCAGGCAATAAAGTGCCGCCAGCGCCGCTACCGAGTTCCAGGGCGTCACCCGACAGGCTGCTGTCCAGAGCTGCGGCCAGCAAAACACTATCCGTGCCAGCCCTAAATCCCTGTTTAGGTTGAAAAACCTTGACGCGACCGCCGAGAAATTCATCGCAAGTCGCGTCTGTCACGCATCCTTCTCCACCTCGCGGAGGATGAACCTGGCGCGACTGGCAAGATCGGCCCGTACCGTAATACGGATCGGTATCATCGGGCCACGACCGTCAATCATCGCCGTATGTTCATCCAGAACAAAGGGCTCAATCCCTTCTTCCGAGAGCAGGTGCTTGATATAGGACAGTTTCACCAAGTCATTGGTTCGAAACACTTCTTCCAAGATTTTTCTCCAAATCGTCGCATGCGGTCGCATACCGCAGCTGTATGCCATCAAATTTGCGCTAATTGTATGGATAGAAGCGGAAAAGTGGAATAGGACTCCTGGCGTGACTGCGCAAACCAATCCCTCCCAAGACGCCCGGTTCGCGAATATTGTCGAGCGTATGCAAAGCATGCTCTCGGAAGATTTGGCGGCGATCGAAGCTTTGCTGATTGAACGGGCCAAAAGCCCGGTCGACGTCATTCCCGATTTGTCCGGCTATATTGTATCGGCGGGCGGTAAACGCCTGCGCCCGATGATTACACTGATTGCTGCGCATGCCTGCGGCGGCACCAATTCGGGCACACATGCACTCGCCACAGCGGTGGAGTTCATTCACACGGCGACCCTGCTGCACGATGATGTGGTCGATGATAGTGACCTGCGCCGCGGCAAGAAAGCGGCCAAGAATGTCTGGGGCAATAATGCGTCTATCCTGGTGGGCGACTTTCTGTTCGCCCGGGCGTTCACGCTTATGGTCGAAACCGGAAGCCTCGATATCTTGCGGATTCTGTCCACAGCGTCTTCCGTGATCGCAGAAGGCGAAGTGCACCAATTGGCAGCCGCAACCCGTACCGATCTGCCAACCGAGGAATATCTGGCGATTATCGAAGCCAAGACCGCGGCCCTTTTTGAAGCCGCTGCGGAGGCGGGCGCCCTCTCTGCCGGCACGGAAAATACCGCCCATGCGGCCGCACTCGCCGCCTATGGCAAGAATCTCGGCCTCGCCTTTCAAATCATCGATGACGCGCTGGACTATGGCGGCACGACCTCTGTTATTGGCAAATCCGTCGGCGATGATTTTCGCGAAGGCAAGACCACTTTGCCGGTGATTATCGCACGCCGCCGAGGCAGCGCTGATGATCAAGCGTTTTGGGATCGGGCCCTGAATATAGACACGCAGGCTGAAGGCGATCTCGCCCATGCCATATATCTGATCCGCTCAACCGGTGCTGCCGACGCGACCGTGACCGAGGCCCGCGCCTATGCCGATCTGGCCAAAGCTGCGCTGCGCGATCTACCGGAAAGCGAATGGACGCTAGCCTTGAGTGATCTGGCAGATTTCTGCGTCAGCCGCGCGCACTGAACCGGTCAACAGTTTCCGCAAATTAAATGACAGGGTTTTACTTGCCTGAAACCTCTGACGCTGAGACAAAGGCCGTATGTGGCGTGCCTTTGTATTCTCTGCTTCTTGTCTGGCGCTGTCGGCCTGCGTCTCGGTGAGCAATGGACGTGCGCCGGCCTTGCTCGAACAAGCTGAAGCCGCCACCAAGCTGCGCAGCGATATTGAGACACTGACGACCTACGCCGTCGCCAAATATGCCGGCTATACCGAGGACGCGGATACCGCGGCCCGAAACTATTCGCGACTGCTGCGCACTGTGCAGGATGATCCCTGGCTGGCGGAACAAGGCATCTTTGCCGTGCTCAGGATTGGCGAAGTCGAACGCGCCATTGCCCTGGCGGAGCGCCTGCCAGCAGACACATTGATACAAACCGAATTGCCGAGATTGCTGCTCGCTGTCGACGCGCTTAAACAAGATGAGCGGGATCGCGCGCTATCTTACCTGACGACGCCATGGAGCAATGATTATCATGCCATGCTGGCGCGCAGCCTGGCTGCATGGAGCGTACTGGAAGTCGATCCGAGCGCGGCGGTCAATCTGCAACAATTTGCCGGCGGTGAAGAAGGCCTGTTCGCTCTGATGGGCCAGACGCTCGGTGCGATTATGCGGGCCAATATTGGCGACATAGAGGGCGCCCGGACGGACCTTGGCAGCTTGTGGGACGTTGATGCGCGCCTCGCGCTGGGCGTTGAAATGGAAGCGCGCCTCATCGCCCTCGACGGGGACACAGACCTGGCGCTGCGCCGGCTGGCCACATTTCGTCAGGATGTCGGCCGTCATCCGGCCCTAACCGCGCTGAAGCAGGAGATTGAAAACGGCGACATCGCGCCGCCTCCTGTCTACACTGCGGCTGAAGGCACCGCGCTCGCCTTCTATATCGCGACCGCGCCGCAAGCCAATCAGACCTATGGCGATGTGGCCGCGGTCTATTTCGCGATGGCGATCCACCTGGATCCGGACCTTGATTCCGCCAAGGCGCTTTGGGCCGATACGCTGGACCGGGCCGATCGGAGATCTGAAGCGATCGCTTTGCTGGAATCGATTCCCGAGACCTCGATCCATCACACCAGCGCGCAAGGCCAGCTCGCCTGGGCCTTGCGTCGCGAAGATCGGAATGACGAAGCCCTGAAGATTGCGCGCGAAACGCTTGCCCGGACCGATGATCGTAACATTCGCATTCAACTGGCGGATCTGTTGCAGTCCCTCGATCGCGATGGTGAAGCCGAAGCGACCTTCTCGGATGTGATCGAAGCCGACGAGGCCATAGGCGAGTATGACTGGCGCATTTATTTCGCCCGCGGCGGCGCGCGCGAACGCCTTGGCGAATGGCCACGCGCAGAAAATGACCTGCAGACCGCGATGAATCTCAATCCGAATGATCCAACGATCATGAATTATCTCGGCTATAGCTGGATTGATCGCGGCATTAATCTGCAAGCCGGCCTGGATCTCATACAGGACGCCTTGCGCCTTGATCCCGAGAGTGGTGCCATCACCGATAGTCTCGGCTGGGCTTATTACAAATTGGGCAATTATGAGCGCGCGATCTTCTACCTTGAACGTGCGACCGAACTGTCGCCCGATATCAGCGAAATCCTTGATCATCTCGGCGACGCCTACTGGCAAGTCGGTCGGTTCAAGGAAGCTGGCTTTCAATGGGAACGCGCCCTGAAATATGCGACCGGTGACGCGGAGATGGATTTACTCGAGAAAAAACTCGAAAGCGGTCTCGCCATGTTGCAGGCGGCAGCAGATGATGGCACCCCGGCCTATCCATGACCCGCCTCACCGAACACGCGCCGGCCAAAATCAACTTGTCTCTTCAT